>MDTG01222821.1_pt1 | contig 35929 bp, 31 predicted proteins | sample 811421 | NCBI WGS metagenome assembly MDTG01 (sample SAMN05326645, study PRJNA326480) | marine metagenome | isolation source: seawater | place: Pacific Ocean: South East | collected 2011
CGAAGAGACCATCCCTCGCCGTTCTCGAGTTTGATGGTTTTGCGCAGTATTTTCTGCCAATCAGTCCTAGAAGCCACGCTGTGATTAGTAATCCATTGCGCATATTGTTGCGCAAAACTGCTATTTCAGCCACTATCAAGCACTATCAAGTGATTTTGGGCTTAACTCCAAATTCCTTGAAAACTATTGATACCACAGCGATAAGAACGAATTGGGGCCATAGCTCAGCTGGTAGAGCACCTGCATGGCATGCAGGGGGTCAGCGGTTCGAGTCCGCTTGGCTCCATCTTCATTCTTAAAGGTATAAAATATATTTGTAAGTAAATTTAGTATCAAAAGTTTGTGGATTGATACATATAAAATATACAATCATTGAACTGCTAAGTTTCCTCCAATTTATTTTGGGAACTAGCTATTAATAATGAATGAAGGAGCCATCATGGAAGGAAATAGTATCAAATTAGTTGAGAATTTATCTTTTCCCGAAGCTACTTATATTAGCCCATTAATATTTTTGATTAATTTATTTCTTACAGCATTTCTATCTTATCTTTTAGGCCTTTTGTTTATTAGATTTGGAAGAAGCATTTCTAATAAAGCATCTTTAGCTGCATCATTTCCTATGTTGTCTATTACAACGATGATAATAATTACTGTAGTGAAATCTTCTCTGGCTTTGTCTCTAGGATTAGTAGGCGCTCTTTCAATAGTTAGATTTAGAACTCCAATTAAAGAACCAGAGGAACTTACTTATTTATTTTTAGCTATAGTAATTGGACTTTCTATAGGAGCCGATCAGCATTTTGTTGCAATAATTGGACTTATTTTTACTAGCTTAATGATAATCTTAAGAAGTAAAAGTAGATTCTCTAGGTCTTCAAAACAAGGCAATTTTACAACTGTTATTAGATATCCTTCTAGTATTAAACAGTCAGAAATTATACAAATTTTGAAAAATAGAACTACTTATTTAGCATTGAAAAGGGTAAATATTTTCAACGAAGATTTCAATGAAATAGCTTTAACGATGGTTATTGATTCTTATGAAAATATTGAGGATTTAACAAAAGAAATTTTAATTTTAAACAAAAATATAACTTTAGATATCGTAGATACCAGTAGAGTATTAGGAGCTTAAAATGCTAGAATTAAAAAATTATAAGGATAAAGAAAGTAGAACAAAAAAAATTCTACAATTATTAATTACATATTTGTTAAATAGCTCTAAGATTATTAAAATAAGCCTATTTTTTTTGTTGGCTTTAAGTCCTTTTCTTTTAAGTCAATATAGGAAACAAATCTATGAGTCATTCCCCCAAGTAATAAAGGACTCTATTCGAGATACTTATATTAACGAAATAAAACCAAAAGATTTGCCGAATATTCCTCTGAATTTTATTAATTCTTTATTCTATAAAGTAGATAAATTAGAATTACATATTAATCAAAAAAATCTTGATAAATTGAGGATATCTAGAGAAGAGGCCTTAAGAAAAGGTAATCTCATTCAGTCTGATAATGATAAAGTTAAGGTCGCAATAAAGTATGGAGAAAACCTATATAAAGCCAGACTTAGGCTGAAAGGGGATATCGTTGATCATTTGTATGGAAGCCAATGGTCATATCGAGTTGAACTGGAAAAAAATAAATCTATGCTGGGAATGAGAAAATTCTCTCTTCAAACGCCTAAAACTAGAAATTATTTAGGAGAATGGGTTTTTCATAAACTTCTGGAATATGAAGGTCTTCCATTTTTGCGTTATAAATTAGTAAATGTTTATTTGAATGGAAAAAATTTAGGTATATATTCGATAGAAGAGCATTTTGATAAAGTAACTGTTGAGAATAATGGATATAGAGAGGGACCTATTTTTAGCCTCGATGAAAATAGATGGTGGTTAAATTATTCAAAACCTATAAGAACTATATCTGGAACTTTACCAAATGCACGACAAGATGAATTCATAACTAGACCTATAAAAGTTTTTGAACTAAACAAAACTTTATTAAATCCAAGTCTTAAATCTCTTCATGCATATGGATCAAAATTATTAGATAAATTCATTAATGAAGAAATGACTATTTCTGATGTTTTTGAAATAGAAAAACTGGCTAAATATTTAGCAATTGTTGATTTAAATGGTTCTAGTCATGCTGTGAATTGGAATAATATGAGATTGTATCTTAATCCTATAACAAAGAAATTTATTCCTATTGGTTTTGATTCAAATGGAGGCCGTTCTATTTATAGCCTTTCTATAAATAACAGTTCACTTTTTCATGAAAAGGCTCTTCTAGATAAAAACTTTATGAGACTTTACATAAGAAATCTTGAACGTTTAAGTAAAAAATCATACTGGAATGATTTTATTACGCTTAATAGTAATGAACTTAAAGAAAAGAATGCATTAATTAATAAAACATATCCATGGTATGAATATAAAAATAATTCGAATTACATTATCCATAATCAGAAATTTATAGAACAGGCTTTGAGTCCAGATTTACCTTTAAATTCATATATTGAAGAATTTAACGATAAAAAGTTAAAAATAAATGTTTCTAATAAAATTTTATTCCCTATAGAAATAATAGGAGTTTATGAAGGGGATGAAATTCTTTATTCACCAAAAGAATCCTATATTTTAGAATCTAGATCATTTGATAAAAATAACTATTTTTCCGTTTCAATGGATGCTAATAGTAAAGTAGCAAAAAAAGATAAGTTTGATGAAAAGTTTCTATTAGGGTATAAAATTATTGGTACAAATAAAATAAATTACTTGAAAATTAATAATTTTTCAAAGAATTATATTAATAATATATCTTTAAACGATATTTCGAAAAGGAAAGATAATGTGAGAGATTTTCCTTTTATAACTAAAGATTCTAAAAATAAAATATTAACATTTAAACTAGGAAGTCATATTATTTCCAAACCATTAATTACTCCCAAAGGCTTTAAGTTAATAGTAAATAGTTCTACTTCTATAACAATCGAAGATAATGGTCTTATTCTTTCAAATGGACCAATTAACTTCTTGGGAACCAAAGATAACCCTATAGAGATAAAAGGAGTAAAAGGTGGGCAAGGAATTTATGTTATTAACGCTAATAAAGACTCTAAAATAGAATTTACTAATTTTATAAATTTAAATAGTGGTTTTAAAGATTCTTCTAACATGCTTGGAGCTCTGACTTTTTATGAATCTGATGTTTTTATGAATGAAGTTAATATAGATTCTAATAATTCTGAGGATTCATTAAATATATTTAGATCAAAATTTGAAATAACTAATACTACTTTTACTAATACAAGGTCAGATGCATTAGATATAGATTTTGGTAGTGGTAAATTACAAAACATAACATTTATAAATATAGGAAATGATGCAATTGACTTTTCAGGTTCAAATGCTGTCTTGAAAAATATTTCTATAAGTACAGTTGGAGATAAAGCGATATCTATAGGAGAAAAAAGTAAAGTTTTAATTGAAGATTTGAAAGTAGAAAAAGCAGCAATTGGTATAGCTAGTAAAGATTTATCCGTAATAGATATAAAAGAAATTGATATGAAGTCAACTGAAGTGGGCTTTACAGTCTTTCAAAAGAAACCTGAGTATGGGCCAGCAACTATAAATATTTATAATAAGGAATCTTTAGAATTAGAAATTGATAAACTATATTTGTTAGAAGAACCATCAGTGTTTACATTTAATGGTAAGGGTTATAATCCTAATGTAGATAATGTAGAGGAATATTTATATGGAAATATATATGGGAAAAAGACAATAAGATGACAAGCAATTATCGATATGAAAAAAAATTATCAATACCAACATTTTTTTATGATGAAATAAATGTTTCATTAAAGACTATTGATTTACAACTATATAAACAATATCAAGATCGTAGAGTTAATTCTATATATTTAGATACCAATGACTTTGACTCCTATACTGATTCAAACAGTGGAATTAACGAAAGAAATAAAATTAGATTAAGGTGGTATGGTAAAACATTAAATAACAAAATACGTCTTGAAATAAAATCAAAAGAAGGAAATGTTGGTACAAAAAAAATCTACTCATTAAATCATTTCAATACAAATAATTTTGGTAATCTCTTTGAATTAAAAGAATCTATTAATCATTCTAATATTCCTTATGATTTAAAAACCTACATCATGGGTTGTCACCCTACTTTGTATTGTTATTATGATAGAGAGTATTTCATCACTAGAGATGAAAGGATTCGTGTAACTATTGATAGAAATATCTCATATTCCAATGTATATAAAGATTTTTTAATATACTCGGTAAATTCCATTAAGGAAAAAAATATGGTTTTAGAAATAAAATATTCTTCATCTAATGATTTTTCTGACATTGATGCGATTTTACCTTTTAATATTCAACCAACTCGGTTCTCAAAATATGCTAATGGGTTGGATTATCTAAATCAAAGTCATAATTAATTTATTTAGTTAGATAAAAGTAAAACAAAATGTTGATAATTATAGTCCTTCATTAATTTAATCCTTTTATCCTGCACTAGGCTATTATTGGTTGGCAAAATTTATATTCTAATCATTTGTTATAAAAGCAGTTGGCATAAATTAATTGATTTATTTAGTCAGCTCATCTGTATTACTTTAGACACCTGCATGGCATGCTGGGAGGCAGGAGCTAGAATCGGCTTGTCTGGATCTCTTGAACTTCCTTTTCTAGCTAATATCATTAAAGGTGATTGATAATATACTAATTTATTTTCAAAATATTCTATGTCTCATAGATTAACCGGAGACGAAAGACTACTATTTACTTTAGAAATTAATAATTTGCCTGGTAAAATAAATTCTTCTAAGATAAGATAAGAATGTTGTCTTTTAATGTTTTTATCTATATCTGATTTTTCACAAGTAGTCCAAAATACTCCATTAGTATCAATTGACTTATGCATTTTAAAGGGAAGAGAACTTTTGCTTGGAGAAAGAGTAAACCCCCCCGCTAAAAATTTCTTTTTTGTTCCTGGAGGAAGAATTCTTAAATCAGAATTAATAAAAAATGCTTTTAACAGAATTTTGAAAAATGAATTGGGTTTGAGTCTTAAAAATAATCATAATGATTGTATAAAAAATCTTGGATGCTATGAACATTTTTATAATGATAATTTCTTAGGAAATAGTGACTTTAGTACTCACTATGTTGTATTGGCTTATTTGATACCTTTTGAATCGCTAATAAAAAACTATGATGAGAGAATAAGTGAACAGCATTCAGAATATATTTGGATAGATATAGATAATTTAAAAAGCAGTTCTTATAAAATCCATAGTAATTCAATGGCATATTTAGATAATCCTATATTTCGAAGTTTATGAGTCATCTATAATTTGTTAAAATTGATCTAAATATTTTCATTAGTATAAAAAAAAGTTAAGAATAATTTCTTTAGATTAATTATATTTTTTCAATGATTCTTTTTCTTTTGATAGATAATAATCCTTAAAATCTAGAATACCTTTCTCTCCTGATAGGTTGATTGGGTAACCACATTGTTCAACAACTGATATCGCTATTTCTTCTGCAAGTAAATCTTTATTAAGATTATTCATCTCTTTCTGTTTCTTAAATACTTGTTTATTTTCTTCATAGGAAAAGTTCATCGCACTGTCCTTGGAAAGGCCAAATCCAATAGAATTACAAAATTTTTTTGTATATGACTTTGAGACTTTCTCCATTAAAACTGAATTATCCCTTTCTGATGCGTATAAGACATCTGTTTGACAAGAAAATAAAGTTGTACAAAGTATAAGAAAAAACGAAAAAAAACTCAAAATATTTTTCATTAGATTCTTTCTCATGATATATTCGGAAAATTTTAAATTAATCTATTAAATGAATATTGGGAATATTTTCAAAAGATTTGTAATAGGCTCTATTTTTCGGATTGGAATTTACTAAGTAATAGAAGCTAAGAGGCCATTAGCTTTGACTTTAATGATTTCCAATGAAAATTCATTCAATAGAGTCAATTTTTTGGATAACTTGTGAATACAGGCCCATACAACTCACGGACGCATCCATTGTAATTTATGATTTTTGCTAGTGTATAAATTGTAAGAGCAAGTGCTTGTGCTGGTAATTTCTGTGCCATCTGAATTATTGAAATCAGCTTCTGTCGCTTATGTACATTATTTGAGCTTTATGGTTTGTTTTGGAGCATTGGTATATGAACGTATCTCTTTGAAGTCGCAACCCAATAGACAAGAAGCAATATAAATGGTTGTCGCTGACATTATCTATGGAATTGCAGGGGTTGCTCTTCTGGTATCTGGTATTTATAGAGTTTTAAAATTTGGCCAAGGCTCTGAATTTTACTCACAAAATCCTATCTTTTGGACAAAGATTATCATTTTTGCGTTAGTGGGTTCTCTATCGCTATATCCAACAATTACTTATGTTCTATGGGCTATCCCCTTGAGCAAAGGCAACTTACCTGTTGTTACGGAGAATTTGGTATCAAGACTAAGGCTAATGATTAATATAGAGCTTGTCGGTTTTGCCTCGATACCATTTTTGGCTTCACTTATGGCCAGGGGAGTTGGATTAGGTTGAATAAAAATTTTTTTAATCTAGGTGCCTTCAAATTAGATGGAAAATTAAAATATATAGTAATGTACGATATACATAACTTTTTATTAGGACAATAACATAGGTTTTATAAACCTAGAGTGTTTTTAGTGGTATTAATGTGATAATTTCTATAAAAATTCTAAAAAACTAAGACCTTTCCATGACTTATCATACCTACTCATTTAATTATGATTATTAATAAATTCTTTTGTCTTTTTATTTCATGAGATTTTAGCAAAATCGATAACTAACAAAAAGTTTGCTTACTTTCTCTTTTTGTTGAATCTAAAGATTATCCTATATCATTTATAGGACTATACTTGGTGAATTTAATTAAGTTTGAATATGCGTTCTTTTTAGGTTGAAATTTTTATTTAATAGCATAGTATTGATAATATTTGCTTTTCAATATGAAATCAATATTAGTTACAGGTGCTGCTGGTTTTATTGGGGCTGCATTAGTTATAAGACTTATAGAAAATGGAGAAAATGTAATTGGATTAGATGATTTAAATTCTTATTATGATACTAATCTAAAAAAATCACGCTTAGAAAAAATCCAAGAGGTTTCAGGTCATTCAAAAGGAAGATGGAAATTTTATCAATCGCCATTAGAAAATGAAGTTGAGTTAAAACAAATTTTTCGTACTCATTCACCAACTGTAGTAATTAATCTAGCTGCACAGGCAGGTGTTAGGTATTCCATTAAAAACCCATCTTCTTATATTCAAAGCAATCTAGTTGGGTTTTCGAATTTACTTGAGGAATGTCGACATTGCGAAGTTGATAATTTGATTTTTGCTTCTAGCAGTTCAGTTTATGGAGGGAATAAGAAATTACCTTTCAGTGAATCACAGTCTGTAGACCATCCTGTGAGTTTATATGCTGCGACCAAGAAAGCTAATGAATTGATGGCACATTCATATAGCCATCTTTATAATATTCCTTCTACAGGCCTAAGATTTTTTACTGTTTATGGCCCATGGGGCAGACCTGATATGGCACCCATGATCTTTGCAAAATCAATTCTCAATAGAGAACCCATTAATATATTTAATTTCGGGAAAATGAAAAGAGACTTTACTTATATTGATGACATTGTTGAGGGTATTTATAGATGTTGCTATAAGCCTGCTTGCGTCGATAAGGAATTTGATGCTTTAAATCCAAATAAATGTACTTCCTTTGCTCCTTTTAGGATATTTAATATTGGAAATAGTCAGCCAATTGAGCTGCTTAAGTTTATTGGACTACTCGAAGATAACTTAGGAGTAAAGGCAATTCGTAATTTTCAACCAATTCAGCCAGGAGATGTTGAAGCTACAGCCGCAAATACTGATTTATTAGAGGCTTGGATAGGTTTTAAACCATCAACATCAATAGAAATTGGAGTTCAAAACTTCTCAAAATGGTATCTGGATTATTATAGGAATTAGTTTTTAGGTCTAACAACCTAAAAAGTATTAAAAACTTTTATATGCAGATAAATTTATTTGAGATCAAATGTTGTGAGGCTATGGCTTTAATATTACAGATTTGTTATTTATAAATAACAATAACTTTAAATCAAGCATTAATTAATGTCATGATTTAATTATGAAACTATAAAATTTAGAATTTAAATACTATTTTAAATTCATATTCTTTGAAAATCTAGTAATATCTTGAAAAATTTTTTCTTTAAATTAATCGGTCGTATTATAAGAGGCATAAAATCTATTTATTCAATAACTGTTTATGGGATTCCATACTTAACATACAGAGCTTGCTATGGAAACAGATCATTTGATTCAATGTCTAGTGCTCTGTTATGGATGATAAATGTAGTTAAAAATGAGTATCCCGATTTCGAAATAAAGCACTCGACAATATTAGAGATTGGTTCAGGTCAATTTTTGTCTCATCCAATTGCCTTAAAAATTCTTGGTGCACATCAAATAACATCCATTGATTTATTTGAACAATATAATAATAAAGCAGCATACTTGTCACTGACTAATAGCGGTATAGCAAGAAAAGTATTAAGCGGCTCGAGTTTAAATAAAGATACAACTGAATATATATCATCAATTGCACGACAACTAAAAATATCCAAAAGGCTAAATATAAAAGGTATTAAATATCTTGCACCTTATGATTTGATGGACAATCCATTTGAAAGTACTTTTGACATTGTATTTTCATATACTGTATTAGAACATGTTCCTTTAAAACAGATTCATCCATTATTGGTTTCTACAATTAAATCCTTAAAACAAGGAGGTGTATTTTTTCACTATGTAGATTTAGAAGATCATTCTTGCTCCAATAACAATCCATTTGCGTTTATTGATAATAGAACTTGGACTGATAATGATTGTCAAAAAAGAGGGAATAGAATTAGGATTAGGGATTGGGAGGAGATTATAAAATCTCTAGAACTAACAAGTTCTAAAATTATACCAAATAACTTTAGATCATCAAATATTAAATTTAAGAATAAAACAGATCAATTTTGTGGATTTCTTTTTGTAGGAAAGAAATAGTGAATAAATTTATATAAATTTTTATAATTCTAATTCATTGTCTATAAAAATCCAACCTAAAACATTTCCCTTCTGCAAGGATAGATTTGAAACTATTAACTCTAATTGATCAGTATTTATGAAATTAGTTGATAAAATGAGTAATTTATTAACACATTGACTTGTTTCATTAATATTACTTGAAATAATTAATTCTCTCTTCTGAAGCATATCTTTAAAAATATTTGATAGTATTTCGATATTTTTCTCATCAATTCCACCAAGTGTAATTAATGCTGTTCTTTGATCAGTATTATTTTTTAGAAGCCCAGTTGTTATGCATTCAATAGAGTCTCTCCATACTTTAGGTGAATTTGCTGGTAATTTTATTAATAACGGGAAAGGTATTAAGGGTTTAAGATCTTCAACTGTATATAATCTTTTTGATTTTATATCTTTATAAATAGCTAGAGAAGTTCCAAGTACTAAACCTCCAAGTATTCCTAGAAAAAGGACACTAGGTTTTTTAGGTGATACAGGAACATCAAGTAATGTAGGTCTGAAGATTAGTTCCCAGGGATCTTCTTTTTGTGCCTTTTCTAGCCTATAAGTTGATAGTTGCTTTTGAATTTTTTCTAACATCTGTTCATCTCTAATTGCAGCACTTTTAAGCAATCTATATTCAAGTAAGATTTCTTTGGGTCTAGTTAATGAAGATTTTAAGGCGTCAATTCTCTGCTGCAATAATTTTATAGATTCTGAATTTGATTTGAAAATAGCAGATTTTTCTATTAACTCCGCTTCTAATTGTGATAATCTACTAAAATGAATAGCATATCTATTAGTTGTTTCTTTATTTTTTCTAGAAAAAGATGAGTTTAAATTTATATTGTCTGATGGAAGACCATCTTGGTGACCTAAACCATTATCTAATGAAAAAGTTTGTAAAGCAGAGAGCGAAGATCTAGATTTTTCTTTTACAGAAATTAATTGATCCTCTAAAAAGGCAATAGCTTTATTGATACTTTTTTTTTGATCTCTTCCAGAATAATTTTGATACTTGGTTGAAATTCTCTCTAAAACAGGAATAATTAAATTCTTGTCTTTGTCTTTATAAGAAATATTTAAGACTGTTGTTCCCTTCTGCAATCCTATCTTCAGGCTTGATCTTGTCCATCCTCTGTAGGTCATCATTCGTATGTTTTCTCCTGCTTTTTGCTTCTCTGATTTAACAAAATTAAAAACTGGCTGTAGTATGGAGGGACTTTTAAGAATGCTTACTTCAGTTGCTAAGCCCTCTTGAGCTCCTAAAAATCCACTAGCACTAGAAAGTAATGGAGAACCCAAAAACTCTCTTGCTGAACGACCTGTTTTTTTCTCGTTTTCTATTACGATTTGGAAGGACCCCTCCCAAACAGGTTTTTTAATTAATAAATAAAGACCACTTACCGCCACTGATAAGGCGGCTCCAGAAGCAAAAATCAAACGATTTCTTGATATGGAAGAAATTATTTTTCTTAAATCTATATTTTCTTCATTTGTATAATCTTCATGGTTGTTTGTTTTGTAATTCATGATATATTTCTTTGTTTAATTGAATAGAGAATATAATCCATATGCACCAGTAAATGGAGAAGTAACTTCTCTTATTACTGATGTAGTAACACCTATTAATGATTTGTTGACGTGAATAATATCACCTGAAATCAATATAGGATTATCAGAACCAGAAGACTTTTTATTTGGATTAAATGATATATTCCTTAGCTCAGCTGAGCCATCATTATTTAATCTTATAAATTTAACTTTGCCACTTAAAATTTTCTTGCCTCCGGATCTTGCTATTGCTTGATTAAGTGTAGATCCTTGTTCGACAATTTGTTGCCCGGGGGAGACAACATTTCCAGTAATATACACAACAATGGTATTAGGAGATAGGTTTGATCTAGAAGCTTGAACTAATTGATCTTTTATGGATGTTATTGATTTAGGAACTATAATAGTGTCTCCATCTGAAATTGTAACATTATTAGATTGATCTCCTTTAGTGAATAAGGATAAAAAATCAATTTCAGCTTTTATTTTGCCACCTCCATTTGTCTTGCTGTTTTTACGAATTACTGAAACCTTTGATAAATCGGAAAAAGGTGTGATTCCACTAGAAGTTTTTATTGCATCAAATAAGGTCGGGAAAATTGTGCTATCTTGGTTTTCTTTTTTTGAAACAATTGTATAGAGTCCAGGACGCTTTACTTCTCCAGATACATATACAGTTATTGGTCGATATTCTATGATACCAATATAAACATCGGGCGATATCATATATTCCTTTAATTTACTCTTTAATTCATGCTTAAATTCTTTTAATGTAAGCCCTTCGACATACATTTCTCCAATTTCCGGGAAATTTATATAACCATCCGGAAGGATACTATAAGTTTTTTCTTCAAGACCTAAAACTTTAACAATCAATCTATCACCTGCTCCTAGCAAGTATGGAGTATTTATAGTTAATGATTTATCAGTATCTATTTTATCTTTTGCTTGGTAAGTATTTTTGAAATCTTCTGTACTTTTATTGTTCGCATAACTGTATAAATTTAAACTGGATAAGAAAACTGCAAAAAAAATACTGTATATAAATTTATGCCTAGCCATATTTTGATTTTAATATATATCCATATTATATCAGATAACATTTTTATTCTTTCTGATGTGGACAGGTCCCCTACTGTACACATATATATAAATTATATATTTGGATTTAAAAGGTTTTATAAATACTATTAATTGCAATTTTCCTTTTAAGTAATTTTCAGGAAATAGCAGCGAATTTGTTTATAGCAGATTTTACGTTGCTAAGAGTGATATTTAATATTTCGAATAATAAAATATTAAATAAAACTTGATAGCTTTTATTTGAAAAAATATTCACTTATTAATTTAAATATTCCATGATCTTAATAAATCAAAAATAAATTAACTTAAAGAATGCATGTACTAATTCTTTAAGATAAATATTTAGAATAGACTAAGACTCCGTTATTGTAGTACATAATAAAGATACTCAAGCGGTTCATCCTGAATGCAGTCTCATGAAATTGACGAATTCACTACAAAACAGGGAAATGTAAAAGTCCTCTTTAAAATTGGGAACATTGATATCCTCGGGGCAACTTGTGATCCTATTACTGTTAAGGATGGGAGAGGTGGAATCTTTACATGGGTAACGGATCATCCCATCTTGGAGTTTAACTTAAATATAATAATGCCTAATCATGTTAGGGGTAATCACTCACATCCTGAGTTCTTTGAATACTTTCTAGTAGTGGATGGAAGTTTGTTTTTAACTACATACGATCCCAATATAAAAAGCAATTTGAATATGCTTTTGTCTTCAGGGATGTGCATGAGAACACCTCCAGGAACCTCGCATGCTGTTCATGCGATCACGAAATCAACTTGCGTTGCAATGCTAACAAAGCCCTGGGATGACTGTGCTAATCCGATTGTCAAAGAAGAGATTTACTAATAAGAATGAATTTCGAAGAAAAAGAAAAGACTATACTTATCTATGGCGCTAGTGGCTTTGTAGGTGAAAACTTATTCGCTAGCATTAACAAAAAAGTTAAATATAAAGTAATTCCAATCAATAGAAATACACCATTAATTAATATCCCTGATAATCCCTATTTAATAATCCATTCGGCAAACCCTGCACGAAGATTTTTTGCAAATAATAATCCTCAAATTGACTTCATAGAAACTGTAGAAAAGACTAAAACTATTTTTGAACGTCATTTAAATTCACGTAAAATACTAATATCAAGTATTTCATGTAGAACTGAGGCCAGAACACCATATGGGGGAAATAGACTTAATTGTGAGAAGATTGCCTTAAAATATGACTCATCAATAATTAGATTAGGACCAATGTATGGAGGTTCTCGAACTAAAGATACTTTGCATGATATATGTTCTGGAGAGAATGTTTATCTATCAGGTGATACTAAATATGCTTATGTAAATGTTAATTGGATTGCTAACTATATTTCAGATTTTTTACATGAATTTTCTAAAAAGAATATATATGAGATTGGAGCATCAACAACTGTTAAACTTTCTGATATTGCAGACAAAGTAAAAAGTCAATCATCATTTATTGGTAAGAATGATAATCAATATCCACTGAATTTTAAAGATGGCCCAAAAGCAGAATTAGTATTTGATTATGCGCTTAAGATCTCAAGAGAAATAAAGGAGAGTATATAATTAATTTTATATAAAAAATCTCAAAAGAGATGATATGATTAGGGATCTAAAATAAAGACTATAAATGAAGAAGGCATTAATTACAGGGATTTCAGGTCAGGATGGATCCTATCTCTCTGAATTTCTGCTTGAGAAGGGTTATGAAGTTCATGGAATTATTCGAAGAAGCTCAATTGTTAATACACATAGAATTGATCACTTAGGATCGCAAATTCATACTCACTATGGTGAATTAACAACTTCACCAAATATTATTCATTTATTACAACAAATAAAGCCTGATGAAATATATAATCTTGGTGCTCAAAGTCATGTAAAAGTTTCATTTGATACGCCTGAATATACAACTCAAACAGATGGTTTGGGTACTTTAAGGATTTTAGAGGCAATTCGAATTTTGGGTCTGGATAAAAATGTAAGATTTTATCAAGCTTCTACCAGTGAATTATTTGGTTTGGTTCAGGAAATTCCTCAATCTGAGACCACGCCATTTTATCCCAGATCTCCATATGGTGTAGCGAAATTATATGCACATTGGATTACTAAAAATTATAGAGAAGCTTATGGAATGCATGCTAGTTCAGGAATATTGTTTAATCATGAATCTCCAAGGAGAGGAGAAACATTTGTTACTCGTAAAATAGTGCGTGCATTACATAAAATATCACTGGGTTTGCAAGAATATTTATATCTGGGAAATTTAAATGCAAAAAGAGATTGGGGGCACGCAAAAGATTTCGTAAGGGCAATGTGGTTAATGCTTCAACAAGATTCACCTGATGACTATGTAATTGCTACTGGAAAACAATATTCAGTTAGAGAATTTGTTGAGAAAGCTGCACCATATTTTGGTATGGAAATTGCTTGGGAAAATGACGGTTTGGATGAAATAGGATATGATTTAAAATCAAATAAAATTATAATTAAAATTGATCCAAGACATTTTAGACCTACTGAAGTTGAAACGCTGCTGGGAGATTATACAAAAGCAAAAGAAGTATTGAATTGGGATCCAGAAATATCATTCGATGAGCTTGTTGAAGATATGTGCTCAAACGGTAAATAAAATTTTTTTATATATACTTTTTACTAAAAGAATTTATTGTTTCAGATATATAAATAACATCTTTATCCCTTAGGTCATGATGAAGGGGCAAGCATACTCCTGTATTAAACAAGTTCTCAGATGTCGGACAGTCATTCTGTTTACCATAATGATTAGTTATTGAAGGCTGCAAATGCATAGGATAGAAAAAAGATCTAGCCTGTATTCCTGAATCTTCAAGAAATTGTATTAGGTTATCTTTTTTATTACTTTGGATGTAATACCTGAATGGAACATCTTGAAAATTTTGATCAATATACGGTTTATTAATTACTTTTGTTTCTTCTATCTTATCATTATAAAGTTTGAATAAACGTCTTTTAAAGTTTATTATTTCATTTAATCTCTTAAGTTGAGATAACCCTATAGCAGCTTGCATATCAGTTATCCTAAAATTCATGCCAAAAGAAGGATGGATAAATTGTCCACTATTAGGCCTTCCTTGATTTCTTAAAAGCTTTAATCTTTCATATAATTGTGTTTCTTTAACTAACAGAACACCACCCTCACCAGTAGTAACAGTCTTATCTCCAAAAAATGATATAACTCCTACATCTCCAAGAGTCCCTAAATGTTTTCCTTCTGAAAAGACCCCAAGAGCCTGAGCAGCATCTTCAATGATAAATAATCCTTTGTCTCGACAAAAATTAATTATTGGATCAATACACATACTTTTCCCATAAATATTGACAGGCATTACACCTCTAGTTTTTGTGGTGATTTTTTTCTCTATATCATCAATGGTTAACATGTATGTTTTAGGATTTACATCACAAAAAACAGGCTTAAATCCAGCAAAATGAGCAGATGCCGCTGATCCAAAAAAAGTAAACGATGGAATAATTATTTCATCGCCAGGCTTTGCATCAAAAGCAAGTAAAGAAAGAAAAAGACCTAATGTTCCATTTGGTACTGGTAAAACATATTCACTATGGGTTAATTCTTTTATTTTTTCAAGAAATAATTTTGTGAATGGACCTTCAGTAATCCATTTATCATTTATGGCTTGCTCGAGGCCTTTAAGTTCATCATTAGTTAGCCAAGGCGATACTTGAAAAATTCTATTCATTTATCGCGCTCAGATAGTATCGGATTAACAACGTCCCAATTTATGTTTAAACTTGTATCATTCCATTTTACAGTAAATTGTTTATCATAGTCAAGATAATCTCCATCATAAGCAAATTTATAATGATATACAGCAATATCACTTTTGACTAAGAAAGCATTCCCAACCATTGGTGGTATGAACAGGGAAAATCTATTAATATCATTATTATTTAACATTATTGATTTTTTATATGTTTTCGAGTTTTCTCTCATATCTACAACAACTTGATCAACTTCTCCCTGAATAGTCGTAACTAATTTTGAGGTATTTGTATCAAAATGTATTCCTCTTAAGACGTTCTTATAGGATGTAGCAAATTTATCATGTTTAAACCCTTCAAACCCAAGTTTATCAAATTCGTCTTTAATATATGGAGACCAAATAGAACCTCTTAAATCATTAAAAGAATCATAATCAATTTTAAATACACCTTGTATATCTAATTCTTTTGAGTGGATCTTCATCGTTTTTAATTCCCTACTTAAATATCAAATAAGATTAAAAATATTATATCTCTTGAGAGGCCTTATGTGCTTAAAATAAAAAAATATATTATTATAACTTATGGTTTTTAAGTTTATTCTAAATTGAAATCAGAAGACTAATAGAATGATTTTATGGCCTCAGAAAACGACATTTCAAATTTAAGCATTTCTGATTCAATTGTATAGTCACTATGATAGATAGGTTCTTCATATATTGCCTTTAATTTTGATTCATCATTAATAATAGAAACTAGTAATTCTTTAACTTGTTTTTTGCTTAATCCATAAATATTAATAAGAGCTTTTGGATTTAATATGTTTTTATAGTTATCAGGATGACACCAATAAATGGGAATGAATCCTGAAAAATAGGCCTCAATAGCTTTTTGACAACAATATCCTTCTCTAAGAGAATTCTCAGGACAAAAACAGAATATATGTTTTGAAGAAAGAGACTCTTGAGTCCCTTCGTAGTGACGATTATAAGCCTTCCCTAATTTCTCTATAGGTATAACATTTTCTATTGCATCAACTAATTTATCTCTAAAAGGGTATTTTACTCCAGAGAAAATTACAGCCGAGTATGGCTTCATAGTTGATATATCTGAATGTTTTCTAGATGAATGCATAATAGAACTATCAATCAGTTTCTTGAATCTATAGGATCTGAGAGGGAGGACTTCTGCGTCAATTACTAAAGGTACTAATGTAGCAGGCACATGAATTTGAATTCTTTTGCCTTGTTTATAAAACTTATTTCCAAAAGATATTCTGGATACTAGCTTTGACTTTAGATATGGCTCCCATGTAATTCTCAATGCAAAATGAGGTTTTCTTTTTATAAATGAGAGAAACCTGGCCAAGTTATCAAGCAATGAAATTAGTAAATTATTGTCGTGTAATACCAAGAAATATGTAAATTCAAGAGGTATACGTTTTCTTGTATAAGTTAGTATTTGAGAGTGTAATAGACACTTCATTAAATATTCAAGTGGAATATCATTAGCGAAAGCAGTGTCTTGACCTTTGCAGAACATCAGAACCCTATGGAAGAGTAGTTTGATATTTCTACTTTTTCTAAAAATAGCGATCATATATTTGACTATAATTCTTTTTATTATTTATATTTATAATAAAATTCTAAATATCGTTTCTTGCTAAAAGTTATAAGTTTTAATATTATGAAATTGATTATAAATAACCAAATGTTTGAATATCTTCTGAATAGTAATTTTTTAAAACTTTAATACTATTATTTGAAAGATCAGTTTTTCGAGTATTGCTTGTATGATTACTTGTTAAATTTAATTTAGGTAACGTTTCAGAATAAGGTGTAAATCTATTAGTTTTACTTCTTAATTCATTAACTACTTCTTTATAGCTTTCTTCTATATTTTCAAAACGATAAACTTTACTTACTAATGGAAAATTATCTTTTGGATTTAATAAGAAATTAACTTGAGGTATAAAATGAATATAAGTTTTATTTAATATCATATTCTGTGTTGAGAAGTATCTAATTACAAACTCATTTATGTTCACCTTTTGTAGATTATATTTTTTAGAGAAAGAAAGGTCATATTTATTTATACCCCCTGTTTTTAAGAAGTTATAGGCAGATACAAATCTACTGATGGGATCTCTTACGAAAGTAAAGCTAAATAGATCCTCCCATTTTTTTTCATTATTTCTAAAATAGCTACTTGCCCTTATATGACCTAATGATAATCCATATAATCCAACTGATATTGCAATACCAGCCGTTTTTGGTATATGTATAAATGCAGAATTGCTATCAAGAAATACTTTTGGTAAAGTCATAAATGAATTTTAAGATATGTCTTTAATAAATATTTTTAATTTACTTAGCATAATTCTTGCCCACCTGTAAAGTAAAACTGGGAAGAGGAAAAATAATAATACTATTAAAAATTTATATTTTTTCAATAATTTTATTGAAAATCTCCAAAAGTATAATCCAGATAAAGAAGAGAATATATATGAACTATATTGATTTTCTCTAATAGTATAAATGACACTAGGATAGGGTAATTGATGAATAAATATATTTTTTAAGGCTAATTCGTACCATAAGGCATGATCTTCAGTTAATGAATTTGGGTATATATCTCTTTTATGCCTTCCAAGTTTTTCTAATATTCTTTTCATATTAAAGCAAACTGTGGGATGACATACTGGGTTGTATCCACAAATTAATAAACTTAATTGAGCTAATTTATTAGAAGGATAATTTTTTAATTTATATGCTGTCCTATATTCAACTTTAGAGTTCCAAATCAAAGCCGATGTTGCAATTACTTGAATGTTTTTAAATTTATGAAAAGTATCAATTGTTTTAGATACTCTTTCAGGTAAAGAGGTATCATCATCATCTTGTCTAAATATATAATTTTCCTGTGAATTAATTAATCCATAATTTAATGTATCCGCCAAGCCTGAATTATTTTTAGAAAATATATGTAGTTTCCTATTTGTAAAATCACTTATATTGATTTTGTAATTTTCAAGAAATGATTTTATTTTTTCATTTTCTCCATCAAGAATGCAATATATTATTATATTACCTTTGTAAAATTGATTAATTATAGAATTCAAAGACCTGTTTAATAATTCTAAATTTGAATTATAAAGAGGTACAATGAAAGCTACTTCAGGTAAATTACTCATATTAAAATTTGCTTAAATGTTTCTGGTACTATAGAAAGATCGTGAGCGGTGGTAATAATTGTACTATTTGTCCTAGAAGATAGATCACTAAGTATCTGTTTCGCAAGTTTTTGTTCTATACCTGTAAGTCCTTCATCTAGAATTAGGAGAGAAGGCTGTCTAATAAACATTTTTGATATCAAAAGTCTTTGTCTTTGTCCACCAGATAATGTAAATGCATTATGTGTAAGCAAGGTATCCAATCCATAATCTAGGCTTAGAATTATTTCTTCTAAATTTACTAATTTTATGGCTTCAAATATTTGTTCATCTGAAGGAACAATATCTGTTCCTATAGAGAAGTACTCTCTTATTGTCATAGTAGGGATATAAAGATTTTGTGATACATACTCTAGATTTTCTAAATTAAATTTACCTTTTGAGGTGAGTTCTTTTTTGTATACAACTTCACCTGAAGTGGGTGTTAATATACTTGATATTATATCTAATAACGTTGATTTCCCAGAACCACTGTTACCTCTTAGGAAATAGGATTCTCCAATCTTAAATGAGTATGAGAAGTTATTTATAATTTCTACTTCTCTTCCCTTTCCATTATTTTTTGCTTCTTTTTTTCCTTGATAGAAAAATGAAATATTATTCAAGGACAATAGTTCATTATCATTTAATTGAGTATCAATATTAGATTGATATTCAATTGAATTGTTTGTTGTAATGCTATTTCTATATTTTAAATTTTTCTCTATATTTTTGATTATCCTTAGAGTAACATTTGAAGATGAAGAAACTAAAGTATAGTTAGTAAGTATTGCTTGCAAATATGGTAATGATTTGGCAAATACAACTAAACTAAATAGTATTTGTGAGCTTTCGTCGATATAGCTAGTTGAGGATGAAAATATATATGTTATGACTATAATAATAATTCCTTCAAAAATTGTTCTGGGTAATAAAGATATAAAACGAACATCTGACCTGGATGACCAAAGATGTCTTTCCGAATCTTTATATTGTTTGTCAGCGAACAATGAATAATTTGTAAGGAAATATGTTCGTGGGGAAGAAATTATATTAGCTACTATTTTGGATGATTCTTGTTGGGAATTATCTATGATTTTTGAATTATCTTTTACTAAATATTTTATTACTCTTGTATAGATGAAAAATACTAAGCCTGTTATAAGAAGTAGATATAAATATAACTTTCCGGATATATACAAAGCATATACTGAAACCAGGATGAGACATAGAAAATTTGGTATAAAGTCAAATAGAGGGATAAATGTATCTCCCAATGTGTAATTGGTCTCAAATCTAAGTCTTGAAACGTATTCATCTGGTGAAATATTCAAGAAATTTTGATATGATGTTTTTACTGAAGAAAGATATATCCTATCTGCAAACCAAGCTGAAAATTCTCCACTAATGATTGTTATTTTCTTTTGAGAAATAACTCTTAAAATAAATAAAATTATTAATGTTGCTGTTAAAAATCGAAAATCTCCCAGAAAAGGAAGCAATGAGGCTATCGGTAGAATTGATTTTAATAATGATTTAGATTGGTTGACAGCATCATAATTGAAAAAAGAAGAAATTATATATATAAGAGAAAGGTCAATAATAGATAATATAAAAGAAAAACATATGAATTGTATGCACTTTAGCTTTGAGAAGAGAGGTACAAATCTAAATAGTCTTATTAATGAATTTACTTTCACTTTAATTACAGCAATTTTTATAAAAGTTGGAATTCATAAAGCTTGTTCTAAAATTAGATTCAGAATGCCTATGCTTGAAGAATTCAGATGATTTTAAAGCATTTGACGTTAATGAGGATAGTTCTGAGCTATAGATTAATTTATGAAACTCCATATATATTAAATTCAAATCAGATTGATTATCTAAAATTACACCATTAAAACCACAAATAATACAATCATTTACCCCTGAGTTTTGAAAAGCCAATACTGGCTTTCCTTTTGAGATCGATTGCGGAATAACCTGTGCCAATCCTTCAGGATACTTTGATAATATTACTGTGAATATACACTTATCTATCCAATAAAATACATCGTTACTTGATGAATGTGGAATGATCAGCATATTTTTATTTATTAAAGTTGGATTTTTATGTTTTCTAGAGCCTAAATGAATAAATAGTAAACTCTCATCATTTTCGAATCTGCGAGTAATTTTATAAAATATGTGTGAACCTTTCCTTAACTTGTCATTAATAATCGTTAAAATAATTCTTTTACTTTTTAGGTAATCATTAAAATTGATTTTCTTATTTGAGTTCAAATTATACAAGTATTTATTATCTCTCAATATTTTATCTTCATTATAATTAATTTCTTGACTGCAAACTGAATAGAACACATCTATATATTTAATTTTTGATCGCAAGAATTTAAATATTTTAAGGTATTTTATTTTATTTGAATCGCATACAAATGAAGTATATTTTGATAACCTTAATATTGTATATTCGATTAAGAAAGCAGGTAAATTTAGATAAAGTGTAAAGTTGGGAGAATATAATAGTCCTCCTATTCTATATCTTGTACTCCTGATTCTTAAACACTTGCAAACTGTTGCTGCTATTAGAGAAGCTAATGGCGTTGTGTAACTTACGATTATTTCTGCATCTCTATTTTTATTTCTAATACACTTTAATAATAAATATAGATATTTAAAGTAAAGAAAAATATTTATTATATTTGCATTAAGTAGGTTATTTGATTCTTTCCTTATAATACCATCTGTAATAATATCTTTGCTTATTTGATACGATGTTGCTTTGGCTGAAATAAAATATACAATTGAATTAGGATTTTTTGTGAGGACTGAAGCTTCTTTTAAGAAACTATGCTGAGCCCCTCCAGCTTGATTATTTCCAATTATATAAAAATATATTTTAGTTCTTGGCATAAATATTAGAAAATTTTCTGAATCTATACTAGCATCTTTTGACTATTTAATCTTATTAAGCTTAGTTAGAGTTTTTTTTATTAAATAATTTATATTATTTGAGTCGCTAAGTTCTTTTTGAATTTGTGTTTTATTTCTTTTTTTTGACATTGATTTATCAATATTAACCATGAAGTAGCTATTGCTGGTGAACATATATATTGACCTTTTATATTTGCAATAAAGAATAATAGAATAAAAAACGATTGATTTATTGACAAAAATCTTACCTTGTAAATTGAGTAAGTTATAATTATTATTGTAATTGGTAAACCAAAAATGCCAGCAATGCTAAGTATTCCCGAGTCTGCTATTGTAAATATTTCAGTATCATAAATACTTCCAAAATAACCAAATAATAATATAGTAGGAGAAAGAATAACATCCATTAATGTACCTAAATTAGCATTTATAGCATTCCCAGTATCAAATAAAAGAGAACCTTCAGCAAATCTATTTAATATATTCTTATTACTAAAATTAACTGGAGCATTGTTATTGATAAAGTTAGTTATACCATTTATAAATATTGTAATTACTACTGTTAGTGGAAAAACAATATTTATTATCCATTTTAATTTTATCTTAGAACTAGGTATTGAAGGTTTAATTGATTTAAAAGTTATAAATATAAAATAGATTAACATTTCAATCAAGGCCCATCTCGAGCTTAGGCTTATTAGAGATATAGAGAGTAATAGTATTACTACGTCAATATTTATTAATAGCGAATTATTTTTAGTTGACTTTTTCGATATATAATTATCTATTAATCCAATAACCCATGGAAAAAGAAGAAATGCAAAACTATCAAATCCTCTTTGCATTCCAAAAAATCTTATTACTGAATCATTTTGAATTGAGGAAGCCCATAGATCTAGTGATATCTTCCTAAATGATAAATTTGCAAACTGCATAGAACATATTAATATTTCAGTAATTATTATCAATCTATTAACTGTGATTGGTATTCTAAGTGTTTTTTTATCCAAAAATAGTACAATAATGCAACCCAAGATATAAAAACTTCTAATTGCATTTATTAAAGGAATTGAAAACGAGTCAGAATATATATATGATCCGATCACTAATCTTAATCCAGAGTAGGCAAAGATAAGTAAAATAATATTGCGATATTCTTTTGTCTTAGGTATCATCCTAAGCATAAGTATAAAGCCACAGAAGAAAGGTATATCTATGACCCCTGGTATTGATAATCCAATAGCAAGCAATGAGGATATCATTTCAACGCAATTAGATAATATACATATTATTATAACTCCCTCAGAGCGAGGAGGGATTTATAATCTTTGTAAAATGTTAGCTAATATATCACCTCATTTTATTTTCAAAAGAAATTCATTTAAATTACTCTTTAATTTAAATATGAACATTTATAGTCAAAAATATATAATTATAACTTCTCCTAAACTCCTTCTTTTTTATATCACCCTATTGCTTAATCCTTTCGTTCGTAAGAAAATTGTTTATTGGCCACATCATTTGCCTCATGTGTCGCTTCAACCATATAAGATTCTATCCTATATTTATTATATTATCGAATTTATTGCACTAAAATTATCTATAAAATTTATATTTGTCTCTAACTATCAGAAAGACTCTTATAAAGAATACTATAAGTCAAATAAATTAAGTCAATTTTTGGTTTTGCCTCCCACTCTCGGAGGCTTAACGAAGGAGGATATTAAAAATACTAATAGAAAAATTGTACTTACTCATAATAAGCCGTTTGTGTTTACAATTTTTTCAAGATTCGATAAAGATTCGAAAACAAAAAGATTGATTTATAATTTAAGAAGATTTTTATCTCGAATTAATAATAAAACAAAAGTAGAAATCCATTTGTATGGAAGTGGAGTTATGTATCAAAATTTTTGCCATCACTTGGGGTTATCTAAAAAATCAAAAAATATAAAGCTTGTAAAGAAAGGATGGTCATCCAATGTCGCTAATGATATGCGCTCATGTAACTGTGTTTTGGTAGAAGGACAAGGTGAAACCTATCATTTGATCTCAGCGTTAGCAATACACAGCAAAGTACCCATCTTAAATCTTACAGATAAGCATCCTTTGAATCAGTTGCTAAAGCACCCCGTAATATCCCAGGATCAATTATCTATAGACGAAAAACTAGATTTGGTAAAGTGTCTAGAGTCTTTGAGAGAGAGGGCTATGTCTAATCATTTTCTCGAGACCCTTGATGAGTATAAGTATGCTAATTTAATTCATAATTATGTTTTAAATTGAAAACCTTATTTATTTAATCTTTGGATTTTTAAAATGCAAAAAGAATATGAACTAGTAATACTTGGATTAGGCTTATCAGGATTGTCTTTTTATGATTCATTAGAATCAAAAACTAATCTCTTATGTATTGAAAAAAATGTTGAATTAGGTGGATATACTCGTACCACTAGACTAGATAGGTTTCAATTTGACTATACTGGCCATTTTCTTCATTTAAAACATTTTGATCATCCTTCTTCTATCGGCTCCTTAGGTAAAAGTTATAAATCAATATGGAAATCTATTACTAATAAAAGTGCCATTTATATTGATAGCAAGATCTGCGATGCGCCATATCAATATAATTTCGGCCAACTAGGCTCTTTTCACTCTGAACAAGCAATTAAGTATTTTTTGTCTAGAGATAAATACAATAAACAGTTTGATACTTCTAGAAGTCTTAAGGATTTCTTTTATGCAAAATTTGGTCAATATATGGCTGAAAAGTTTTTTATACCATATAACGAGAAACTTCTTTCTTGTGATCTTTCTTCAATTAGCAACTTACAAGTTGGTAGGTTTTTTCCAAAGATTGATGATAAAATAGTCTTAAGTCAGTCAAATTTAAACGTTAGCAATAATCTTACTTACAATTCAAAATTTTGGTACCCTGAATATGGAGGAATTGATAAATTAATATATCATTTTGAGCGACCTTCAAATATTACTTTTTCTACAATAAAAAATTTAAATTCTAAGCAAAAATATATAAAACTCGCTAATGGGGCTATCACATCATATCAGAAACTGATTACAACTATAAGTCTAAAGACATTATTGACTAGTATCACTGATTTACCTGAGGATATATCTAATTTTATTGGTTTAATGTCTTCTTCAAGTCAATATGCAGTTAATATTGGCTTGAAGAAGACATTAAAAACTATTGATAGATACTCATGGATATATATACCTAATCCTTTAACTAATGTATATAGGCTTGGTAATTTCACATTTGCTTCCCCATATATGTCAGGTAGCGAGGGGGGTATGTCTCTATATATGGAAATCGCCAGTAAAAGTTTAAATCCCATTAAAGATGCAGTTGATTTTCTTATGTCTGAATTTGGCTTGAACAGGGATGATATTGAATGTGTGTCATGCAATAAACTCGATCCAGGATATGTTCACTTTAAGAATGGATGTGAGCAATCTTTGTCTGATACGTTGAAATGGTTACAACAAAACAATATTTACTGTATTGGACGTTACGGAACATGGGATTACATTAGTATGGAAGATTGCATTATTTCGGCCTCTGATTTAGCCAGAGCAATATAAATTATGAATATTTTTTCACCACTTATTTACTTAATTATTCCTTTTATAACTTATAAAATTTCTAAAATCTTAAATATTTATGATCAGCCTAATAGTACTTTGAAACTTCATTCAAAGTCTATTCCATATTCTGGAGGTTTGCTTTCTATATTTTGTATTTTACTATTTATTTTATTAAATGGAGCGCACTTACCCATAATTTGTATACTTATTATAGCAATATTAGGTTTATTAGATGATTTGTTTGAGCTTTCAATAATTTTCAGACTAGTTGTTGAATTTTCTGTGATTGGAACTTTAACTTATTATTATTTTGGCCCTGCGAATGTATTCTTATACTCATTGTTAACTTTTATAGGAGTGTTACTTATAAATGCCTTTAACTTTATTGATATAAAAGATGGATTACTAACTTCTTACACATTAGTTAGTTTATGTGCAGTTTTGAACTTTAATTCTTTGTCTCAGGATCAATATTTATTGAATTACGCTTCTCTTTTCATTCTTTCAATTATTGGATTTTATTTATTAAACGCAGAATCAGCTAAAACATATCAAGGTGATGGTGGATCTTATGCTATAGCTACTTTATTTTACTCATTTCTATTATCTATTCTCGGTTCTAAAAATAGCATTAATCATATTTTTAATCTAAATATAGAAAATAATTTTATAGCTTTTTCTTCTCATACAATAGCTTTGTATTTCTACTTACTAATATTTCTTCCAGTTATTTATGAATTCATATTTGTAGTTTTAGTAAGATTAAAGAAAGGATTAAATCCATTAAAAGGTAGTAATGATCACACAGCTATTTTATTAGCATATAGAAATCATTCAAGTTTTGGAATCTCAGGCCTTTTCACCATTGCCCCAATAATATCACTGCTTTATTCCTCCATTGTTCTAAATAATATAAACATAATATCATTAATATCAATTTTACTTTACTTTATAATTTTCTCTACAAAATATTTATTAATAGTGAGAAATTAATTTATGTGTGGTTTTTATTTTAAAATAACTAAGGATGTAAATGAATTTGATAAGACTAATTTTAATTTTATACGTGATTCTTTAACCACTAGAGGATCTGATCAACAACATATTCTAAAAGGCTCTATAGGAATTTACAAATATGTTGCTATACATTCTAGATTAATTATCTCTGGAAATAGTGCTTATGGAATACAGCCAGTTAAAGATGAGGATGATTTACTACTTTTTAACGGCCAGATTTATAATCATAAATTTTTAGAGCAAGAAAATTTGATTGAACAACATTTATCTGATACCGATTTTTTGTTTAGTTTTATTAAAGATAATAATCCAGTATCAGCTTGTGAATTTTTAAAAGGTCCATTTGCTATTATTTATTTAGATATAAAAAATAAAAGTCTTTTTATTTCAAGAGATGTTTTTGGAGAATCACCTCTTTTCCTTACTCAAAATGAGAATGAGATTATAATTTCATCAGATAGAAAGCTTTTAGATATTGATTCCTTATCTAAGAAAAAGCTATTAGAGGAATCTTTCTCTAGTTTATCTATGGGATTTTCACTGGCAAATTACTCAATCAATTCAATTTTTTTACCAGGTTGTTTTTACACTTTCTCTCTAGATCGAGAATCTATAACTGATCCTGAGATAGTTTTATCTGAAACTAGACAAAAGATATTATCTAGGAAATGTAAATCAAATATTTTAAATATACCTACAAAAGATAATTTAACTAAATTTATTGATTCGTTTCTATCGTCTTTATCGCTTTGTACTCTTGATTACAAAACATATGGATTGTTATTGTCTACTGGAATAGATTCTAATTTTTTAGATGTTTCGCTTGATCAATTGAATATAGCACATTCTAATTATTCTATAGTTACCTCAAGAGAAAAGAACTTTCCTTTTAATTCTTCTCAAATAGTCGTTGCCCCTGTTGATTATGTTAAAGATCTTATTTTGATTTCCAAAAAGAGTTGTAATGGTTTTTTTGATTTAGCAACTCCTTTAGTAATGAGTATCATGAGGCAAGCAAAAGAGAAAATATTAATTTCAGGGGACGGCGCTGATGAAATATTCCTAGGATATAAAAAATATAAATTAGCTTCGATACTTGATATTATCAGGAATTTAAATCCATATATTCAAATTCCTTTATTAACATTAATAAAATATCTATTCAATTCAAAACTAAATTTTGATATAAAAAAGGAAATTAAATCGTATCCATGGAAAATCCTTATAAAAGGCCAATCAAATCATGAAATTGAAAGTGCCATAGAAAAAATTGAGAATGCTTCTTTTAATTACGATCTATTATCCAAGACAAATCAAAATGATTTTATTTATTTGTTACCAGAAGTTTTTCTACGTAAAGGAGATTTCGCATCATTAATATCTGGTAAGCAATTAAGACTTCCTTATTTGTCAAAAGACTTGTTTCATCTGTCTATTGACGGTAGCTTACCCTTGATAAACAATGTGCCTCTACTTTTCAGACAAAAATCTATTTTATACAATGCTTATAAGCACTTAACTGGTAAGAGATTTAAATCCTCTAAAGCAGGCTTTGGAATGAGTAATACTTGGATCTCAAATGCAATCACAGATTATATTGATAAAAGCTTATGTTCAGATATATATGAGAAGAAATATCTTCAGGCTATATTGAGAAACAGATTTACTTATTAGTTTTTAAATTAAAAATATTATTATATATTTTTTTAAATTTATTTATATATCTAGACTTCGGTCTTATTAGTTTCGTTTTATTATCATTTAGAATTAAGAAATCAAGCTTGCTTGCTAATAATGCTTGATGAAATAACCTTTCTCCTAAAGGAAGATTTTCACTTTCGAACAAACCTATTGATTGATAATAGATTTTTAGATCTTTGATATTCATTCCCCATGCAAATGATTTGTAGTCATTGAGATGATCAATAAACCTTATAAACTCTTTTCTTCTGGCTATGAAATATTTATCACTTTTTTGAATATTAGATGATGTATTACTTGAGAATACTATTTCTTTTCTTAGTAATGATTTATATACGGTCTCAGTAAAAATTTCTTTTATATATATATCAGGACGAATTTTGATTATAATATCATAGTTGAAATTATGCTCTATTTCATAATTCCTCATTATTTCTAGACACTTATTAATATGATAAATATTGTAAGCTGTCCCTATTGGGGAATTATATTTACCGCAATAATCTATTATCGAACTATCAATATGATCAATTTCATTAAATGGTTTGATGTTTTCTATATTTTTCCCCTTTATATTATTAATCCTATTAAAAAATGTACCTATATTCTTACCATATTTATTATTCATAAAACGCAGACTTATATCTAAATTCTTATCAATATCGGAATGTCTTTGCCCTTTTTTATTCCAAGTAGATATAAATACGTCTGGACTTAATGAGTTGATTGTTCTCCAGCAAGGTAGTTCCTTTAAACGTATCTCGCCAGCAATGATTAGAGCGACTTTCATTGTGATATCTTTAATATATACATAATTATTTATGTTAATTAATTTTTATATCTTCAGTAATTTAAAAGTAATTTATTATAGAATGAAATAAATTACTTTTAAATTACCATTTTGGATAATATACCTGGTTCCATTATATCTTATAATAATCTTAATAATATGCAAGTTATATCTTCCTCTTTGGATATTGTTAAGGTATTATCTACTTCTTATTCTTAGCTATGGTATTAAATTTTCTTTTGAAATATATAGCTATAAGCTGATAGCTTTGAATTTTTCAAATAGTAAAACATTGTTATGATAATATTTTTTGATTAATGTTTATGCCTGATGAGAATATTAGTTACAGGAGGAGCAGGGTACATAGGTAGCCATACAGTAAGAGCATTGCAAGTAGCAGGACATCAGCCGGTAGTGATTGATAATTTGGTATACGGCCATAAACACATCGTTAATGAGATTCTCAATGTCCCTCTTGTTATTGGTCAAATTGGGGACCGTGAATTGCTACATAGTGTTCTTTGGGGAAATCATAAAGTTCTTAAAAACACAGTTCATGAGAACAAAATGATTGAAGCTGTTATTCATTTCGCAGCTTATGCTTATGTTGGTGAGTCTGTTATTTCACCTTTAAAATACTATAAAAATAATGTTGTAGAAACTATTTCTTTGCTCGAATCATTATGTTTTAAAAATAAAAGTTTAACTAAGAAAAATGAACCACCAATTCCAATAATTTTTTCAAGTACCTGTGCGACATATGGTGTCCCTGATGTCATTCCAATAGTTGAAACAACAAAACAAAGTCCTATTAATCCATATGGTCATAGTAAGTTATTTATTGAACAAATTATTAAGGATTTAGCGGTATCTTACGGTCTTGAGAGTGTTATTCTTAGATATTTTAATGCAGCTGGTGCATCACCAGATAGTTTGATTGGTGAAAACCATAATCCAGAAACACATTTAATACCGCTTTTAATTAATGCAGCAATAGACAATACTAGACCTGTAAGAGTTTTTGGAACAGATTATGATACGCCAGATGGTACATGTGTTAGAGATTATATACATGTTTGTGATTTAGCAGATGCTCATGTAATCGCATTGGATTATATTTTGAAAAAAAGATATTTAGATTTAAATTCTAAAAATGAATTATGTAATGTTTTCAACTTAGGGAATGGTAAAGGGATATCTGTAAAAGAAGCTATTTCTACAGTTGAAAAGATTACTAATTTAAAAGTGCCTATTATTTATGATAATAGAAGAGCAGGAGACCCATCTATTTTAATTGCATCTGCAGAAAAAGCTAAAAATATCCTTGGCTGGAATCCTGCATTCTCTAATATCGAAATAATAATCAAGCATGCTTTTGAATGGCATAAAAAATTACAACATAAAAAATAGTTAATTTGATATTGATTTGACTTTAATACTTTTGATCAATATTTACTTTTTATCAAAATATATTTTTTTAATATTTCTTAATTCCAATTTAGTTATAAGTAAGGCTTAGAATATTAAAATAGAATTTTAAAACTTAAATGACTGTATACTATCTGATAATATTAAATATAATGGATATCTAAATGGCAAGATTAATTCGAAATTTAGTTACTGGTGGTGCAGGCTTCTTGGGCTCTCATCTTATTGATCGTTTGATGAATGCTGGCGAAGAAGTTATTTGCCTTGATAATTATTTTACTGGAAGGAAAAATAATGTTATGCATTGGATATCTAATCCAAGGTTTGAACTTATTCGTCATGATGTAACTGAACCAATCCAATTAGAAGTAGATAGAATTTGGCATTTAGCTTGTCCTGCTTCACCAGTAAGCTATCAACTTAATCCAATTAAAACCTCTAAAACAAGTTTCCTTGGTACTTATAACATGTTGGGATTAGCAAGAAGAGTTAATGCTAGGTTCCTATTGGCCTCAACTAGCGAAATATATGGTGATCCTGAGGTCCATCCACAACCTGAGTCTTATAGAGGCTGTGTTAACACTATTGGAATAAGAAGTTGTTATGACGAAGGTAAAAGAGTGGCTGAATCACTGTCATTTGATTACCTTAGAATGCATAAACTCGATATAAGAGTTGCTAGGATTTTTAATACATATGGACCAAGAATGTTGCCAAATGATGGACGAGTTGTAAGTAATTTCATAGTACAGGCATTAAAAAAACAGCCAATTACTTTATATGGAGATGGATCTCAAACTCGAGCATTTTGTTATGTAGATGATTTGGTAGATGGATTAATTAGATTAATGAATAATCATCATCATGGACCAATTAATTTAGGCAATCCCAATGAATTTACTATTTTCGAATTAGCCCAATTAGTAAGAAAAAAAATAGATCCAAGTTTAGAATTTTTCTTTATGAAGTTGCCCCAAGATGATCCACTACAACGTCAACCAATTATTGATTTGGCCAAAGAAAAATTAGGATGGCAGCCAAGAATTAGTTTAGATATAGGTTTAGATAAAACTATAGATTACTTTAGAAAGGAATTAAGTAAATAATACTATGATTTTATTTACTTTATAATTTAATTAATGGTTCTATTTAATTATATTTAATAAAATGAAAATATTTGCTTCTAAGCAATTTTAATAATTTAAGCGCAGAGATTTAAAACTTTAAATATTTAGGAAAAGCAATAGGTGAATTTACTAATAAAAAATAATTTTAAGTTTAAGACCAAAAACTAGTTTATATTCAATTATTTCTGTATAGTTGATTTAATAGGCTTTGATTAATGCAAAGGATCTTAATTACTGGGGGAGCTGGTTATATTGGTAGTCACACCTGCAATATACTTCTAGAAAAAGGTTATAAAATTGATGTCATAGATTCTTATATTAATAGTAGTCCAGAATCTCTTAATAGAGTAAGAGAGAAAGCAATAATAAATAATCGAAGATCTGTTGAAAATTTTAATGTTTTTAAGGGTGATTTAAGGGACGCTTCACTACTTAATAAGATTTTTTTAGATGCTGAAATAGAGGGACTTCCTATTAAAGGAGTAATTCATTTTGCTGGCTTGAAATCTGTTTCAGAGTCAATTGATAATCCCTTGATGTACTGGGATTGTAATGTTAACTCAACTCTTACGTTGCTTAAAGTAATGGATAAATATAATTGTAGAACAATTGTTTTTAGTAGTAGTGCAACTATTTATGGATTTTCAAATGATGATATTTTAGATGAAAAAGCTCCAATTAATCCAAGCAACCCTTACGGAAGAACCAAAGTTGCAATTGAGCAATTATTAAGTAATACTTTTGAAAGTAATAAAGAAGAATGGAAAATAGCTAATTTGAGATATTTCAATCCAATCGGGGCTCACCCTTTAGGTTTTATAGGTGAAGATCCATTAGGCGTTCCTAATAATATTTTTCCAACTATCACTCAAGTGGCTAAAGGAAGAATAAAAAATTTACAAATATATGGTAATGATTGGCCAACAGCTGATGGGACTGGAGTAAGAGACTATATACATGTTATGGATTTAGCTGAGGGACATCTTTTGACTTTGGAATACTTGTTTAGAGAAAAATCACAAAAAATATATTTGAATCTTGGAACAGGGAAGGGTGTTAGTGTTCTGGAGTTGATAAATACATTTCAAGATGTCAATAATGTTAAAGTGCCTTATGTCTTTTCTTCAAGAAGAAAGGGAGATTCAGCAAAAGTAGTTGCTGATAATCAGTTGGCTTCATGTGTTTTGCAATGGAGACCAAAAAGGAGCATCAAGGATATGTGTCGTGATGGGTGGAACTGGCAAAATAAGAATCCAAATGGCTATAAATAGATTAGATAATCTAAAAACATTACTTCTATAAAGTTTATATTAAATTCTGAATTTATATTTCTCGCATTCTATTGATTTAATCTTGGCACTCAAAACAATAATAAGTTTGTATAATATAATTAATTTCTAGCTATTTCTCTTGTTATTTTTATCTGTTTGCTAAATATAAATTATAAAACTTTACTAGACAAAAAGGCATTATATTCAATGGGTGTTCCACAAAAAATAACTTTATCTTTTTCAATTAAACTATATCTAATATCTTTACCTTCATCTATTAGATAATTATACATGGGTGCTATATAGTATTCTCCACCATCAACTTCCTTTAATGAAATAGATAAATATGTTTCAAAAATACGACAGTAATCAAAGCAATAACGCCAGTAATAAAGCCCAGTACAACAATATTTTGAAATCTCTTTTTTTTCAGCTGTTAATTTAACCTTTTGCAAGCTTTCATCCTTTGGTAATACATTACTCCAGTTTTTACCTTCTCCAATAAATGTTTCTAGAAAACCATCAGTTTCTCTAGGATTAAATTCCTTAGAGGGCCACTTAAAACCTGGACGAAAGGTATCAATATTAAAAATCAAGAGATCTTCATCTTTAGGTATTTTAATCTTATTAATACCAAGATAAACTGTCTCAGCTTGTCCACGAGTTGGTTTATTTAAAACTACTATTTGATAATTATTTAAGCCTATTTTTTGACATTCTTGTTCAATAAATTTTCTTGAATTATGGGAATCAAGCGTAATAAATAAAATATCCTCATCATTAAAATAAAATTCGAAGCTTGAGATTGAATGTAAAAATAAAGATTTACCAAATGCCTCTAACATGTATTTTGGCATTAGATAACCTGATTTAGCAAAACGACTAGATAATCCTGCCATAGGTATAATAATCATTATATTATTCCGTATAAATTTTCATATAATCTAATTGAATTGGCAATGAAAGCTTTTTGATGTGTTTTTTGATCATTATGTAGTGGCAACATTGATAGAAATAAATGTATAGTAATTGCTAGAATCTCTTGCTCAGAATAATCTAATTTGTTTAATACATTACTTCTGAAGATATCTATGATTTGAATATTTAAAGTTTGATCACAAGAGAAATTTAATATATATTGATTATTAGCAGTGATTTTCAGATCAAAACGATTAGCTATAATAAAATCATAAAAACCAACAACTGAATGATATAACTTCGCTAAATCATATCTTTGATCTCCATATAAAGTTAGATCACCAAAAGGAGAAATTCCACGCGGATCTATGCATTTTATATTTTCGACTCGAGCATCAAATAATATATTACTGAAACATAAATCACCGTGTGAGATACAAAGATCTTTTTTGTTCGCAGGATTTATAAATTCTGCAGTCTGAATTGCTATGTCAGATAGTGATATTTTTTCACCAGATTTCAAAGTAAATAGTGTTGAATGGACATCAATTTGATCTTGTTGTTGATTAAATTCCTCTAGACGCTCTTGAGTTTTAGGTAAATAAAGATTATCAATTTGATTAAAATCACTTTTATCAAAATCCTGATCATTGTATTGACTAAAATGTTTTAGCATATTTAGAATACTATTAAAAATTACTTCCCAAAAATAAATTTCATTTCGACCAAATACAAGGAGATCACTTAGCGGAAGTAAATATAAATATTCAAGATCATATTTAGAATTTTTAAAATCATCCTTACCTTTTTGTAAATCTAATAAAGCAGGTGTATATAATCTTAAAGGTAATGGCAATTTATCGAACCAATTCCCTTCAGCGTATATTTTTTTCGATCGTCCTTTAGATGATTTTGATACAGAATATTGGTCTATATTTAGTTGATTAAATGCACGCTGTGTAGTCATTCGTGTTCGAGAATGATAAAAACTGTTTATATGTCCAAAATCTAACCATTCTCCCTCAGAGATTAAAGATAATGGGTAATCCTGATGATATTTAATTATTGATTCTATGAATTCACCATTTTCCTCGACTAATGATTTCATCAAGAACAAAGGATTAGAGAAGCGAAAAAAACCTGAAATCACAGCTTCAGAATTATTGGACCAGTCGCTGTTGACTTTCTTTAATTCTGTGGAGTCTTTCCCCAGAGAAGCACGTTTGTAGAAGCCCCTATTAGAGTGAATGGATACAAAATTATTTGCATGAAAGGAACAATTTATAAATAATGTATCTCCATGTAATATAGTTAAAGATTTATTATTTTTTCCTGTTGCATTAAAGCTATATAAAATTGATTTTCCAAGAGATAATCCATCTGGCACTTTTAATACTTTAACGTCTAACTTGTTGAGTAATTTAATATCGTGAGCATCAATCTTATATGAAATAGGTATTGATAAATAGAAATCTTCATCATCTAAATAAAAATTTTTCAAAAAAGGAATTTGATACTCGAATAGACGTTTGTTTCCGACTGGTAAAAAACTTGGAGGCAATAAACCAATTTCGTTAACAAAATCACCTTCGACATATGCGGCAGAAGTAATTAAAAACACTTACGACCTCAAAACTTATTATTTACTTTTAAAATAACTTTCATTGCCTGCATTTCATTTTTTTTTTAAGCTTTCATAATATAAATAGTTACTTCTAAAAAAACAGGTATTAATCACATCTGCTTTTTTTCTGTTTATTGAGAGACTTGTCAAACTTTTGTTCTAATTTATTTATTACATTATAGATCCTGGTTACCTTGATTAAGGGGATAAGTGAATTGACTGGCGATCCCCTCTGTGTGGTTTTTTTTTTTTTCTCTCAATAAGGGATAGATGAATCAGTTTGCTATTGCAAATAGGCTCTTAGTCAAACGAACCTGCGAATGGTATCGGAGCCCAAAATTTTCCTAGGCCTAGGCATAGGCATTAGACGAGTGAGACAGTTACATCTCATTTGATTCTCAATAAGAAAATTTAAGATAAAAAAGCGGAATTATATCTTAGGAAAACTGTTCCTCAAACCAATTTATGCCTTAATTGGAATGACCCAAAAAAACAACATTATGGTCGTAATATACGCCTTTTACTCCATATCGAACTGAGTCAAGAATAAAGCTAAGACCTCACCCCCCAGTGTTTATAGGTTTTTTGTAACGCTCCCTGCAAGATTCGAACTTGCGGCCCACTGCTTAGAAGGCAGTTGCTCTATCCAGCTGAGCTAAGGGAGCAGATTGATTTTTGTTAGGCAACTC
>MDTG01239891.1_pt1 | contig 35927 bp, 31 predicted proteins | sample 811421 | NCBI WGS metagenome assembly MDTG01 (sample SAMN05326645, study PRJNA326480) | marine metagenome | isolation source: seawater | place: Pacific Ocean: South East | collected 2011
CAGCCCCTTACGCTTTTGCTCTGACGTGTGTGCGAGGGCGCCCTGTGTGCTCGCTTCGCTCGCGATCCGTCCGACCCGCCCCAGGCTCCTCTCGACTGGGGGGCTGCGCCCCCAGGATTACTCGTCGGGCTGGCGGGCGAAGCGCTCGGCCAGGCCGGTCGCGAACTTGAGGATCGCGTCGCGGTCCTGGGGGTCGAGGTGCGCGAGGCGCGACTCGAGGATCGCCTGGGTGCTGCGGTCGGCGAGGGCCCGGAAGCGGCGCTCGCGGCTGAGGCGGGTCGAGAGGTCGCGCACGATCGCGCGGGCCGCGTCGAGCTCGTCCTCGAGGCGGGTCCGGTTCAGCTCGGCCAGGACCTCGAGGTGCTCGAGGGCGAGCAGCACGATCCCCTCCCGCCCCTCCAGGCTGGGGTCGACGTCGCGGGGAACGCCCAGGTCGCAGACGATCATGGGCGCGCGCCCGCAGCCGACGCGGGCAGCGATCGCGGGCGCGAGGGTCTCGGCCGGGATCACGGGCTCGCTGGCCGAGGTCGCGCTGAACACGAGGTCGATCTCACGCGGCGGGTCGCGGTGCAGCTGCTCGAGGCTCATGGCCCGGCCCTGGAAGCGCTCCGCCAGCTCCTCCGCACCAGCCAGGGTGCGGTTGACGAAGATCCGCTCGCCCTGCTCGTAGCGAGCCATGGCCGCGCCGACCTTGCGGGTCATGTCGCCGGTGCCGACCAGCAGGCTGACGCTCGGCCCCAGCTCGCCGAAGTGGCGCTGGATCTTCTGGACGGCGAGGGTCGCGACCGAGACGGGGGTCGAGCCCAAGGCCGTCTCGGTGTGGACGCGGCGCGCGCACTGCAGGGCGCGATCGAACACGTGCCCGAGAGCCTCCCGAGCCAGGCCCTCCGCCTGGGCCGACTCGATCGCGCGCCGCACCTGGCGCACGACGTCGGTCTCGCCGACCACGAAGCTGTCCAGGGAGCTCACGACCGCGAACAGGTGCTCGACGGCAGGGCGCCCCAGCTCGACCTGGAGCAGGTCCGCCCGCAGCTCCCCGCGGAAGAACTTCGCCGCGCTGGCTCGCAGGCGCTGTGCGTCGAGCTTGGCGGCGGCCACGTAGCACTCGAGGCGGTTGCAGGTGGCGAGCACGACCAGCTCGCAGACGCCGAGGGCTTCCTTGAGCGCGGCGCGCCGGACGTAGTCCGTGAGCGCAGCCGTAGCGGGGCCCAGCCCCTCGAATCCGACCTGCCGGAAGGAGGTGCCGATCAGCCCGACCTGATACTCGCCTGGGGTCGAAACCACGGTGACCCCAGCTTACCGGAGCTGTGTTTGGCCAGCTAGGAACACCGCATCCCGCCGATTGCTTGACGAGCGGCCCTGGATTAGAGTCCCGCCTCGCTGGCGCGCCTCCGCGCGCCCGACACCCAAAGCTTCCCGAACCCTCACCTCCGCATAAGGGAGACGATCATGGGCGCCAAGCGTATTGCTTTCGACGACGAGGCCCGCCAGGCGATCCGCCGCGGCGTTTCGCGGCTCGCCAAGACCGTCAAGGTCACCCTCGGCCCCCGCGGCCGCAACGTCATGATCGAGCGGGGGATCATGTCCCCCCTCGTGACCAAGGACGGGGTGACCGTCGCCAAGGAGCTCGAGTTCAAGGACTCCTGGGAGAACATGGGCGCGCAGATGGTCAAGGAGGTCGCCAGCAAGACCTCCGACGGCGCCGGAGACGGGACGACCACCGCGACCGTCCTGGCCGAGGCGATCTTCGAGCGCGGCCTGGTCGCGCTCCAGTCGGGCGTCCAGCCGGTGCTCTTCAAGCGCGGGATCGAACACGCGACCCGGGCCGTGGTCGAGCAGCTGCGCAGCATGAGCGTCGACGTCGAGGGCCGGGATCACATCGCCCAGATCGGCACGATCGCCGCCAACAACGACCCCACGATCGGCGAGGTCCTCGCCCGGGCCATGGAGAAGGTCGGCAAGGACGGCGTGATCACCGTGGACGAGGGCAACTCGCTCACGACCGAGGTCGAGTTCGTGGACGGCATGTCCTTCCAGCGCGGCTACCTCTCGCCCTACTTCGCGACCGACCCCACCACCCTGGCCTGCGAGCTGGAGGACGCGCGGGTCCTGGTCACCAGCGAGAAGATCAGCTCGATCAACGACCTGGTCGGCGTGCTCGAGGCCGTGCTCCAGGTCGACAAGCCGCTGATGATCATCGCCGACGACGTCGAGGGTGAGGCCCTCGCCCTGCTGGTGGTCAACAAGATGCGCGGCTCGCTCAAGGTGTGCGCGATCAAGGCGCCCGGCTTCGGCGACGACCGCAAGGCGCGCCTCGAGGACATCGCGACCATGTGCGGCGCCAAGCTCGTCAGCAAGGAGACCGGCGTCAACCTCGAGACCCTGACGATCAGCGAGCTGGGGAGCGCCAGCAAGGTCGTGGTCCGCAAGGACGAGACCGAGATCGTCGGCGGCGGCGGCGACGCCGAGCTGGTCAAGGCTCGCCTGGGTCAGATCCGAGCTCAGCTGGAGAAGACCAGCAACACCTACGACGCCGAGAAGCTCGAGGAGCGGATCGCCAAGATCGCCGGCGGCGTGGCGCGGATCCTGATCGGCGCCGCGACCGAGACCGAGATGAAGGAGCGCAAGGCCCTGATCGAGGACGCGATCCACGCGACCCGCGCCGCGACCGAGGAGGGGATCGTGCCCGGCGGCGGCGTCGCCCTGCTGCGCGCCAGCCAGGCGATCGACTCCCTCGACCTCGTGGGCGACGAGGCCCTCGGCGCCCGCGTGATCAAGGAGGCCCTCAGCGAGCCGATCCGCCAGATCGCGCGCAACGCCGGCTACCCGCCGGCCGTCGTGGTCGAGAAGATCCTCGCCGGCAGCGACGCCTCCTTCGGGCTCAACGCCCTGACCGGCGAGTATGGCGACCTCAAGGCCGCCGGCGTGATCGACCCGACCAAGGTCAGCCGGACCGCCTTCGAGAACGCCGTCAGCGTCGCGACCATGCTCCTCACCACGGACTGCCTCGTCGGCGAGCCCATGGACGAGGCCGACGACCACGGCGAAGACTGGGACGATTAGTCCTGGGGGGCGGTACCCCCCAGACCCCCATCTTAGTCCTGGGGGGCTGCGCCCCCCAGACCCCCATCTTTGGGCCCAGAGTCGGCAGCGCGCTCACGCCCTGAGCGTGGCTCCAAGGGGGTCACGTCCTTCAATGTGAGCGACAGAGCATGCCGACTCTTCTGAGGCACGCGTGGAGAGCTCCTCGACTGGCGTCATCCGCTGATTCTGGCGGTGAGTGGCATTGACCCCCAGACCCCCGTCTTTGGGCCTGGTTCCGACACGGTGATCGTGTGCTGCGAGGCGCGAGCTCCCGCGCGTGGGTCCTAGGCCGCGCGCCGCTCCGCGGAGGAGCCGCTCTCTTCCGGCTCCTCTTCGACCTCGACCTCCCCGTCGAGGTCCGAGCGGACCTGGTCGCGGCCGCCGCGCTTGGCGCGATAGAGGTGGCGATCGGCGTGCTCGACGAAGCCCTCGGTGTCGCTCATGGCGCTCGGGTCGAACTCGGCGACGCCGAAGCTGGCGGTGATGTCGATTTGCTTCTCGCCCGTGTCGAAGGGGGTCGAGCGCACCCCCTCGCGCAGGCGCTCGGCGAGGCTGACCGCGTCGGCCAGGCCCGTGTTCGGGAGCAGGATCACGACCTCCTCGCCGCCGTAGCGGAAGGCCTGGTCGTAGGCGCGCACCGTCTCGCGCACCCGGCGCGCGACCTCGGCCAGGACCATGTCGCCCGCTACGTGTCCGTGGACGTCGTTGACCTGCTTGAAGTGGTCGACGTCGAGGATCACCAGCGAGAGCGGAGTCCCCAGCCGGCGGCGCTGCGCGATCAGCTGACCGGCCTGCTCGAGGAAGTGGCGCTTGGTGTAGAGGCGCGTCAGCCCGTCCACGACCGCGCGGTCGTAGAGGGTCGGCTTGCGGATCGCGAGGGCCACGTGCTTGGCCAGGGCCTCCAGCTCGCGGGCGAGCTCGCGGGGCTCGGGCGGATAGGGGCCGCGCTCGAGGCGGACCTCCAGCGCCCCCATCACCTCGCCGTCGGCGACGAGCAGCGTCCCCGCGCGCAGGGTCGAGCGCCCGCCCCCCTCCACCACCGTCCGGCGCGCGAAGAAGGCCGCCTCGGCCTCGCGCGGGGTCACGTGCAGGGGCTTGCCGCCCTCCTTGCGCACGCGGATCCGCTCGCCGAGGCGCTGGGCCACGGGGACCAGCTCGACCTCTTCGGGGCCGTCCTGACGGAGGAAGACCGCCACCTCGCGCGCCGAGAGCAGGTCGCCGATCACGGTCAGGGCCCGCTCGAGCACGCGCTCGAGGCACACGTCGTCGTTGGCGATCAGGGCCAGGTCACGGATCGCCGAGAGGCGCTCGACCTGACGCTGGAGGCGGAGCACGGTCTCGCCCTGGCGCAGGTCCGCTGGCGCGGGGAGCGGGACGCCTCCCAGCCGGCCCCCGCCGCCGCGCAGGTGGGCGAAGGCGCGCCGGATCCTGACCGCGTCGAAGGCGAAGGCCAGGGCCGAGAGCCCGGCCGCCGAGCCCAACGAGGCCGCGAGCGCCGTGGCGAGCGGGCCCCCGGCGCCGGGCGCCCAGCTGAGGTAGGCCCCCAGTCCCACCGCGGCCACCGGCGGAAGCGCCAGCAACCACGGCGTAAGGTCTTGTCTCCGCTTGTGAATCACCGACCTCTTCATCGGGTCTGAGCGCTGTTGGCTTGGGGAGGAAGCTGGACTTGCCTTAAGTCCTTGTCGCTGCTACTGTCCCGCCCGGTTTTTTGGCGATCGCCTGTGGCGACGCGGAACAGGTCGGGGTGCCGGGCTCGCGCGAGTCTGAGACGGCTACATCCCTCGACTCCGCGACGCGGCAGTTCGGTCTTGCCTGGAGCACGCGTGGAGAAGATCGCGGGTCGGTTCGAGCTCGAGCACAAGCTGGGGGCGGGCGCCTTCGGCGAGGCGCACGTCGCTCGCGACCTCGAGACCGGCCGCAAGGTCGTGCTCAAGCTGATCCACGCTCACCTCGCGACCAACCCCGAGCTGGTCGAGCGCTTCCGCCGCGAGATCCGCGCCCTCGAGCGCGTGGTCCACCCCAGCGTCCCGGGCCTGGTCGCGCAGGGCACGGCCGAGGGCGATCGGCCCTACTACGCGATGGAGTTCTGCGAAGGCAGCGACCTCTACCACGCGCTCGAGGCGGAGCCTGGCCCCTGGGCGCTCAAGCGCTGCTGCCTGCTCTTCGACGACCTGCTCAGCGCGCTCGGCGCCTGCCACGAGGCCGGCGTCGTGCACCGCGACCTCAAGCCCGCCAACCTGATCCTGACCACGGAGAACGGCTACGAGCGGCTGAAGCTGATCGACTTCGGCGTCGCCAAGCACCTCCAGGGCGGCGAGCGAACGACCCTCGACATCACCGACGGACGCGCGGTCGGGACGCCCTTCTACCTCTCCCCCGAGGCCGCCGGCGGCGACGCGATCGGGACGCGCAGCGACCTCTACGCGGCGGGGGTGATCTTCTACGAGATGCTCGCCGACCAGCGCCCGGTCAGCGGGAGCACGGTCCGCGCGATCCTGACGAGCATCCTGCGCGACCCGCCGCCGCGGATCCGCACCGTGCGCCCCGAGATTCCCGAGCCGCTCGAGGACCTGCTGGTCCGGCTGATGGCGAAGGACCCCCAGGAGCGCCCCCAGACCGCGAAGGAGGCCAAGGCGCTCCTGCGAGCGGCGGTGCCCGACGCCTTCAAGGAGGTCTCGGCCACCGCGGTCACCCAGATCCCAGGGCACCAGAAGCAGACCAGCTCGGCGGTCGCGGCCCACGACCCGCTCCTCGACCAGACCATCGCCGGCAAGTACGAGCTGCGCGAGCTCCTCGGAGAAGGCGGCTTCGGCAAGGTCTATCGCGCCTGGCACACCGCCCTGGACATGCCGGTCGCGGTCAAGGTGCTCTCCTTCGAGGGCGGCAACGTCAGCGACGCGGTCCTGGCGGAGGTCCACGAGCGCTTCAAGCGCGAGGCCCGCGCGATGCGCTCCTTCGTGCACAAGCACGCGGTCCAGGTACGCGACTTCGGCCGCGACGGCGAGCGCTTCTACCTCGAGCTCGATTACCTCGAAGGCCGGACCCTCGCCGACGTGATCGAGGAGGAGGGCCCCCTCGCAGAGGAGCGGGTGCTCAAGCTGGCGGGGCAAGTGCTCTCGGCCCTGGCCGAGGCCCACCAGGCCGGGATCGTCCACCGCGACATCAAGCCCGCCAACATCATGATCACCAGCGAGCACGGCGAGGAGTCGGCGCGCCTGCTCGACTTCGGAATCGTGAAGCTGATCGGGGCCATGGAGGACAAGACCACCCCCTCGCTCACCAGCGCCGGCGTGGCGATCGGCACGGTCCAGTACATGTCCCCCGAGCAAGCTGGCGGCGACCCCGTCGGCTTCGCGAGCGACGTCTACAGCCTGGCGACGGTCCTCTACTACTGCCTGACCAAGCAGCAGCCCATCGAGCAGAGCGAGGCGCGCACCCAGGCCAGCCTGCGGGCGCGGATCATGACCAAGGATCCCACCCCGATCGCGCAGCACGTCAAGGTCGCTCCCCAGACCGAGCGGGCCCTGATGCGCGCGCTCCACAAGGACGAGGAAGGCCGACCCGAGAACGCGAGCGCCTTCGCCGAGGAGCTCCTGGCCGGGACTCCCTACCTGCTCGCCGGCGGCACCACGACGACCCTCGGCTTGACCCCGCACCCGCCCGAGAAGGGCGGAATGCCGGCTGCGGTCCTGCTGCTCCTGGTCCTGCTCCTGGCAGGCGGCGGCGCGCTCCTCGTCCCAGAGGTCCGCGCCCGCTTGCTCGGCAGCGCGCGGCCGACCCCCGCTCCCAGCGCGACCAACGCTCCCACCCCAGCGCCTTCCCCCAGCGCGAGCGCGACCCCCCAACCCTCCGCGACGCCCAGCGCGACGCCGGCCCCGACGAGCGCGCCCACGCCAGCGCCGACGAGCGCCCCTACGCCAGCGCCGACCCAGGCCGAGGAGCCCAAGCTGGCGCTGCTCGAGCCCAGCGCTGGCGCCCAGGTCGAGCCGAGCCTGACCCTGAGGGGGCGCGCCACGGGCCCGACCGGACGCCGGGTCGAGGCTCGCCTGGGCGAGACCCTCCTCGCGCAGCGGACCCTGGGGGCCTCCTCGAGCTTCGAGCTCACGATCGAGCTCCCCGCCGGCAAGAAGGCCTCGCTGGAGCTGCGCCTGCTCTCCCCCCAAGGCGCTGAGCTGAAACGACTTGAGTTCTCCCTGAATGTCTCTGGGGGGGACGGCGTCCCCGCCTGGTGGTCGCAAGCGAAGGTGCGCCCCCCTCTGCCCCTCCCCCCGGGGCTGAGCTTCGGCGAGGCGGCGGGCACCTACCTGAGCGAGAAGGATCGGTCGGTCTTGGTCTACGTCCCTGGAGCCAAGCTGCGCGTCGGCGGCGCCGACGGCCAGGAGGAGTCCGTCGAGGGCTTCTTCATCGGCAAGTTCGAGGTGACGCGCGCCCAGCTCGCCAAGATCCTCGGCCGCCCCGAGCCGCCGGCCGCCCAGGCCGACCTCCCCGCGACCCACGTCTCCTGGGACGAGGCATCGCGCTACTGCCGCACCGTCGGGCTGCGCCTCCCCAGCGAGGCCGAGTGGGAGCTCGCCGCCCGCGGCACGGACGGGCGCACCTGGCCCTGGGGCGACGAGGCCCCCGACCAAAACCACCTCAACGCCGTCAGCGGCGGCCTCTCCCCCGTCGGCAGCCTGCCTCAGGGAGCCTCGCCCTACGGCTGCCTCGACATGGCCGGCAACGCCAGCGAGTGGGTGCAGGACTGGCTACGCAAGCGGGACCGCCACGTCGTCAAGGGCGGCTCCTTCAAGACCGCAAAAGTGGAGTTCTGCCAGCCGACGCGGCGCATGAGCTTCGAATCCAATCGCAACGATCGCGACGAGCTGGGCTTCCGGGTGGCCCGATCGGCGCGCTAGATAGCGACCCATCGTCTGGTTGCCGGGTGCTTTACCCGGTGCCATATTGCGCGTCCCCAACATTAGGGAAGAGAAGGGGAGGGAAGTAGTGAATCGATTCGGAAAACTGGCGCTGACTGCTGCGCTGGGGGTTGGCCTGTTGGCGGCTCCCGTCCTGGCTCAGGGCGAGCGTCAGCGTGACGAGATCACCGTCACCAAGCGGGCTCAGTCGGGCTCGGACGCAGACAAGACCATTGCGCGTGCGCAGGCCGTGACCCAGGTCATTGAGGACATCCTCAAGGACTGGTCTTTCTCGGCCATTCGTGGAGAGCAGCGCAAGAAGCTCATCCACAACATCTTCGACATTCTCCGCGGCGAGAAGTTCAAGGAGCGCCGCGGCAAGTGGCGCTACACGGCCAAGGTCTCCATGAGCGAGGCCCGCAACCGCGTGCTGGACGCCCTCGACGTGCAGAACACCTTCGGCGCGGACCAGTGCATCGTGGTGGTCCACCCCGACGTCTGCAAGGTCCCTGGCCTCGACGCCGACGAGCAGAAGGCGCTCTACACCCAGGTCCTGGCGGGCGTGAGCGACTACCTCAACAAGCACCGCTTCCGTGAGGCCCCGGCCGCTGGCCAGAAGGAGCAGATGCTCCGCGCCGCGCTCGAGCTGGGCGCCAACGCGACCACGCAGCAGATGCACGAGTTCGCGGCGGCCAACAACGCCCCGATCGTCGTGACCGTCCCGACCGGCAAGATCAAGATGGAGCCCGCCAAGGGCGCTCAGGCCCGCATCAACCAGGGCTTCCTCCGCTGCATGGGCATCCGCGGCAAGGTCTACGACAAGAACACCGACACCGTCCTCGGCCAGTTCGCGCTCTCCTCGAGCATGAACAAGACCAACGAGACCCAGGCGACCTTCGAGGAGATGCACATCTCGTGGGTTGGTAAGGGCGACAGCCGCAGCATGGTGGCCGAGCGCTACGCCAACCGGGTCGGCTACTGGATCGGCGCCAACGTCTGCCGGCGTCTCTTCGACCGCTTCTACGCCATGCAGCCCCAGCCCCAGCCCTCGGCCGGCAGCAGCGGCCCCCGCGACTGCCCCGGCTGCGGTGACAAGATCGTCGACAACGCGCTCAAGGAGTGCCCCGCTTGCGAGTCGCCCCTCCCGGCGGCCACCGGCGGCGGCGGCGCCGCCGCGCCCGCGGGCCGACGCGTCCCGACCGCGCGCGACTACTACCAGCTGCGCCTGAAGGACTGGGACGACACGGAGGTCCAGGAGATCGTCGAGGCGGTCCAGGAGGCCTTGGGTGACGACGGCGCGAACTTCCAGGACAAGGGCGTCGTCAAGATCTTCTACATCTACCGCTTCTCCTACGTGGGCAAGGAGATGATCACGACCTTGATTCGTGAGGCCCTCGAGGACAGCGACTTCAAGGACTCCGCGAAGATCACCAAGACCGGCAACAACATCAACATCATCAAGAACCGCTAGCGGCTCTTCGTTGCCTCTCGCGAGGCGCGGCACCTTAGCCGCGCCTCGCTATCGAACTACTGACTCATTCACCAACTGACTCACGACAGCACTGGCCAACTTGGGACTCGGGGAGAAGACGATGCGGGAGATCATTCGGAACAAGTGGACGCGGACCCTCTTGGCGCTGGTCGCGAGCCTCTGGCTGGCGGGCTGTTGCTCCGACCCCGAGCCCGAGCCGCAGCCGGAACCCGAGCCCGTCGCTCAGAAGGAGGTCGATCCGATCTACGACAAGGACCCCGACATGCGCGGCGCGAGCGCCGACGAGCAGGTCGCCGTCCGTCACGACAAGGATCCCCGCAAGCGAATCATCTTCTTCAACAACTTCGGCCGCAAGCACACCGACCTCGTGGTGGACCAGCTCAAGTCGGACCCCGACTTCAGCGAGTTCCTGCCCGGCGGCGGCAAGCCCAACCGCCTCGCGATCGAGTGCAAGTACGCGGGCGACAACCTGCGCGTCTCGGTCAGCAAGGCCGTCGACGCGGTCGGAATCCGCCACCACTTCAAGGAGGCGGTCCTCGCCAAGCACCTGGAGGTGTGGCGAACCAAGGAATAGACTGCGGCGCTAACGAGAGAACGAGCCGCTCTAGAGAACGCTTCCGAGGGGGGAAGACATGAAGAAGCTGATTGGAATCGCCGGCCTGATCGCCGCGCTCAGCGTTGGCTGCGCCAGCAACGAGCCCCAGGAGGGCCCGCCTGACTACACCGGCGAGCCGATCCCGCTCGTCCAGGAGCCGCAGTTCGAGGTGCCCGACAACCTCGACCACTACCCGGACTTCTACCGGCGCGGCAAGTGCATTCTGCGCGCCGCCAAGGGCCGGATGCGCGACGAGGAGTTCGACAACTTCGTCGACGGGTTCAGCGAGGAGTTCTTCGGGGTGTGCTTCACGAGCATCGACCCCGACGTGCTCAACAAGGCGCGTGAGGATGCCAACCTCTACTCGGAGCTGCCCCCCGGGGCCGCCCTGGCGGAGATGGCCAACAAGGCCAAGTGCGACTTCACCGTGTTCATCACGCTGGACATGCGCGACCGGGCGCTCGAGGCGAGCGACCAGGTCAACCGCCGCGACGTGAGCGGCAAGGTGCGCGCGAACGCCACGGTCAACCTGGTCGGCAGCGCCACCAAGCAGACCAAGGAGATCGCGACCACGCTCAAGCTCGACCAGATCTTCTCGACGACCCAGAAGCAGGAGCTCAAGGGTCGCCTGGCGAAGATGATGGGCCGCGCGCTGGCTCGCAAGCTCCTCGGCGAGAAGGTCGCCCAGAGCAAGGGCGTCTCGGCTGAGAACGTGTTCAGCCTGACCTTCAAGAACTTCGACAACGAGGAGAAGCGCGAGCTGCGCGACATCCTCAAGGACATTGGGGTCCGCTCGCGCGACATGCGCGAGGTGAGCGCCGGCGGCAAGGCCGACCAGTTCACCTACCGGATCAACTCGACCATGAACATGGGCGAGTTCCGCGACGCGCTGGAAGAGGCGCTCGAGGACAACGACATTCAGTACAAGGTTCGCATGCCCGAGGCGAGCCTGATGATCATCACCAACGCGAACCGCTAGCAGCAGCTAGGCGAGTTCAACCACGCGAGCAGCCGGGGAGAGAGACCTCCGGCTGTCTCGCGTTTAGCACCTGAGGGGGGAGCAGAGTGAGACGAGTCTTGATCGCGGCGGCGTGCGTGGGGGCCTTGGCCCTCGGCGGCTGCGCAGCTGCAAAGAACATGGACGCCGCTAAGGCGACGCGGCCCAAGAACCCGCACGCCGCGCTGGAGTATCTGGCGCGGATCCTCAAGGAGGACCCGGCCAATCAGGAGGCGATCAACCTCGCCAACGAGATCGGCAAGGAGATCGCCGCGGACGCGGACGCCAAGGTCCGCCACTTCGAGGAGGGCAAGAAGTACGCCCAGGCCGTGGCGGTCTGCGATCGCGTGCTCGCGACCCGCTCCTTCCTCAAGAAGGTGCCGGGCAACATCGACATCTTCGTGAACGAAGAGGAGCGCCCGCGCCTCGCCAAGCTCGCGGCGCAGCAGTTCTACGACCGCGCGGACGGCCTCGCGAAGGAGACGCCGGTCACGGTCCCGACGGCCAAGAAGGCCGCGATCGCCTTCCGGCGCTCGCTGGGCTTCGTGCCTGGGTTCAGGGACGCCCAGCAGCGCTACGAGTCGATGCGCGATGCGGCCATGACCCGCGTGGCCTTCGGCCGCTTCAAGTGCGCGCGCGGGACCGACTTCCTCGTGCCTCGCTTCCAGAGCGAGCTCAAGGAGATCATCACGGGCCTCAACCCCGAGTTCCTCGAGATCAGCGGTAACCGCAACCCCCAGACCAACGCTGTGCTGACCGGCACGATCGAGGCCAGCATCAACGACACCGGCTGGCGCGGGAGCAAGAAGAAGAACAAGGTCACCAAGCAGCGCCAGATCGGCACCGAGCAGGTCCAGACCGGGACCGACGCCCAGGGCAACCCGATCATTGAGGAGCAGCCGGTCTACGAGGAATACACCCTCGTCGCGACCTGGACCGAGTTCGAGCGCCGGACCGCGGCCACCCTCACCCTGCGCTACGAGATCCGCGACCTGCAGGGCAACCAAATGGATGCGGGCAGCGGCAGCCTCAAGATGAGCGACCAGAAGCAGTACGCCGGTCAGTTCGGCGGCACGACCGGCGAAGAGGACTACGAGGACGCGATCCCCTTCTACGTCAAGCAGATGCCCAAGCAGCGCGTCGAGCCGGCTAGCTTCGAGCAGCTCTGCAACGCCATGAGCGGCAAGTGGAAGGCCAAGGGCAAGCCGGTCTACAAGTTCGGCCACAAGATCTACACCCGGTTCTCGGGCCAGCGCGGCAACTAGGAGGCGAGCATGAAGACGATGAAGAAGATCCTCGCGATCCTGTTCTTGAGCGTGGCCGTCGGCGGCTGCGTGGACCTGACCGTGGGTCGCCCGATCCCCGGCGATCAGATCAAGCTCGTGCGCGAGGGGCTGACGACCAGCACCGAGGTGCGCGAGCTGTTCGGCGGCCCGCTGCACCAGACCAAGACCGAGACCGGTGAGATCTGGGTCTACCGCTACGTGACCGAGACCAAGTGCCAGGAGCTGGTGATCAGCTTCGGCGAGGACGAGACCGTCGCGGTGTTCACCCGCGAAGGGATCTAGGGCTCACGGCCCGCTAGACGTCCGCTGAAGAGGCGCCGCGACTCGCGGCGCCTCTTCGCGTTGGTTCAGTCGCGACGATCGAGCCAGGCCCTGGTGTCCTGAAAGGTCTGGTCTTCGGGCGCGACCAGGTAGGTGAAGCCCCCCCAATCGGCTGGGTGCCCTTCGCTCACGACGAGCACTTGGTCCGCCTGATAGCCAGTGAGTGTGAAGTGCAGCGGGTGGGGCAGCTCGAGCTCTCGTGCCATGAGCTCGGCTCGTCGGGGATCGAAGGGCGTCAGCGGACCAGCGACTCGACGGAGTCGCTGGCCAAGGAAGTCAGGGGAGTGGGTCCAATTCCACTGCGCCGCATTCAAGGCGCACAAGGTCGAGAAGGAGCTCTCCGGCATTCCCCAGCACGCCGCTTCGACGACCCCGTAGAGCAGTCCCATCCAGATCGTCTCGGAGGCGGTCGTGATCACCTCCCCTGAGTCGCCCAGGAACACCGGGGGATCAGCTTCAGGGCTATTGGTTTCGATCCTGTAGGCCCAGCTTCCCTGCCGATCCGAGAACACCGGCAAGCGCCCGTCACGCACGACCACGAAGTCCGGCGCGAGCACCGCGGACTCGGCCACGTCGCTGCCGGCGCGGCCGTGGGTCAGCACCAGCCACTCGCGGATCGCCTCGGGGAAGGGCCCGCAGCGCGCCTCGAGCTGCTCCAGGTTCGCCCAGGCCGCGTCGAGGTCGGGCGCGAGGGGCTCGGCGAACCACTCCGCCACGAAGGGCGCCAGGCGGTCCCAGCGCGTCGGGCGCTCGGGGCCCAGCGCCAGGCGCGCCGCCGGCTCGCCCAGGTAGGCGCGCGCGCGCAGGAGCAGGGGCTCGAGCAGGCCCGCGCGCGCCTGCGCCTGGAGCAGCGCGGCCTCGTCGGCTGGGTCTTCGCTCTCCTGCGCGCGTCGCTCGAGCTCGCGCAGCTCATGGTCGCTCACGCCTCGCCTCCGCCCCCAGCCTAATCCAGCTAACCTGCGCGCATGACCTCACTCGACGAGCTCGCCGCGCTGGCGCCCGACCTGAGCTGGGAGGCCCTCGCCCCGCGCGAGCTGCCGACCTTGCGGCTGCCCGGGCTGCGGCTCGAGACCCTGCGGCGCGCGATCAGGCGCGCCGCGCGCCCGCTGATCCTCGTCAACGACGACACCCGCGTGCTCCTCGACGGGCTGGGCGAGGTCCTGGGCGACATCTGGAGCAGCGCCACGATCGATCCCCGGCTGCTCGTCGCGACCGGCACCCACAAGCGCTCGGCCGGGCGAATGAGAGACCTCCTGGGCGGGCTCCCGGTCGAGCTGCACGACGCCGACGACGCCGAGGCCCACGTCGAGCTCAGCCGGGGCGTGCTGCTCGACCGGCGCGTGGTCGACGCGGACCTCGCGCTGGTGTTCGGCTCGGTCGAGCCGCACTACTTCGGCGGCTGGAGCGGGGCGCACAAGACCGCCACGGTCGGGGTCCTGGCCCGCGAGACGATCCAGCGCAACCACGAGCACGCGCTCAGCAACGAGGCCCAGCCGCTGCGCCTGACCGGCAACCCCGTCTACGAGGACCTGGCGCGGATCACGGGTGAGGTCGAGCGCGGGCGGCGCCTGCTCTGCGTCAACCACGTCCTCGACGGGCGCGGGCGCCCCTTGGGCGTCGGGGTCGGCACCTGGCGCGGCTCCTTGAAGCGCGCCGTCGCGGTCGCCGCGCGCCGCTTCGTGGCCGAGCTGAGCGAGCCCGCCGACGTGCTGGTGGCGCGCGTGGAGGGGCCGCTCTCCCGCTCGCTCTACCAGGCCGACAAGGGGATCAAGAACTGCGAGGCCTGCGTGCGCGAGGGCGGCGCGCTGGTGCTGGTCGCCGACATGGCGGACGGGCTGGGTCCCGACCGCTTCGTGGAGCTCTTGAAGGCCGCCCCCGACGAGGCCGCGGCCAGGGCCCGCGTCGAGCAAGAGGGCTACGTGCTCGGCGACCACAAGGCGGTCCGCTTGCGCGCGCTCCAGGCCCGCGGCGTCGCCCTGCACCTGGTCAGCGCGCGGCTGCCGGAGAGCGCGCTCGAGGGCACGGGGCTCCCCCTCCACGCCAGCCTCGCCGACGCGCTCGCGGCGACGGGCGTCAGGGCGGGTCGGGGCGTGTTGGTCCAGGACGCCGGCGTGTGTGTGCCCCGGGTCGCCTCCTGAGCGGCCTCGCGTTTAGACTGCCGGCGTGACCTTCCGTCGCGCACTCCTGCTCGCGCCCTTGCTCGCGCTCTCCCTCGGCTGCCCCGGCCAGCGGCGGCCCGCCCCCTGGGTGGTCGCGGCGCTCCAGCAGCAGCGCGAGGAGGAGGCGGCGCGCAAGCGGCGCGAGGCCCTGGTCCAGCCCGCTCCCAGCCCCAGCGCCGCCGCGACGCCGGCTCAGGCCGCGACCCTCGAGCAGCAGGTGGCCGCCTGGGTGGAGCGCGTCGCGGCGCTCACCAAGCGCGAGGGCGAGCGGGACCCACTGCTGCGCGCCGAGAACGACCTGCGGCGCGCGGGCGACGGGCTGCTCGAGCGCGCCCTCGAGGCCGAGGACGCCGAGCTCGAGGACGCGATCTACACCGCCCAGGAGCAGCTCAGCGCCTGGCGCGCGCAGCTGGTCGAGGGCGAGTAGTGGCCGGCGAGGAGCCGGACCGGGCCGCGCGGATCCTCAGCGCGGCCGACGACCTGTTCTGCGAGCGCGGCTACGACGGCGTGAGCATTCGCGACGTGGCCCGCCAGGCGGGCGTCAACAAGGCGCTCGTCTTCTACTACTACGAGAGCAAGATCAAGCTCTTCGAGCGGGTCCTGGCGGGTTACTACGAGGCCCACGCCGAGGTGTTCAAGCGCGCCGCCGAGGACGCCAGCGGTGACCTGCGCGCGCGGATCCACGGGCTGATCGACACCTACTTCGACTTCATCGGCAGCCACCACCGCTACGCGCGCCTGATCCAGCAAGAGGTCGCGCGCCAGGGCGAGCACATTGGCCTGATTCGCGACAACCTGGCCCAGCTCTTCCTCGTCAGCCACGTCGCCTTCGCCGACACCCTCCCCGAGCGCGGCCCGCTGGCCCCCAAGCACTTCTTCCTCAGCCTGGCCGGCATGACGATCAACTACTTCACCTACGCCCCCGCCCTGGGTGAGGTGTGGGGAGACGACCCCCTCAGCGAGGCGGCGCAGGCCGAGCGGCGCGCGCACCTCCGCTGGGTGATCGACGCCTTGCTCGACGCGCTGGAGTAGGCGCGTGCGCTCCTTCGGCCCCTACGAAGTGGTGCGGCGCCTGGGAGCGGGAGGCTTCGGCGCCGTCTACGAGGTCCGCCACCGGGAGACGGGCGGAGCCTACGCCCTCAAGGCGCTCCTGCCCCTGCACGACGAAGAGGAGCGCCGCCGCTTCGAGCGCGAGGCCGAGGCCATGGCGCGCCTCGATCACCCCCACGTGGCGCGCGTGCACGCCGCGGACTTGAGCGGCCCCGAGCCCTACCTCGTCCAGGAGCTGCTGCCTGGAGGCGACCTGAACCGACTGCTCGCAGCGGGGCCGCTCGAGCTCGAGCGAGCCCTCGAGCTGACGCGGCAGGTCGCGAGCGGGCTGGCGCACGCCCACGCGGCTGGGGTCCTGCACCGAGACCTCAAGCCAGGCAACGTGCTCCTCGACGGCGAAGGTCGGGCCAAGCTCGTCGACTTCGGCCTGGCCCGCCTGAGCGGGCGCAGCCGCCTGACCGAGACCCACGCCGTCATGGGCACGCCCGCCTACATGGCCCCCGAGCAGGCCCGCGGCGAGGGCTACGACGAGCGCTCCGACGTCTACGCCCTCGGCGCCCTGCTCTACACGCTGCTGGCCGGAGAGCCGCCCTTCCGCAGCAAGGGGAGCGTCCTCGTCCTCCTGGCCGCGATCAACAAGGAGCCGCCGCCTCCGCTGAGCGAGCGCCGCCCCGACGCGCCGGGCTGGGTCGTCGAGCTCTGCGAGCGCGCGCTCGCCAAGAGCCCGAGCGAGCGTCCTGTCAGCGCCGGCGCCCTGCTCCGCGCGCTGGAGCAAGGCGCTCCTGCCGTCAGCAGACCCTCCCTGCCCCCCCTCCTCGCCCTGGCCCTCCTCTGCGTGGCCGGCGGCCTCGCCGCAGCGACCAACCTGGCCCAGCCCGTCCCGCCGCCCAGCCCGAGCGCGCTCCAGTCCCTCGCACCTTCCCCCGATTCGAGCCCCGCCCCCACGGCTTCACCGCGGAGCGAGGCCCCTCAGCGCAGCGGCTGGGACCTGCGGCTCAAGGCGGGCCAGGGCCGCTGCTTCGTCAGCCTCGAGCGGGGCCGGCTCCTGACCCTCGACGCGGGGGGCAGCGCGCGGGTCTGGCCGCTAGGGCCCGAGGGGCCGCTCGAGCGCCGGCTCCTGTGCCAGGTCCCGGACCTCGCCCCCAACGCGGCGCCCCTCGCCTTCTGGCAGCGGAGCGAAGGCTGGTATCTCTGCTATCTCCCCGGCGGGATCGCGCGGGTGCGGGGGCGGCGCCTAGTGGAGAGCCTCACCGGTCGAGTCGACCTCTGCCAGCCGACCCCCGAGGGGGCCTGGATCACCCCCCTCGCGAACCGGCTCCGGCTCGAGAGCTGGCGGCCCAACGCAGAGAGCCGACCGCTCTTCACGGTCAAGGACCCAAAGCTGCGCGGGGTCGAGTCCTCGCGCTACTTCGTGAGGGGCGTGGCGCGCTTCCCCGAGGGCGACCCCCGCCTGCTGGTCTGGTCCCAGCGGCGGATCCTGCTCTGGAAGCCAGGCGAGGAGCCGCGCGTCCTCGAAGACGAGGTCGCCAGCGAATACAAGAACATGCACGCTGCAGTCCACCCCCGAGGCGACGACTACGTGTGGGCGAACAACGGCACGTTCGCTCGCTTCGGGCGCCTCTCGCGCCCGCGACCCGCGGGCGAGAAGGCACCCTGGCTGCCGATCCCCGACGACTACAAGGGAGCCGCCTTGCGCGCGCTCGTGTTCCTCCCCGGCGAACGCCTCTGCGGCGTCGCCCGCCTCGCCAAGCGGGTGATCGTCTTCACCTGGAACTTCCCCCAGAGGAAGCTGCTCGGGACCTGGGAGCGCGAGGGCGGTGAGCCGACGAGCTGCTCCCTGGCGCCTGAGCGAGACCTCCTGGCGATCGGAACCCTCGCCGGCGAGGTGCTCCTGGTCGGCGTGGATCTCCTCGGCGGGTAGACGCCTCAGCCCAGGCGCTTCAGGAAGGCGTCGTAGTCAGCCCGGGTGTCGATCCCGCGCGCGCCGGGGCCCTCGAGCACGCCGACCTGGATCGCGTGGCCGTGCCACAGCGCGCGCAGCTGCTCGAGGCGCTCGGCCTGCTCGATCGGGGCCGGCTCGAGCTCGCAGAAGGTCTGCAGGAACTCGGGCCGGTAGGCGTAGATCCCCACGTGGCGCAGGGCCTCGCCCCCGTGCGGGATCGGCGCGCGGCTGAAGTAGAGCGCCCGCCCGCGCCGGTCGCGCACGACCTTGACCACCTGGCTCAGCTCGACCTCGGCCGGGTCGCCGAGGGGCTCCGCCAGGGTGCCCATGGCCGCCTCCGGGTCGTCCTCCATCAGCCCGATCAGCTGGTCGATCACGGCCGGGTCGAGCTCCGGCTCGTCGCCCTGGACGTTGACCACGAGGTCGAAGGTCTCGCCCTCGGCCGCCAGCGCGCGGGCCGCCTCCGCCACGCGGTCGGTCCCGCTGGCGTGGTCGACGCGCGTCATGCGCGCCTCGGCGCCGAAGGACTCGGCCGCCTGGAGGAGCCGCTCGTGGTCGGTCGCGATCACGACCCGGGTCGGGCGGCTGGCCTTGCACGCCTGCTCCCAGGTGTGCTGGAGCAGGAACTTGCCGCTCTCCTGGAGCAGCAGCTTCTCGGGCAGGCGAGTGGACTCGAGGCGGGCCGGGACGATCACGAGTGGGCGCATGCCGCGATCTTGCGCACGCCTGACCCTCTCGGCAAGCCCGCGCCAGATCGGAGCGGGGCCGGTGCACCAGAATGGAGCGCTCTCCTCGCAGCCTTAGCCTCAGCAAGGACTTAGCGCGTGGTCAGCACCTTGCCTTGGAGCCTCCCAGCACCGAGGAGGACCCCATGATCAAGCTGCGCGACGAAGAGCTCTGCCACGAAGCCCGCCACGACGACCTGCTCCTGCACTACCTCAACGGCGCGCAGCGGACGGTCGAGTCGATCGACCAGCTGGGCAACTTCCTGATGGGCTTCGGGGTCCTGGCCCTGGGCTATCTGCTCAACGCCAACCTCCAGCCGGTCACGCGCTGGCTCTCGGGCGGCGGGCACCAGAGCGCGGCGGCCCTGACCCTCGCCGCCTGGGGGGTCGCGGTCCTGGCGCTCCTGGCCTTCGTGTTCGTCTATATCTTCCGCGTCCTGGCGGGGCGCGCGGTGCACGCCCAGGACGGGCGCGAGGACGGGGTGGGCGAGGTCCTCGACGACCTGCCCGAGGACCTCAGCTTCCCGACCTACATGCAGCACCAGCGCAGCTTCGGCGACTTCGTGCGGACCCACTTCCACTCCCGCGACCGCCGCAGCCCCGAGGCGCTGCTCTACGCGCGCTGGAGCTACATGCGCTTCATGGGGCTCAAGAAGCTGGTCGAGATGAACCGAATGCGGACCCTGCTCGGCCTGGCCCTGATCTGCGGCACGGCCTACAAGCTGGGCGTGGTCTACCTGGGCGCCTTCAGCGGAAGTGGCGCATGAAGGCGCCCTCGCTCGGAATGTCGCTCATGCCCACGTAGAGGAAGCGGTCCTGCCCGTCGAAGGCCACGATCAGCTGGCTGTCGATCTCGTGCACGGTGTGGCGCTGGAACCAGTTCAGGTAGTAGCTGACCACCAGACGCGAGGTCCGGCGGTCGCGGAAGCGGTAGAGGAACCACAGCTCCTCGCCGCGCGGCACGATCTCGTCGGGCGGGCCGAAGGCCTGCGCGACCTCCAGGGTCGTGGTCTTGCCGACCTCGAACTGGGCGTCGCGGGCCTGGGTCACGTAGTGCGGATCGCCCTCCCGCTCGGTGGTGACCGTGCAGCCGTCTAGCAGGGTCAGCGCCAGCAGGAGGGGAAGGAGTAGGCCGCCCGGCGAGTTCACGACCCCAGGCTAAACGCCGACGACCAGGGCCAGGGCCGCGACCTCGAGCTCTTCCCCGCGCACGGCCGCGAGCAGCCGCTCGCGAGCCTCCATGTCGGCGCTCAAGGCGGCCCGAACCTCGTCGGAGTTCGCCTGGGTCAGCGCCCCGCGCAGGAAGGCCAGGTCCTCGCCCAGCTCCTCGCCCAGCCGGCGGGCCGCGTCCTCCACCTCGCGCTGACGCTCGGCGTGGATCGTGGCCAGCGCCTGCTCGACGCCCTGCCGCGTGGCCTGCCAGAGCGCGGGGAGGTCGACGCTGCGCGCGAGGACGTCGGGGTCCAGGGTCTGGTCGCTGCTGTCCGGCGCCTCGAGCTGGCGCTGGAGCGCGCGGTCCTTGACCGGCTCGACGGGCTCCGGCTGGCCCGGGCGCAGCCGCAGCGTCGCGAGCCGCAGCGAGGGCCAGAGGTGCGACTGGGCGCGATAGCGCAGCCCCGGCGGCAGGTCGTCCGCGCTCTTGGGGAAGCGCGTGCGCGCGGCGACCAGCAGGTAGGCCTTGCCGCGGTGGTCGGGGCCGAGGTTGCGCGTCAGGGCCGCCGCGCGCCCCTCGCGCTGACCGAGGAGGTCGCGGACCAGCGCGTCGAGCACGGGGTGTCCCGGCGCGAAGTACTCCAGCGACTCGTCGCCGAGGGCCACGTCGCGCGAGAAGGTCCCGCGCTTGCGCACGCGCCCCTCGACCGGGACTCGCTCGGGCGGCGCCAAGCCGGCCGGCAGCCGGCGGAGGTGCTCCCAGGACCAGCCTAGCGACCACACCTGGTCGCTCATGGGCTTGAATGAGAGGCCGATCCGCTCGGCCCAGGCCGCGATCACGTCCACGTCCTGCTCGAGGTCGACCTCGACGAGGACCTCCGCCTGCTCGCTGGCCTCCTCGAGCTGGCGGGCCGAGGCGTCCAGCGAGCGGTCGTAGGCCTGGTCCGCCTGGGCGCGCTCCCTCGCGACGCGCTCGGCCATGGGGCCGCGCAGGGCCTCCAGGGCGGCGGCCCCCGTGCACACGGCCCGCGTCGTCTCGCGCTGGACCTGGGGCAGGAGGAACTCGAGGCCGCCCAGGCTGCGGCGATAGACCTCGAGCACGTCGGCGTGCAGGGCGAAGAGCCCGCGCTCGCTGGGCGAGGGCCCGAGCAGCACGGCCGAGCGGACCGGGCGATCCGCGCGGCGGCCGATCCGGTCCAGGCGGCCGATCCGCTGCTCCAGCCGACCCACCGCCCAGGGCTGGTCGAAGTGCAGCACGGCGCTGGCCACCTGGAAGTTGCGTCCCTCGCCGCCGAGCTCGTCGGAGATCAGCACTCGGCAGGGGCCCTGCGGCTGCTGGAAGCGGAGCGCGATCTCGCTCAGCTGCACCTCCGCCAGGCCGTGGTGGATCGCGCCGACCACGTCGGGCCCGAGGTCGTCGCGCAGGGTCTCGGCGAGCGCCTCGACGACCTCGCGGTCCTGCGCGAAGACCAGCACCTTCCCGCGCCGCCGCTCGCGCGAGAGCCAGCGCAGGGCCGCCTGGACGCGCGCGCAGCCGCTCGGGCTCTCGGCCATCCAGGCGTGGGTGCGCTGGATCGCCTCCTCCAGCCAGGCGGCCTCGCCGGCCAGGGGCGGCGCCTCGCGCAGGACCCGCTCCAGCAGGTGCTCCTCCTCCGCCGGCCCCGGGTCGGTCCCCAGGGCGGCCAGCGGGTCGAAGTCGCTCGCGGGGATCCCCGCCTGGAGCGCCGCCCGGCGCCGCTCGAAGAGCGCCAGCAGGGGGAGCGGCGAGGTCAGCGCGCGGCGCAGGTAGAGCCCGTGCAGGGCGAGCTGCAAGGGCGCGCCCTGGGGCGCGTCCGGGAGGGCCTCCACGTGGTGCAGCAGGGCCAGCTCGCCGGGGGTCGGCTCGTAGTCGAGGGTCGTCAGCTGGCGCTCGCAGAGGCGCGTGCCCAGGGCGCGGACCGTGGCCCGGCGCGTGCGCACGATCCGGCGGTCGACGCGGTGGAACTCCTGCACGTGAGCCAGGACGTCCGCCAGCTCCTCGGCGTCTGGCTCGTCGACCAGGCGCGCGGCGGCGGCCGCCACGTGCGGGTCCTCGCGCAAGAGCTCGCCCAGCTCGCCGGCGCGGGCGGCGATCCGCTCGCCTGAGAGCGCGCCGCCGGCCTCGCGGGCCTGCTCCAGCTCGCCCAGGGCCGCGTCCAGCCAGGCCGCCACCTCGTCGCGCCGCGCCAGGTCGGCCTCGAAGCGCTCGGGGTGCGCCGGGTCGTAGGCGGCCGGCGCGACCAGACCGAGCAGGCCGAGCAGGCCGCGCGTGTCGCCCTTGGCCGGGGTCGCCGAGAGCGCGAGCATGCCCCAGCTCCGGCTGGCCAGCTCGCGCACGAAGGCGTAGAGCCCCGCGTCGGGGTGGATCTGGTGCGCCTCGTCCACGACCAGCACGTCCCAGCGCTGCGCCAAGAGCTGCTCGCGGGCCGAGGGCGCCGCCTCGAGCGCGCCGGTCGAGACGATCAGGCGCGGCGCCGAGAGCAGGCCCGCGTCGTCGTGCCCGCCCAGGCGCGATGCGTCGACGTGGGTGAACACCTGCTCGCCGAAGCGGAGGAAGAGCTCGCACAGCCACTGGCGGCTCATGGCCCCCGGCGCGATCACGAGCACCCGCAGGTTCGCGTCCGCCGCCGCCAACGCCTGGAGGACCAGCCCCGCCTCGATCGTCTTGCCCAGGCCGACCTCGTCGGCGAGCACGAAGCGCGGCGCGCGATCGGTCAGGACCCGGCGCGCGGCGTGGATCTGGTGCGGGAGGGGCACGATCCGCGCGCCCAGGAAGGCCGGGATCCCGAACCCGTCCTCGAACCAGCGCGAGAGGGCCCGCAAGAAGCCGAGCCGCGCCGCGAAGGCCGGCGCCCCCTCCCAGGCCAGCGACTCCAGCGCCGCGACGGGGTCGTCGACCGCTGCCTGGAGCGGCTCGAGCGCGCTCTCGGGGAGGACCTGCTGCTCCTCGCCCAGGGCCACCACGTAGGAGCGCAGCGGCTCGCTCGCCGCCGCCTCCACGATCGTGCCCTCGGGGAGCGCCTCCGGCGCCGGCGGCTCCTCGCTCGGGGGCTCGCCCGCGGGCTCGCTGACCAGGCGCACCCGCTGGCCCGCCTGGAGCCGGGCGTGGACCAGCTCGTCCTGCTCGACGAGGCGCATGGCCCCCACGCTGCCATCCGGCCAGCGGACCCGGGCGAAGCCCTCCTCGTCGGTGTCCATGACCCGGCCGTAGCCCCGCTCGGGGTGGGTGCGATCACGAATCAATGCGCCAGCAGGGAGACTCATGGGGCGCGACTCTACCGGAGCCAGGCTCCTCGTCACCCCGCGCCGCGTCCTCCCTTTGCTCAGGCCTTGAGCGGGCCCTTCCGCCTCAGGGGCTGACCCCCGGAGTCCCTCTGCTCCTGGATCAGGTCCTCGCGCGCAGGCTCGGCCGCCAAGCTCAGCTGGCCAGCGCGCCAGGCCTCGATCAGCCCCCGCACGAAGTCGAAGTCCTCCCCGGGCAGGTAGGCGCCCAGCAAGCCCGTCTTGCGCAGCCAGATCTCTGGGGTCTGGCCCGCTGTGCGGAACAAGAGCGAGCTCTGCGCCAGCGACCAGCCGTGTTCGCGGCGCCCGACGCTCTTGCCGCCCCCGAAGTGCTTGATCCCCGGTCGGTCGAGCAAGAGCTCGTCCTCGTGGAACAGGAGGGTCGAGGGCCGGCGCGCGTCGAGGAACACCAGCGCGCTCAAGAGCGCGAGCGCCAGGAGGAGCAGCCCCAGGGTCTTGAGCGCCCCCGGCAACGCGAGCGTCAGCAGCGTGGAGCCGAGCACGCTCAGGGCGGAGAAGGCGAGCGTCGCCCGGGGGTCGGCCAGAGTCGGCCAGCTGAGCTGCCAGGCCGACCCGACCCGCTCGAGCGTCAACCTGGAGTCGGCAGGCAGCCGCGCCTGCCACTCCGCTAGCCCCTGGCGCGGCGAGCCCCCGGTCGGCGCGACGAGGGCGTCGGCGCAACCGCAGCTGGCGCAGGCGCCCTGCTCCGTGAAGCACTCGCGGTGGTGGCGCGCGCCGCAGCCGGCGCAGCCGGCCAGCTCCGAGGGACGAGCTCCGGCCAACCCCTCATGGCAATAGGGGCAGCGGGCAGGGGAGCCTTCGATTCGGAGGGCGTCGCTCACGCCGACAGCCTACTGGCGACTCGCGCTCAGGGCGCGCCCGAGGCCTGGACTTGGGCCAGGGGGGCGCCCGACTCCCAGGGCGGCGCAGCGTCGAGCCGGCGGGCGACCGCGATCGCCGAGCGGACGCCGCTCTCGAGCAGCGGGATCCCGCGCGCGGCGTAGGAGCCGCAAAACCACAGGCGCCGCTCGGGCTCGCGGTGGAGCGCCTCGAGCTCCTCCAGCGCGCGCAGCGTCCCCTCGTCGACGCCGGGGCGCTCGACCCGCGTCCGCGCGATCACGCGCGCCGGGTCCAGCTCGCCCAGCGGCGCCCAGGTCTGGAACAGGTCCGGCGCCTCGCGCAGCTTGGGCTGAACCGCGTTGGTCCAGATCGTGGCCATGGGGCGCTCGGCGGCGGGGTCGACCACGAAGTTGACGGGCGCCCAGTCCGCGCGCCGGCGCGGCATGACGCTCGGGTCGCGGTGCATCACGACCTCGCTCGACTCGTAGCGGAAGGCGCCCAGGAAGCGCTCCTCGCCCGCCGTGGGGTCGCTCACGAAGGCGCGGGCGTGGTTGGCTTGGGTCGCGATCACGGCGTGGTCGAAGCGCTCCTCCGCCCCCGCCGGATCGGTCACGACCACGTCCTCGCCCTCGCGGCGCACGCCCGCCACCGGACAGCCGTAGCGCTCCTCGGCCACCCGCTGGGTCAGCCGCGCCACCACGTCGGGCGTTCCGTGCTTGGCCGTGAGCACCCCCGTGAAGAACTTCCCGTTGCTCATGTACTCGTTGAGCACCTCGGCCGGGTAGCCGCGCACCCGCGCGTAGCTGCAGGTCCCGATCCCCGCGTAGGCCGGCAGCAGGAAGAGCTGCACGAACTCGCGCGAGTAGCCGCAGCGCGCGACGTAGTCGCCGATCGTCTCCCCGGCGTGATCGCCGCGCGCGAAGTCGCGCGGCGCCTCGCGGTAGTAGCGGAGCAGGTCGAGGTTGATCCGCCGGCTGGTGCGGCGCCAGGCGCGCGGGGAGAGGAAGGAGAGCAGCGTCGAGAGGCCCGGCCGGCGGTTGTGGTAGCTGTAGTAGGCCTCGCCGCCGGGGTGGCAGAGGGTCGTGCTGTAGTCGGAGCGGACCGCCTCCACGCCGACCTCGGCGTAGAGCGCGAGCAGCTGCTGGTAGTAGCCCTCGTAGAACACGCGCAGCGGGACGTCGGCGACCAGGCCCTCGACCTCGACCCCGTGGGCCCCCATGCCCGGCTGCTCCAGGGCCTCGTAGAGGGTGACGCGGTGGCGCTCGCCCAGCAGCCAGGCGGCGCTGAGACCGGCGATCCCGCTCCCGATCACGGCGACCTTCACGCCTCTCCCTCCCGCTCGGCGACGACCACAGCGTAGTGGACGCGGCCGCTGCGCGCGGCCCAGCGGCAGCCCAGCGCCGTCGCCAGCACCTTGGGCCAGCCACCCCAGGGGCGCCGGAGCGCCGCGCCCGGCAGGTGCCGCAGCGCGAAGGCGCTGAAGCCCCCGAGGACCTCGGCGTCGAGGGACTCGACGCTCAGCGCTCGCCACCCCGCGGCCCTCAGCTCGCGGCGATAGCGCGCCTCGTCCCAGAGGTTGCTCGGCGGCACGGCGCAGAGGCGCGCCGCCAGGCGGAGCGCGCGCGGGGCCCGCGCTGCGCCGAGCAGGGCGTCGCTCAAGACCAGGCGCGCGCCGGGCCGCGCCTGGGCAGCCGCCTGGCGGAGGAAGGCCTCCCGCGGCGCGAAGTGATAGGCGCAGTCGAGGGCCAGCACCGCGTCGAAGCCGCCGCCGAGCCCGAGCGCCTCGAGCGCGGTCGCGCTCCCCTCGAGGAGCCGGACCTGCGCGGCGATCCCTGCGGCCCGGACCCGCTCGCGCGCCGCGCGCACGTTCTCGCTCAGCAAGTCGAGCGCGACGACCTCGGCGACCCCGAAGCCGCTCACCCACTCGCTCAGCTGCTCGCCCGCGCCCACGCCGCAGTCGAGCACGCGCTGCCCCGGCCCGAGCTGCGCGGCCTCCCCGAGGCGCCGCGCCAGGGCCCGGCAGGCGGCCGGGTAGCTGGCGTCGCCCTCGCTCCAGCAGCCGAGGTTCCCCCAGCGCGAAGGGCCTGCGTTGAGCAGCTCGTGGTCGATCCGCAAGGCAGCGGAGCTCGTCATGCTCCACACGCTGACACAGGGGCGGCCCGCCACGAATCCCCAAGGGGCGAAGCCTGCCCGCAGCCGAGGATGCCCCGCGCCCTGGAGGGGCTATGCAGCCTGGCTCTGGCGTGCCAGGCTGGACGGACACCCCTGGGAGGAGGACCGAATGACCGGCCGCTGCTTGCTCCTGATCGCTGCTCTCACCTGCGCTTTCCCTGCCCTCGCGCAGGAGTCCCGTCCGACCGAGCCGACGCCCAGCGAGCCGGCCAAGCCCGCCGAGCCGGCCAAGCCCGCCGAGCCGGCCAAGCCCGCCGAGCAGGCCAACCCCAAGGACCCCTACGCGCCGGCCAACCTGCGCAAGCTCGGCATGAGCGAGGAGGAGATCCAGAAGGTCCGCCAGGCCCTGCGGGACAACCGCCAGGCGATGCGGGCCGCGCTGGCCAAGCTCCGCGAGGAGGGCAAGACCGGCAAGGAGGCGCGCAAGGAGGCCCAGAAGGCCTCGCGCAAGGAGCTCGGCGCCAAGCTCAAGGAGCTCCTCGGCAAGGATCGCTTTCGCCAGCTGCGCCAGCTGCAGGCCAAGATGTCCGGTAAGCAGGCGCGCAAGCAGCAGCAGAAGAAGCGGGACAGGCGCGACAAGCAGCAGCGGCCCAACAAGGGGCAGCTGAGCGTCGCTCAGGTCCTCGGCTCGCTGAAGCTCAGCGAAGAGGAGCAGGCCGTCGTCGGCCCTCGGATCGAGGGCCTGCTCGAGACCCGCAAGCTGCTCCAGGCCGAGCAGGCCAAGCGGCTGGCGACCTTCCGCGCCTCGCTCGCCGACCCCGACCCGACCAAGGTCGAGGAGACGCTGCGCGCCTTCCGCCAGGCCCGCGACGAGGACGAGGCCACGATCAAGAAGGCCCAGGAGCGCGTGCGCGAGGTGCTGACGCCCGTGCAGGAGGCCAAGCTCGTCGCCGCCGGGCTGCTCCGCTAGTGGAGGCGCGCCCCTACGACGTCGTCCTCTATGGCGCGAGCGGGTTCAGCGGTCGCCAGGCCACGATCTACCTGCGCGACCACGCCCCGCCCGAGCTGCGCTGGGCGATCGCGGGGCGCAACCAGGTCAAGCTCCACAACCTGCGCCGCCAGCTCGGGCTCTCGGCGACGGTCGGGAGCCTGATCGCCGACAGCCGCGACAAGGCCAGCGTGGCCGAGATGGTCGGGGCGACGCGCGCGATCGCCAGCACGGCGGGGCCCTTCGCCAAGTATGGCGACCCCGTGGTGGCGGCCTGCGTCGAGCAGGGGACCCACTACGCCGATATCACCGGCGAGACGCCCTGGGTCCGCACCCTGATCGAGCGCTTCGGTGAGCGCGCCGCCGCGGAGGGGACGCGGATCGTGCCCTGCTGCGGCTTCGACTCGGTCCCCAGCGACCTGGGCACCTTCCTGCTGACCGACTGGATCCGCGCCACCTGGGGCTGCGGCACCCGCCGCGTCCAGGGCGCCTACAAGGTCGGCCGCGCCGGCTTCAACGGCGGCACGATCGCGAGCGCCCTCAACATGGCCGACAAGCTCGGCGAGCTGCGCGACGTGCTCCTGCTCAACCCACCCGGCGCCCGCAGCGAGGCCGAGCGCCTGCGCAGCCAGGACCGCCGAGGCTGGAGCTGGGACGAAGACCTGCGCTGCTGGCTGGCGCCCTTCGTGATGGCGCCGATCAACACCCGCGTCGTGCGCCGCAGCAACGCCCTCCTCGCTGGCGCCGGCATGGGCTACGGCGAGGAGTTCGCCTACGGCGAGGCGCTCGAGGCCGCCTCGCGCCGCCAGGCCGCCCTGATCACCCTCGGCGACCGCGCCGCCGGTGTCGCGCTGGGCGTCAGTCCCCTGCGCGCCCTCGCCCAGCGCCTCGCGCCGCCGCCCGGGACGGGGCCGAGCGAGGAGCTGATGAGCAAGGGCTGGTTCCAGGTCCGGCTGGTCGGCGAGGCCGAGAACGGGCGCAAGGCGCTCTGCCGCGTGCGCGGCAGCGGCGACCCGGCCAACCGCGCGACGGTGCGCATGCTCTGCGAGTCCGCGATCTGCCTGGCCCTCGAGCAGGACTCGCTCCCGCAGCGCGTCGGCGCCGGCGGGGTGCTGACCCCCGCCACGGCCCTGGGTCAGACCCTGGCGCGCCGCCTGCGCGCCGCCGGGATGGAGCTCGAGGTCACCGCGCTTTGATTGGAGGAGCTGCAACCCTGGTGGGGCGCACGAACGCGAGATCTGCGCTGCTCAGCGGCTGAGGCGCTGGACGAGGCCCAGCAGCTCTTTGCGGTTGCGCACCTTGGCCTTGCGGTACGCGCGCTGGAGGTAGACCGCCACCGTCCCGGGGGAGAGCTCGAGCTGGTGCGCGATCCCGTGGTTGCCCCAGCCCGAGAGGGCCAGGCGCACGACCTGCTGCTCGCGGGGGCTGAGACGGACGCGTTCGACGAGGCGCGCGAACCCGTCGCCGGGGGGCTCGACGAGCTCGAGCAGCACCAGGACCTGGGCGGGCTGGCCTGCGCCGCGCGAGAGTCGGCAGCGCAGCGAGCCCTCCTCGCCCGGGAGGAAGCGCTCGCAGGTCGCGCCGACCTCGGCGCCTGCCAGCGCGCGCGCGTCGGCGCAGAGCGCGTCGATCGCGGCGTTGCGGCGCGCGAGCAGCTCCCGCGCGCTCGCGTCGAGCCCGACCAGGGACCCGCAGGTGTCCAGCACCAAGGCCCCGGTCCGAGCGTCAGCGGGGGCCTCGCTCTGGGCCAGCGCGTCGATCTCCTCGTGCAGGAGCGCGCCCTTCGCCGCGCCGGCGAGGTCGGGGGCCACCAGATCGAGCAGCCGGCGCTCCGCCTGGCTGAAGTCGGGCTCCCCCCGGCGACGCTGAATCGTGACCGCCAGCCGGCGACCCTGGCCGATGTCGAAGGCCAAGCCGGCGATATGACGGGTCTGGTCCACCTCCAGGAGCTCGCCCGAGAAGGGGTCCCTGCCGAACTCGCGCTGGGGGAGGTAGTCGCTGAGCAGGACCGCGCACCCGCGGGCCTCCATGATCGTCTTGCCCATGGGGTCGTAGGGGCGGTAGTGGCGGACGTAGGCCTCGAGGGTCGCTGGGTCGCGGCCGTGCATTTCGCAGCGCAGCAGGGATTGCGGCGCCTGGGGCGCGATCACCATGGCCGAGAACACCGGCCCGGGGACCGCTCGGCGCAGCCCCTCCCCGAGCTCGGCGAAGCGATCCGCGAAGGTCCTCCCCGAGCGCGCGTCCCGCGCGAGCTGGACGAGGGCGCCGACCTGGTCCCATTCCAACACGCCGCCAGTCTAGCGGCTGCGTGCAGTCCCCCCGCGCGCGCTCAACCACGCTTCCGCAAACAGGCCCTCCAGCGTGGCGCGCACGGCGCGCTCCGGGCCCAGCTCCGCGAGCGCCCTCAGCGCCCAGGCCTGCAGGCGGAGGGGGGTCACGTGCGGACGCCCGAGGGGACGCAGCAGCGCCCGCAGCTCGGCCAAGGTGTGGGACGCCGCGACGGAGGCCCGGAACAGGCGCGCCTTGGCCGCCTCGCCGCTCGCGATCTGCTGGTCGAGGCGGCGGAAGTAGGCGGCGAGCTCGGCGTCGCGGCGCAGGTCGAGCAGGTAGAGCACGCCCCCGGGAGCCAGCGCCGCGTGCATGGAGGCCAGCGCGCCGGCGGGGTCGTGGAAGTGGTGGAAGGAGGACACGCTCAGGACCGCGTCCCAGCGACCCTCGAGGGCGTAGACCGAGCCCTGGACGTAGCGCACGTTGGCGGGCCGCTCGAGCGCCGCGTTGGCGCGGCCCACGACCTCGCCGCAGAGGTCGACGCCGACCAGCTCCCAGTCGGGCCGCAGCGCAGCCAGGCTCGCGGCGAACAGCCCCTCGCCTTCTCCCACCGAGAGGACCCGCGCGTCCGGCCCCAGGCGAGGCGCGAGGCGCGCCTCCGCCTGGTGCGCCAGGGCGCGATAGAAGGCGCGACCCGCGGGGGTGCGCTGCCAACGGCCGAAGGCTTCGCTCTCAGCCACGGTCTGGGCTTCGCTCTCCTCGGGCACGCGCGCGGGGAAGAGCGCGGTCGTCAGCTCCCGCAGGTCGGCCAGGATCACGCTCAGCCTCCGCAGCGCTGCGAGAGGTAGAAGGCGATCCCCTCATACATGTTCAGCATCAGGTTGCCGAAGGCGACCGCCGCGCTGCGCTCGGCCGGCTCGACGAGCTGGTCGATCCGCGCCGCCGCCGCGCCCTGGTGCGCCTCCTCGACCTCGGCCCGGTGGGCGCGCAGGAAGGTCGTCGAGCGCTGCACGGCTTCGATCCCGCTCTGCTCGACGAGCGCCGCCCGGATCCGATCCGCGTGCTGGCCGCTGAGGGTCTCGAGGCAGAAGGCCGCGCCCAGGATCGCCTTGGGGTGGCGCAGGAGGAAGGTCTCCCGCAGGCGGGAGTAGGTCAGGATCGAGGGCGCGGTCTCCGCCGCCTCGATCCGCCCGCGCACGGCGTCGCGCTTGACGTCCCACAGGCGCGCCAGGTCGACCAGGATCATGTCGTCGTGGGTGGCCTCCTCGTCGGCCTCCTGCTCGGCGTAGGCCCGCAGCGAGCGGCCCTCCTCGTCACCAGCCACCGCCATCGCGAGGGCCAGGTGGCGCACGGCGCCCTCGGAGTAGCGCACGTACTTGTGCATTTGCACCAGCCACGCGGCGTACTCGTCGCGGGTGACGCGACCCGCGAGGAGGCGCGCGTAGAAGGGGGTGCTCTCGAGGCGAGCGAGGGTCTCGCGCACGCGCTCTGCGAGGAGGTCCGAGAGGGTCTGGGTCGTGAGGGTGGCGGTCATGAGAAGGCTCCAAGTCGCTGAAGAGGGGCAGGGCAGGACGTCTCCAGGTGGGTGACGATCCCTAGGATTGCGCCCCGGGTGAGTTCGGTCAGTGCGTGGAGATCCTGGCTCGGCGGTGGCTCGCGTCGCAGGACCTCGAGGGCTGAGAAGGCGGAAGAGTGGAGGCGGGCCAGGAAGCCAGTAGCCCCCTGGTAGCGCAGCTCGAGCCGCGAGGCCGCCTCGTGGGTCCAGGAGGTGCCGAGCAGAGCGGACGCGATCAGGCGGCCGTGTCGCTGGCGCCGCTGCCCGCGCCCGAGCAGGCGGGGGTAGAGCGCGAGGGCCAGGGACTGGCTGACCTCGCCCCCGCTCGCGGCGGGCGCCACGCAGTCGAGGTCATGGTTCGCCGCCTCGAGCAGGGGCCCCACGCACGACGCTCCCAGCAGGCCGCGGAAGTGCTCGATCAGGGCCAGGTACTCGTGCGCTTGCAGGAAGCCGGTCAGAGCTCGCCCCACGAAGCTCCGCCCGCGCAGGGTGCGGTCGAGCTCGAGGCGGGCGCGACGGAGCGCGAAGAGCTCGCTCAAGCCGCCCCCCCCACCCGCGGCGCACCGGCGCGCGCCGCGGTGTGCTCGGCCAGGGTTCGATCCCGCAGCGAGGCGAGCTGGGGCAGGACCTTGATCGGGGCAGCCTGGAGCGGCTCGAGGCAGCGCTGGAAGCGGAGGACGTCGGCGCCCTGCGCGCCGGCGCAGGGAACGAGCGCCCCATAGCTGAAGCCGAGGGCCTGGAGGTGCTCGATCAACGCGGGGGCCTGGGGGTGCTCGAGGGGGAGGTCGGCCCAGAACACGCGAGCGCCCTCGCCCGTGGCTCGCGCCAGCTCGCGCTGGACGGGCCAGGGGCTGGCGAGACCGGGGGCGAAGCGCCACATGCAGCGTCCCGAGTCGCGGTGCCAGTCGACGCTCCACCCGAGCGCCCCGGCGGAGTGACTGGGCGCGGCGGGCGCGAGGGGGATCCCGAGCGCCGCGTAGGTCCGCTCGACCCGCGGCATCAGCCAGGCTGGCAAGCGAGGCCGGCGCGGGGCCGGGTCCGCCTCGACGGGGAGGCCCATGAGCAGGCCCGAGACCGACTGGGACGAGTCGGGCACTCCGCGCGGACGGATCCCGGGGTAGATCCCCAGGAGCAGGCCCAGAGGCTGAAAGCCTGCGCGGACGTTGAAGCGTTGCGTCGCCAGGTGCTGGGTGACCGAGCTGCCCAGGATCAGGCGCGCCCCGAGACGACGCGCCTCCGGCCCCAGCAAGGGCGCGCTCATGCGCGCCATCAGGCCTCGACCGCGGTAGTCGTCCCGCACGACGGCGCGGCAGTGCAAGAAGAGCCCAGGAGTCACCTCCTCGAGGGCAATCTGGCCGACGACGGCGCCGGCGACCTCGGCCAGGTAGTAGATCGAGCGCTCGGCGGCGAGCAGGCCGCGCAGGCGATCGACCTCGAGCGCTTCGTACTCGACGTAAGTGTCTCCGTAGCAATCGACGATCGCCGCGATCAACGCGCTGGCGTCCTCTGGCTCGGCTCTGCGAATGCTGAGGCTCGCGACCACTGCCCTCTCCTTGGCTAAGCGGGCGCGGATTCGAGCTAAAGGAGCTAGATAGGGAAATAATGATGCTTGATGATCGAAGTCGTCCCCGAGCACGTGGGACCTTGACCCGTTAGGGTCTGTCTACGGAATCGAGGTTGGGCGTTTACACATGGGCTCACCGAGCTGGGAGGAAGCCGAGTTCCTGCTGCGGATCGCCCGTGATGCGAGCCTCGGCCGGACCTTCGAGGAGCGCTTCAGCGCGATCGGCCAGAGTCTGCTGACCCTCGTGCCGGGGGTCTCGCTCTCGGCGATGCTCCTCGACCCGAGCACGCCCCAGCCGCTGGCCGGCTACGCCTTCAACCAGGACCCCGAGGTCCTGTTCAGCTACGCCGCCCACTACCGCCACCACGACCCCATGCAGACGGGGATCGCGGAGGCCAGCGGCGAGCCCCTCCTGCTGAGCGACGTCCAGCGCGACCGCGAGTTCGGGCGCGACGCTTACACCGGCGAGCTCTTGCACGAGCTCAACCTGCGCCACTTGCTCGGGATCGCGCTCGAGGTCCCCTCGGGACGCCGCCTCGCCGTCGCGATCCACCGCGCCCGCGCCCACGGCGACTTCAGCGAGCACGAGCGCAACCTGATCCGCATGATCGGCGACGACCTCTCGCGCGCCGCCCTCGGCACGGTCCTGCGCAAGCAGCTCGACGAGCTCCAGCAGGCGGGCGAGGAGTCCCTCCAGCCGCGCGCCGGCGCCCTGATCCTCGACGGCAAGGGCATGATCCTGCACGCCGACCAGGGGGCCCAACACCTGCTCGACCGCTTCGCGGACCACCTCTCGCTCGAGCTCTTGCAGCGAGACGCCGCGGCGATCGCGCGCCAAGCCAAGGAGGGCGACACCAGCTGCCGCCTGAGCCCTCTGCCCGAGGGCGGGGCGCTGCGCGTCACGATCAGCGCGCTCGAGTCGCGGGCGCGCTCGCGCCAGGTCATGGCCGTGGTGGAGTGGCTGACACCGACCGAGTCCTCCGTCGACCGCTTCGAGGAGGTCGCCACGAGCGCCAAGCTCACCAAGCGCGAGCGCGAGGTCGCCCAGCTCGCCGTGGCGGGCCAAGGAAACCAGGGGATCGCGCACGCGCTCGGCATCACGGCCACGACCGTCGGCGTGCACCTCACCCGCGTCTATCGCAAGACCGGAGTCGGGGGCCGCTTCGAGCTGGCCCGACTGATGGCCGGCCAGTAGCTCCCGCAATTTTTCCCTGGGATCCTGATAACGTCATGCCCGTGAGGCCTAGCGCAGCACTCTTCTCCTGCGTCGGGGCCGCCCTCCTGGGCGGGCTGGCGCTGCACGGCTGCTCGTCGAGCTCGAGCAGCTCTCCGAGCGGCGCGGTCCGGATCGAGGGGCCCGCGGTGGCGGGCCTGCTCTGCGACTACACGGACAGCTTCGCGCGCGACGTCCCGGTCACGGTCCGCGGCCAGGCCGGCGGGAAGACCCAGATCGACGGTCGGATCGTGCTCCCCAACGTGACGGGGAACTCGGTGTTGGTGGTGGGCGACTCCCGCACCACGCCGACGCTGCTGGTCCCCTTCACGGGCGACAGCGCAGGGAGCTTCCTCGAGCGGCCCGTCCACCTGCCCTCGCTCGAGAGCGGGATCGCCGCCAACGTGGCGGCCACGATCGCCACGGTGACCACGATCTCGGGCGACGCGCTGCCCGGGGTCAGCCTGAGCTTCGCCGCGGGGACGCAGGTCTCGAACACGAACAACGTCGAGGTCCGCGTCGTCGGGGTCAGCCCTTCGCGCCTGCCGGTCCCCGTCAAGGCCAACGTCCAGGGGACCGGCGAGCCGCGGGCGGCGTATCTCGTCGAGCCCCACCAGGTGAGCTTCACCCCGGCGGCCACCTTGCGGATCCCCATGCTCGAGCCCGCCTCGGCAGGGCCCTTCGACGCCTACCGGGTCGACACCACCACGGGGACCTGGACGCGCTTTCAGGACAACGTGGCGCCGGTCGGGACCGGCTCGATCCTGAGCTTCGAGCTGAGCGTCAACGAGGGCACCCTCTACGCCGTGGTGCCGCGCAACACCCAGACAGGCGTGACCCTGAGCGGGCGAATCGTGGCCGGCGGCACCCCGGTCGAGGGCTACCGCGCCTCCTGCTGGAACCGGGTCTCCGATCCCACGGGCCCCGACGGCACCTTCCAGATCCAGGGCGTCCCCGACAGCTACGGCGTGTTCCTGGTGCGCGCCTACCCAGCCAAGCCGGGGAGCGAGTTCCAGCCCGAGCTCGTGCTCTCGACCTCGACCTCGACCGCGCTGGGCGACATCGCCGTCGCTGCGCGTCCGCCCGACCGGATCAAGCCCACCGTCCGCTCGACCAGCCCCGCCGCCGGGTCGACCAACGTCTCGCGGAGCACGCAGGTCACCGTCCGCTTCAGCGAGGCGATCGACAGCCAGCAGCTGAACGCCTTCAAGCTGGTGGGGCCCAAGGGTGAGGTCGCGGGCGCCTACTCCTTCGACAACCCCTTCACCGTCCGGCTCCGCCCCCAGCAGCGCCTCGATCCCAGCAGCGACTACCAGATCGTGGTCGAGCGCTCGGTTCAGGACGAGGCCGGCAACCTCCTCGACGACGCGACGATCAACTTCCGCTTCACCACCCAGGGCGGGACCCCCGACCCGGACCCGACCGACACCCTGGCCTTCGGCCTCTCGCCCCTCAGCGGCGCGCGGGGCGACACGATCCAGATCCCCGGCCGCAACTACACGGGCGGCACGACCGTCACCTTCGGCGGCAAGCCCGGGATCGTGCGCAACGAGACCTCCGCCCTGATCGAGGTCGACGTCCCCGGCACCACCCCCGCCGGCGACGCTACGGTCTCGCTCAGCGCGGGCGCGACCTCGGTCGGGAGCCTCCAGCCGCTCGTGCTCGACCTGCGCGCGACGGTCGCCACGATCTACTCGGGCGCCTCCAACGAGACGCCGCTCGTGGCGCTGATCCGCGCCCAGCCTCCAGCCCAGGTCGTGATCGACGGCCAGAACATGGGCGGGACCTCGGTCACCATCGACGGGGTCGGGATCGCGGCGATCGACTCGACGGTCCAGGTCGGCGGCGAAGCGGTCGCCACCGGACGCACGATCTCGCTCCCGATCCCAGCCCCCGCGACCCTCGTCAGCGGACCGGTGGTCGTGCGCGGCAGCAACGGCCGCCCGAGCAAGACCTACCGCTTCATTCAGGTGAAGGAATGAGACTCAAGCTCCTCTGCCCGCTCCTGCTCTCCGGCGCGCTCCTGGTCGGCTGCGGCGGCGGCGGCAACGCCTCGCTCGTGACCAAGGAGCCGCCTCCTCCCCAGGAGGAAGTCCGCCTCAAGCAGCCAGGCACCGACGTGTTCTGGCAGCCAGGGCACTGGGCCTGGGACGGCGGGCAGTCGCAGTTCTACTGGGTCGCGGGGAGCTGGGAGCGCGAGCGCGAGGGCTTCTTCTGGCTCCCGGGCTACTGGGAGTCGGTCGACCAGGCCGGCGCCAAGGGCTGGCGCTGGACCGAAGCCCGCTGGGTCCGCACCGAAGAGCTCGACGACCCCCCGCCGCGTTGACCTGGGGGGGGCTGTGATTCTGGGGGGGGCTGCGATTCTGGGGGGGCTGTGATTCTGGGGGGG
>MDTG01044074.1_pt1 | contig 35911 bp, 31 predicted proteins | sample 811421 | NCBI WGS metagenome assembly MDTG01 (sample SAMN05326645, study PRJNA326480) | marine metagenome | isolation source: seawater | place: Pacific Ocean: South East | collected 2011
CGCCGTCCCGAAGGACGGCGGCCGTTTCGAAAGCGTCCCCCGGGCACGATGTCCCGGGATCATCGCAAGTCCGGCGCCGAAGGCTGCCGGCCGATCCGATGGATCAGCCCTGGCGGCACTTCATGCGCGGGTTGGACTTGTTGATGATGTAAACGCGGCCCTTGCGGCGCACGACGCGGCAGTTCTTGTCGCGCTTCTTGGCGCTCTTCAGGGAGTTGATCACCTTCATCGGTCTGGTCCTCGCGGGTTCACGCGCCCTCGGGCACTGCCCCGGGCTCCTCCTCAGGCGAAAAGTGCGCGGAGGATATCGATGCCCCCTGCGGCTGTCAACGCGGAAGCGCGGAGTTTTGATCATGCCCCGTGGCCGCATGCGGCCGCATCGTCGGGGCTGATCGCCGCGGCCGGTTTCGCCCACTCTGACAGGGACCGGCCCACCGCAATCAGGCTCTGCCCGACCAATGACGATCACCGCCTTCGATCTTGCATCGCTTGCATATACCGCCGCCCGCCTGGCGATCGAAAGAACCGGCAGGTCGCGCGGCACCGTGGCGGCACGGCACCGCCTGATCCGCAAGGCGCGGCGTGCCATGGTGGCCGCCGACAGCCTGGTCCGGCAGCTGGACGACGGGTCCGGGCCCGCCGCCGACATGCCCCCGCGCGACCCGGAAACCGGACTGCCGGTCTGGTACGTGCAGCTGTGGCCGCCGGCCGGGCGGCGCCCTGCAGACATGCCGCCGCCGCTGGACTGGGCGACCAACCCGACCGAGGCGGTGGTGTTCCGGCGCATGACGCTGTTCGACGGCTATATCTGCCCGCGCTGGCGGTACCGCATCTTCAGCCCGCTGGACCATCCGGGCATGATCGCCATCGATTACGACACCAGCTGGTGGGTGAAAAACCCCGACGCCTGGGCCGACTGGTGGCGAGCCTCCCCCTTCGTCGACACGCCGCCGGACCCGCCCGAATTTCCCTTCCCGGATCCCTGGGCCCCCCGTCCCGATCCCCGCCGCCGCCCGGGGCGGCCGCGTCGGCGAAAACCCGGCACGGAGACCTAGCGCCCCACCCGTCGGGCATACACCCGGTACACCTTCAGATGGCCGCGTTCGATCAACGTCGCGCGCGCCGCCCACATCTCGATCTCTTTCAGCAGCGCCCGGCGGAAGCCGCGGGTCATGTTGCCGCCCTCCAGCCGCTTGGCGAAATCCGCCCAGCCGCGGCGGATCATCCGGTGGACCAGTTCGCTGATGTCGTCGCGGATGCGCACATCCAGGCGCAGGGCCTCCATGGTCGCCAGCGCCTCGTCCAGGCTCCAGGGGTCGGGCATCACCGGCTCCACCGCCGCCCAGGTCCGAAGATCGGGGATCACATAGCCCCGGGACGGCAGCATATAGTCGGTGAACAGCATCTGGCCGGTCTGCGGCTTCAGCGCACCGGCCAGGTTGCGGATCAGCTGCGGCTTGTCGGGCATGGTGAACAGCGCTTCCCGGCTGATCACCGCGTCATAGATGTTCGGTTTGAGCTTGCTTTCCCCGGCATCGAAGCGCTGCACCGGCGCCTTGCGGCCAAGCCCGGCCTTGGTCGAATACTCGTTGCCGCGTTCGGCCAGCAGCGGGTCGGGCTCGAAGGCGGTCACCCAGGCATCGGTCTGCTTCGTGATCGCGCGGGCCACCCCGCCCAGCCCGGCGCCGATATCCAGCACCTGCATGGAATTGTCCAGGCTCAGCGGCCGGATCAGCTCGTCGACCAGTTCCGGGCCGCCGGGCTGGATGAAGCCTTCCCCCCACAGATGTTCGGCGACCGTGATCCGGTCCACCGTCCACAGCGGCCCCTTGCCCTTCTTGCCGATCACCTGGTCGTCCGACGGCGGATCGGGGTCCACCCGGTTGATCAGATCCAGGATCGGCAGGGCCGGCGTCGGCGCCGGCAGGGCGAGCACCGGCCGATTGCGCCCGCGCCACCACGCCAGGAACCGCTGCCGCAATCCCGGCCGCGTGGGCTTCCGCCGCGCTGATTGTCGCGCCATGCGTCGCGTGATCTCCGTGCCTGTCGTTCGCCCCGTCCCGGCCGCACCCGCGCGGCCCCGACAGCATAGACGGCGAAGGCGGGTCCGCTCAATCGCGGACCGCCGCGGAATGCATGGGATGCAAGCGGATGCCGCCGGCCGTCCGGCTGCGCTCGTTCAGGACTTATCGCCTGAAAGATGCGTGTCTTGCAAACAAAGCGCGCCCTTAGAAAAGATCCGATGCATTCCGGGATGTCTGCTGGCATCATGTGCCCAATAAGTCTCGATAACCGGCGCCGGTGCGGCGCCGGCAGCAGGATGACCGGAGGCCATCCCGGGATCGGGGCCGATGGACAAGGGGAGGCAGGACGAATGGCAGAGATCGTGCGGGCGGCGATCCACCCGGCCATCGGGGTGGCACGCATCGGCGATGCCGCCACGGCGTATTACATCGGCCCTGAAGTGACCACACCGCAGCCTGAAGAGCCCGGTTTCTATCGCGACGAGGCCGGCGCGCTGAAGCGGCAGGCGGCGCGGTTCCGCATTTATGGCCTCGACGCCGAGGGCCGGGTGGTGCGCGAGCTGACGGCGGCGGATGCCGACATCACCTGGACGGTGCATCCGGTGAACCGCAAGGCGGCCTGGTACCAGTTCCAGGCGGCGCTGGACATTCCCGAGGCGGCGACCATGGCGGTGCCGCGCCGCAACCCCGACATCCCCTTTGCCGAGCGGGGCATTCTGGTGATCGATCCCGGCCCGCGCAGCATCTCAGGACCCGATGTCTCGGGCGGCGCCGACCATGCCTTCGACACCGGAAAGTTCAAGGACACGGTGGTGCCGCTGGGCGAGATCCGGACCGACGATGCCGGGCGGCTGCTGTTCCTGGGCGGGCGCGGGGCCTCGGCCTCGCCCTCGGGGGCGCCGGTCTACCGGCCCGAGGATCCGAACAGCTTCAACAATGCCGACGACTGGTACGACGACACCTCCGACGGGCCGGTGACGGCGGCGGTGGTGCTGGATGGCCGGCCGCTGCCGGTGGAACCGGCCTGGGTGGTGGTGGCGCCGCCGAATTATGCGCCGGACGTGATTTCCTGGCGCACGCTCCACGACCTGTTGACCGACACCTGTATCGAAAGCGGCCGGCTGCCGATGCCGGATATCGCCTCCTTCGCCCGCGACATCCAGCCGGTGCTGGAACGGCTGACCGGTCTGCAATGGGTGAACAAGGGCTTTGCCGGACTGTTCGGCGCCGGCGGGCCGATGGATTTCACCGATCCCGCCCTGATCGACAAGCTGGCGACCCCGCCCGCGGGCGGCGACGACCCGTGGATGGAGCTGCGGCAGAACATTTACAACGCCTTCCGTGCGCCCCACACCATCGCCTGCGAACCCAGCGTCTGGCCCTGGCTCTATGGCGACGCCTATGGCTCGTTCCAGTCCGATGATCCGAACAACTATCTGCCGATGTCGCCGACCCGGGCGGCGCTGATGGAAATGTGGGTGGAGGGGCGGTTCACCGACGACCGGCCCTCGGGGCCCGCCCCGCACAGCATCGATCAGGTGCCGCTGGAAGATCAGCCGGCGATGCTCGACAAGGCGGCCCTGCATTTCTGCATCGCCGATGCCTTCCATCCGGGCTGCGAGGTCACCTGGCCGATGCGCCATGGCAGCATGTATCAGGCGCCCTATCGCCTGCGCCATCGCCCGGCGGGCCAGCCGGAGCAGGATTACGGCAAGGAACTGACCCAGGCGGTGGCGCTCAGCCCCGGCGGGCCGGTCTATGCCCAGGCGCCGGGGGATGTGACGCGCTGGATGGCGCTGCCCTGGCAGGGCGACACCGCCTTCTGCCGGTCGGGCTATGATGCGGCTTACGATCCCTATCTGCCGTCCTTCTGGCCGGCGCGGGTGCCGAACCAGGTGCTGACGGCGGAAGACTATCAGACCGTGATGAACGAAGACCTGCCGCACGGCCAGCGGGTCGCGGCCTTCCAGCGCCGGGCCAGCTGGATGCGCGGTTTCACCGGCAGCGTTGCCGATGTGATGGACCAGATGATCGCCCGCTTCGGCGCCCAGGGCATTGTCGAGGCGCGCCCGGGCGTGCAGGATGATCCCGATCTGCCACCGGTGATCTTCGTGGAAAGCCGCGGGGCCGCCCTGATGAAGGCCGCTTTCGCCGCGGCCGCCCCGGCCATGGGGCCCGACAGCGATGCCCGCCGCGCCGGCTGGGAAAGCGAAGCCCAGATGGAGGAGTTCCGGTCGATCCGTGTCCGCCACACCGACAGACGCCGCTGACGGCCATCCCACACGGCCGGTCGCACCCGCCGGCCGTGTGGTCGATGTCCTGATCGCCGGCGGCGGCCCGGCGGGTGCGGTGGCGGCCCATGCGCTGGCCATGGCCGGGCGCCGGGCGATGATCGCCGATCCGGGCCGCACGCATGCCGATGCGAACGACACGAAGATCGGCGAGGCCCTGCCCGGTGCGGCGGCCGGCTTTTTTCGCGCCGCCGGCCTGCCGCCGCCCGATCCGGAACGGCACACCCGCGTCCGTGGCAGCTGGTCGGCCTGGGCCACGGCGGAGCTGGAGGCGACCGATTTCCTGCGCAGCCCCGACGGCCCCGGCTGGCGGCTGGACCGGCCGGCTTTCGACGCGGCGCTGCGCCGGGCGGCGATCGATGCCGGCGCCGGCCGACGCCGGGCGCGGGTGGTGGCGGTCCGGCGGGAGAGCGGGGATGCGGCGCCGGATACGGCCCCCCTCTGGCGGGTCGATTTCTCCGATGGCGGGCCGCCGGTGCGGGCGCGCTGGCTGATCGACGCCACCGGGCGGCGGGCGGCGCTGGCCCGCCAGCTGGGCGCGGGCCGGCTGCGCGACGACCGGCTGATCGCGATCTTCGCGCGGCTCTCCGTCACCGAGGGGCCGATGGCCGATCCGGGCTTCGACCGCACGGTGATCGAGGCGGTGCCCGAAGGCTGGTGGTATGCGGCACGGCTGCCGTCGGGCGCCGTGATGGCGGCGCTGCACACCAGCCCGGCCACGGCGGCGCGCATTCTGGCCGACCGGCCGCGCTGGCATGCGGCCCGGCTGGAAGCCCCCCATCTGGCCCGCCTGACCGGCCACGCCGATGCCGGGGCGGCGCTGGATCCCGTCGCTGCCTGCGATGCCGGCGGCACGGCGCTGGACCGGCTGGCGGGCCCCGGGTGGATTGCGGCCGGCGATGCCGCCCAGGCTTATGACCCGCTCTCGGCGCAGGGCCTGCTCTCGGCCATGCATGCCGGCCGCCAGGCGGCACGCGCGGTGGATGCGGCACTCGGCGGCGACAGCAGCGCCATTCCCCAGGTGGTGACGGCGCAGGCGCATCTGCGCGCCGTGTATCGCGGCCGCCTGGCCGCCTATTACGCCCAGGCCGCGGGGCGGTTTCCAGGGGCGGAATTCTGGGCGGGACGGGCAGGCCAGGGCTGACCCCGGCCACGCCCCTCCTCAGTTGGATGGGGGCGGAGCGGCGCCATCGGACAGACAGGCCGTCACCACATCGGTGACCACGGTTGCGGTGCCGGTCACGTCGAAGCGCTGCAGGGGCAGCCGGGCACCGTGCATCTCGAACCGCGTTTCGCCGGCCAGCCGCTCCAGCAGCGCCAGATCGCCTTCCGGCCGCAGCATGTCGGGCGTGGGCCCGGCCCACCAGATACCGTTCTGGGCGGGCCCATCCCCCACCCGCCACACCACCTCCAGCGCCGCCACCCCCGGCGGCACCCGCCCGCCGGCGCGGGCCGCCCCGGCCAATGCCACCCAGTACAGCACCGGCCCGCCACCGGCGCGGCAGCTGGCGACCAGCACACTCTCTCGCCCCTCGGCCGCCAGATACCAGACCGGCCGCGCCGCACCCCCCGCACCACCGCCCGGCGGCGCCGGGTCGAAAGGGACAAGTTCAGGCGGCAGACGCTGCCAGGCGGCATGGGCAAGGGGTGGGAGGGTGACGGCGAGCGCGACCGCCACCAAGGCCGCCATGGCCACCAACCACCTGCCCGATCTACCCCCGCCCGATCTACCCCGGCCCGATCTGCGCCCACCCCGCCGGTTTCCCGTCGCCATGCCCCTGCACCTGCCCCATCCGCGGTTGATCCGCACGCCCCCCATGCGCCGAACGCCACCCATATCCTAAAATTACGTGGGGTAAAAGACCCCGTGAATTACGCAGATGGTCAGCCGATGGCTTTGTCCGCAGGATCGGGCCCATGGACATCGGCATTCACATCGGCACACGCATCAGAGCGTTCCGCGAAGCCCGCGGTCTGACGCAGGCGCAGCTTGCCCAATTGATGCGCAAGAACGTCGAAACCATCTCCAATTTCGAACGCGGCCGGGTGGTCACCAGCATCCGCACGCTCGACCAGCTCGCCCGCATCCTGAACGTGCGGATCGCCGACTTCTTCCTCGACACCCTGCCGGCCCCCGGCGAACTGCAGACGCTGTCCGACAGCGCCCTGAAGGTCGTCAACGGGGTGAAGCTGTTGCCGGAAGAGGATGTGGAACTGCTGGCGGGGATTGTGGGGGTGATGGAGCGGCGGCGGCGTTGAACAGCGTGTCCGAAGACGGGAGATACTCGTCTTTCTTTCAGGCAGGAATCACAAAACCCGCCGGGTCAGGCGGGTTTTGAATCGTAAACCGTTAACGATGAGGGGAGGCGTTCGCCCACATTCTCAAAGCCGATCTCGGGAATGTCGGTGAGCGGCGGCCGGATGTCAATCAACCGGAGAGACAGCAGCCCTCAGGAAAATGACGGCGGTTCGCGATCGTCCCCCGCTCCGGAACCTCCAGATCTACCCCACGAATGGCGGCAAAGCCGGCATGGATGGTCCGGCCCAGGTTTTCCGGCGCGGCGGCCCGATCCTGCGCCGCCTTCATGTCCGCATCCGCGGCCGTGCTGCCGGTGATCACCTGGTGCAGGATGTCCCGCGCTTCCTCTTCCACCGACCGGCCGTGTTCGGCGGCGCGGCGACTGAGGTGGCGTGTCAGCGCGTCGTCCAGATCGTGGATGGTGATGCTGGTCATGACCCTGTCTCCCGCCGTGTCCGTTCAGGTCGCCCGTGTCCGTTCAGGTCGCCCGTGTCCGTTCAGGTCGCCCGTGTCCGTTCAGGTCGCTCTGGCCCCTTCAATAACTGCGTCGCGCGCGCGGTGAGGTCAAGGTCGCCAGGCCGGCGAATGCGCAGAGCAGCAGGTCTGTGGCCCGGCTCCACATGCGGGTCTCCAGACAGGTTCTGACAACCACCTGAAATCGCAGACGATCCCTCGATCAGTCATCGCCTTTCACGACCGGGGGGCTGCCTCGCGGAACGTGACCATGCGTCCGCGCTGCTCGTCCCACAGGGCATAGCGCACCGCGCCGAGCCCCGCCTTGAGGGACAGGGTCGGAACATCATGCAGCTCGCGGATCGACTCATGACATTCCTGGAGCCGATAGTTGGGGATGCGTGCATTCAGATGATGCACATGATGAAAGCCGATATTCCCGGTAAACCATTGCAGAACGGCCGGCAGGCGCAGGCAGGTCGATCCTTGCAGGGATGCTGAGACCGGATCCCAGTCACGCTCGCGCGCCCACCGCGTCGTCTCGGCCCGATGCTGGACGGAAAACAGCCACACGCCGATGATCGACGCCAATATCATGATCGGAAGTTGTATGCTCGCCACCTCACCGAAGCCGAGCAGCAGCCCCAGACCACAGACCATCGCGACCAGCACCGCATCGGTCACATAGACCGCCCGACGCTCGCGTCGCCACGTCGGCGGTGCATCGAACGGCACCCGGTACAGCCCCAGAAAGACCAAAGGCGGCAGGAAAAGATTGGCGACGAGCGGATGCCGGGTGATCCGGTACCACCAGCGCCGCTGCCGGCTAAGGTCGTTGTATTCGGCCACGGTGAGGCAGGACGAATAGATGTCGGCGCCGCTCTGCCGGCGGTCGAGATTGTTCCACACGCCGTGATGGCCCGCATGCTGACGGCGCCAGGAGGCGTAAGGCGCCAGCGTGAAGAGGCTGCAGGCAAAGCCCAGAAGATCGTTTGCACGGCGCCCGCGAAAAAACGACCAGTGCCCGCAATCATGCTGAATGATGAAGATGCGTACCAGAAACCCGGCGGCCAGCGGAGCAAGTGCCAGCGAAAGCCAGTAGGATATATCGCTTAAGAGATACATGGCGGCACAGCTGGTCCAGAAGCCACCGAACGACGTCACCACCTGCAGCAGGCTCTTGTGTAAGATCGGCGCCTGGAATTGCCGCACATCCTGCCGCAAATTCGCTGATGTATTCATGGTATGTACTCTTGCTGGGCTGAAATCACCAGAGGGCCTGGAATGAAACGGCTCGGGACGACTCTGGTTCCGCGTGTGCGGCTGTCTTCGGCGTACCCGTCTTTCTGACGACCGCCTTCTGCAAAGTGATGGTATCCCATACACCTGAAATCGCCCGGAACTACGACAATTATCCAGGCGTCGATACGTTCTGTCCCGTCTTCAACATATGGTGTCCCGACCTGCCACAAACAACAGGCCACAATACTTTCAAAATATTCGATGGCCGGACATCCGGGAGCGAAGCCCCGCCTGATGGCAGGGCTTCGCGGAGGCAGGTGGTACGGATGCCCTCAAGGCCTGAACCCCGCCGCCCTGAAGCCCGGCCTGCGCAGCGGGGCCGCGAGATTGGCGAATTCGCAGAGCAGCGGGCGGGTGTCGCGGGGGTCGATGATCTCCTCGATCGAGAAAGCCTCGGCACTGCGGAAGGGGGAGCGGACCTTCTCCAGCCGTTCGGTGATTTCGGCCATGGCCGCCTCGCGGTCAGGCGCCTTGTCGAGTTCGGCGCGATAGGCCACCTCGATCCCGCCTTCCATCGGCAGAGAGCCCCAGTCGCCCGAGGGCCAGGCAAAGCGATAGCGCGCGCGAGTATGGTTCATCATCGCCGCGCCGGCCACACCGAAGGCGCGGCGGATGACCACCGTGCACCAGGGCACCCGCGCCTGATACACCGCCGACAGCGCGCGGGCGCCGTGGCGGATGGTGGCGGTCTTCTCGGCATCCAGCCCGATCAGGAAGCCCGGGATGTCGACCAGATGCACCACCGGCAGGTGGAAGGTGTCGGCCAGATCGACGAAGCGCACCACCTTCTGCGCCGTGTCGGCCGTCCAGCCGCCGCCGTAAAAATGCGGGTCGCTGGCCAGCACCGCCACCGGCCAGCCGTCGATCCGGGCGAGGCCGGTGATGGCCGAGCGGCCGAACCACTTGCCCATCTCGAAGAAACTGCCCTGGTCGACCACCGATTTCACGATCCGGCGCATGTCATAGACCCGGCGGCGTTCCCGGGGCACCGCCTTGATCAGCCAGTCGTCGCGGCGCTCCGGATCGTCGGTCGGCGCAATCCGGGGCGGCAGTTCGTCCACCGAGGACGGCAGGTAAGAGAGGAAGTGGCGGGCGCGCTCGAACGCCTCGGCCTCGCTTTCGACCACATCGTCGACCGCGCCGGCTTTGGCGTGGATCATCGCGCCGCCCAGCTCTTCCTTGGTCAGGCTTTCGCCGGCGCGCGCCACCACCGCGGGGCCGGCGATGAACATCTGCGAGATGTCCTTCACCATCAGCGAATAATGGCTCGCCACCGTCTTGGCGGCGCCCAGCCCCGCCACCGAGCCCAGCGCCAGCGCCACGACCGGGATGGTTTCAAGGTTCTGCACCACCACCTCCCAGCCGGGATTGGCAGGCACATAGGTATGGCCGATGGTCTCGTAGGATTTCACCGACCCGCCGCCGCCGGTACCGTCGACCAGGCGGATCAGCGGCTGGCGGTATTCCCCGGCGAGCTTCTCGCACTGCACCTGCTTTTCATGGATCGAGGCGTCGGCGGCGCCGCCGCGGACGGTGAAATCGTCGCCGCCCACCACCACCGGCCGGCCGTCGATCCGGCCGCGGCCGAAGACGAAATTGGCCGGCGACAGATCGACCAGCTGGCCGTCGGCATCATAGCTGCCGCGGCCGGCCACCGAGCCGATCTCGCGAAAGCTGCCCTGGTCCAGCAGGGCGTCGATGCGCTCCCGCACCGTCAGCTTGCCGTTGGCATGCTGGCGCGCGACCTTCTCTTCACCACCCATCCGCGCGGTCATCGCCTGACGACGGCGCAGTTCCTCGATATCGGCTTCCCAGCTCATATGGAACGTTTCCTCGTTCTTGTTGTCGGCAAAGTATGGGCGATGCGTCAATGGTGATCAAATAAACGTTTGAATTACCCTGGGCCCGGTGCTTCACTTGGGCCCATGCGCGGGATCAGGGATCCGCTGCCGAAGACCGGGGCATGCCGGCCCCGCAGGAGACGGCGGACCGCCCGCGCGGGAGAGGAGATGCCTGGATCATGACCACCGCCGCCGCCGCGCCCGCCACGTCGTCGGGCTTCGCTGACGAAGCCGCCTATCTCGCCCATGTGGCGAAGCTCCGCGAGGATCGCTGGCCGGCGGAGCTGCCGCGCCAGGCGCATTACCCGCTGGGCGAGATCCCGATCACCGACTATCTGAGCCGCCGCGCGGCCGCCAATCCCGACAAGACCGCGATCATCTTCTATGGCCGCGAGATCAGCTTCGGCGATCTGGACCGGCTGTCGGACCGGTTTGCGGCGCATCTGGCCGCCCTCGGCCTGGTGCCGGGCGACCGGGTCGCGGTGTTCCTGCCCAACTGCCCGCAATTCCTGATCGCCTTTTACGGCATCCTCAAGGCCGGCTGCATCCATGTGCCGGTCAACCCGATGTTCAAGGAACTGGAACTCGCCTACGAGCTGAACGACACCGAAGCCAAGGTGATCGTGGTGCTGGACCAGCTTTATCCGCTGGTCGAGGCGGTGCGGGCCAAAACGGCGTTGAAGACGGTCTACACCACCGCCTTCGCCGACATGGCGCCCGAGGGTGAGCCCACCCTGCCGGTGCCGGCGGGGCTGTTCGCCGCCCCGCGCGACTGCGCCGGCGCCGATGGCCGCTTCATGGAGGTGCTGGCGGCGGAAACCGGCCCGCGCCCCGAGCACAAGGCCGATCTGGATGCCTGGGCCGCCATCAATTACACCGGCGGCACCACCGGCATGCCCAAGGGCTGCATCCACACCCAGCGCGACATGGTCTATACCTCGGCCGCCTCGGCGAGCTTCGTGTCGCCGGGCGACGAGACCGACGTGCTGTTGAACTTCCTGCCGGTGTTCTGGATCGCGGGCGAGAATCTGGGCGTGCTGCTGCCGGTCTTCAGCGGCTCGACCATGGTGCTGCTGGCGCGCTGGGACGGCGATGCGGTGCTGGCCGCGATCGAGCGCTACAGGGTCAGCCGCGGCTCGATGATCATGGACAACATCGTCGAGCTGATGGACCGGCCCGACATCACCGCCCGCGATCTCTCGTCGCTGCGCTCCATGACCACGATCTCGTTCGTGAAGAAGCTGAACCCCGAATTCCGCCGCCGCTGGCACGAATTGACCGGCCTCACGCTCCGCGAAACCTCATACGGCATGACCGAGACCCACACCTCGGACACCTTCACCACCGGCATGCAGACGGATGATTACGACCTGAAATCCGCCCCGGTCTTCGTGGGCTTCCCGGTCCCCGGCACCGAGGTCAAGATCTGCGATTTCGCGACCGGAGAGCTGAAGCCGCTCGGCGCCGAGGGCGAGGTGCTGATCCGCACGCCCTCTCTGCTCAAGGGCTATCTCAACAAGCCCGAGGCCACCGAACAGGCGCTGGTCGACGGCTGGCTGCGCACCGGCGATATCGGCGTGATCGAAGAGGACGGATCGTTCCGCTATCTGGGCCGGCGCAAGGAGATGCTGAAGGTCAAGGGCATGAGCGTCTTCCCCTCGGAAATCGAGACGCTGCTGGGCCAGCACCCGGCCATCGCCGGCAGCGCCGTGATCGGTCGCCCCGATGCCGACAAGGGCGAGGTGCCGGTCGCCTTCATCCGGCTGGACCCCGACCGCGCGGAGGGCATCACCGCCGACGTGCTCGACGCCTGGTGCCGCAAGGCCATGGCGGTCTACAAGGTGCCCGAAATCCGCATCGTCGACGCCCTGCCGATGACGGCCACCGGCAAGGTGAAGAAGGAAGAACTGGCGAAAAGCCTGTAAGAACGGCCTGTTAACCGGGAAACCGCCCGCCCCTTCCGGGGCGGGCGGTTACCTGTGGTCAGGCCGGCGGGGCGTAGCCGAAGGCGGGCACGGCACTGGCCGCGGTCTCGACCCACACGCTCTTCACCCGCACATATTCCAGCAGGCCTTCATAGCCGCTGGAGCGGCCATAGCCGCTCTCGCCGAAGCCGCCGAAGGGCGACATCACGCCGATGGTCTTGTAGCCGTTGATCCAGAAGGTGCCGGCCTTCACCGCCGCCGCCACCCGGTGCGCCCGGCCGACATCCTGCGTCCAGACCGCGCCGGCCAGGCCGAAACGGCTGTCATTGGCGATCGCCACCGCCTCGGCCTCGTCGTCGAAGGGGATCACCGAGACCACCGGCCCGAAGATCTCTTCGCGCGCCACCTCCATGCTGTTGGCGACGCCGGCCAGCACGGTCGGGGCATAGAAGAAGCCCTCCTCCAGCCCGCCACCGGCCAGCCCTGCCGGCCGCCCGGCGCCGGCCGCCGCCTGCGCGCCCTCGGCCAGGCCGCGGGCAACCAGCTCACCGATCCGGGTATGCTGGGCACCGCTCACGATCGGGCCGATCTGGGTCGCCGGGTCCAGCGGGTCGCCGATCGGGATCCTGCCGGCCGCCTCGGCCAACCGCGCCACCACCTGGTCATGCACCCGCCGGTCGACCAGCAGCCGCGAGCCCGCCACGCAGGACTGACCGGCGCCCGAGAAGATCGCCGCCTGGGCGCCCAGAACCGCCCGGTCCAGATCGGCATCGGCGAAGACGATATTGGCCGATTTGCCGCCCAGCTCCAGAACGCAGGGCACCACCCGCGCCGCCGCCTGCGCCGCGATGCGGGCACCGGTCGCGGGCGAGCCCACGAACACCACCTTCGCACAGGCCGGGTGCGCGATCGCCGCCGCCCCGACCGTATGGCCGGCACCGATCAGCACGTTCACGGCCCCCGCCGGCACGCCGGCTTCGGTGATCACCGCGCCCAGCGCCACCGAGGTCAGCGGCGTCAGCTCCGACGGCTTCAGCAGCACGGCATTGCCGGTCGCCAGCGCCGGGGCCAGCTGCCAGCCGGCGGTGAAGATCGGCGCATTCCAGGGCGTGATCTGCACCACCACGCCATAGGGCTCGTAGCGGGTATAGTTCAGATGGCTGGTCGGCACGGGGATCACTGCGCCATGCAGCTTGTCGGCCCAGCCGGCATAATATTCGAACATCTCGGCGACCTTGGTCGCCTCGGCGCGGGTGTCGCGCAGCGGCTTGCCGGCGGTCAGGCTTTCCAGCCGGGCGAAATCCTCGATCCGCGCCCGCACCGCCTGGGCCGCCGCCCAGAGCACCCGGCCGCGCGCGGCATGGGTCAGGCCGGCCCAGGCGGCCTGACCGGCCGTGGCTGCGGCCGCCGCCTCGTCCACCAGTGCCGCACCGCCATCGGCCAGGCTCAGCACAAGGCGGCCGGTGGCGGGGTCGATCAGGGGCAGCGCCTCGCCTTCGCCATCGACCACCCGGCCGTCGACGAAGCTGCCGATCCGGTCGGAACCGGTCAGGCGGGCGAAGATTTCGCGGATCCCGGCCGTGCTGTCGGCCGGGCGATGGGCTGTCATCTCGGTCATCTCTCGGGCTCCCGGGTCAGTCGAGCGCGGCAATGCGGTTGAAATCCTCGCCATCGGCCAGGCCGGCGGCACTCTCGCGCCAGAGCCGCCCCGCCACCTCCAGCAGCGGCATGGCCTGGCCGGTCTCTGCCGCCAGCGCCTCGGCCAGGCGCACATCCTTGCGCATCAGCCCCATGGTGAAGCCGCTGTCGAAACTGCCCGACAGGATCCAGCGCGGGAAGTTCACCTCCGACACGCCGGACCGGCCCGATCCGGCGTTCAGCGCCCCGATCAAAGTCTCGGCCTCGACCCCGGCGGCGACGCCCATCCGCACCGCTTCCGACACGGTCAGCAGATGTGCGGCGCAGAGCAGGTTGTTGACCAGCTTGACCACATGGCCGGCCCCCACCGCGCCACAGAGCGAGATCTTCGCCGACAGCGCCTCCAGCACCGGCCGGGCGCGGTCGATATCGGCCGCCGCACCGCCGACCATCATGGTCAGCGTGCCGGCCGCCGCCCCCGCCGGCCCGCCCGAGACCGGGGCATCGACCAGGGCATGGCCGGCCGCCGCCAGCGCCGCCGCCAGTCGCCGGGTCACCGCGGGCTCGGACGTCGTTGTGTCGATCACCAGCCGTCCGGTGAGGCCGGCGGCCAGAAGACCGCCCTCCCCCGCCAGCACCGCCTCGACATGCGCGGCCATCGGCAGCGACAGAACGGCGATCTCTGCGGCGGCAAAGGCCGCGGCGGGGCTTGCCGCCAGCGCGATGCCGGCCGCCCCGGCGCGGGCTTCGGCATCGGGCGCCGGATCATAGCCGGTGACCGCGAAACCGGCCTTCGCCAGCGTGGCCGCCATGGCGGCGCCCATATTGCCGAGGCCGATGACGGCGACCCGTCGGTCGGTCATGTCGTCACTCCTGAAATCTCGATGGCGGGGGGAGAAGAACCGACGGCTGGCCGGCCATGACTTGGCCGGCCAGCCTCATGATCTTGCGCGGACATCCGGGCGGGGGATGTTTTCCGGCTGTCCGCCCCCCGAAAATGAGCGCGCGCCCGCCCCCCGCTCAAGCGCTATTGCCGGAACGGCGCGTTGCCGTTATGGCAACGGATGGCGACGGGTTTCGTCACCCGGCCGGCGGCGATGCCCACCGGTCGCGACAGGATCAGGAGAACGGGGATCATGCTGCGGATCGACGACAAGCCGCTGCGCTATTTCCTGGCGGTGTTCGAGGCGGGCTCGATCCGGGCGGCCGCCGACGGGCTGCACATCGCGCCCTCGGCGATCAGCCGTCAGGTGGCCGGGCTCGAAGCCGATCTGGGCGTGCTGCTGATGGAGCGCACCAAACAGGGCATCCGCTTCACCGAAGCCGGCCGCCTGGTCGCCGGCCATGCCCGCCGCCGGCTGGAACTCGACGACGGTTTCGCGGCCGAACTCGCCGCCGCCAAGGGCGGCATCGCCGGCCGGGTGCATGTCATCACCGGCGAGGGCTTCGTGGTCGACCTTATGCACCACGCGGTCTCGGCGCTGGCCAGCACCTATCCCGAGGTGCAGCTCTCGATCGATGTCGGCGGCACCGACCGGATGATGCAGGGCATCCTGAAGGACGCCTATGATATCGGCCTGGTCTTCAACCCGCCGCGCCTGCCCGAACTCGACGTGCTGGCAGAGGCGGACAAGCCGCTCTGCGTGCTGGTCCCGCCCGGCCACGCACTTGCCGGCCGCGACAGCTGCCAGCTGGCCGAAACCCTCGATCAACCGGCGGCGCTGCTCGCCGAAACCTTCGGCGTCCGCAAGCTGATCGCCGGCGCCGAGGCCGCCTCGGGCCTGCGCATCCGGCCCAAACTCGTCACCGATTCGATCAACGTCGCCATGCATTTCGTGCTCGGCGGCGCCGGCATCACCTATCTGCCGGCCTTCGCCGTCTCCCGCCAGCTCCGCCGCGGCGAGGTCCATGCCATCCCGCTGACCGACGCCCCCCTCGCCCACGTCCCCTCCCGCATCGTCGTCCGCTCCGGCCGCCCCCGCACCGGCGCCGTCCGCGCCGTCGCCGACCTGATGGCCCGCCATATGGAAGCCTTCGGCGCGGAAGCGGGGTGATGCCGCGGGCCTTTGCCGCCCTCCCCCCGGACAGTGCCGCCACAGGCCACCCTTGACAAAGGATTGGAAGAGGGGGAGTTTGAAGGCACGACCATTTGCGCCGGTCGTGGAAACTTTTATTACATCTTTAGCATAAGAATATGCCTAAGGCGGGGCCACTGCGCTGATCCCCATGCGACGTCCAGGTACTTGTTCCCCTCCGCATTCCGACAGCCCTGTCCGACTCAGTACGTGCCAATATCCCACTCAATATTTATACCGTCATCCCGGCGAAGGCCGGGATCCAGGTTCGTCTCCGCACGAAGACCGTCCAACCACCTGCCGCCTGCCCCGACAGCCGCCCCAGGCCGCCGCCCCCCCGGATTCGCCCCGCCTCGCCCGCGAACCCCAAGCTCCCGTAAAAGCCCCGGGAGGTTCGCGGAAAAAATTCTCACCAATTTTCAATCAGTTAAATTTCACAAAATCATCATGTTCATACCAAGGCATGACATCCTGAGGAGGTTCGCGCTGATCGCCTTTTTCCGGCGCCGGATTCAGGGTATTAAGAAGGGGTGAGTCGCACCCTTGCGGGTGCGTGGATTGAAACCATGCGCGCCAGAGCCTCCCGGAGTTCGGCGATGTCGCACCCTTGCGGGTGCGTGGATTGAAACGGCGGCCAGCGCCTCGCGCACTTCCCGCCCGTTGGGTCGCACCCTTGCGGGTGCGTGGATTGAAACACGCCCGACATCCTCGACCGCTGGTACGAGACGGGTCGCACCCTTGCGGGTGCGTGGATTGAAACATCTGCAGGGGGCTCCGTTTGCGTGGAGGCGTCCGGTCGCACCCTTGCGGGTGCGTGGATTGAAACTGATAGCTGGCCTGGGCCTTGGCGACGTTCCTCTGGTCGCACCCTTGCGGGTGCGTGGATTGAAACGACGGCACGTCTGACCGGATCGCGCTCGGCGTCATCGTCGCACCCTTGCGGGTGCGTGGATTGAAACCAGCGCCGCATTTTTGATCGTGACGCTGTCGAGGGTCGCATCGGATCCAGTAACTTTCCGGACGGGCTCCTGAAGCCTCTTATGCTTCAATCAACCTCCGTATCGTCGCCATCGGCAGGAACAGCCGCCGGCTCTCGCCCATGAACGAGATGAACCCATACTTACGATAGAACGCGGCGGCAGCGTCGTCTTTCGCATCGATGACCACCGCGTGGATTGCAAGGGTCTGCGTCGCGAGCAGGATACGGTTCAGGGCATCCATGAGCAGGAAGGCGCCGAGACCCTTGCCCCTCATGCCGTCATCGACGGCCAGTCGGCCGAGCAGGGCAGCAGGGACGGGGTAACCTGGCAGGCGCTTCGCCTGGCCGGCCGGGAGGTTATCCCGTCGAAAGCTGGTGGCGCTCAGGCTGTAGTAGCCGCAGACCGTCAGCGTCCCGGCAGGCATGGCCACAAAGACGCGGGCGACATCCCGCTTCACGTCCTGGGAAGCATGTTCACGAATGTAACGGTCGAGTGCAGGAGCACCACACGAGAAGGCCGACCGATCGTGGACCCTGCTATCGCGCGGCGCAATCTGCCATGGCGCATGGGCGTGCCTCATCCGGTCGCCTTCTTGTACCTGGCGAAGGCCTCGCGCAAGGCCGCATCAGGCGCCGGCGGGTTGGTCAGCGCGTCGTAGAACACCGTCCAATCCGGGCCGGACAGGGTGACGATCTCGTTCTCTCGGATGACTTTCCGGGCTTCCTCCAGCGCCGTCGCGAGGACGAACTGGCTGACTGTCTTGTGCCGGTAGCTGGCCGCGCGCTGGATCAGGCTCTTCGACTCCGCGTCGAGGCGCAGCTGCAGCCGGTCATCCCCGGTGTCCGCCGCGCGGGGCATGGCCATTCTCCTTATCCGAACGCTCCCTATACCGTGCTCACGAATGGAGCACATTTCAAAGGATATGTTCGGAGCAGCCGGCTATAGCTCGTCGTCCGCGCCGGCTCGCTGTCGAAACGGTCTGCCCCCCAACCCTCACCCCCCCGCCACCCGCACCGCCTCGGCATGCATCAGCCCCAGGATCCGCTTCTTCCAGCCCATGAAATCCCCCGTGGTCAGGGCGTCGATGCCGCGCGGGCGGGGCAGGTCGATCACCATGGACGACCGGATGCGCCCGGGGCGGGCGCTCATCACATGGACCTCATCGCCCAGCAGGATCGCCTCGTCGATGTCGTGGGTGATGAACAGCACGGTCTTGCGGCGCTGCTGCCAGATCTCCAGCAGCAGTTCCTGCATCACCTGGCGGGTCTGGCTGTCCAGCGCGCCGAAGGGTTCGTCCATCAGCAGGATGCGCGGGTCGTTGGCCAGCGCCCGGGCCAGGGCCACGCGCTGGCGCATGCCGCCTGACAGTTCCGTCGGATAGGCGTCGCCGAAGCCGGTCAGGTGCACCGCTTCGATCAGCTCGTCGGCGATGGCGGCGCGCGCGGCCCTGGCCATGCCGTCCAGCTTCGGCCCGAACATCACGTTCTCGCGCACCGTCAGCCAGGGGAACAGGGTGTAGCTCTGGAACACCATCCCCCGCTCCCGCGAGGGGCCGTCGATCGGGCGTCCGTCCAGGGTGATCCGGCCGTCATCCGGGCGTTCCAGCCCGGCCACCAATCTCAGCAGGGTGGATTTGCCGCAGCCCGAGGGACCGACGATCACCGAGAAGGTATCCGGGCGCACGGTCAGCGACACATCGTCCAGCGCCACCACCGGGGGCTTGCCGCGGGTCTGGAAGCGGACGGACACATCTGCGATATCAAGCAGGCTCATGGGGGTCACCACCCGATCGGAAGCGCAGGAAGGGGCCAGGTCGGCAGAAGGGGGCCGTGTTGGAGAAAGGGGCCGGGTCAGAGCCCGGCGGCCCAGGGCAGCAGGCGCCGGCGCAGCCATTTGAACAGGGCGTCGGTGATCAGCCCCAACAGCCCGATGGTCAGCACGCCCAGCAGGATCACATCGGTGAACAGGCCGCGCATGGCGTTCAGGATCATGTAGCCGAGCCCGCTATCGGCCGCGACCAGCTCGGCCACCACCAGATAGGTCCAGGCCCAGCCCATGGTGACGCGCAGATTGTCCATCACCCCGGGCAGGCAGGCGGGCACCAGCACCTGACGCACCACCTGGCCGCGGCTGGCGCCCAGCGTATAGGCGCAGTCGACCAGATCCCGGCTCACCCGCGCCGAGACGTCCGAGATCAGGATCAACTGCTGAAAGAAGGTGCCGAGGAAGATCACCATGATCTTCTGCTCCACCCCGATGCCGATCCACAGAATCAGCAGCGGGATCAGGGCCGAGATCGGGATGTAGCGCATGAAGCCGGTCACCGGCTCCACCAGCGCCTGCACCGCCGGGAAGCTGCCCATCAGGATGCCGATCGGCACCGCCAGCACCGAGGCCAGGATGAAGCCCGCCAGGATCACCTGCAGGCTGGCGGCGATATGGCCGAACAGCGACAGGTTCCGGATCCGCTCCAGCCCCGCCCCCAGCACCTGGCCGGGGGTGGCCAGAAAGTCGGGCGGGGTCAACCCGCCATAGGTGAGCCCGCACCACAGCCCGGCGATGGCCAGCACCGATGCGGTGCCGAGGCCCAGAGAGGTGCTGCGCGGCAGCGAAATCTTGGGCGAAAACAGCGTTCTGGTCCACATGGGTACCGGCCCTCCGCTTAAGCTCAGTCAACCACGCCGGTCGCGATCATCCGGGCCGGTTCGGCCGCCGCCCTGAACAGCCCCGCCGCCTCGCCCAGGCTCTTCGCCATGGTGATGGTGGCAAGAATGCCGTCCGGATTGGCCGGGTCCATGAAGCGGCGGTTCATCCCGGCATCGTAGAAGGCGATGCCGGCGCGGGTTTCGGCAAAGACCGCCGGGTCTTCCAGCCAGCCGCCCACCCCCCTGGCCATGATCCGGTCGGCCTCGGTCGGGTGGGTCTTCTGCCAGTCGACCGCGGCACTCCACGCCCGATAGAGCGCCTGCAGGGCCGGCCGGCGCGCCTCCAGCGTCGGCACCGTGGTGACCATGACATCGGTGATCAGCCCCGGCCGGCTGGCGCTGTCGACCAGCACCGCGCCATGGGGTGTCGCCTTGCCGCGGCTCAGCCACGGTTCCCAGGTCACCGCCGCATCCACCCGCCCGGCCACGAAGGCCGCCCCGGCATCGCCGGCGGTCATGTTGCGGCTGTCGATATCGGCCAGCGTCAGCCCGGCATCCTTCAGCAGCACGCTCAGGAAGAACTGCGACACCGAGCCTTCGGTATAGGCGACCGTGCGCCCCTTCAGCCCGGCGACCGAGGTGATCTCGCGCCGGGCGACGATGCCGTCGCCGCCGCGGCTGTCGTCGATCGCGAACAGATAGGTCAGCGGCCGTTCGGCCGTCGAAAAACCCAGCACCGTATCGATGGTGGTGACCGCGGCATCGACCCGGCCGGCGGCCAGCGCCGGCATGCGGGTCTTCACGTCCTCCATCATCACCAGATCGACCTCCAGCCCTTCCTTCGCGAAGAAGCCCTGGTCGCGGGCGATGAACAGCGGGCCATAGCCGACCCAGGTGGACAGCGCGAGCTTGAGCTTTTCAGCCGCGCCGGCCGGCGCGCCGGCACCGAAGACGAGCGCGAGGCCAAGGGCGGCGGCGCCGAGGCGGGAACGGATCCGCATGGGCATGGGCGATCCTCCGGATCAGGGTGATGGGGGCGCAGACGATCAGCCGGCGCGGCCGCGGAGCGCGGGCGACACGGCCAGCAGGCAGAGCAGTTCGAACATCAGCGAGGCGCCGACCCAGGCGGTGCCGCCGGTCGGGTCGAAGGGCGGCGAGACCTCGACCAGATCGGCACCGATCAGGTTGAGCCCGGCCAGCGCGCGCAGCATGCGCTGCGCCTCTCGCGTGGTCAGGCCGCCGATCTCGGGCGTGCCGGTGCCGGGCGCGAAGGCGGGGTCCAGGCAGTCGATGTCGAAGGTCAGGTAAGTGGGGGCCGTGCCGGCGATCGCCCGGGCTTCGGCCATCACATCGTCCATGCCGCGGGCCTCGCATTCCTCGATGCGGATGATCCGCACGCCCTGCGCCAGCCCCCAGGCGACGTCGGATCCGTCATACATCGTGCCGCGGATGCCGATCTGCACCACCCGTTTCGGATCCACCAGCCCCTCTTCGATCGCGCGGCGGAAGGGCGTGCCGTGGGTGTAGCGGAAGCCGCCGAAATAGTCGTGGAACAGGTCGGTATGGGCATCGAAATGGATCAGCCCCACCGGGCCGTCGGCGGCCAGCGCCTTCAGGATCGGATAGGACATCAGATGGTCGCCGCCGGCCGACAGCGGCAGGATGCCGCGCCGCTTCACCCGCTCATAGAAGCCGGTGATGCGCTGCAGCGTGTCCATCAGATCGGCCGGGTTGACCGGTACATCGCCCAGATCGGCCACCGCCGCCCGGGCATAGGGGTCGTCGCCTGTCGCCGGGTGCAGGGGGCGCAGCATGCAGGACAGGTCGCGCAACTGGCGGGGGCCGTGGCGGGCGCCCGGGCGGTTGGTGGTGCCACCGTCCCAGGGCACGCCCAGAATGCCGATCTCCACCGCCGCCGCCGCGGCCGCGTCGATATCGACCAGCGGCAGGCGCATAAAGCTGGCGGGGCCGGCATAGCGCGGCACGTCGAAGGCGGAGACGGGCCGGAAGACGGGCGCGGGGGCGGCGGGACTGGTGTCGGGCATGGAACGGGGCTCCGGAGAGGGGCTGCTCCGGTCAGGTTGTCATGGGGGAACACGTCCAATAAGATTGAAGTACAAAACTTCACGTCCGGATTTTGCGACGCATCATGTCCCTGCACGTTCCGCCGCTCAGCGATGTCGATCTGCGCCAGCTGCGCATCTTCCGGTCGGTGGTCGAAAATGGCGGCTTCACACCGGCGCAGACCGAACTCGGCATTTCCCGCTCCACGATCAGCGCCCAGATGGCGGCGCTGGAAACCCGGCTCGGTCTCACCCTCTGCCGGCGCGGCCGGTCGGGTTTCGCGCTCACCGACCACGGCCAGAAGGTCTATGCCGAAACGATCAAGTGCTTTGCAGCCCTCGACAATTTCCGCAGCGAGGTCGGGGTGATGCGCGGCCGGCTGGTGGGCGAACTCCGCATCGGCACGGTCGATGCGGTGGTCGAAAACCCGCGCTGCGCGCTCGATGCCGCCATCGCCGCCTTCAACCAGGCGGTGCCCGACGTCCATGTCACCCTGACCGTGGTCTCGCCCAACCAGATCGAAAGCGCGCTGCTCAACCGGCAGATGGAAATCGCCATCGTGCCGAACCAGCCGATGAATGCTGCGGTGCAACTACAGCAGCTTTTCCACGAGGAACAGAACCTCTATTGCGGCGCCCGCCATCCCCTTTTCGGGGCCGAGGCGAAGCAGCTCACCCTCGACCGGCTGGGCGCCCAGGCCCATGCCCGGCGCGGATATGCCATCGCCACCGGCTATGGCACGCTCTTCGCCGACCCGCCGGCCGCCACCGCCTATTCCATGGAAGGGCTGGCGCATCTGGTGTTGAGCGGCCGGTTCGTCAGCTTCCTGCCCCGCCACTATGCCGCGCAATGGGTGGACACCGGCCGCATGCGGGCGCTGCGCCCCGATCTGGTCAGTTTCGGCGTGGCCCTCTGCGCCGCCCATTTTCCGGTGCCGGCGCTGTCCGAAATCGCCCGGGTCTTCCGCCAGCACCTGATCGAGGCCCATCGGGGATGACATACGCAGATAACATACACTGTTGCCGTCCCGGCAACGGCTGCGTCTCTTTAAAGCGCTTGCCGCCACCGGCCACAGTTTTGATTCTGGCGGGATGAACGGGGGTCTGCGTCCGGGGAGTGGCGCCCCTCCGTCAAATAACGTGTCGACCTTGGGAAGGTTCACGTCTCACCTCCAGCCAATCGGGGGGACGCTTCATGTCCGTCATCAAAGAAACGATGCAGCTCTGGCGGCTGCATCTTGCCGTTCTCGTGCTGGCGATCATCGCCGAGCTGATCGGCATCCAGCGCATCCCGATCGGGATCGGCGCGATCCTGCTGCTGCCGCTGCTCTACGCCTTCCTCATGGCGGCGCTCATGAACCCGAACATCGTGAAGCCGGCGGGCAAGCTGATCCGCTCGCGCGAGGTCAAGGCCGCCTCGCCGCTGATCGTGATCGCGATCATGCCGTTCATCGCCAAGTTCGGCACCACCATCGGCCCGGCGATCGACAAGATCATCGCGGCGGGCCCCGCCCTGCTGCTGCAGGAACTGGGCAATCTCGGCACCGTGCTGATCGCCTTCCCGATCGCGGTCTGGGTGCTGGGCCTCGGCCGCGAGGCGATCGGCGCCACCTTCTCGATCGCGCGCGAACCCAACATCGCGATCATCGCCGACCGCTACACGCTGAAATCCCCCGAAGGCACCGGCGTGATGGGCGTCTATGTCATCGGCACGCTGTTCGGCACCTTCGTCTTCGCGGTGCTGGCCTCGATCTTCGCCACCGCCGACATTTTTGATCCGCGCTCGCTCGCCATGGCCTGCGGCGTCGGTTCGGGCTCGATGATGGCCGCCTGCTCGGGCGCGCTTGCAACCGCGCTGCCCGAGATGAAGGACGAGCTGCTGGCGCTCGCCGGCGCCTCCAACCTGCTCACCTATGCGACCGGCCTTTATGCCGGCCTGTTCATCGCCCTGCCGCTGGTCGAAAAGCTCTACAACGCGACCCGCGGCCGGCACGAAACCGCGGCCCGCGCCGCTGCCGGGGAGTGAGGTCCATGTCGAACACCGTCTACACCGACGGCACCCTCAACGTCCCGGCCGAGCCGGACGAGCGCAAGCTCAACCTGCTCGACCATGCCCTGGTCCTGATCGTGGTCTGCGCCATCGACCTGGTGGTCAACGCGGTCAATCACGAGGTGGGCTTCCTGCACAACCTCACCGGCATCGCGGTGCTTTATGCGATCTGCCTGGCGGGTCTGGTGCTGACCAAGATCATGCCCTTCTACCTGCCCAGCGTCGCCTGGATCTCCCTGGTCGGCATGGCCGTCACCCTGCCCTTCACCCCGGGTTCGGCCTGGGTTCTGGAACAGGTGAAGGCGATCGACTTCCTGGCGCTCACCACCCCCACCCTCGCCTATGCCGGCTTCGCCATCGCGCGCGAAGAGATCCTGACCGCGAAGAAATCGGGCTGGAAACTGGCCCTGGTCGCGGTGCTGGTCTTCTTCGGCACCTATCTGGGCTCGGTGCTGGTTGCCGAGCTGATGCTCGCCTGGACCTGACCGGCCTCCCATATCCACCTGAACGACACGCCAAACCCGTGCGCGGCGCCTGGGGCATCCTCTCCCCGGCGCCGCGCCGTCCGGATGGACCAGCGCCCCCATGTCGCTCAGCCTTTTCGACCTGTTCAAGATCGGTATCGGCCCCTCCAGCTCGCACACCGTCGGGCCGATGGTCGCCGCCCGCCGCTTTCTTTCCGGGCTCGATGCCGCCGGCCGCTTCGACGCGCTGGCCGCGGTGACGGTCGAGATCTACGGCTCGCTCGCCCTCACCGGCCGCGGCCATGCCACCGACACCGCGATCATCCTGGGGCTTGCCGGCGAAACGCCGGATGGTGTGGAGCCCGATGCCATCACCGGCATCGTCGAAGGCGTGCGCCTGTCGAAGCGCCTGGCGGCACTCGGCCGGAAGCTGATCGCCTTCGATCCCGAGACCGATCTGGTCTGGCGCATGGGCGATACCCTGCCCCACCACACCAACGGCCTGCACTTCACCGCCCGCGACGGCGCGGGTGCCGTGCTTGCGGCGGAAAGCTTCTATTCGATCGGCGGCGGTTTCGTGGTCTCGGGCGCCGAGACCGAGGCCCGGGCCGGCGATGCGCCGGTCCATGGCGACCGCGGCCCCCTGCCCCATCCCTTCACGACCGGCGCCGATCTGATCGCGCTCACCGAAGCGACCGGCCTCTCCATCGCCGAGATCGTCCGGCAGAACGAGCACGCCCTCTGGGGACCGGCCGAGACCACCCGCCGGCTTGAGGCGATCAAGGCCGCGATGCTGGGGGCGGTCGACCGCGGCCTTGCCACCGACGGTGCGCTGCCCGGCCGGCTGACCCGCCGCCGCGCCGCCGATCTCGCCCGCCGGCTGGCAGAGCGCGCCGGCGCCAACACGCTCCCCGCCCTCGACGGGTTCGAGCGGCTGTCGGCCTATGCGATCGCGGTCAATGAAGAGAACGCCGCCGGCGGCCGCATCGTCACCGCGCCCACCAATGGTGCCGCCGGCATCGTGCCGGCGGTGCTGGCCTGGCTGCTCCGCCATTCCGGCACCGGCAGCGAGGCCGCGGCCGACACCCTGCTCTTCACCGCCGCGGCGATCGGCATGCTCTACAAGCTCAACGCCTCCATCTCCGGCGCCGAGGTCGGCTGCCAGGGAGAGGTCGGCGTCGCCAGTTCCATGGCCGCGGGCGGCCTTGCCGCAGCCCTCGGCGGCACGCCCGCACAGGTCGAGAACGCCGCCGAGATCGCCATGGAACACCATCTGGGCATGACCTGCGATCCGGTCGCCGGCCTGGTCCAGATCCCCTGCATCGAACGCAATGCCATGGGGGCCGTCAAGGCGGTCAACGCCGCCCTTCTGGCACTCGCCGGCGACGGCCGCCACGTGGTCTCGCTCGACACGGTCATCCGGACCATGAAAGAGACCGGCCACGACATGCAGAGCAAATACAAGGAAACCAGCCTGGGCGGCCTGGCCGTCAACGTGCCGGTCTGCTGACCAGCGGACGGATGCCTCCCCGACGCGGGCCACAAAAACCAGAGGACGCCGATCCAGATGCCCGATACCAACGCCCCTCGCAACGACGTCGCCATCGATCCCGCCGTTGCGGCCATCGCCGCCGAGATGCGCGGCTGGCGCCACCATCTCCACGCCCACCCCGAGACCGCCTTCGAAGAGCACGAGACCGCGGCTTTCGTCGCGGGCAAGCTTGCCGAATTCGGCATCGAGGTTACGACCGGCATCGGCCGCACCGGCGTGGTCGGCACCATTCATGGTCGCCGGGGTACCGGCCCTGCGATTGCGCTCCGCGCCGACATGGATGCGCTGCACGTGACCGAGGTCAACGACTTCGCCCACCGCTCGCGCAATCCCGGTCGCATGCATGCCTGCGGCCATGACGGCCACACCGCCATGCTGCTGGGTGCGGCCAAAGTGCTGGCGGCGGATCCGGATTTCGTCGGCACGGTCCATCTGGTCTTCCAGCCCGCCGAAGAGAACGAGGGCGGCGGCCGGGCGATGGTCGAAGACGGGCTCTTCACCCGCTTCCCGGCCGAGATGGTCTTCGGCATGCACAACTGGCCGGGCCTGGCGCTCGGCCGGATGGCGATGGCGCCGGGACCGATGATGGCCGGGTTCGACATTTTCGAAATCACCATCCGCGGCCGCGGCTGCCATGCCGCCATGCCCGATCTGGGCCGCGATGCGGTGACGGCCGCCGCCCATCTGGTCACCCAGCTGCAGACCATCCCCGGCCGCTCGATCAACCCGCTCGACGGCGCGGTGGTCTCGGTCACTCAGATCCACGGTGGCGACACCTGGAACGTGATCCCCGAGACGATCGTGATCCGCGGCACCGCGCGCAGCTTCCGGCCCGAGGTGCAGGCGGTGATCGAACGCCGCCTCGCCACCCTGGTGGAACATTCGGCCGCCGCGCACGAGTGCACGGGCGAGCTGCGCTACGAGCGCCGCTATCCCGCCACCATCAACACCGCCACCGAAACCGCGCTCGCGGCAACCGCCGCGGCGAAGGTGGTCGGCGAAGCCGCCATCGACCACGCCCCCACGCCCTCGATGGCGTCGGAAGATTTCGCCTTCATGCTGGGCGAAAAGCCCGGCTGCTATGTCTGGCTCGGCAACGGCCCGACCGAGGGCGGCTGCCTGCTCCACAACCCGGCCTACGACTTCAACGACGATGCCGCCCCCATCGGCGCCAGCTGGTGGGTGCAGCTGGTCCGCACCGTGCTCGCCGGCTGATCGGGCGCACGGCCGTCGGGATCACCCCGTCGTCCCTTCCCCCCGGCCCCGCTCCAGCTCGCGGATCACGTATTCGCGCAGCCGCTGGGCCGGGGGGCCGATATCGGCGGCCACCAGCAGCGCCATCTCGGTATCGGCCAGGCCCGGCAGCCCGGCCTCTTCATCCAGCATCACCAGATCCGCCGGCACCATGTCCTTGGGCAGCACCGTCACCCCCAGCCCGGCGCGCACCGCGGCATGGGTGCCGGTCAGCGCCCCGCAGGTATAGGCGATCCGCCAGGGCCGGCCCGCCGCATCCAGCGCGTCGGTCGCGCGCTTGCGATAGACGCAGGGCGCCGGCGATACCGCCAGCGGCAGGGGGCCCTGGCGCATCGCCACCCCGCGTTCGGCCGCCACCCAGACCAGCGGCTCGCGCCAGACCCGGGTGCCGAGCAGCGGCGCGCTCGGCTCGCGCTTCACCAGCGCCAGGTCCAGATCGCCGGCCGCGAAGCGGTCGAACAGGTTCAGCGTCAGATCGCAGGTCACCTCCAGCCCCACCGCCGGATGTTCCTGGGCAAAGCGCGCCAGCACCCCGGGCAGATGGCTGGTCGCGAAATCCTCGGGCGCCCCCAGCCGTACCAGGCCCGCAATCTCGGGCTGGCGCACCCGGTCCATCAGCTCGTCGTTCAGCGCCAGAATCCGGCGGGCATAGTCGACGATCACCTGGCCTTCGCCGGTCAGCCGCACATGGCGGGGGCCGCGTTCCAGCAGCACCGCCCCCACCCGATCCTCCAGCCGCTTGATCTGCAGCGAAATGGTGGACTGGTTGCGCAGCAGCCGGTCGGCGGCGCGGGAAAACCCGCCCGCATCGGCCACGGTCACCAGCGTGCGCAGCAGGTCGACATCCAGGTTCACGGGTGCAGCCATTGCCATCCTCAATATTTACCATCTCAATGGAGAGGTATCGCACTATCAATTTCCCAAAAGACATGGTGCGGGGCAGCATGGGGTCAAGCCGGCATCATCCGGGCCGGTGACGCCTGAGCGGAGCGGAGGCGCGCCCATGACCGACCAGACCCCCCATCGGCCCTGGCCCGGGCCCCGGCATGGCCGGGCCAACCAGCCGATCAGCATCGTTTTCGGCGACGGCATCGGCCCCGAGGTGATGCAGGCGAGCCTCAGGATCCTGCTTGCAGCCGGCGCACGCATCGCGGTGGAACCGGTGGATCTGAGCGGCAGCCCCGGGGATGCGGAGGAAGATCATGCCCGGCAGCTCTCGGCCGCCCGGCAGAGCCTGCGCCGCACCGGCGTGCTCTATCGCGCCCCGGTCACCACGCCGCCGGCCGGGGTGGCCTGCCCGGTGCAGGCGCTCAGCCGCGATGCCGATCTCTTCGCCACCACCCGCCCCTGCCGGGCCATGGCGCCGGCCATCGCCACCCGCCACCCGGCGATGGATCTGATCATCGTTCACGACCTGCCCGGGGCGGCACAGGGCGATGCCCGGCAGATGCGGGCCGAACGGCTTCTGCACCATGCCTTTGCGGTGGCGCGCCGGCAGGGGCTTCGCCGGCTCGACGCCTTCGTCGAACATCCGGATGCGCTGACGCCAGAACTGTTCGATGCCGTCGCCGGCCACTATCCCGACATCACCGCCACCCGCCGGCGCCTTGAAACCGGCCTCGCCCGGCTGGCCGATCGTCCGAACGGCTTCGGTGTCGTGGTCGTGCCGGGCCGCCATGGCGATCTGGTGGCGACGCTCGCCGCCCGCCTTGCCGGCGGCGTCGGGCTTGCCCCTTCGGCCGCACTCGGCACCGATTGCGCCATATTCTCGACCGTCCATGGCACGGCACCGCAGCTGGCCGGGCGCGATCTGGCCAACCCGTCGGCCATGCTGCTCGCGGGCGTGATGATGCTGCACCATATCGGCCAGCATCGGGTTGCAGAGTGCGTCCACGATGCCTGGCTCGCCACCATCGAAGACGGCATCCACACCGCCGACATGGTCAATCCGGGCACCACCCGTCTGCGGCCGGGCACCCGCGGCTTCGCCGATGCGGTGATCACCCGCCTGGGTCAGGCCCCGCGGATGCTCCGCCCGGCAGCGGCGGTCAGCCCGCACCACAACCGAAACATTATGATGCGGGCCTGATCATCACCCATTGATGGCATTTTGGGACAGTGCCATTCTGGTCACCATCGACCAGACGGGGGAAGGCCCATGCTCGATCCGATGAAGGTGCCGCAAGGCGGCTACAACCAGGAATATCGTCAGCATCCCAAATTCCCCGGCGGCTACATATACAGCCATGCCGGCGGCGATTACGATGCCTGGATGAACGCGGTCTATCCGCTGCTGCCCGATCGGGTCGCCTTCGGCGATCCCGATGCGCCCGCGGCTTTGGTAAAGGATGAACCCGGCACCAACGGCGTGCCGCAGACAGCCGTCCTCTACCCCTATCCCGGCACGCCCCAGGCGGGCACGCCCTGGGCCTTCACCCTGATGGCGGGGCGGGCAACCATCGACTTCATGCTCATCGCCCGGATCCTGTTCGTTCAGCCGGTTCTGAACCCCGACGGCACCGCCAGCGCCTGGTCGTCGGGGCTGATCGAGCGTCACACCGAAACCACGCTGCTGGCCGGCAACACGCTCACCGAACTGGTCGGCGACCAGGGCGATCGCTACGCCCTGGTCGCCTCTTTCCCCGGCGCCGACATCGACGATCTGCCGCCGCCCCCGCCCGGTTACAGCTATGAAAAGAAGCCGCTGGACCAGGATTTCACCCTGGTCTGCCGCCGCTTCGCCCATATCCTGATCACCGACGGCTACAACTTCCAGCGCTGGGACCAGGGCAACGCGCCGGATTGACCGGCTCAGACGCGGGCGATCGCCGCGACATATTCGTCCACCACCTGCTTCAGCGCCCGGGTCTGGCCGGCCAGCTCGCCGGCGGCGGTGTTCATCTCCGCCGCCGCATGGCCGGTCTGGCCGGCGGCATCGGCGATGCCCGAGATCGCGCGCAGCACCTCCGACGTGCCGGCCGATGCCTGCTGGGTGTTGCGGGCGATTTCCGCGGTCGCCGATACCTGTTCCTCCACAGCCGAGGCCACAGCGGTGGTCAGCGCCCCCACCTTGCCGATCGTGCCGGAAATCGACCGGATGGCATCCACCGTCCGTCCGGTGGCACTGGTCGCCGCATCGATCTGAACCTGGATCTCTTCCGTCGCCCGCGCGGTCTGGTTCGCCAGGTTCTTCACCTCGGCCGCCACCACGGCGAAGCCCTTGCCGGCTTCCCCCGCGCGCGCGGCCTCGATGGTTGCATTCAGCGCCAGAAGATTGGTCTGGGCGGCAATCTGCTGGATCAGCTCGATCACGTCACCGATCTTCTGGGCGTTGGTCGCCAGGTCCTGCACTGTGCCGTCGGTGGTGCCGGCCTCGTCCACGGCGGCCCGGCTCACATCCGCGGTCTCGGCCGTGCGCGCGCCCACCTCGCGCACCGATGCCGACAGCTCTTCCGCCGCCGTCGCCACGGTCTGGACATTGGCGGTCGCCTGTTCGGCCGCGGCCGCAACCGCCGTGCTGCGCCCGCTCTGCGCCTCTGCCGTGCGCGACAGGGCATCGGCGCTGCCGCGCACCTGTTCGGCCGCCCCCGACAGCGTCGAGACGATACCGGCCACCCGGGTCACGAAGCCCTGGGTCAGTTCCTCGCGCCGCGCACGCTCGGCCTCCTGCGCAGCCCGCGCCTGCGCCTGTTCGCTCGCCAGCCGGTCGGCCTCGATCAGCCCGGCGCGGAAAGTCTCGACCGATTTGGCCATGGCCCCGATCTCGTCGCCACGATCGGCGCCCGGGATGGTGATGCCGGTCTCGCGCGCCGCCAGCCGGTTCATTGCTTCGGTCATCCGCCGGATGGGCGTGGACACGCTGCGCATCATCAGCAGGGTCGCCGCGATCGCCAGCACAAGGCCGACCCCCAGCGCCGCGATCAGCACGCTCATGCCGCTCTCGGCAGCGTGCCTGGTCTGTTCGCCCGACGCAGCCGCAGCGGCCGAGTTGAACTCGATCAGATCGTCGAGTTCGCGGATCAGCAGCGTGCGGTTGGCAGCCGCGAACAATCCACGCGCCTCGTTCTGATTGCCGGCACGAAGATCCGCCACCAGCGGCGCGTTGCGGGCAAGATAGTCCGCCCAGGCGACCTTGACGCCCTCGAAGTGGCCGCGCTCCTCATCATCGGTGACCAGCGGCTCGTAGGCGGTCAGAAGCCTGCCGACCTGCGTGGCAGCGTTGGCAGCCTCCGCAAGCCGATCCTTTACCCCCGCTTCATCGGTAGCGATGATCGCCCCGGAAATATTGATGCGATGTTCCGAGACCGCATTCTGCAGCCGCGCGATCAGCTTCAGGCTCGGCACGCGATTGTCCCGCAGATCGCCCGCCGCCTGGTCCAGAACCGACAACTGAGCAATACCCGACACACTCGTCGCGGCAATGACAAGCGTCAACGCCACGAACGCGACGATCAGCCTGGCGCCGATCGTCCATTTCGATGTCTTCATAAAGACTCGCTTATTTGGGGAGAAGGTCTGCGACGTGTGTGTGCGGGCAGGCACTCTTAAAAATAGACTCATTCAACAGCGTGGTTCAACATTTAAATCCGCGGAAATCTTCCGATGAAATATTGCCGAGAGGCCCGATCTGTCCCAAAAAGAAACCGGCGGGCCTTACCGGAAGGCCCACCGGATCCATCATCAAAGATACTCATCTACACAACTGACGCAAATTGCGTCGATTTTGCATGCTCAGACCTTTGCCACCTCGTCGACATAGCGGTCGACCACCTCTTTCAGCTCCCGGGTCTTGCCCGCCAGCGCGCGGGATGCCGCACTCATCTCCTCGGCCGACCGGCCGGTCAGTCCGGCCGCAGACGCGATGCCGGCAATCGATTCCAGCACCTCCGACGTGCCCGAAGATGCCTGCTGGGTGTTGCGCGCGATCTCGGCGGTCGCCGCCACCTGCTGTTCCACGGCAGACGCAACCGCGGTGGTCAGCGCGCCGACCTGGGTAATGGTGCCCGAAATGTTGCGGATCGCATCCACCGTGCGGCCGGTGGCGCCGGTCATGGCGTTGATCTGCGCCTGGATCTCTTCGGTCGCCCGCCCGGTCTGGTTGGCCAGGTTCTTCACCTCCGATGCCACCACCGCAAAGCCCTTGCCCGCTTCGCCCGCGCGGGCCGCCTCGATCGTGGCGTTCAGCGCCAGAAGATTGGTCTGCTCGGCGATCTGCTGGATCAGCTCGATCACATCGCCGATCTTGCGGGCACTGGCAGCCAGTTCCTGCACCGTGCCGTCGGTCGCCTCGGCTTGGCGCACCGCAGCGCGGGTAACGTCGGCGGTCTCGGCCGTGCGCGCGCCCACCTCGCGGATCGATGCCGCCAGCTCTTCCGATGCCGTCGCCACGGTCTGGACATTGGCGCTCGCCTCTTCCGCCGCGGCCGCCACCGTGGTGCTGCGCGCCGACTGGTCGTCGGCCGTGCGCGCCAGCCCGTCGGCACTGCCGCGCACCTGTTCCGATGCACCCGACAGCGTGGTCACGATGGTGGCGATCCGCGAGACGAAGCCCTCGGTCAGCGTCTCGCGCTTCTGGCGCCGGGTCTCTGCCTCGGCGCGGCTCCGCTCCTGCTCCGCCGCCATCCTGTCGGCGTGGATCATGCCGTCGCGGAAGGTTTCCACCGCCTTGGCCATGGCGCCGATCTCGTCGCCGCGATCGGCGCCCGGGATGTCGACGCCGGTATCACGATCGGCCAACCGCCGCATCGCCTCGGTCATCTTCCGCACCGGAGCCGACACGTTGCGGATCATCACCAGCGTCGCCACGATCGCGATCACCAGCCCCACCGCCATCGCGACCCCCAGAACGGTGATCGCACTTTCATAGGCCGCCCGCGACCGGGTGCCGGCCGTGGCCGCATTGTCGATATTCGTCTGGCGCAGCTTGTCCAGCTCGGCCACCGTCGCCTCGCGTGCCGACCGTGCCTCACCGACATAGATCTTCTTCGCCAGCGCTTCGTCACCGGCCTGGACTGCGGCGACCAGCTTGTCGGTGGCCGCCATGTAAAGATCCCATCCGGCCGCAACCCGGGCGACCTGCGCCGCCTCGGCCGCGTCGGAAATCAACCCTTCATAGGCTTTACCCGCCGCCGTGAAGGCGTCCGCATAGCCGCGCATCTGCGCCAGCAGCGGCCCCCGGGTGACGGGATCATTCTCGATCACCAGGCCCCCGACGGCGATACGATGGTTCTGCACCTCGTTGGTCGCTTCGGCGATGATCTTCAGGCTGGGGATACGATTGTCGCGCAGCTCAGAAGACGCCTCTTTCAGCGTCGCCAGCTGCGAAAAACCGAACACACCTGTCAGCAGGATGACCGCCGTCAGGGTTGCAAAAGCGATGATCAGCTTCTTGCCGATCGACAAAGACGATAAAAACATCGCGGATAATCTCTAAACTCAGGGGGAGACCCGCGGGAACGGTTGACGGGCTGCCGACTATTAAATGCGTGCAGTCCTTAATGAATTGATAAATGGCCGAACCTGCCAATCCATGAAGACGGGCGATATTCGGCCATTTATTACTTCAGATAGAAGAAAACCGACGCCAAACCAACATGGACACGGTTGATCGGCGCACAAGGCATCGGGCGTTGCCGGCCGTCGTCACGTCACACCCGTGCAATCTCCGCCACATAGGCATCGACCACCCGCCGCAGCTCGCGGGTCCGCTCCGCCAGCGCGCCCGAGGCGGCGTTCATCTCCTCGGCGGCCTGGCCGGTATGGCCGGCGGCATCGGCGATGCCGGTGATCGATTGCAGCACGTCCGAGGTGCCGGACGATGCCTGCTGGGTGTTGCGCGCGATCTCGGCGGTTGCCGCCACCTGTTCTTCCACGGCCGATGCCACCGCCGTGGTCAGCGCGCCCACCTTGCCGATCGTGCCCGAAATCGACCGGATCGCATCGACCGTGCGGCCGGTCGCCCCGGTCATCGCGTCGATCTGGACCTGGATCTCTTCGGTCGCCCGGGCGGTCTGGGTCGCCAGGTTCTTCACCTCCGATGCCACCACGGCGAAGCCCTTGCCGGCCTCGCCGGCGCGTGCCGCCTCGATCGTGGCATTCAGCGCCAGAAGATTGGTCTGGGCCGCGATCTGCTGGATCAGTTCGATCACATCGCCGATCTTCTGGGCGCTGCCCGACAGTTCCTGCACCGTCGCATCAGTCTCTTCCGCCTCGGTCACCGCGCGGCGGGTGACGTCGGCGGTCTCGGCCGTGCGTGCGCCCACTTCGCGGATTGACGCGGCCAGTTCCTCAGCCGCGGTCGCGACCGTCTGGACATTGGCCGTCGCCTGTTCGGCCGCCGCCGCCACCGTGGTGCTGCGGCCGCTCTGGTCCTCGGCCGTGCGCGACAGCTCGTCGGCGCTGCCGCGCACCTGTTCAGTGGCGCTCGACAGCGTGGTCACGATGCCGGCCACCTGGTCGACGAAGCCCTGGGTCAGCGCCTCGCGCCGCTGCCGCTGCGTCTCCTGCGCCGCGCGGGCCTCTTCCTGTTCCGCCGCCAGCCGGTCGGCGCGGATCATGCCGTCGCGGAAGGTTTCCACCGCCTGGGCCATCTCGCCGATCTCGTCCCGGCGATCGGCGCCGGGGATCACCACCCCGGTATCGCGATCCGCCAGCCGGCGCATGGCCGCGGTCATCCGCTTCACCGGCACCGACACGTTGCGGATCATCAGCAGGGTTGCCGCCACTGCGATCAGCGCACCGATGATCATCGCCGCGATCAGCACCGTATGGGCGGTGGCATAGGCCTGATCGGCGCGCGTGCCCGAGGCATCAGCCCCTTCCATGTTATGGGTGGTCAGCGCCGCCAGGGCCGTGCCCAGCGCCACGCGGGCGTCGCGGGTCTCGCCGCGATAGATCTGCTGGGCGGCCAGCAGGTCGTTCGCCGCCAGCAGGGCCAGCAGCTGGTTGCTCGACCGTTCATACGGGCCCCAGGCGGTGGTCGCCCGGCCGAACAGGCGGCGGTCCTCGTCGTCCGAGATCAGCTTCTCATAGGCGGCGAAGGACTCGGTGACCGCCTCGCCGGCCTTGCGGGCACGCTCCAGCAGCGGCTTGCGGTTCTCGGGGCTGCCTTCCAGCACGGCCCCGGCCACCGCCAGCCGGTGTTCCAGCAGGTTGTTCGACAGGCGGGAGATGATCCGCAGGCTGGGCACCCGGTTGTCGCTCAGATCCATCGAGGCCTGGTTGAGCGTGCCGAGTTGCAGAAGACCGACGATGCCGGTGACGATCACCACGGCGGTCAGGGTTGCGAAGGCGATGATCAGCCTGGCGCCGATCGATTGGGTAAGTCTGGACATGACAGCGGCCGTATCCCGGGGGGAGGAAAACAGGAAATCACCGGCGGCCGAGGGCGGGGGAGCGCCCGTGGCCGCATCGTCGCGCATGGAACAATCAGGTTGATTAACGAATCGATAATCCCGCATCGGAATTCGGCCGCAGCCGTTTGATTCATGAAGTCTTCATCCCCATTTCACGAAGACATGTTTCTACCGGACCAACGACATTGGGAGGAAATCCGAACGATGCTGATCCGCGCCGACTTTGCGGCCCCTGCCCTGGTCCGTCCGGACCCACAGGACTGGATCGCCTCCCCGGCGGCCGGCGTGCACCGCCTGATGCTCGACAGGGTCGGCAACGAGGTCGCCCGCGCGACCAGCCTGGTGCGCTATGATCCGGGTGCCGGCTTTTCGCCCCATGTTCATGGCGGCGGTGAAGAGATCCTGGTGTTGAGCGGCGTGTTCGGCGACGAGCACGGCGACTATCCCGCCGGGACCTATCTGCGCAACCCGCCCGGCACCTCCCATGCGCCGCGGGCGCCCGAGGGGTGCATCCTGTTCGTGAAGCTCCGCCAGTTCCTGCCGGGCGACCGTCTGCAGCTGGCCCTGCCGGTCGACACGGTGGCCTGCACCGCCCTCGCCGGCGCCGTCGGGGTGACGGAACGCCTGCTGCACGGCTTCGGCCCCGAGCGGGTCACCATGCTCGACCTCGCGCCCGGCGCCGAACTGCCCGGCGGCAGGCG
>MDTG01374923.1_pt1 | contig 35911 bp, 42 predicted proteins | sample 811421 | NCBI WGS metagenome assembly MDTG01 (sample SAMN05326645, study PRJNA326480) | marine metagenome | isolation source: seawater | place: Pacific Ocean: South East | collected 2011
CGCTTACAATAGGATAATTTACCCCACTCCTTAGCCATACGCAAATACGCTTTGTCGTATTTTAATTGCTTTTTTTCAGACATTTTTAACCTACTTAAAGACTGCCGAATATAGGATGTTTAATAATGAAAAACAATTTTTAAATCAAGAAAACAAAGGGCTCTTAAAAATCAATGGTAAAATTAATCCTAGTATAATAGAAGAAATTACTAAAACCCAATCCCTATTTGAAAATCTGAAAATGCTTAGGAAAATAAAGTTTAAAATCAATACGGCTACCACAATAATTAATTGGCCTATTTCAATACCAATTGCAAACTCTATGATTGAAATAAACACATTTTCGTCTGAGCTAACAACTCCTAAAAAAGTATTGGTGTAAGCTAGGCCGTGAATAAAACCAAAGAATAAAATAATGCTATAAATTAAATAAATACGATTTTTAATTGGCCTGCCTACAGTGAAAATGTTATACAATGCAGCAAAAAATATTGTCAGGGGGATTAACCAACTTGTAACATTGATGTTTAAATCTACAACGTCATAAACTCCCAGCAAAAGGCTGAGCGTATGTCCCAAAGTAAATAGTGTAATTAAAACCAAAAGACGCTTCCAGTCTTTGAACATAAAAGGAATAGAGAAAATAATAACAAATAATATATGATCATAGTCGTTAAAATTTACGATATGATCTGTTCCAAGTTTTACAAACTTTAAAAAACTATCAAACATTATTCCTGTCCTGCGTTATGCCAAATTTAGTAAAATAATTGATTTAATAACTTAACGAAAAATATTACATCGATTTGAAAGCCTTCAATCCCGACTTTAAAAATAATTCAAAATCTGAGATACTTTTTGTATAACCCACAGGAGGAACCAAAATTGTATGTCCGTCAGGACTCAATAAGACATAATAGGGTTGAGAATTGGACTTGAAAAATTCTGTTTGAAAATAAGCCCATTTCTGACCATAATTTCTAAGACTTCTCAATCCCCCGTCCGCCCGTTGCAATGTTAATTTCTCAGCCTCTGGTAATTCCTGTTTATCATCAACATATAAAGATATGAGCACATATTCGTTTTGAAAATATGGCTTGATAGATTCATGAGACCAGACCTGTTCCTCCATTAATCTGCAATTGACACATGCATAACCTGTAAAATCTACAATGATAGGTTTATTGAGCTGGTTGGCATAATCCACTCCCGTTTTAAAATCTTTGAATGACTTAAAATTATTTGGTGTATCGGTTGGAAAGAAAATACTATGGCCAACAGGGGGAGCAAGACCACTTAAAAGCATCAGAGGATTGTACGTTCCCGTCTCAGAGTTAAATTTGAAGCCATAGCCTAAATAAATTACAAATGAAAAAGCTAATAATCCAGAACAAATTCTGAGCGTTGAAAAACTACTAATCGGATTGTCATGGGGAAATTTAATAACTCCAAAAATATATAAAACTAGGGCTGTAAATATTAAAACCCAGATCCCTAAAAACACTTCAATCTTCAATAAGCCCCAGTGTTCAACAAGGTCAGCATTAGACAAAAACTTAAATGCAAGTGCCAATTCTAAAAATCCCAATACCACTTTTATCGTATTCAGCCACCCACCAGAACTTGGTAAGGACTTTAAAAAATTTGGAAACATTGCAAAAAGAGTAAATGGAAGGCCTAGCGCTAGACCAAATCCAGCCATCCCTGACGTTAATTGCCAAGCTCCACCAGTTGAGGACAAAGAGCCAGCAAGTAAAGATCCAAGTATTGGGCCTGTGCAAGAAAAAGATACAATTGAAAGAGTTAATGCCATAAAAAAAACTCCTAAAATTCCACCAAAACCTTCTCCCTTAGTTGAAAAACTTGTCCAACTTACGGGTAAAGTAAGCTCATAATAGCCAAAAAATGAAAAAGCAAAAATTATAAAAATTAAAAAAAACAATACATTCAGCCATACATTTGTAGAGATTTCGTTTAAAATATCTGGGCTGATTGATTCTATTAAATGAAATGGCGAGCTTAAAGTTAAATAAACCAAGACTATAAAAAAGCCATATAAGATAGCTTTTAAAAAACCTGATTTTGAAGAACTCTCTTTAGTTTGTTTAGTAAAAAAACTTACCGTGAGAGGAACCATTGGAAAAACACAAGGAGTTAAAAGAGCTAATAAACCCCCTAAAAAACCAAGCGAAAAAATACTCCAATAAGAGTCTGATATGTCTGTCTTATTATCAAAAATTTTATAATCTGAAGTTATTCCATACAATTGAAGCATATACTTATCTGCATCTATTTCAGTGCTATTTAAAATACTAGATTCGCCATTGACTAATAGACCTTTAGTGGGAGAATAATTAAATGAAAATAAATTTTCAGGCTCGTAGATACAACGGCTGTCATCACAAGTCATAAACTCAATATTGCCCTGAACTTCAAACATTCTTTTTGAGTTTTGTATCTTAATGCGCTGAGAAAAAATAGCTTTGCTATAAAACTTTGAAACTGTCATTTGAAAAACTGAATCAAATTTGGTTTCTTTATTCAAATCACTTTCAGTTGTCAATCCAACTAGTTTATAATCATTTGAAGCGCTAAAAGAAACGATTGTTGGAAGTGGGCCACCTTCTTCAACATTTTGGGAATAAATTGCCCATTTAACGTCAACAATTGCAGTAAAAATAATATCATATTCTAGCTCAGAGTTAATTACTGGCTCTGTACGTACTTCCCATTTTACTGGCTCTAAAATTTGAGAAAATGAATTAGTAATTAGAAGTGTAAATAGTAGGCAAAAAAGTCTTCTCATAGCAATGGCAAATTACTGAAAAAAAATTGTATAATTTAAAAAATAAGGGAGAAAGCAACTAATAAAGTTTAAGCTTGTTGATAGAATCCTAATCTATATATGCTAGAATTTCTTTTCTGGATGAGCGATAGCTTTCGGTTGTGTTTAAAATTGCTGCCTTAGGACTCTGATCTATTGAGCCTTTTAGATCATTGGTCCATATGCTACCAAAATTTTTAATGACATTTCTATCACTCCACTGCATCATCTCATAGATAATTGGATACATATCGATTCCTGCGTCCGTCAAATAATAAATTTTTGTTTTTTGATCATTGGGCATTTTTGTAACCTTGAGAAGATTATTATTAATTAAAAGTTCGAGACGATTAGTCAATATATTGGTTGCTATTCTTTCTTTTGATTTCAAAAATTCTGTAAAGGTTCTCTTACCTAAAAAAATATCTCTGATTATAATCAGCGACCATTTATCACCTACAATATCTAGTGCACATGTTAAAGGACAATTTGATCTATCTTTTCTCATTATCAGTTGTTATTGACAACGAAAATAAACATATTAAATAGAGAAGTAAATAATTTAACTTTTAATTAATACAATAGAGCTCTAATCTAAATTTACATAAGATTAGAGCTATACTTTGTCGGGATGACAGGATTTGAACCTGCGACCACACGGCCCCCAGCCGTGTACGCTAACCGGACTGCGCCACATCCCGAATAGTGCGCAAATCTATTTAAATTCTGGGAAATAAAATAAAAAATTTAAGACAATAAATTTAAGACAACGGCCAATAATTAATCTTTGATTCCTTTAAAGAATTTTTTCCTTAACCAAAAAGAAACACGAACCAATAAAATTAACGCTGGGACTTCAACCAGCGGTCCTATAACCCCTGCAAAAGCTTCCCCAGAATTTAAACCAAAAACTCCAATTGCCACGGCTATCGCTAATTCAAAATTATTCCCAGCTGCAGTAAATGCAACAGAAGCTGTTTTATCATATTCCGCCCCCATTAATTTTGTTAAAATAAATCCAATAAAAAACATTAAGGTGAAATATATAAGTAAAGGTATAGCTATAATCACGACATCCATTGGTATCTCGACAATGAGTTCTCCTTTCAACGAAAACATTACAACAATAGTGAATAGTAAGGCCATGAGTGTAAGTGGAGAAATTTTTGGGATGAAATAATCCGAATACCACTTTTCCCCTTTAAGTTTCACTAAAATTAAGCGAGATAAAATACCCAAAGCGAAAGGGATCCCAAGATAAATCAAAACACTCTCAGCAATTAGATAAATCGAAATATCAACAATCGCTCCTTCAAATCCAAAATGGGGCGGAAGAATAGTTATGAAAATCCATGCATAAAAACTATATGCAAAAACCTGAAAAATACTGTTTAGGGCAACAAGTGCTGCGCCATATTCACTACTCCCTTCAGCCAAATCGTTCCAAACTAGAACCATCGCAATACAGCGAGCCAACCCTATTAAAATGAGCCCTACCATGTATTCAGGATGATTGTTTAAAAAGGTGATAGCCAGAACAAACATTAGAATAGGTCCAATAACCCAATTTAGAAAAAGTGAAATGGATAAAATCTTTGTATTATTAAATACTTTAGGTAATAAGGAATAATTTACTTTGGCTAATGGTGGATACATCATAACTATAAGACCAATAGCAATAGGAATATTAGTAGTGCCGCTACTCATCATATTGATTATGTTTGACATTCCAGGAAAAAAGTATCCTAACGACACCCCTATAACCATCGCTAAAAAAATCCAAATGGTTAGATTTTTATCTAAAAAACTTAATTCTTTTTTGCTCATAATTTATATTTTAATATTTGAAAAAACATATTTTAATTCCGCAGCAATTTCAAGACTGCGCTCTAAATATTTTCTTTCCTCTTCTAGTGTATTATCAAAAATTTTGGGATCTTCATAAGGCAACGAAATGCGAGATTCTGCTCCAGGGATTAGTGGACAATTAGTTTCGGCCCTGGCGCAAGTTAAAATTGCAGCAAAATCTGTTTTAGGGTTAATAGGATGGTTTAAGAGTTTAGAGAAACTGAGAACAGGCGAATGATTCAAAGCAAATTTAATATTGTGAGCTGTACTGAAATCATTTGCATTAGTTTTTATTTCAAAACCCATTTTATCAAAAGTTCGGATAACCATCGGATATACTGAGGTTATTTCAGTTCCGCCTGAAAAACAAAAAACACTCGAAATTCCAAAATAATATGAAAATGTTTGAGCCCATATTTGAGCCATGTGACTCCTTCTAGAGTTGTGGGTACATATAAAATTTAAATTTATATCTTTCTTAGCTTTGTATCGGTTATTGATATAATCTATCAAAGGAGATAATAAGCTCCGACGATCTTTGCCTAGGGAGCTCAAATCTAATTGATCTATTGTTGTTTTCAATGCCTGATAAATCATAAATTATTCTTTCCTAATTTAATTTTAAAATTAATTAACTATTTAAGAACAAAAAAAATTAAATATTAAAAAATTGTAAATATATTGCTAAATAAATATGGAAAAAAAATTACATTTTTTAGTTTGGACAATCTCTCTGGCAACCTCTATATTAATTGGGCTGGTTAACTACAAAGAGGACTGCTTTTGCAAGCTTTTCCTTGTTGAAAATAATGTCGTCGCATTGATTATATATAGCCTTCTCATATCGACTGTGATATATACGGGGATTTGGTTCTGCAGAAAAGAAAAAGTTTGAGTTAGACAGTCACTTCTTTCTTAAAAAAACACCCAATGGTAAAACTATTAATAAAGCATATATATTAAAAAGTAGTCCAATTAAAGGAATGATAATAATCAAAATAATAATCCAATTTTTATTTTTCATTTACTTACATTTTTTTAAATTTACTATAATTTTTAATTAATATTAATAAATTGATATAGAGTTTTGTCAAAAAAAAGAGACATTGTAAAAGATGGAAAGGAGTTAATTAATTTATTAAAGCTAATTAATTCAAGGTCAAAATCGCTCTCAATAAAAAAAAGAGAAATAACAAAAACAATTCGGGGGCTTAAAAATCAAGAAAAAAAAATAAAAAAGGAGCTTAAAAGCTTGGAGAAAAAAAATAAATTCATTGTTTCCATTGGTTTAGATAAACGCTGGGCGACATACAATTGTATAGTTAAATACCAATCATTCCATTTTAGTTTTTATTTGGGTAAAGAAAAGAAAATAAAAAAATTATTACAACAATTTTACAGAGAAGATCTTCGAGACAAGAATATGAAATTTATTAATACTCAAATTAAAAAGATAGTCCGGTCCGTTGTGCCAAATTATCTAAAAAAATACAAATCGAAAAACAAACTAAAACTTGACAAGATTATATCGCTATATCTCACTAGTGGAGAGTGGGACTATTGGAGTGAGTCTTATTAATTCATGTCAAAATCAAATTAATTATCGATAATTTCAATTTTATCAGCCAATATATAGTAGGCTGGGAAAATTGGAATTAATGCTAGAATTATGTGGCCATACATAGCAAAATCTGGAATATAATTTACCTGATGTGAGTAATATGCGCCAAAGAAATTTATAATACTTAGGCTAATCATAATCTTGGGAATCGCTGATTTTGCAACAACACTGCCAGCCTTAGTTAAAGGAGGTAGCCTATTAGGCATAACCAATACGATTTGGATAATCCATAAGCAAATCAAAGCAAGATTTTCAGTCGATGATGTGTCATAAAAAATGACTGCTTGATCTAATACAATGACTAACCCTGTAATTAAATAACCATAATTGAAAAGTATTCTGTTCTTTTTAAATATTGAATAAAAAACAGTTAGAATACATGCTGTAAAAATTACTATTTTAATTATTTCCATATCAAAGTCGTTACGTTTTCCCTGTTATAAAAAATTTAAAAAACCATTAATCCATAAATAATAACACATGAAAATTCCAATAATAATACCCGTTAGAGAACCAATTATTTTCCCCTTTTTAATATTAATTTCTTTGCTCTCCCTCATCAAATATTTTGGAACAAAAGGACGCATGATAGATACTAATAATGCAAAAACTGCGATAACACAACAAATAATAAATATGTAATCAACCCCCTTCATTATAAAAAAAATTAATAAAATAAGATTCTAATTATTTATTAATTTCTAATAGCTAAACACTCTATTTCAATTAAAGCTCCCAATGCTAATCCACTACCAGCAAATGCACTTCTTGATGGTAGCATTGAGCCTTCAAAAAAAGATTTGTAAGCTTTACTCATTGAAGGCCAATCGCTAATATCCTTTAACATACAAGTACATTTAAATATATCTGATTTGGATCCTCCCATTTTCTTTAATACAGATTCAATGTTTTCAAGTGCTTGTAAAGTTTCAGCCTCAATTCCTCCGCCTACAACTTCACCGTTTTCAGATGTCCCGATTTGTCCTGATACATAAATTATATCATTAACTATCGTTGCTTCAGAGAAAGGATACTCGTTTGCAAGATGTTCAGAGCTATTGAAATATTCGATCTCTTTTTTTAAAGTTTGAGATTCTTTGCAACCAAAAATAAAAACTAATATTATTAATACTTTTTTCATTTTAATTTACCAATACACTTGTTCTCCTTAGCCTTGAACGAAACCTAAAATAAAGCCTGTAAAAAAAATTAGAAATACAGTTACAATCAAAGTAAAATAGGTAAATATAATTATTTTTTTAAGTCTTCTTTTTTAAGTTCTAGCTAAGCAAACAAAATATTTTTTTCATTTTTTTTTCTTTGAATATAATTCATAAGCAATAGCTAAGCATAAAATTGAAATACCAAACATATTTATGGCTTCGGCATACATTATCCACATTCCGTTGTAGATGCCAAAATAAGCATTACTAAGTAAACTAATTATGAGTGTAATGTAAAAAATATACCACTTTTTCATTTTGTAAATTGTGTTATTTTCTTCTTTTAATTTTATTGTGTCTAGAGTAATACTCAAGGGTGTTGTCTTTGTTTTCTTTACTTCGAAAATAAACTTCCCATATTTGAAGAATTATATATGTTAAAAAAACACAAACCCCTAATATATACATTGCTATAATCATAGTGATTTTTATTGTCTTTTGTCGACTTGTTAGTTTATCCCCGCAAGTTAAGAAAACTTTTTAAAGCTCAGTAGCTTTAGTGTATTGTGAAAACAACTAAAAGCTAATGTCTATCAAAAGTCTTTTAGTTTTTATTAGATTTGAGGTGTTCTTTTAAATTGTTTGAAAATTAAATGTTTCAAAACCTAATAAGATAAATCAAGTAATGGGGATGTAGCTCAGTTGGCTAGAGCGCTTGACTGGCAGTCAAGAGGTCGGCGGTTCGAGTCCGCTCTTCTCCACTAGTGTCACCGCTACACTACGTAAGTTTAATTAAAGCCCACCAATAGGTGGGTTTGTTTTTAGTTAGTCTTTGATTTAATTACAAGTTTAGAAAATTTCTTGTAATCAACTACAGAAACTTGAATCATTTAGAATCCAGTACTGTATTATGAAGAGCAAACTAAAAAATAATATTAAAACAATTTTAAAATATTAACTTTGTTAAACAAACAACTTATGCCCTCTGCATTGAAATTATGTCTAAAATAAGAATAACAAAAAGATTTACTTTTGAAACTGGCCATGCGCTTTTTGGCCATGATGGAAAATGTAAAAATATACATGGCCACAGTTATTCTTTATTTGTTACTGTTTTGGGAAGACCAATCTCCGAAAGTAGTAATCCGAAATTTGGAATGGTTATGGATTTTTCCGACTTAAAAAAAATCGTAAAAGAAGAGATCGTAAATCCTTATGATCATGCAACGGTTTTTAATAAAAATTCACCTCATTTAGAACTTGCAAATGATCTAAAAAAAAGAGGTCACAAAATTGTACTTGTTGAATATCAACCTACTAGCGAAATGTTAGTAATTGATTTTGCTGAAAAAATTAAAAGTTTACTGCCAAAAAATATTGAACTTTATTCACTTAAGCTTCAAGAAACGGCAACATGTTATGCAGAGTGGTATGCAAAAGATAATGAATAGTATTTTATGATTGAAATTAAAGTTCCTAAGGGAAAGCAAATTTATTTCACCTCTGACCACCATTTTGGAGCACCATCAAAAGACGCTTCTAAGCCTAGGGAAATAAAATTCATTAAATGGTTAGATCAGATAAAAAAAGATGCCGATGCACTTTTCATAGTTGGTGATCTTTTCGATTTCTGGTTCGAGTACAAGTATGTCATTCCCAAGGGATTTACAAGGGTTTTAGGAAAGCTTGCAGAGCTAAGTGATCAAGGTGTTAAAATCCACTTTTTTGTTGGTAATCATGATATGTGGATGAAAGGTTATTTAGAACAAGAAATAAGCATGAGAGTATACCTTAAACCACAACAATTCAAACTAAACAACAAAATATTTTTTATTGGTCATGGGGATGGCCTTGGTCCAAATGATAAAGGCTACAAACGACTCAAGAAAATCTTTACAAATTCATTTTTTAGGTGGGTCTTTAGGTGGATACACCCTGACCTGGGGGTTAGATTAGCACACTATATGTCGTTAAAAAGCAAGTTGATCTCAGGCAGTGAAGATCTAAAGTTTTTAGGTGATCATGAAGAATGGCTTGTTAAATATTCAAAAAGAAAATTAGAAGATAAGCATTACGATTACTTTGTTTTTGGCCATAGACACCTTCCCCTTAAAATTGAAATACCGCCAAAGTCAACTTATGTTAATTTAGGTGATTGGATAACACATTATACCTTCGGAATATTTGACGGTGAAAAGTTTTTTTTAAAGGAGTTTGAAAACTAATAAATATTTACTTATTATTAATTATTTGTAACGGAAAAGTAAATTTATTTGTAAAGAGCAATAATAATTAAATCAAAATAAATACCTTAGAGTTATTAAATAGTAAATTAATGGAGTTTTTTGAGATACCTTTCTTTGATGATGATTTTTACAAAATGTGTGTAAGGTTTTTAATAAACTTTTTCTTTTTAACAGCCCTAATCAGATTTACTTATTTCAGGTTTACACAAAGAGCCAATTATTTACTTACATTTTATTTAGTTGGTACCGTTGTGTTTTTCTTGTGTTTTACGTTAAAAAAATATGAGATTGATTTAGGCCTAGCATTAGGTTTATTTGCAATATTTGGAATTCTTAGATACCGAACAGATCAGTTGAATATTAGAGAGATGACTTATTTATTTGTGGTGATTGGGCTTTCAATAATAAACGCCTTGTCCAATAAAAAAATGAGTTATATAGAGATAATCACCGCCAATAGTATAATTGTAGTATTAGCCCACTACCTAGATTGGTATTGGAATAGTAAAAGGACCAGCTCAAAAGATATTGTCTACGAATCCCTTGACTTCATTCGTCCTGAACATCACGAGAAATTGAAAGCTGAACTTCAAGAAAAACTCGGATTCGAAATTATAAGAGTTGAAGTAGGTCAAATTGATTTTAAAGGAAAAACTGTCAAACTTAAAATCCGATACAAAAGAGAGTCATGAAAATAATCCTAGGATTCACAAAAAACTTATTAATTGGGGTTAATTTAATTTTGTGTTCATTTTTATTCGGTCAAGAAACTAATGATTTGGAGGGATGGAGCTCAATTGAATTAGACGTAAAAGCAAATAAAAATTTATCGTTTTCTGTTTCGGAGCATTTAAGATATAGAAATGATATCACTACCTTAAAAAACTACTTCACACAAGCCAAAGTACAATACGAACTCTTTAAAAATTTCGAAATTGGAGCAGGAATCAGATACATTACCAACAACGATGATACGGGTAATGTCCAGGGCTACGAACCATTGTTTCGATACCAGTTTGATGCAGTATTTAGTGATAAAATTGACAAGGTTACAGTACTTTTTAGACTTAGGTATCAAAACAAGAATGAATTAGGGTTTTCTGAGGGTGAAGGAGATATTCCTATTGAATACACAAGATACAGAATGGGATTTGATTATCGAATTAAAGCATTAAAATTAAACGCTAAATTATTTGGTGAAGTCTTCAATGAAGCTAAAACTACTGATAGTAATGGAGGGTTTAATAGACATAGATATACACTTAGAATAAGTAGAAAATTTAAAAATTTTGGAACGGTAGCGATGTTCTATGCTAATCAAAGTGACTACTCAACAAATACAAAAAAAAATAAATCCATTATTGGATTTAAATATTCTTACAGATTAAATCTCAACTAGTAAATGCTTCCTTAAGATTGGAATTCGTGTAATTCTAAATCTTTTTCTAAATCCAACTTTCTAAAGTTTGGAGAGGCAATCCCCATTGTAATTACTGTAATTAAGGTCATAGAACCCCCAAAAACAACTGCTGTCACAGTACCCATTAGCTTTGCTGTGAGTCCACTTTCGAAGGCTCCAAGCTCGTTTGAGGAACCTACAAACATTGAGTTGACAGAAGATACGCGACCTCTCATATGATCGGGTGTTTTTAATTGTAGTATAGTTTGTCTAATAACCATTGACACACCATCTGTAACACCACTAAAGAAAAGTGCAAAAACAGAAACCCAAAAAACAGAAGATAAACCAAATATTATTATTGAAACTCCAAATCCAAACACAGCGACCAGTAGTTTCATGCCAGCTCTTCTACTTATGGGAATATAGGCAGTAGCTAACATCGTTAAAAAAGCACCAACTGCGGGAGCAGCTCTTAAAATCCCAAATCCCTCCGAACCAACCTTTAAAATATCCTGAGCAAAGACAGGCAAAAGAGCTACTGCTCCTCCAAATAGTACCGCAATCATATCAAGACTTAATGCTCCTAAAATAGCTTTAGTTTTAAAGACAAATCGAACTCCCTGCTTCAAGCTTTCTAGGACTGGCTCTCCAATATTTGGATTTAAAATTGGCTTTTTTGTTATTAACAGTGTAAGTAAAAACGAAAATAGAACTAAAATAAAAACAATACAAAGAGACCATTGTATTCCAAACCAATTAATCGTAAATCCAGCGAAGGCAGGACCTAGAATTGAAGCCATCTGCCAGGTCGAACTATTCCAAGTAGCAGCATTTGGATATACCCGCTTTGGAACAATCAATGCAACTAATGAAAAAATAGTTGGCCCAAAAAAAGCTCTTAAAAGACCCCCAAAAAAAACAAAACCATAAATAGCAAAAAGAATTGTACGTTGGCTCCATCCAATGTTAGGACTTGATATGAAAAATAGCCCAAAACTAATTATTGAAAAAAGAGCAATGCAACACAAAAAAAGATTACGTTTTTCAGTTTGATCTACAATATGGCCTGCAAATAGCGACATACTAAAAGCAGGAATGATCTCCATAAGACCAATAATCCCGAGTGATAAGGGGTCCTTCGTCAAAGAATAAACTTGCCATTCAATAACTATGAATTGCATCGACCAAGCAAATACTAATGCGAATCGAAGTAATAAAAAAATATTAAATTCTCTAAATCTTAACGCTGCATAAGGATCCTTTCTACTCATCAATTTTTATGTCTTTTATGCTAAGCTGTAAACTTGCCTTTCCTTCCCATACATTCTCATCTAACGTATAAGCCATATTAAAAATAGCTTGATTTTTAACCAGAGAATGCTTACTACCAAGGCCAAATCCAATCGCATTAATTGATTTTGATTCATCCTTCTTTACAGTAATTTTAAGATGTTTTTCATCTTTTCCTACGCATCGGCCGTTTCCCGTGTCAACAACAGATTCTGTCGCAAAAATTGGGGTAGGATTTTTGGGGCCGAAAGGAGAAAATTGCTTTAGAATTCTATAGAATCTAGGATTCAAATCATCTAACTCAATTATAGTATCAATGATTATCTCGGGTGTTTTAAGTTCTTTATTTAAGGTTGCTTTCACTTCATTTTCAAACGCATTTTTAAATGCATTTAAGTTCTTTGGCTTGATAGTTAACCCAGCAGCATATTTATGCCCTCCGAATTGTTCTATAAACTCTCTGCAGTTTTCTAGAGCATTGTAAATATTAAATCCTTTTACTGATCTAGCCGAGGCTGTTAAAAATTCATCGCTTTTTGTAAAAACTATTGTGGGCCGATAATAAACTTCCAATAATCTAGAAGCAACGATCCCAATTACCCCCTTATTCCATTCTGAATTATAAACGACTGTGGTCGATTTTTTTGCATCATTTGCGGCAGTAATTTTAAATAGGGCCTCTCTAGTAATTTCACTTTCTAAAGAACGTCTTTCAATATTAAAATTTTCAATATCCTCTGCAATTGATTTTGCTTTTGAAAGCTTGTTTGCCTTCAAAAGAGTCACAGCAAAATCGGCATGCTTCATTCTACCAGCAGCATTAATGCGAGGAGCTATGTTAAAAACAACGTCTGTTAGAGATAAAACATCCTTTTTTAATCCTTGAATTATAGCTTCAAATCCTGGTCTGGGATTTGAGTTAAGTACTTTTAGACCATGGTAAGCTAAAATTCGATTTTCTCCAATTACAGGTACAATATCGGCTCCTATGGCCGTTGCAACAAGATCTAAATAATCAACTAAGTCTCCAACAGAATCATTGAAGTGTTCCCCTAGAGCTTGAACTAGCTTAAATCCTACTCCACATCCACATAGCCCTTTAAAAGGATAATTGCAATCTGGACGTTTAGGATCCAAAATAGCAAATGCATTGGGAAGCTTTTCACCAGGTAAATGATGATCACAAATAATAAAGTCAATACCTATGTCTTTAGCATACTCTACTTTATCTAAGGCTTTGATACCACAATCCAAAGCAATAATTAGACTATATCCACTTTTATAAGCATAATCAATTCCTTTTTTGGATATGCCATAACCTTCTAAAAATCTATCAGGAATATACGTCCCCACATCTACCTTTTTGCTCTCTAAATAATTCGCTAACAAAGCTACAGATGTAGTTCCATCAACATCATAATCACCATATATTAGAATTGATTGTTTTTCAGAAATTGCACTTTTTATACGCGCAACTGCCTTGTCCATATCCTTCATTAAGTAAGGGTTATGTAAATCGGTAAGCTGAGGGCGAAAAAAAACTTTAGCCTGCTCAAAATTCTCAATTCCACGCTGGGCTAATAAATAAGCAATTGTATTCTCTACACCCAACTCACTTGATAATTTTCCTACAATTTTTGGATCCGGTTTAGGCTTTATTATCCAACGCATATTAACTTTAATGAAATAGAATATCAGTTTTGACTTTTGCAAATTGCCGAAACATTTCCATCACACCACAATATTTTTTTACAGACAATTCAACTGCTCTTCTACATTTGTTAGAATCAATACCATCTCCTGAAAAATAATATTTGATATTCACGTTATTGTAGTATTTTGGATATTTATCAGTTAATTCACCCTCAACAACAATTTTAAGACTATAATTTTTGATCTTCATCTTTTTTAAAATATCGACAATATCAATTCCTGTACAACCAGCCAAAGATGAAAGCATTAACGCTTTCGGAGACAACCCTTTCTGTTTTGTCCCATCAGTTGGTTTTGAGTCCATTGTAAATTTATTGCCACTTGGATTATCTGATTCAAAAATCATCCCCCCTGCCCAACAGGTTGTAGTTTTGTGAAACATAATCAAATTATTTTTATTTTTTGCTAAACCAAAATTAATATTAAATAATTTAATATACCATTTGTTAGTCCTTTAAACCCCGATCACGGCACCGAAATAAAATTACCAGCTATTTTTTCTAATAAAATTCTTTCAAGCTCCTGAAATTACAAGAACGATCTCGCCCCTGGGAGAATTTTCTTTGAAATAAATCAATGCAGATTCTAATGTCCCTCTAAATGTCTCTTCAAATATCTTTGTAAGCTCCCTTGATACTGATATACATCTCTTTCCGCCAAAATAAATGATTATTTGTTCCAAGGTTCTGATCAGTTTGTGTGGACTTATGTATAATATGATTGTTCTTGTTTCTTGAGATAATAATTTTAATCTAGCTTGACGTCCCTTTTTAGGAGGTAGAAATCCCTCGAACACAAACCGGTCGCTTGGTAACCCAGAATTAACAATAGCTGGGACAAAAGCCGTTGCTCCAGGAAGACACTCTACAGAGATTCCCTCTTTTATAGATTCGCGGATTAATAAAAACCCAGGATCAGAAATAGATGGTGTTCCTGCATCACAAATCATGGCGATTGTTAAGCCTGATTTGAATTTGTTAATAATCCCATTGAGAACTTTATGCTCATTATGCATGTGATAGGACTGCATTGGAGTGTTTATTTCAAAGCGCTTTAATAGCTTACCTGAAGTTCTTGTGTCCTCTGCTAAAATTAAATCTACATTTTTCAATACTGAAATAGCTCTTAAAGTGATATCGTCAAGGTTTCCAATTGGAGTTGGTACAACAAAAAGCTTCATTATATAAATTTTAAAATTTAAATTTTCATTGTCAACCTATAATTTCTTTGGAGGATTAACTATAAAATCCTTAAGATAATAAGGCTCAAAATACGCTAAATCTTCAAAATTCCCAGCTTTAAACATATCAAAAGATAATTTGCACATTTGTTCTGATGAAGGATATGCTTCTTTAAAATATGCATTTGGATGTTTAACAATCCCCTGTGTTTTTTCAACAGCGTCGCCTATAAAAAAAACTTTTTGTTTATTTAAAAAATCAATGAATGAAGTACTGTCTAAAATCTTAGCCGAGGTCGGCTCGATAACAGAAATATTTGAATCAAATGCTGCTGCATAAACTTCCATTCTTCTCGCATCTATCAGTGGAATAATTATTCCTTGATCTACATTCATCTTGCTTGCCAGGATCTCCAGCGTTGGTATGGCAATCATTGGAACTTCCAATGCAAAACAGAGTCCTTTGACAGCTGAAACACCAATACGCAAGCCAGTATATGAGCCTGGCCCTTTACTAACTGCTACTGCATCTATTTGTGAGAGATCAATATTTGCAGCTTGCAAAACATCGTCAATATATACATGTAAGCATTCTGCATGAGAATAAAATTTATTATTATCTTCCTTTAGCTCAACAAGATCTCCATTTTTGGACAAAGCAACAGAACAATTAGTTGTTGAGGTTTCAATATTTAAAATATAGCTCATCTACAAATTTAATGGTTTACCGAGATAAAAATCAAGAACCTTTGTTTTAAAAATAAAATCATATTTAGCTCGTACTAAACTAGATTGAGCATTTACAAGCTGATTTCTGTTTTGCTCTAAGTCAAAAATATTTAGTGAACCAATATTGTAGCGTTCTTGGGCGTTTTTGAAAGATAGTTTTCTGGCAATAAGTGATTTTTTTGATGAAACATATGTTTTCAAGGCAGCCTTAGCATCTGTAAAAGCACTTTGAATAATTCTTTCTAAGTCAATTTTAGCCTGTGATAAAGCTAGGGTTGAGTTCTCGACTTGAATTTTTGCTTTTGCTAGATTAACGTTGTTTTGATATCTAGAGAAAATGGGTATATTTAAATTCAAGGCAAAGCTATGGCCTCTGTTATCGTTAATTTGCTGGAAGAAAGAATTATCATTTGTTAAATTTGAAAAATTTGCACCAGTGTTTACGCCATACGTAAAATTCAAAGACGGATAAAATCCACTTTTTGAAATTTCTTCTCCTAATTCCGCTGCCTCAATATTCATTTTAGCAACTTTAATTTCACTTCTGTTCTTCATTGCAAAATCCAATATTGATTTAACGTCTGTATATGGCATGAATTCTGATGGAGAATCAAGTTCAATGATTTCTACATCAAAACCATTAAATGGAATTTGCAAAACTTGGGAAAGCGACAAAAGTGCTAATGTATAGCTATTCTCGGCAACGGTTAAAAGCTGTTCGTCATTGGCTAATGAGGCCTCAGCATCAAAAACATTAGCTTCTGGCTGAACTCCAGCATCTACAAGTTCCTCAACTAACTTTAACTGGTTCAATGAAAACTTATATTGAGAATCTGCAATAATTAAATTTTCTTTATTCAATAAAACATTCAAATAAGAATTTACAACGTTCAAGGCCACATTGTCTCTTACACGCAAAAATTCTTCTTGATTAGAGGCTTTATTAATCAACGATTGCTTATATATGTTGCTGTTACGAAAACCATTAAAAATTGTTTGAGACATATTAATCCCAAAATTTGTAGAGTGAAAAGTTCTATCAAAAAACTGGCCATCAAAAACTTCAACATTACCCAAATTCATTCGTTGAGAACTGTTTATTGACAAAAAAGGCAAAAAATTACCTTTTGCACTTATAACGTCTTGATCGTTAGTCAATAATGCATTTTCCATTTGCTTTATACTGATATTATTTTTAAGCGCATATTCAACACAGTCATTTATAGTCCATTTTGTTTGGGCGTTAAAAAAAAAGGAATTGATAATTGCTAGTAATAAAATTATTTGCTTACACTTCATAGTTTAAAGTTTATAATCTTAATCTTTTTTTCCCTCCTCATCCAAGTTATCTTCATCAATGACTTTGTTCCATACCTTAATATTATCTGATAATTCTAATCCGTTTAGAATTTCAATGTTAATGCCATCTGAAATACCAATTTCAACATCTCTGGCACTGTAGTTTCCCTTGTCATCTTGAACTTCTACAAATGGTTTTTCAGTAAACCTATTAAACTGAAGCAACGACTCTTTAATAACCATTACACTATCTTTACTAACTACTTCAATTTCAGCATTAGCACTGTATCCAGCTCTGATTTTATAGCCCGTTGAAACCTCAACATCTGCCTTAATAGTAAATTGTACAGCACCATTTTCTTCAATTCCTTTTGGTGCAACAAAAGTTAATTTTGCAGGAAATTCCATTTCATTAATAGCGCCAAGAACAACTTTTATTTTTTCTCCCTCCTCTAAATTAGCAACTTCAGATTCGTCAACCTTACCCTCAAATATCATTTTTGACATATCTGCAACTGTTGCTATTGTAGTTCCTGCGTTAAAGTTATTACTTTCGATAACTTGATCACCTTCTCGCACAGGAATTTGCAAAATTGTTCCTGATATTTGTGACACAATATTTGTGTTAGCCATACCTCCGACAGAAATTGATCCCTGTTCAATTATCTGATAATCATTTCTAGCCTGCAAAAAATTCTCCTTTGATTGATTTAAATTTAACTCACTGGTCTCAAAGTCTTGCCTTGAAATAACTCCCTTTTCGTATAAGGCCTTGTTGCGCTGAAATAAGGTTTTATTATTTTCATATGTAAATTTTGTTGTTTTAATACGGCTTTTTGCACTTGCTAAGGCTTGTTCATTAGGTACAACTCGTATCTTGGCAATTAAATCGCCTTTTTGAACAAGATCGCCCTCCTCCAAATAAATCTTATCGACAATGCCTGAAATTTGAGGTTTTATTTCAACTTCCTCTTCTGGATTTAACTTACCAGTTGCGACAATTTTAATATCCACCGAGCTTAAAAAAGGCTGCTCTGTTTTATAATCTATAATATCACTACTGTTTGAGTCCTTAAAATACTTAAGGACAATTGCTAATAGAATTAGCAATATAATTCCCAAAAAAATCTTTAATGTTTTATTCATTTTTCAAATTAATTTATTCTTCTCTTAATGCTGAAATAGGTTTAACACTTGTAGCCTTAAAAGCGGGGATCAAGCCAATTAATGTTCCCAAAATAACCAATATAATTAAGGATACAAAAACAATGGCAATAGAAACAGATGCATTGACTAAAGTAGCATCATCACCTTGGCCCCAAACTCTATCAATTGCTATGAGAATCCATCCCCCTGTAATTATCCCAAAAAATCCAGACATCAAAGTCAAAAAAACAGACTCCAACACAATTTGTCCTTTAATTTCAAAAGGTGTAGCACCCATCGCTCTCCGAACACCAATTTCTTTTGTTCTTTCCTTAACTGTGATCAATAAGATGTTCCCAATAGCGAAAACACCAGCTATTAAAGTAGCAATACCTACAAACCAGGTTAAAAATTGAATTCCAGTGATAAATCCAGTTACTTTTGCAAACTCTTTACCAAGATTAAAACTTCCAAGCGCCATATTATCATTCGGATGAATATTATTTAGATTCTTCAATAGTAACTTCGCATCGCTTTCAATTTGTTTAATACTAAAGTCTTGTTTGCCTGTTAAAACCATCCATCCAATTCTATCACCCGTGTTGTAGATTCGCTGAAATGTTGTGAAAGGAATATGAACATCACTATTAGGCCCCATATCTAAATCTTCATTTTGAAAAACACCAATTACCTTAAAATTTATTTTATTTATTTGAATTAGTCCCCCAATTGGGTCTTCATTCTTTTCAAAAAGTTGCTTGTAAATATCCTCAGAAATAACTGCTACTTTCGCCTTCAAATCAATATCGTTTTGATTAATAAATCGCCCATTAAGCATCTTCTTCTTTTGAATCTTATCTAGAAGCGGAAAATCACCGTTAACACCATAATTTCCAGATAGAGAATTTCGAATTACTTGCGCTCCGTTACGGATTCTTGGTAACAAAATTTCAATACCACTAATATTGTCTTCGATTTCTTTAATATGAGTAAGTTTTAGCTGTACAGCTCTTCCGTCTTGAAATCCCTTGAACGGCATGCTTGTATTTTGCCCCCAAATAAATACACTATTAGTTGCAAAATCGCCAAATAATCTATTAAATGAATTTTCCATTCCACGAGAAGCTCCCAATAATGAAATAAGAAGTAAAATACCCCACCAAACTCCTATCATTGTTATAACTGTGCGTACTTTATTCTTTGTTACACTATCATAGACTTCTTGCCAAGTATCTCTTTCAAATAAAAATTTCATAAAACTACTCATTTCTTATTGCAACAATTGGCTTAATTTGAGATGCTCTTTTTGCAGGTAAGTATCCGGCAATTATACCCGATATGATTAATGTTATTGTAGCAGTAAAAACCATTGTTTTGCTAACACTAGGATCAGTTATAAAATATGTTTCAAGGCTTGGTGCAACTAGCTCAAGTAAAGTTACCCCAAATAAAAGACCAACATAACCAGCCAAAGTCGTAACTATAATTGACTCTGCAAGTATAATAGAAATAATAGACTGAGGAGAAGCGCCGAGAGCCTTTCTTATTCCTATCTCTTTCGTTCGTTCCTTAACAATAAAAATCATTATGTTACTTATTCCAACCACTCCTGCAATTAAGGTTCCTAGCCCAATAATTAATATTAAAATTCCCAACACAGAAGTCATTTGGTTAATCCCCTTATTTTGCATTGCCATATTAAAAACGCGAACAGCTCTTTGATCATTTGGCGAAACAATAAACCTTTCTTTTAGCGCTTTCTCTAAATCCAGTCCAAAATCTATAGCACCGTCGTAGTCCAGCTCTTTATTATAAGTTAGATTTATTTGGTCTACAAAATCATTGTTACCATAAATTTGCTGAACTGTTGATATAGGCATATAAATTTTACGCTCTTCATCATCTCCACCGTCATCTTTAAAGATCCCTACGACTTTGAAGGGTATCCCATTTAAATTGATATATTTACCCTTAACAGATTTTTCATTTTTGAACAAATCCTGTCTTACTAAATCCCCAATAACAATAACCTTAGTACGATTCTTAATATCCAATTGATTTAAAAAACGTCCTTGAGTAACTATTGTTTTTTCAATAAATTTGTGTTGTGGGTGAACAGCTCTGAGCTGGTAATTGTTCTTTTCATTTCTAAAACTTGCAGAAACATTTTGATAAATTCTTGAGGAAATAAATTCAAGTTTTGAATTAAAATCAGACTTAATGTAATCGTAATCCTTATTTTTAAATTGAATACGTCGCCCTGATTGAAGCCCCCTGTGCGGTTTTATTGTTCGGCCTGACCGAATAAAAATTGAATTAGCGGCGTCATCAACAAAAGCTTCAGAAAAGGTGTTATTGAGCCCATTTGCTAAACCAAAAAGAATGGTAAATAACATTATTGCAAAAATAACAGTAAAACCAGAAAGTAGGCTTCTAGTTCTATTTTTATTAATACTTTGAAATATTTCTCTCCAAAAATCTTGATCAAGCATCATACTTTTATTCTTAGTTGATTTATAAAGTTATCTTCCAAAATAATTCCATCTCTTAAACGCACTATTCTCTTACACATATTTGCAATCTCTTGTTCATGGGTAACAATTAAAATTGTCTTACCCTCATCGTTTAGCTTTTGTAAAAAAGTCATTATGTCTCTGGAAGTATTACTATCAAGAGCTCCTGTTGGTTCATCAGCTAGAATAAGCTTGGGTTCTGATGCTAATGCTCTAGCAATAGCAACTCGCTGTTGTTGGCCTCCGGAAAGTTCCTTTGGAAGGTGAGAAGACCAGTCCAATAACCCAACTTTTTTTAAATAAAATTTTGCTCTTTCCGTTCGCTTTTCTCTTTTCAACCCTTGGTAATATAAAGGAAGAGAAACATTGTCTAAAGCATTCTTATATTTAATTAAGTTAAAAGATTGAAAAATAAAACCTAAAAATTTATTTCTATAAATTGCAGCTTTCTTCTCGCCTAAATTCTTAATTTTTACATTATCTAGACTATACTCCCCCTGATCAGCCTCATCCAGTATCCCAATTATATTAAGCAGTGTAGATTTACCTGAACCTGATGAACCCATAATTGCTACCATCTCACCATCTTCTACGGACATATTTATACCTTTTAAAACATGAAGTTTAGTATCACCTATTGGATATGATTTATGTAAATTTTTTATTTCTAACATCTTCTGGTTTAATAAAAATTCCTAATATTCCAAAATATTAAGATTATGCTCCGACAATAATTCTCTGGCATGCTTAGCAAATCTTACAAGTTTATTATAGTGCGAAGGATTTGAAAAGTATTCAGGTTTAAATTCATAATCCTTAACCGATAAAATATCATAATATTTTTTTCCTCTTGAAGTAAATTCATGGACCCAAGTTAAGTGATAGTTTGCATACTTAACTCTTATGTTATTATTCTCTTTGATTAATGAAATCTTTAAAACGGCACCGCCGTCTCTTGGAAAAGTTCGCTGATGTGAAACAAAATTACCTAATGAATATGCTACTAATCTATCTTTTGTGTAATCAGTTCCGTGCTCCCATTGCATAGGTTGCAACACGTGTGGATGTGCTCCGATAACAATATTGACTCCGACAGAATTAAAAAACTCAAACCACTCAAGTTGCTTTTTATTAGGCATATTTTGATATTGATATCCCCAGTGAACAAAAGCTATTATTTGGTCAGGATTAATCTTTTTTCTAATTAAATCAATATCTGATAAAACTATTTCTTTTTCTAAATAATTCACAACATTTGGATGAGTAGGCGGAATCTCATTTGTCCCATAAGTATAATTAATAAGCGCAATCTTCATATTATTTTTCTTTATAACATAGCAAGGACTCTTTTGCTTTTGCGATAAATCTGTAAATGTCCCGGTGTGGCCTATATTTAATGAGTCTAAGAGTCTTATTGTCCTTTCAAGTCCAAGCTTACCTTTATCGCAGGAATGATTATTCGCTGTAACCAGAACATCAACTCCAGAGGCTTTTATTGCTGAAGCGTATTCGACGGGTGAACTAAATTGTGGATACCCTGAGAAGGGCCTAACTCCAAGTGTTACTTCTAAATTCCCTATTGTAATATCAGCATCACTTAAGATCGGCTTTATTTTTTCAAATGTTTTATCATAATTATATTTATTGGTCTCAGGATCAAACGCCGCTTTAATTTGATCCATATGACCCATAAAATCCCCAATAAATAAAATACTTATTTCACTATTTTCATTAAATATATTATCGATTGACCCTTCAACTGATTGATCAATAGACATTGATTTGTTTAGGTTTTCCTGAGCTAGGCCGTAATTATAAATTACTAATATAACAAGAGATATTGGTGTTATGATTTTTTTGAGCATGGTCTTATTGTCCTTGACATTTGCGTAATTTAATGAAATAAATAAACAAAATTCTACTAATTCTTATGTTTTGCCTTATATGCTCTATATATAATAATGGCTAATCCCCCAACTAAGATATATGGTATTGCCATTAGGTAAACGATTCCATCGTTTACTCCTTCAGCTGTTTTTTGACCAGCTTCACTTTCCAAAACAGCTCTGCACATAGAACATTGAGCCTGGGTGAAACTCACGTAAAAAAATAATATTAAAAAAATTAAACTCTGCTTCAAGACTAAGAATAATATGGAGATATCATAACATAAACAACAACTCCCGTTACAGCAACATAAAGCCAAATAGGAAAAGTAATTTTGGCTATTTTTTTGTGTCGTTTAAAATCATTATTTGTAGCTCTAAAATATGACACCATAACAAAAGGAATAACTGTAACAGATAAAAGAATGTGAGAAATTAAAATAAAGTAATACAAGTAAGAAATGGCACCAGTTCCTCCAAATTTTGTAGGGTCAGAAGTGATATGGTAGGCTATGTACATGACTAAAAAGCAAAGAGAGAGAAAAATACATATTTTAATTAAATTCTCATGAATCTGCCTCTTACCATTCTTTATGTAAAAAACCGCAAATATTAGTAAAATTGCAGTCAATCCATTAATTGTTGCATATATTGGAGGTAAAAATGTCAAAGGTTCTGCTAAAGGGAGATTTTCAAACAAAACCATTGGCTCAAAATTTGGTGACCTTAAATCAAACACAAGTTTATCTGACTCCCATTTTATAAAAAGCAATAAAGCTACAACAACTGGAACTAATACAGACACGATGATTGTAAGTCGTCTATATAATATACTTTTATTCATTGAGTAGTTTTATAATATCTTCTTTTAACATTGAAATTTCTTCCTGTGCACCTTCGCTGTCGACTACTTCGCTCTGGCTGATAATCCCGTTGTAATATATCTTTGGATTTCCAAATTTATCTAAACGTGATCTAATAAATCCATTTTTGTCAATCAGGGCAAAATTCCCTGAGTGCTCAAAGCCACCTGGAGCATTATCAACTTTTGCGGCGTATAGATTGAACCCTTCATTTGCAAATTTATAAATAAGTTCTTGATCCCCAGTAAGAAAATGCCAATTTGAATTTGTAATCCCTAGGCTTTCTTTGTATTTCTTCAAAATTTCAACTGTATCATAATTTGGGTTGATCGTGATAGATGCAATACCGAAGTCTGCACGGCTTGAAAAACTTTTCTCAATTGCCAATAAATTTTTGTTCATTCTAGGACAAATAGTAGGACAAGTAGTGAAAAAAAACTCAATTAAATAAACTTTTTCATTGAAGTTTTCATTTGTAACTGCTTGACCGTTTTGATTGGTAAGCTTAAAGGGAAGAATCTTCTTCTTTTTACCATTTAATATTAAAAAAGGTAAGTCGGAGGAAGACATTGGTTTTAAAGTAAGGTTGCTGCTACGGCTTTCAGATCTTTTTATATCACCGTGCTGGATGCGATTGACAATTTTGGGAATAAAAATAATGCCAAAAACTAATAAAATGAATGTAATTCCAATGTAAGAATAATTAGGTTTATTCATTGTTTAAATCTTTTGCTCTTCTTTCAAATGAGTTATAAGTTCCTTTGCGTTTTTGTCTGTACTCAGTAAATAAAATTCTAATATCGTCACTCATTTTATTTTTTAAATCCGAGATCTCTAAAACATTATATGAAGATAATCCATATTTCATGATATTTTTCTCAATCTCTGATTTAGTTCTATCATCTAGCCGACCCCTCTGGTTTCTTTCTTTATCAACAATAAAGACTGAACTTGAGTTTAACTCAGAACTTAAAATTGAGGAGGTTTTAAAATTATTATAAGTTTCTTTAATTAAATTTTCTGATGCGAAAGCAAACTTCCAATATTGCAAAGGCATAAAAGCATCTAACTCCTTTTTTAATTGATTAACTTGATTCTTTGCTGAAAACGGTACTAGAGCTAAAACCTGAAAACGTTTAAAACCCAAAAATTTATCATATATTAATTCTTTTAGATTTAGAGCTATTGTTGGGTCCTGCATAGGTCGCTTACCTAGAAAAGTAACTACACTAAGTTGGTCTTTTAATACCACATCTTCACCATCAAGTGTCTTAAAGTTGTTCAATTCATCTATATCATACTTTACAACATCCAAAGTTTCATAATTGTGCTTAGAGGGATACAAGAAAAGTAAGAATATTACTGGTAAAAAGAATAAAATAGATAGGACTAAAGGCTTTTTGACGTTTACTAGCTTCATTAGTTTGAAGTTATAAAATTTAAGTACAATTCTCTATTGAAAAATTAGTTTTTGTATTTACTATTCCAAATAGACTCATTAAAGTTTTTCCTCATCATAAAAAAGAGGTAAAAGGTAATAAAAACAAAAGTCTTAATATTAAATACAAAAATCACGAACAATTCAACGTCGGAAAAACTATCGAAGCAAACACTCCATAATGCAGTTGATATTAAACTTAAAAATATTGAGCTAAATATCAACGTATTAATATTTTTAAAAGGCCAAACTAACCAACGTCGATAAGTTTTAAGATCACGACCCCACTTGTGTATCAGGTAATAATAATCATTCCCTATTGGAACAAACAATAAAGGATCCTCTTTAACTCGAAGCCTAAAAAGCTTAGATGGGGCCATTATTTTAAAATTCTCAAACTCTGTTTCATGCCTTTTTTCTAACTCAGGGATAATATTGAAAAGTTCACTTGGATAATCTCCTTTGAATAGATTGGTGTCAAGAAAACGTAATCTGTACCGAATACATAATTTTTTTATAGATTCAATGTGAAATATTTTTCCAGTTTCAAGCTCATCAAAGTTAAGGTGATTTGGACTTGAATTATTTTTGCTTTTCAAGTTGTTTTTTACCCGGTCTTTTGTACTAGTCTTACTCCTAAAAATATCCTTTATCAAAAGGTCAAAGCTGTGAGAATCAATAGACTTGTCTCTATCCCTTTTTAAAGCTGTATGCAAATTTAAATTAAACATAAAATATAGTGAAAAAACAAAAATAATGAAATATAAGTGAAGAAAACTGCAGAGAGCTCGGTTTTAACAATTTTTTGTATTTATATTAAGAAGGGTTGAAAAAATTTTACTAAAAATCCCTTTTTATAAATCCATTATCGTAGATAGATTCAATATAGCCACCCTCTTGCAAAAGAATAAAAATTAAATAACAAATTAAAAACACAGCAGTCCAAACTACTACTCTCCTTAGTGACTTTGTCTCATCGCGCATGTGCATGAAATCCCAGGTTATATAATAAGCTTTAATAATGGTAAGTACAATGAATATTAGGTTAAGACTCTTTGTATAAATAAATGCTGAAAATAAAATATTTAAAAGTGTGGCGGTGAATCCCCCTTCAAAAGGTGACATTGATGGTGTCATTAAAATCGCAGGTTTGTAAATTCCTAAAACAACCTCAATTGCAGTAACAATAGACAACAACAAAAGGACTCCCCAAATCTTTTGAGTATTGGATTTAAACTTAATTAAACCTCTAAATATTTCTAATTTGTGCGAGTGTTCTGCCATCACTAATTATTTAAACTAGATAAAAGAATGTAAATACAAAAACCCAGACCAAGTCTACAAAATGCCAATAAAGTCCAACTTTCTCTACCATTTCATAATCTTTTCTCCTTTCATAAGTACCAATAATAACATTGAAAAATATTATAATGTTTATGACGACTCCAGAAAAAACGTGAAAACCATGAAATCCAGTTATAAAAAAGAAGAAATCTGCAAAAAGAGGCACACCATATTCATTGACTTCCAAGTTAGCACCCTTAACATACCTTTTCCCATTTTTCTTTAATTGTATTAATGATTCTTCTCTTGACAAAACCGTTTTTTCCCCCCCACTATTAATAGTTTGTGTACGAACTAAAATGTCAGGGTTAGAATTTAATCCTTTATATATGTCGCCAACAGAAAATTCTGGTAGACTACTTTCACTGGAAAACCATATACCTTTTTTACTTTCATGCTGTATACGCTCTGAAGCAGCGGCAATAGTAAAGTCTTCTACTGGGACTCTTTTAAAAACTCTTTCACCATTAACATTTTTGTATTCTCCAAACTGCAAAATATTACCTCCTTTTGTTTGGACTGCTCCATAATCGCCTTTGATAAAAGTAGCCCATTCCCATGCCTGAGATCCAACAAAAATTGCCCCCCCAAGAATAGTAAAGAACATGTACCATATCACCTTATTCTTTTTCATTTCATGGCCAGCATCAACTGCCAATACCATGGTAACAGAAGACATAATTAAAATGAAAGTCATGAAGGCAACATATATCATAGGTAATTCTTGACCATGCAAAAAGGGAACGTGTGTGAAAACTTCGTCTGCTATTGGCCAATAGTCAATATACTTGAACCTAGAAAATCCGTATGCTGCAAGGAATCCTGAAAATGTTAATGCATCAGAAACAATAAAAAACCACATCATTAACTTTCCATATGAAGCCCTGAAAGGTCGGTTTCCTCCTTCCCAAGTTGAATCATTAGAGGGTGATGTTGAAATGGTGGTGTTCATTGTTTAAAGATCTTTGACAATTACAAAAATAATCAATTAATTTTGTTAAAGAAAAAGAAAAAGAAAAAGAGATAGAGCCATAAAAAATCTACAAAGTGCCAAAAGGTTGAAGCTAATTCAAAGCCCAGCATATTGGATACTTGATACCTGTTATTAAAATTGTTAATAATTACAATAATCAGCGAGATCAATCCAACAACTACATGAACTATGTGAAGGATGGCAATTATATAAATGTATGAAACCGTTACATTGCTGGTTGGACCTGTAAAATTGTAACCAAGGGCAATGTAATTTTCAAATGCTGAAAGCTGTAAAAAAATAAAACTTAAGCCTAAAATAAAGGTTACCACAAGAAGTATTTGTGTAAGAAAAGATTCTCCTTTCTTAAAAAAGAATTTAGCGAATATTAATGTAAAACTACTTATAATTATTACAACAGTACTGTAACTAAATGAGTTTGGGATTGGAAAATCATAAAGCCAATCTTCTCGTGAGCTACTGACAATAAATGCACTTGTAAGACCTCCAAAAGTCATTATTAAGGAAATGATACCAAACCAAAGCATCATTTTCTTAGCTTTCTTTTTCTTATTTTTTATTTGGTCATAATTGTCGTTCATAGTGTTATAAAAATTTATCTGTTACATAAACAATCTGCGTAAATGTTAAAAAGAAAATACTCATAATCATCAAGTTCCTAGCATCTGAATCAGTCTGATTCTTAAATAACCTAAATCCATAAACTAAAAAGACTATTCCAAATAAAAATATCAATATTCCCGCTCGAATTGAAAGATTCAGGTTTCCTGTGTAAGGTGAAAGTGGAGCTAAACAAACTAAAATAGTCCAAATGACATATGCAATTATCTGAAGTGCTGTTCCTTTGCCCTTGCTCCCCGTTGGTAACATCCTAAATCCTGCCTTTTGATAATCGTTATCTGAAAACCAGGCAATTGCCCAAAAGTGTGGGAACTGCCAAAAAAATTGAATCATAAATAGAATTCCTGCTTCTAAGCTAAATTGCCCGGTACATGCAATCCAACCTAGCATAAATGGAATTGCCCCTGGAATTGCTCCAGCAAGGACTGAAAATGAACTTACTTGTTTTAACGGAGTGTACACACTTGTATAAATAAATATCGAAATTGCAGCTAACATTGCAGTTTTTTGATTAATATTATATAGAAATGAGAGACCAATTATCGATAGAAAAACGGCTAATATGAATGCTGTCTTAATGGATATTCTTCCCATTGGTATTGGCCTTGACTTAGTTCTCAACATAAGTGCATCAAAATCTCTTTCAATAATTTGATTGAAAATATTGGAAGCGCCTACCATGCAGTAACCACCTGAGATTAAAAGAAAAAGAACTGTAAAATCAATATTTTCTGCCGCAAGTAAATATCCCGCAATACACGAAAAAACAACGCTTAACGACAAACCCATTTTTGTTACCGCTTTGAAGTCTTTAAATCCATGCTTTATGGATAAGAAAGCTGAAGTATATTGTGGCATATTTTACTAAATTCCCATTTTTGAAATGCAAAGATAAATTTTAATTATATTTTAATCAATAGAAAAATTGTTCGGATGATATAATATTATAAAATAAATCGGTATGTAAATTTTATTAAAAAGATGTTTTGTGGCCGCTGGTCAATAATTCCTGATTGTATTCCGTCAATTAAACTATCGCTAGCAAAAAATTCATTTCTCATTCCTTGAGACCAAACTAAAAACAATTCAGACCCAGGAATATATTCCCAGCGTAACACTAAATTTGAATTAAATTGCGTAAATGAAAAATCTGGATTAGAAATACTATAATCGCTATTCCCATCTAAATTGTCATCAAAAGAATAAACATCGTTGTTATATTCAATTTGAGACAAATCATACAATTGAAAACGATCTGTGAGACTTGAAGCGATTGAATTTGTAACATATTTAAACTCAGTGTATTTCCCTGTACTTATAAAAGGTTCTGCATAAAATTGAATTGATAGGTTAGGGTTTATAGCATAATTAATCCTCAATGTTGCTTTCAATGTTCTATTTTCTATTGTCCCCATTATGTAACGAGTTGTACTATCGAATGACCTAGTGGCTACATATTGTGTTTTATTTGGTCGAAACTCATATTCGGGTGAAAATGAAATATTAAAGGCATTGAATGGTTGATAATTAAAACCTGCATCAAATTTTAAAAATGAAAAATTATTTTCCTTGGCTTGCGAGTGAACGATCCCAATTCTTGTGTTAAAATTTCTACGGTCATCAGAACGAAAATATAAAAACTGTCTGTTGTCTTGCGAAAATCGCCAACGAGGTCCTCCACGCAATTCGGCATTTCGATAATTTCTCGGCCTATGAGTGTATCCAAAATTCAAACTTGAATTATTCAAAAATGTTAGTCTAGATTTAATTTGGAATTGAGTCCTGTTGTGGTTATTCCCGAAATCAAATGAGGAAAATTGATTAAGCTCAAAATTTATTCTCCTAAAGATTGATATTGGCTTAGCGGTTTTGTATTCTAAATTAAAAACTTGAAATTTTGAATCTGCGCGTCTCATAAAGCCTATATCGTTCAACTCTAGTTCTGGTGATGACCATTTGAATGCTAAATCATAATTCCAATTTCTTCCTCCGTCTTTACCAATTTCTATAAGTCCACCTGTTCCGGTCATTGATGTCTTATTGGAATCCACACTGACATGATCAGCATCAACCCTATTGAAAAGATGTGTCAGGTTCTGTTGTGTCTCTAATATAGATTCAGGACTACCAATGACGTGGCTTGCCACAACGTTTGATTGCAGATAATAAGTCCTGTTAAGCCATTGGTGTCTGAAATCAATGCCAGTTGAATAAGCTTGATCCCTTAAAATTGAAGTCGCATCTTGGGCAGATCTGTTTACAGAGGTGAAAATAGCTCCAAGGAATGTGTTTCTCTGATTCATGTCTTTTTGTAGCCGAGCAACGAAATAATTTGTTAATGGTTCCACCAAAGTTTCACCACTATTAACTTCTGATTCTATGTCCGCAAACTCATTTGAAGTTAGTGCACTTAAAAGACCTATTGACCAACCGGCTTTTGTTTTCCCACTAAACTTTGCTGCTGCTAAAATGGTTGTATTTTGAGGACGATTAATGAAACTATTTTGTTCCAAATCTGGATATACTTGTGGAGGTCTCCCAATTCTTCTTGAAAAAAATAAGTCATTTTGATTACCTGCATAGCGATAACTAAAAATATTCTTATTCTCAACAAAAAAAGGCCTCTGTTCCCTGTTGAAAATTTCAAATCCATCTAAAGCTATTGCTGCTGGATCTGCTTCAACTTGTCCAAAATCGGGGTTAATTGTTATATCCAAAGTAAGGTCATTAGTAATACCAATTTTTGCATCCAAACCTGAATTAAGCTGGAATGCTTGACCATCAGATTTAAATGGATTGGTGTCTTCAGGCTCGTAAATTTCAAACTTGGATACAATAAAGGGTTGAATTTCTATTTGTTTTTGAGGTCTGATATCTTTCAAACCTCTTAACTCTCCTGCTTCACTAACCCAGCCCGCTGAACCAACAGGTATTCGATTCCACGCAGACAGCTCATTTTCTTTAAATAAATTTCGAGCGACGTTTAGTCCCCAAACCTGTTCACCAGAATCGCCAAAGCGTAACTGACTAAGGGGTATTTTCATCTCTGCCGACCATCCATTTGAAATAATCTTAGCTTTAGTTGTCCAGATAGGATTCCAGCTATCATCAATATCATCACCATTATTTGTTATTATTTCATCTCCACGAACTCCAGCGGCCGTAACAGTAAATAAAAATGCGGTTCGTAAATCATGATAGCTGTCAATTAATACGTTAATTCTATCCCCTTCAAAGCCATCCCGCCTTGAAAGGCGATTAGTTATTGTTGACGGATCAGAATCTAATGCTAATAAAGCTATGTATATATATTTTTCATCATATAGTATTTTAAATTTGGTTTTCTCGGTTGGAGAAGTATTTTCGTCAGGATAGACTTCAATGAAATCATTGCCCCAGGGGACTAGTTCCCAAGAAGAATCGTTCAGGTATCCATCTATAATTATTGAGCTACTGTTAACTAATTTTTCGGTATGATAAATTTTCTTTGATGAATTTTGCGAAAATGACATCATTGCTACAAACATAAATGTGCTTTGAATTAAGAAAATTCTTGCTAATGAATTGAATTTCGTCATCATGTTGAAAATATGGCAAATATATACTGCTGAAGCAATTTAAATTTACAATTTTGAAAAGTTTAACTTATGCAGAAAATAAGAAAATCCTTGTTAATCTTAGAATAAATTAAAAAATATCCTCATGTAGATTTTGTTTGTTATGATTTATAATTGTAAGTTTGCAGACCTTTTTAAGAAGAAAAGTTTGATTTTAATACAAAAAACGTGAAGTCACTGAGTTATAAAACAGTTTCTGCAAACAAAACAACAACTAAAAAGTCGTGGGTCTTAGTCGATGCAGATGGTCAAAATCTCGGACGCTTAGCTTCTAGAATTGCGATTATATTGAGAGGAAAACACAAAACCAACTTTACCCCACACATTGATTGCGGAGATAATGTTATTGTCATTAATGCAGAAAAAATATCCCTCACTGGTAAAAAATGGGATCAAAAAAAATATATTCGACATACAGGTTACCCTGGCGGACAAAGGTCATTGTCAGCTAAAGAACTTTTTGATAAAAGCCCTGTGCGGTTGATTGAAAAATCTGTGAAAGGAATGCTTCCAAAAAATAAACTTGGTGCATCATTGTATAGAAATCTTCACGTTAATCTTGGTGAAGAATTTTCACAAAAAGCACAGAAACCAAAATTAATCAATTTGACTGATATAAATTAATATGGATGTAATACACAAAATAGGAAGAAGAAAAAAGGCAATTGCTCGTGTTTATGTCTCCAAAGGCAAAGGTAATTTAACTGTTAATGAAAGAGATTTCAAAGCCTATTTTACTACTTCAACTTTACAATACAAAGTCACTCAACCACTAAATTTAACAGATAATCAATCCAACTTTGATATCAAAATAAATGTTTATGGTGGTGGTGTCAACGGGCAGGCAGAAGCCGCTAGACTTGCACTATCCCGCGCCATGTGCGAATTAGACAAGAATAACAGAGAATTACTAAAACCAGAGGGCTTGTTAACTCGAGATCCAAGAATGGTTGAAAGAAAGAAATTTGGACAGAAAAAAGCTCGTAAGAAGTTTCAATTTTCTAAACGTTAAAGATATAATTGAAAAGTATAATTAGTTTAGCATCTAAATGTTAAAGGCCTAAAATTAGCCACTTTATCATTGCTAAAAATTAAGAAAGTAAACTAATATTAATGGGAAAAATAGAAGTAAAAGAACTACTCGATAATGGAGTCCATTTCGGACACCTAACTAGAAAATGGAACCCCAACATGGCTCCATACATCTACATGGAGCGTAATGGTATCCATATCATAAATCTATACAAAACAGTAGCAAAACTGGAAGAATCATCAAAGGCAATTAGTAAAATTGCAGCCTCTGGCCGTAAAATTTTATTTGTAGCTACAAAAAAACAAGCGAAAGATATAGTTGCTCAAAAAGCAGCAACTGCAAAGATGCCTTACATCACTGAACGATGGCCGGGTGGAATGCTAACTAATTTTGTTACTATAAGAAAAGCTGTAAAAAAAATGGCTTCAATTGATAGAATGAAAAAAGATGGCACCTTTAATACATTGTCAAAAAAAGAACGCCTTCAAGTAGACCGACTTAGATCAAAACTTGAAAAAAATCTGGGATCTATCTCTGAAATGACTCGTTTACCGGGTGCACTATTTGTAGTTGATATCAAACGCGAACACATTGCCGTCAAAGAAGCTAAGAAACTAAACATACCTGTTTTTGCTATGGTCGATACTAATTCTGACCCCAGACAAGTGGACTTTGTAATTCCATCAAATGATGACGCAACTAAATCCATATCTAAAATTATGGAGGTGATAAGTAATTCTGTAATTGAAGGATTATCAGTTAGAAAAGCAGAAAAAGAAGGCGCTCAAAACGCCTCAGATATTGAAAAAAACCTTTCACAAGTTGCAAAAGCTGATGAAACTACTAAAAAAGAAGAAGAATAAAGAATACTACATTAATCACTAATAAACAAAATGACTAAAGTAACTGCTGCTGAAGTAAATCAGCTAAGAAAAGCAACTGGAGCAGGAATGATGGATTGTAAAAATGCTCTTGTTGAAGCTAAAGGAGACTTTGATGCCGCGATAGATGTCCTAAGAAAAAAAGGGCAAAAAATTGCTGCAAAAAGAGCGGACAGAGAATCTAATGAAGGAGCTGCAATAGCTAAAGTAAATGATGATAACACAGTAGGTGTTGCAATAGTCTTGGCTTGTGAAACAGACTTCGTAGGAAAAAATGAAAAGTTTTTAAATCTAGCAAATCAATTTGCTGAAATTGCTCTCAAGGCAAATTCTATAGAATCTTTTCTTAATTCTGATTTCGGTGGTATGACTGTCAGCGAAAAATTAATTGAGCAAACAGGTGTAATTGGCGAGAAATTAGACATTAAAGTCTTTGAAAAAATCGAGTCAGCATATGTAGGATCATATGTTCACATAAATAAAATCGCTGCATTGGTTGGACTTTCAAAAAAAGTTATAAAATGCCAGGATTTAGCAAAAGATTTAGCAATGCAAGTGGCTTCAATGGGTGCTACCTCATTATCGTACAAAGATTTTGATGATTCGTACGTTAATTCAGAAACTGAAGCTCGCATTGCAGCAATCGAAAAAGAAAATGAAGAACTAAAAAGATTGGGAAAGCCTACAAAGAATGTCCCAAGATATATATCCATGGCCCAATTGACCCCAGAAGTTCTAGAAAATGCTAAATATGAGATGGAAAATCAGCTCAAAAATGAGGGAAAACCAGAGCAAATTTGGGAAAAAATATTGCCTGGCAAAATGGAAAGATTTATCTCAGATAACACTACACTAGATAAAGAACAATGTTTAATAAATCAAGTATTTATTAAAGACGAAAAGAGCACCGTCGAACAATACATATCTTCTTACGGAGATGTTGAAGTAACTACATTCAAGAGAGTTTCTTTAGGATAGTTCAGTCTTGATATAATTTGTTTTATATTTGTTCAGTCATTAGTTCGCCTATGATCTATAAACGAATACTATTAAAACTTTCAGGTGAGGCTCTTATGGGTGTCCGCCAATATGGAATTGACCCAAAACGCATTACTGAATATGCACAAGATATTAAGAAAATAGTTGAACAAGGGGTTCAAGTTGCCATTGTAATTGGAGGGGGAAATATATTTAGAGGGCTTTCAGGGGCTAATAATGGAATGGAGCGAGTTCAGGGAGATCATATGGGCATGTTAGCAACAATTATTAATGGATTAGCACTCCAAAGTGCTCTTGAAAACGAGAAAATTGAAACAAGACTTCAATCCGCAATAAAAATTAACGAAGTTGCTGAGCCTTTTATTCGAAGACGTGCAATTCGTCATTTGCAAAAGAATAGAGTAGTTATTTTTGGTGGCGGTACTGGAAATCCATACTTTACAACCGATTCAGCTGCAGTACTACGAGCCATTGAAATCGAAGCTGACGTTATACTTAAAGGAACTCGTGTGGATGGAATCTATAACGCAGACCCCGAAAAAGATTCCTCCGCTAGTAAATATAACGCAATTAGTTTTGCTGATGTTTTAAAAAAGGGTTTAAAAGTAATGGATACAACAGCATTCACCTTAAGCCAAGAAAATAAATTGCCAATTATCGTCTTTGATATGAACAAAAAAGGAAATCTGGCAGGAATAATCTCAGGGGAAAAAATAGGAACAAGAGTAAGCTAGAAATTATGAACGAAGAAGTTGAATTTATTTTAGAGAGTGCTAAAGAATCAATGGAAAAAGCTTTGGAACATTTAGAAAAACAATTTGTAAATATTCGCGCTGGTAAGGCTAGCCCATCCATGCTTGGAAGTGTTAGTTTGGAATATTATGGCACTCAAGCACCATTATCCCAGGTTGCGAATGTAAATACTCCTGACGGAAAGACAATTACTGTTCAGCCATGGGAAAAAGCGTTGCTCCAAGACATTGAGCATGCTATTGTGAACGCTAACCTTGGATTTAATCCGATGAATAATGGTGAGATTATCATAATTAACATTCCGCCATTAACACAAGAGCGCAGAAAGGAGTTGGCCAAACAAGCAAAATCGGAAGCAGAAGAAGCTAAAATCTCAATTCGTGGCTCAAGAAAAGAAGCTAACAAAGACTTGAAAAAAATAGAAGATATCTCAGAAGATTTTAAAAAAAATACGGAAAAAGATATCCAAGAAATGACAGATCTTTATACAAACAAAGTTGATTCCCTA
>MDTG01388283.1_pt1 | contig 35891 bp, 38 predicted proteins | sample 811421 | NCBI WGS metagenome assembly MDTG01 (sample SAMN05326645, study PRJNA326480) | marine metagenome | isolation source: seawater | place: Pacific Ocean: South East | collected 2011
GTGTGGAAGTGCGGTAACGCATGTAGCTGACCAGTACTAATAGCTCAATTGGCTTGATTTATGCACTGAAAAAAATTATTTTGTATTGATGGAAAAAATAAATTTAGTGCTTTTTTTTTCCAACATTAAGGGTTTAAACACTCTTACTTACCTAGATAAAAAAAAAATCTTTTGTATTAAAAAAGTTTTTTTGGGAAAAAGGCATTTAAATAAAAAAATAGTTCAGAATTTAAATAAAAAAAAATTCTCTATAATTGATAATATAAAATCAAAAAAATTATTTAATGAAGTTGAAAAATTGAACCCTGACTTTATTATTATCGCAGGATTTCATTATTTTTTTCAAAAAAATTTAATAGATGTCCCAAAATATTGTACAATTAATCTTCATAGTGGACGTGTTCCAAACTATAGAGGAGGGTCACCTCTAAATTGGCAAGTTATTAATAATGAAAAATATTTTTATTTAAGTGCCTTAAAAGTTGACCAAGGTATAGATACAGGTAAATTAATAGTTGAGAAAAAATTTAAAATAAAAGCTGACTTTGATGTAGCAGATCTTCACAAAATAGCTAATAAGGAATTTCCTAAAATAGCCGAGAAATCAATACTAAATATTTATAAGGGTTCTGAAAAACTTATTGATCAAAAATCAATAAGATTAAAAAGTAGATTATTGAGACAAAGAAAACCTGAAGATGGAAAAATCGATTGGAAAAAAAACTCCAATATTCAGGTTTATAATTTGATTAGGGGAATAACAAAACCTTATCCTGGGGCATTTTCTTTTAATAAAAAAAATAAAATTATAATTTTTAAATCCAAAATATTAAAAATTAAATTATCAAAAAAAAAGGCTGGTGAAGTCATTTTTTTCGGTAAAAAGATTTTGATTAAATGCAAAAAAGGATATATTCAGGTTTTAAATTACCAAGGAAAATTAAAGAACAAAGATATTTTAGGATAAATTATGCTGGCCATCATTCAAGCCAGAATGTCATCAAAAAGATTCAAAGGTAAAGTTCTTAAAAAACTTTATAATAAAACTGTATTAGAGAAAGTATATCATAATGTAAAAAAATGTAAAAAAATTAATAAAATTGTCATCGCAACATCTATTCACTCTTCAGATGATAAAATAGTAAAACTTTGCAAAAGAGAAAAAATCAATTTTTTTAGGGGGGATTTAAAAAACGTTACTAAAAGATTTTTTAAACTGTTAGGTAAGCAAAAATCAAAATATTTTGTCAGAATTTGTGCTGATAGTCCATTATTAGATACACAAATTTTAGATAAAATTGTCAATTTTTCAAAAAAAAATGATTATGATGTTATTACGAATGTTTATCCAAGAAGTTTTCCAAAAGGACAGTCGATTGAAATTTTAAATAAAAATATGTTTATTAAAAATTTTCCCTTGATAAAAAATAAATATGATCAGGAGCACGTTACAACTTACTTTTATAGAAATAGTAAAAATTTTAAAATTAAAAATTTTTTATATAAAAAAAACTTTTCAAAAATAAATTTAAGCATCGACAATCCAAGAGATCTTATAAAACTAGAGAAAGTTATAAAAAAAATAATTAAGAAATATAATTCTAACTTCTCAATTAAAAATTTAATTTCTTGCGTTTAAAATAGTAACAATTTTTTTTCAAGTTTTTCTAGAGTATTTTTTTTATTATATCTATTCAAAGCTTTATATGCTTTTTCGGATTTAAGAATTGCTTTACTATAATTATTGAGTAATAAATTAATTTTTTTTGAAAAATCTTTGTCACTTTCTTTTGTAAAAGTTTCTCCATATTCCCCATAGTTGAGCAATTCATCTACACAACCTACATTTTTGGGTGCCAGGCAAGGTATTTTATAACTTATAGCTTCACCCAAAACATTTGGTGTACCATCATACTTAGATGTTAAACAAAATATATCGATTTTATTTCTAAGTTTTTTGAAAGGATCTTTAACAAAATTATAAAATTTTACCTTTGATTTTTTAATAAATGATAATTTTTTTAGATCATTCATTAATGGGCCGTCTCCAACAAAGGATATTTTAGCACAAAATTTATTGTTTATTTTTAAACAGTTTCGCAAAAAAAATATTGGATCTTTGCTATCTACCAACCTGCCAATAAAAAAAATATTATATTTTTTTTTTATTTTTTTTTTAGAAACTACAAATTTAGGAAAATGATTCCGTATAACTAAAGTTTTTTTTATTTTAAAATTATTTGAAAGTATTTTTAAATGTTTTTTATTGTATAAAATTACAAGATTTGCAAATTTCATTAATATTAAATCAACCTTTCCAATTTGAAGACCTGAGCTAGATGAAAAAAAATTATTTTTATTTATACTAATAGGATTTGCAATTCTAACAATAAGACTAAAATTTAAATTAAAAAATTTTAATAATAATAAAAAAAAATGACTATCTAAAGATAAAACTATTTTATTTAAGTTTTTAATTTTAAATAATTGAAAAACACAATACAATTCATTCAGTAAATAAAATTTTTCAAAAAAAGTACTTTTTGGATTAATTATATTTACTTTAGAATTAATATTTTTAAGTAAACTTAAGTCCGAAGTATTAGTGATTAGGAACAAATTAAATTTTTTAATAAAGTACTGAGAATATAGTTCAAGTGTTTTTTTACATCCATCGTTACTAATGTTTGGATAAAAAATTATTAGTTTTTTTTTCATTAAATTAAAATTTGTTGACTTTAATATTCTTTTTTATTATTAAAATATTTATTTAATCAATATTATAATAAACTATAACTTCAATGAAAAAAATTCCTTTGTTTAAGCCTTGGCTTTTTAAGAGTGATTTAAACGTTATAAATAAATCTTTAGGATCAGGTTGGTTGACTCACGGACCACAAAATTTAATTTTTGAAAAAAAATTCTCACAATTAGTAAAATCCAAATATGCAGTGTCAATGAATTCTTGTACTAGTGCACTTGAATGTGCATTAAAGTTGATCAAAAGAAAAGGTGAAGTCATTATTCCAAGTTGGACCTGGGTGTCAACTGCTAATGCAGTTTTAAATACAAATAATATTCCTGTTTTTGCAGATGTGGACATTAATTCAAGAAATTTAACAGCAGAAAACATTAAAAAAAAAATAACAAAAAAAACAATCGCTGTAATTGTAGTTCATTTTGCAGGATTACCTTGTGATATGGGAGATATCCTTAAACTTTTATCAAAAAAAAAAATTGAACTTATTGAAGATAGTGCTGAAACATTGGGAGCTAAATGGAATGGAAGATATACAGGTTCATTTGGCACCGGGTGTTTTTCTTTCTTTCCAACAAAAAATATAACTACTGCTGAAGGTGGAATGCTCACAACCAATAACAGGCAGAGCTACCTAGAGGTAAAAAAAATAATTGCACATGGAATTAATCATTCAAAAAAACCAACCTTTTGGCATCGAGAAGCAGATTTACCTGGTCATAATTATAGATTACCAAACCATTTGGCAGCTCTTGGCGTTAATCAATTAAAAAAATTAAGCTTTTTTAATAGTGAAAGATTAAAAATTGCAAAAGTATACGATAAAAATCTTTCTAAATATTCTGATGTCATTCAAGTACAGAAAAAAAATAAGAAGTTAAGTCATTCATATCAAATGTATACTTGTTTAATAAAACCAAAATTAAGAAATGATTTTTTGATTTATATGAAAAAAAAAGGTGTAGAGGTATCTGCTCATTTTGTACCCCCTCTTCATAGACAAAGTTATTTAAAAAAATTTTGCAAATCAAAATTACCTAATACGGAAAAGCTTTCTAAAGAAATTGTAACTTTACCCATTTACCCAAACCTTAAAAAAAAAGAACTTTCAATTATTATAAAATTAATAGATAAATGGTACTCTAATGTCAAAAAATAATTATCTAATTACCGGTGGATTAGGATTAATTGGATCAAATATTTCAAAGCAATTAGTAAGGAAAAAAAATGTAGGAAAGTGTATTTTAGTTGATAATTATGTAGGATATATAAATCCTCTAAGAAGGCATTTTAGAGATTTTAGGAAGTTTAGATTTTCAGACCTTTACAATAAAAATGTAAGTTCATCGATAAAAAAAAAATATATATTTGAAAGAGGTGATGTATCAGACTTTAAAACAATGTTGAGCTTGTTAGAAAAATATAAACCTAAAGTAATTTTTCATACCGCCGCAGTACCAGTCGCAAAAATACAAAATTCAAATATTTCTGAATTTAGAAACGGGTCCCTAGACACCACAATAAATATTTTAGATTGTGTTGATTTTCTTCAAAAAAAGCGGGGATATAAGTTAAACAGATTTCTTTATATTTCATCAAGTATGGTTTATGGAAATTTCAAAAAAAAAGAAGTAACTGAAATGGATAAAACCGATCCTATAGAAATTTATGGTACAATAAAACTAGCTGGCGAAACTATAACTAAGGGGGTGGCTAGTCATTACTCAATTCCTTATACAATTATAAGACCATCCGCGGTCTATGGACCCACTGATATGAATGAGAGAGTAACACAATATTTTTTAAATAAATCCTCAGAGTCCGAGCCAATTAAAATTCATGGAAAAGATGAGAAATTAGATTTTACATATGTTTATGATATTGCTAATGGAATTATTAAAGCAGGTCTAAGTAAGAAAGGTGCAAATAATACCTTTAATATAACATATGGAAAGGGAAGAACTTTATTGAGCTATGTTCAGGAATTAAAAAAATATTATAAAAATATAAATTATAAAATTATAAAAAGAGACTCTTTCAGGCCAAAAAGAGGAACATTGTCTATTACAAAAGCTAAAAAACTTCTTAGTTATAAACCCAAGTATGATTTAGAAAAAGGTGTAAAAGAATACATCAAATTTAATAAATTATATTTTTAAAATTTATTATTTGATCCATCTTCCTCTGTAATTTTTATAAGTATCTTTTTCACCCTTTTGCAAACCTAAACCTAAATCTTTGTTAAACATTTTAAAATTTTCTTGAATTTTTTTCATTTGTAAAAAAGTATTTGGAGTAAGAGCAAACTTATTATCTCTACCAGGTAATTTATTATTACTTGTAAAATGTTTTTCAATCAAAACAGCTCCATTTGCAATTGCAAAACTTGCATCATCGATGCCTTCGCAGTGACCTGAATATCCAACGTTTTTAAAATATTTTTTTAAATAAAAAAATTTTTTAAAGTTCGTATTAATTGAATTTAATGGATAAGAGCTTACACAATGAAGAACTATTAGCTTTTTATTGTTTTTAAATTTGTGTAATTTTTTTAGTTCTTTAAAAGTTAAACAACCAGTGGAAAGAATTACTTGGTCAAAAATTTTAAGTGATTTTTCTATTAGATTTATATTATACGCTTCAGGAGATGGAATTTTAACAATCTTTTTTGACACGCTTGCTAAAATTGATATTCCTTCCTCTGACCAAACTGAGGCAAAGCATTTAAGTTTTTTTTTTTTAGAAAAATTAAATAAATATTTATATTTTTGTTTATTAAGAAATGCTTTTTCATAAATTTTTCTTCTACCATCCTTATCCCACGGACCTGGTCGTAGATATTTTGGGTTCCATATTTGAAACTTTACAGCATCAGCTCCACTTTTTTTCGCCTTTGTTATCATTCTTTTTGCGAGATCTAAGTTGCCTAAGAAATTCCAACCAATTTCCGCCACAAGATATGAATGATTTTCTAAAATTTTAAATGTCATTTTTTAAAATATAAAAATAATTGTTTGTTTTGTCTAACTTAAAGGGACGATTGCATAAAGTTAAATTATATTCCTTTTTAAGGTAACTAAAAGTTTTTTTTTGAAAAGACATAAAATGCTGACAATCGATCTTATGAGAAGAGCTATATGGCGTTGTAATTATTCCTATAAATTTAGAAATTTTTTTAATATTTTTAATAAATTTTTGAGTATCCACTATATGATCTATATAATTGTAAATTCCCAAAAAATCATAGGTTTTACCAGATGAAAATTTTTCTATTTTTATTTTCTTGTTCAATTTATATATACAATTAAAAAAATAACTATTTTCATATTTAATAAAATAGTTTTTAAAACCATATTTTTTTGATTGTTCAAACATACCCCATGATGGACAACCTAATTCAGCATAATTTGAATTCTTTTTCAAGTTGGTTGACTTAATTAAATAGTTCCATATTTCTTTATTTCCATATCCGGCAAATTGACTGTAATTTTTTGGATTTTTTATAAATTTCAAAATTTTTTTACCATCTGTATCAATTTCTTTTATTTTATTTTTTTCTAATTGGTACAAAAAACGCTTTTTTGTTTTTAAAAAAAAATTACTTTTGGTATCAATAGCATTTAATATTTTTTTTATTTCTCTTTTAATTTTATCTCTATTTTCTACATTTAAATTTTTAATATTATACATGAGTTTTTTTAAAAGATTTAAAAATTCCTTTTTTGAAAATTTTTTTGAATTTTTATTAATACACGCTGGGTGTATAGGCATATATTTATTATAAAGCAGTTTATTTGCTTTTATGTTGATCCATCGTTTTTTATAAATGGTAGAGCATTTTGAACACTCTACATTATACAATTTCCTTAAAATAGTACTTTCCTCTATACCTAAAATTTTTCCAATTAGATGTGAATAAACATTTTTTTGATTATAAATTATTTTTTTTATTCCTACTGATTTACATAGAGGACAATTTTTAATAGTAATTAACATATATGATTTTAATATAAAATTTATTACATTATAAAATATAGTAAGCAATATAATTTTTAATTAATACTAACTAATAAATTCATGAAACCTATAAATTTTAGTAATAAAAAAATCTTTGATCTAGTAGTTGAAAAAAGAAGAAAAATCGGTTACGGCCCCTGGGAAACTGAAATTTATAGTATGGGTAAAATTTTAAGAAAAAAATATTTTTATCCTAGTTTTTTACCAATCTTTGTTGGCTCAGATCATGGTGTTAATTGGGGAAGTAAGCTTAGGCCCAATGAAAAAAAAAATAAATTTATTTATTTTCTTACCTATAATTTAAATAAAAAAAACAAAATAAATAACTCAAAACTAAAATTTAAAGCAGTAAATATAACTCATCCTTGGATTTTTTTTAGAAAATTTTTTTTTAAAAATAGAAAAAAAAAAAATAAAAAAGGAACAATTGTTTTCTTCCCTCATAGCATACCCGGGGGTAAGGTAAATTTTAATATGAATTTATATTTAAAAAATTTAAAAAGATTAGAAAAAAAATTTTATCCTATTACGATTTGTTTGTATTACAATGATACAAATATGAAATTAATCAAAAAGTTAAGGAAAAATAATTTTGGAATTGTAACTTTTGGCCACCCTTTAAACTTTAATTTTGTTGATAATTTTTATTCTATATCTTCCAACTTTAAATATGCAACTTCTCCCTTAATAAATTCTATTGGATCAAATGTTTATCTTTGTCATGAGGCGGGGCTAAAATTCTTTTTTTATGGTGGAAAGGCTGAAAAAAAACTTAAAAATTTTAAAAGAAAAAATAGCTTTCATTTAGACTTAAACTTTTATTCTTATAAAAATGAAAGACATTTGTTCTATAAATTTAAAAGGCTTTTTCATATCAAAAATCTCTATAATAAAAAGGCTAAAAATGAAAAAGACTCAATCGTAAATCATATTTTATCTAAAAATTTAGTTGAAAATAGATTTATAATATCATTACTATTTTACTTTTCATTTATAAGGCATATTAATATATATATTAAACATCATTTATTTTATAATATTAAAAAAAATATAACTCGCTTATTTGCTTAATGACAAAAACAATAATTAAATTTTTTTTTAAATTGCAAACTCTTTTTTTTGGAAGATTGATTAATGAAATTAAAACTTTTAATGAACGCAACTCACTACAAAGTTTAATTGATAAAAATTCATCAGAAGAAGCATTTAATATTTTTAAAGATGAGTTTAAACAAAAAATTTTAATAAATGATGATGACCCATTTTTAGCTAGAAAAAAAATATTAGAATATTCACTTTCGCAAATTCAAAAAAGCTCTCTGGAAAAATCAAATAACAAAAATTTAATTTTAGAGTTTGGAGTTTTTAAAGGCACTTCAATTAATATTATAGGAAAATATTTTTTGCATGACCAAAATATTAAAATTGTAGGATTTGATACATTTACTGGATTGAATGAAGATTGGAAAGGGAATTATCAAGCAAAAGGTTCAATGAATTTAGATGGTAAAATACCAAATGTTCAAAATAATACTTCGTTAATAAAAGGAAAAATTCAAGATACACTTTTACCCTTTTTAGAAAAAGAGAAGTTAAAAGTATTATTTATAAATATTGATGTTGATACTTATGAAACTACTAAATTTATTTTACAAAATTTAAAAAGTCGATTGTCAAAAGGCACAATTATAAATTTTGATGATTTTTACAATTATCCTGGCTGGACTAATGGTGAGTATAAAGCATTGAAAGAAACTTTTAATGATGATGAATATGAGTATTTGGCATTTTCAACAAAAAAAGGACATGTGTCTATTAAACTGAATTAATTTTAACACAATATTCAATTCTATACTAATTAGCTAATTTTTTTAAAATTAAAACATTGTTGTTCAAAGTAAGAATTTTGAAATTAGATTTTTCATTTAAAAAACTAGCAATACCATAAAGATTATTTTCTTTTAATACCTTATAACCTCTCCAAAAAACTGAATTAATTATTAATATTCCATTTGAGTTTAAAAATTTAAAAGAGTTTTGGCAATCATTAAAAACATCATTTGATTTATGACTAGCATCTAGGTATATCAAATCAAAAGTATTAATATTTTCTGAAAAAAAATTGTTTGTTTTTGATTTAATTTTTGTAATTTGACTCTTAAATAATTTAGTATTGAAATTGAAATATTCTTCAGCGTCAGAATTATATTTTTTTAAATAACTTCTATCCCATTCATCTACACATGTAATTTCAAATTTATTATTTAAACTGTTAAAAAAAATTGTAGAGTGCCCCTCATAACATCCCAACATCAATAATTTTTTTTTATTATTAAGAAAATTATTTCCTATGATTATTTCATATATAAATGGGATATTAAATTTAATGTTTTGCTTATCTAAACCCATTACTTTATTCTGACCTTTTAAATAAGATATTTTGTCGTTAAATATTTGAATTTGTTTAAAATTTTTTTTAAATATACTTTTTTTAAAAAAGAGCGATTTTATATAAAATATGATAAAATTGATTTTGCAACCACAGTAAATTGCATAAATTATATTTTTGAGGTGTTTCATAGAAAATTTATTTGTTTAATTTATATAAATTAAGTAAAAATTAATCTAGTTTGTAGTGATATTTTTTTTTGACACAATTTTAACATAAATTAGAGGTTCCTGTATAAATTATCATAATGAAAGAAAACTTCTTATTTGATCTAAATTCAATTTTAACCAGAAAAGAGAGATATCTTTTAAGTATTTCATTGCTTATATCAATACTAATCATGCTTCTTGAAGGTATAAGTGTTATGGTTATACCTATTTTAATAACAAATGTTATTGAGAGTGAGACAAACAAATATTTTTTAAATATTCAAAACTATTTTCCTTTTTTTGAATTTTTTTTTGAATCATTCAATAAAATAATTTTACTTATTTTTATAATTTTTGCCTTAAAAACTATAATAAATTATTTCCATCATTCTTATGATTTTATAGTACTAAAAAGAATAAGATTAAGAATATCTGACCTCCTTTTTAATAAATTGATAAATTCTAGTTTATTGCGTTTACAAAAAACAACCATTTCAACTAAGATTTGGTATTTTTTAATGTGTGATAATTCAATTGCGCTAATATCGTTTTCTATTCAATTAATAAAAAGTATTTTAATTTGTTCTTTAATATTTATTATAATAATTTTAAATCTTGATATTAATCTTCTATATTTTTTTACAGGTACTATTTTAATTATTACTCTATTTTATACAGCTTTTAATAAAAAAATAATTAGTGCAGGTAAAATTACTAATATTTTTAAAAAAGAAAAAATACAATCTATTCAAGAAACATTCTTAGGGATTAAAGAAATTATTATTTATAGAAAAAAAAACTTTTTTAAAAATAAGTTTAATTTAAAAAATATTGGTGTAAATAAATATTTACAACAAAACCATTTAATTGCTGGAATACCATCTAATTTTTTAGAATTGGTAGGGGTTATTTTTATAATTGCATACATTAAAATTACGTTAACTGATCAAATAAATCAGACGGAATTTATTTATAATATTGGATTAATTTCTTTTGGAAGCTTAAGAATAGTCTCATATTTTAAATTAGGGACTTATAATCTAAATCAAATAAAAAGAGAAAAATATGCCCTTGCGACATTGAAAGAAAATTTAGGAGTCTTGAAAAGTAAAAGTGAATTTTCTGAAAATACTCATGAATATAACTCGCCAATTGAAAATAATGCCATAGAAATAAAAAATGTTTCCTTTAAGTATAATGATAAAGTCATTTTAAATAATATAAACTACAATTTTGAAAAAAATAAATTTTACGTGATATGTGGAGAAAGTGGTTCGGGTAAATCAACATTATTAGACTTAATAATAAATGTTAAAAAAAGTTCATCAGGAATTTTTAATTTTTTACATTCTCAAAATGAAATTGGTTATGTATCCCAAGAAAGTTTTTTACTCGAGGCATCATTAAAAAATAATATTGCTTTTGGAGAGTATGAAAATGAAATTAATGAAGAGAGGATAAAAAAAGTTTTATCTAAAGTAAACTTAGAAAGTATTTTTAAAGATGACGAAAATAGTTTAAATAAAATAATAGAGCAAAATGGCACGAATTTATCTGTTGGTCAAAAACAACGAATTGGGATTGCACGTGCATTGTATTTCAAACCAAAAATAATTTTATTAGATGAGCCAACATCAGCATTGGATAAAGAAAACTCAGAATTAATATTAAATTTATTAAAAAAACTTTCTAAAGAATGTACTATAATAATGGTGTCCCATAAAGAATTAACGTTTGATGGAATAGATAAAGTATTAGAGTTAAAAAATTGTAAATTAACAGAATTATAAAATTTATGACTAATAAAAAGATTAATGTTGCAATAGTTGGGCTGGGAAACATAAGTAAAAAACATATCAATGCAATAAATAAATTTAAAAAATTTAGATTAGTTTCTGCTTGTGATCCTAAAAAAGAAATTAAGGGCATAAAAAATTATAAAAGTATAGATAAAATGCTTAAGAGCCAAAAAAATATAGATATAGTATCTATAGCATCACCATCTGGTGAACACTTCTCACAGATTTTCAGGTCATTAAGATTTAAAAAAAATGTAATAGTTGAAAAACCGATGTGTATGAACTTTCTACAAGCGAAAAAATTACTTAATTATTCTGTAAAATTTAAGAGGGAGGTTTTTGTTGTTTATCAAAACCGACTAAACCCTTTAGTAAAAATTGTTAAAAATAAAATTTCAAATCAAACTCTAGGTAAATTAATTACATTTAACTCTAATTTATATTGGAATAGGGATGATAGATATTTTAAAAAATCTAAATGGAGGGGTAGTAAAAAGTTTGATGGAGGTGTTGTAATGAATCAGGGCACGCACAATATAGATATTTTTTTAAATTTTTTTGGAAAAATTAAATCTGTGTACTGTTCAAAGGTAAAAATTAAAAAATATCTGGAATGTGAGGATACATGTAATATTTCTTTTATTTTTAAAAATGGTTTGATTGGTTCATTTAATTTATCAACTGCAGTGAATAAAGAAAAATATATTAATGAGATAGAAATTTTAGGATTAAAGAAAAATATAAAACTTTGTGGTAGAAATCTAAATATATTAGAATATCAGAAAAGTACAAAAACTTTAAAAGAAAGAAACGATTTACATTATCTTTTTTATAAATCTATTTATGAAATTTTATCAAAAAATAAAAGAAATATTTTTTCAATAAGTAGTGTATTAGAAAATTCAAAAGTAATGGACTCTATCAACAAATCTCTTAGATCAAATACTAAAATTTCCATACAATAATGATACTGAATAAGTTTGAACTAAAAAATAAAAATATAAATTTAGATGAAAAAAAAAATAATTTTTTTACTGAATAATTACGATTTTATTTCTAATAGGGCTAAAAAAAATTTAACTTTAAGACAAGCATATTCTCATATAAAAAAAAAAGAAAAAATTTGGCCAAGTTTTTTTGCTGAAAAATTAAAAAAAAATTATTATACTCAAATTGAGTACCCCAACACATTAAAAAAATACTTTGGAGAAAAAAATTATATTAACAAATTAAAAAATAAAATCGATATTTTTAAACCAAATATAATAATTTGTTTCTTAAACGATCATAAAGTTAATAATTTACTCAAAGATTACAAAACAAAATCAAAAAATATTATTTGGGTTTCATTTAATTTAAATTTAGAGAAAATAAAAAAATTAAAAGAATCATTTGATTATTTTATTTCTGATAATAACTTTTTAATTCGTATGGCAAAAAAGTCTGGTTTCCAATGTTACAAACTTTTATCATCAACACCTAATTATAAAAAAATAAATAGAAAAAATTTTTACAAAAAAAATAATATAGTGCATTTCTCTGGATCACTTGGTGGTCAATTTTCATACAGAAGAGAAGTACTTGAATATTTATCAAATAATTTAGATATTTTTACTAGAATAAGGAATTTATCTGAAAATAATAAGTATCTTAACTATATAGTATCAAAGTTGAATAATATATTTCCATCATTTACAAATTATTTATTTTTTAAAAAAATTTTACCTTTAACAAGTAATCTAAAATTCAAAAATCAAAAAATGTTATTTGGTGAAGAAATGCTAGAAGATATGAGAAAGTTTAAATTTTGTGTGAATATTCATTCTGACTTTGACATTAATAACAGTACAAATATGAGAACATACGAAGTTCTATCGAATGGATGTTTATTATTCACCGATAAAAATTTTGATACAGCTAAATATTTTAAAGATAAAAAACACTTAATATATTTTAATTCAAAAGAGGATTTATTAAAAAAAATAAACTTTTATAAAAAAAAAATTGACCAATCATTTAATATTGCCAAATCAGGAAATAAACTTTTTTTAAATAAATTTCATTCAGGTAAAAGAGTTAATGATTTTAATAAAATTTTATATATGATTCTAAAATAAAAAAATGAATTCATTTAATAAAAAAAATCCGAAATATTCTATTTTATTACCAACATGGAATAAAATTGAATATTTAAAACACAGTATAAATTCTGTAATAAGCAATAATTATAAGAACTTAGAATTACTTATATCTGATGATCATTCAGATGATGGTACTGAAAAGTTTTTAAAAGAAATTGATGACATAAGAGTGAAGATATTCAAACCACCTTTCAAATTGACTCAAACAAAAAATTATGAGTTTTTACTTGGTAAAGCAAAAGGTGAGTGGGTAGCTATTTTAGGGGATGACGATGGCTTAATGCCAAATTTTTTTTTAAAGATTGATGAGATAACATCAAAGTTTAAAGATTTAGAGATAATAAAATCCAAAAGAGCTATTTATTATTGGAAGGGAGTCGAAGATTTATATGGAAATAGAGTTGTTTATTTCGAAGACTTAAATAAAAAGCCAAAAATAAGAAATAGCAAAATTGATTTATTTCTATCATTGTCTGGTATACGTAATTCACAAGATATACCAACTATTTATACATCAGGTATTATAAAAAAAAAATTAATTGATAAAATAAAAAATAAATCAAATAATTTTTTTTTTCACTCGATTGTACCAGATTATTATTCAATGGTAGCTCTTTCATTTGAAAAAAAGAAATATTTATTTTTAGAAAACCCAATAACTTGGGTGGGTGTTTCCCCATTATCCACCGGGAGATCAAGACGGATTTATTTAGAAAAAAATAAAAATAAAACTGACGAAAGTTATATTAACAAGAATATGGCATTAAGTGGTAAAATATCTAAAATTATTCACAAATTAGGAATATATCCAGCTTATCTATTTGAAGGTATTTTAAAACACCCTTATATATCAGATTTTTGGAAAAGTAAATTTTCAAGGACTCTTGTTTACTGTTCATGTACTATATTATTTCTAGAAAAAAAAAAAAATTTACCTTTTAGATTAAAAATCAATCTTTCAAGAAAACTTTTTTTTTACAATCTTATTAAAGAAAAAAAAAGATATAATTTAAGTTATACTTTATACTTTCTAATATTAATTTTTCTTTTTTTTGTAAGAAAATTATTTAAAATTTCTGCAAGAATTAGTTTTTTATTTGATAAGTATTTTAAAAAAATTATAAAACATAAAACTTTAATTATTGTATCAAATGATAGAGACAAGTATCCAAGTTTTACAATATTGAATGATTTTGTTAAAAAAAAACGTGATTTTTAGATGAATTTATTGAGTTTAATCGCTAACTAATTTATAGGTATGAGTAATGAGTTTTGAATATTTTTATAATAATCTAGTACCAATAATATTTTTAATAATTTCTGGCGGATTAATAAGACAATCTTTAGTTTTTGCATCTCAGATATGGGCCAAAACATTTCACCATACGCTTACATTTTTTTTATTACCTATTGCCACATTTGTTATTACAAAATCTATAGCAGGTAACATAGCTTTATCTCTTGGTATGATTGGTGCATTATCAATTGTAAGATTTAGAAATCCAGTTAAGAATCCCTTTGAGTTAGTTATCTTTTTTTGCAGTATTACATTAGGTATAGCAGCTGGGGTTGATATAAAATTAGCTATCATTTTTTTATTTGTTGTGATTTTAATAATAATAACCTCACACGTATACTCTAAATTCAGACTTAGAAGTAATTCAAGAGTTTTTGTTCCATCATTTGAGGAAGGATACTCTCTAAATATTATTGAAATTTCATCAACAAAAGAAATTGAAGAATTAAAAAAATACAATATTTTGCACTTCAATTTTAATAAAGAAAAATCCTCTTATGAATATAAGATCTCCGAGAGGGATAAAAATGAAATTCTCAATATAGAGAAAAAAATTAAAAATCTTGAAAGTGTCACGAACTATGAGATTAGATATAGTTTTGATTAAAAGAAAAATATTTTCTTCATTTTTATTCTTAGTTTTATTTTTTTCTATATCAAACTCATCTTTAAGGGCTGAAAATCAGATAAATGAGTGTAAAGAGTTTGATGTTGATAAATCTTTAAATAATTTAAAATCACTTCAAATCAAATTTCAGAATTATAAAAGTTGGTCAATAAATGGATTAAGAATTTTAAAATTTGAGGATAAAACTAAAATTATTCCTGAAAAATTTAAAAAAAGATTTACCGCATCTTTAATTGCGAATAGTAAAACAAATCAAAAATGTGAGTATAAAGCAAGAATTAGACAAAGCGGAAATAAATTTGATCATATTCAGTTCAAAAAAGGGAATATCATTCAAAGTTTAGATGTTACTTTAGAAAATGGAAGCATTTTTGGAATAAAAAAATTCAAGTTATTTATACCAGCAACAAGAAATGGTGCTAGTGAGATAATTACTAGTCACTTGCTTGCAAAGTTAGGATATTTATCTCCAAGAACTTTTTTTTTAGATATTAGTTTAAATGGTAAAACATCAAAATTCTTGTTTTCAGAAAAAACAACCAAAGAACTAATTGAGAATTTTGATTTCAAAGAAGCACCTTTATATGAAGGTAATGAAAATTTGGTAATTGGAACTTCGAAAAATAAAAATTTAATTTATAATAAAAAACTAACATTTGCCAAACAGATAAATACAAGCTGGATAGACTCATTAAAAAACAGAGAAATCTCTATTAATGGATTGACAAAATTAAATAACGTTTATTTTAAAAATATTTCTTACTTTAAAAAAAAAAAACATAAGATAGATCAATTAACACTTGATTATAAACTTTTGTCAAACAACAATAAAGATCATTTTGAATATTTAGCTATATATGATGCCTTATTAAATTCTGTTAATGGTGGACATGCTTTGTTACCCCATAATAGAAAATTTTATTTTGACCCATCTTCAGAAATGTTTTATCCAATTTTTTATGACGGGTCCCCAGGTTCAGTTCATCGATCTCTTTTTGGTGGATGGAGTACAAAAATAAAGAAACTTCAAAACAATCAATTTAAATGGGGTATATCAAAAAATTCAATTATTGGAGCTGATCCAGCAATTAAAAAATTAGATTCAATTGATATGAAAACTACTTTCAATACTTTAGAGAACTATGGGGTAAAATATACTTATAAAGAATTTTTGAAAATAATTGATGCCATAAAACATAATTTAAAAGTAATCTCGAAAATTGATTATAAAGAACTTGATGAATTCAATTTAGATTTGGGAGATTATATTCAATTTGCAAGAATTGATACATCTGAATTTAACATTTTTTATTCTAATAAAAAAAATAATTTTGTTTGCTTAATGAATTTAAATGATTGTTCATTGATAAATTTAGATGAAAAAAATTTTAAAGTTTTGATTAATGGCGAATTTGAATATGAAGGTAATAAATCTTTATACCTTGGTTATTTGGTAAATAATGATGAAAAAAAAACTTTTAATATAAGATGAGTTATAGAATAGAAAAAAAATTTGTTTTGGATCCAAGAAAATATGAAGTTTTAATTGGTTATTTGATATCAATCGAAGCTCAAAAAATTTATGATCAGAGGACTATATTTTCTACATATTATGATAATGATTTTTTCTCATCGTATAAAAATTCAGAGGAGGGAGTTGTTCCAAGAAAAAAAATTAGGTTAAGATCATATAATTCTCTTTCTCATGGAGAAAATTCTAAATTTGAACTGAAGATTTCTTCTCAAGAAAACAGATTTAAGATATCTAAAAAAATTAAGGACGTTAATAAATTAGAAAATTATTTAAATAGTGGATATTTAGATAAAACATATGGAGTTTGTAAACCAGTTATAAATGTATTCTACAAAAGAGAATATTATCAACTTAAAGACTGCAGAATCACTGTTGATAAAGATATAAAATATTGGAATTATAAAAAAAATATTAACAAATTTGACGAACCGTTTTCGGTAGTAGAGTTTAAAAGCCCAATTGATGATGAAATTAATTTAGAAAATAACTTATTATTTAATTTAACTAGTAGATTTTCAAAGTATTGTAGGGGTATGAATAAAGTATTTTTTAATATAAAGAATTATTAATATGAATTCAAAAAATTTTTTTGGAAAAGGAATAAGTTCTATAGAAGGAACAGATTGGAAATTTAACAAAAATATTTCAAACAATTTTGATAAGCATGTTCGTCAAAGTATTCCAATGTATAATGAGATACAAAAATATATTTGTTCGCTTAGTGAATGGTTTTTAAAAGATGGATCAAATATTTATGATTTAGGATGCTCTACGGGTGAGACACCAAAAAATTTATTTAAAAAATTCCCTAATAAAAAAATTAGTTACGTAGGATATGATTTAAGCAAGGAAATGATAAAGATGGCAAAGAAAAAAAACATTAAAAATTTAAGTAAAATAAAATTTAAAATTGCAGATATTCTAAAGGTAAATTATAAAAAAAATACAGATTTATTTTTATCAATTTTAACTTTTCCTTTTCTTAATTCAGAAAAAAGACTTAAACTTTACAAAAAAATTTATAAATCTTTAAAGTTTGGTGGATCACTTATCTTTGTAGATAAAATAAGATCTTCTAATTCAAATTTTGAAGATATTTTCAATCAAATATACTTTGATTTTAAAATAGAAAATAAACTAAATCCTTCTCAAGTTTTAAATAAATCTAAAAGTATTAGAAGTTCAATGGAACTTTTTGAGCTATCTGAAATTGATAAATTTTTGTTAAAATCAGGCTTTAAAAAAAGAGAGGTTTTCTTTAGGTGGTATAATTTTGTTGGTATTATTGCTATAAAATAACTATTTATTTATCAATTCATTATAAACCTTCAAATATTCTTCAGAAATTTTATCATCTGAAAACTTTAAAATAGACTGTCGGCACTTTTTAGTTATTAACTCACTATTTTGATTTTTAACCCAATTGATACCGCTAATAAATTCATCAACATTTTCTTTTTCACATATATAACCATTTTCTTTATGATCAATTATATCTGTTAAGCCTGTGTTTTTTAATCCAATAACTGGTGTACCACTCGCGCAAGACTCACTTGCAACTTGTCCAAATGCCTCTTTATTACTTGGAATAGTAGTAATATCTGCTGCGCTATAAATTGTAGAAAGTTCACTTTCAAGGTTAATATAGCCTGTTTCAATTAATCTTATTTTATCATCAAAAACAAATTTATCTTTAACAGTGTTTTTTTCACCACAGATGATTAAATTGATTTTATTTGTTTCAGAAAATTTATTAATTACTTTAACTAAAAATTGAAAATTTTTATTTTTTTTAAAAATTGAATTATTTGAACAAAACAGAATTGTAAAATCATCATTTAAACCTAACTTTTTTCTACTTTCAGATTTATTTTTTTTTTCAAAAGATTTACTATTTAAGGGATTGTTTATAAATGAAATATCTTTGTTTTGTAGTATTTTACTATTCCTTGCTTCATCCATTAAATTTTTGCTTACAGCTATAAATTTAATTTTATTAATTTTATTATAAGTTTCTTTTTTAATTTTTAATATTTTTGTATTAGATAATTCATTTTCAAATAAGGTATCTACAGGATAGTGATAGCCGCCAGAAAATGGCCAATAATCATGCATAGTCCATACAATTGGTTTTTTTATTTTTATTAAAGATTTTATGTTTATCATACCTGCATTAATCCAATGAAGGTGAACTATATCAGGATTTTTTATTTTAATTAATAAAGGGATGAAAGAAAAAGGAACTGCATTAGACGAAAAAGTTGTATCTTTACTTTTATTATTTACGTCAGAAATTATTTTATCAATAACTGAATAAGGTTTTGATAAAAAATTTAAAATAATATTTTTTTTGTTCTTAAAAAAAAGATTTCTGAATTTATTTTTTTTTTAAGAGAATAATTTATTCTTTTTACGGCTTTGGCCGCACCTCCAGTCTCTAAAGAATTTAAATGTAAAACTTTCATTTCCTAATTTCAAAATAAAAAAAATTTACAAAAGGAATTTTCTTACCAAAAAATGTGAAAATTTTTTTCATTATTTTGCCCCTCGAGATTAAATTTTTAATGATTATACTTCTATCAAATTCTGAAACGTAATCATTTCTAATAATTTTTTTTGTTAAAATTAAGTTATTTTTTTTTGCTAGATTGATTATATCTTGGCTTGAATAAGTGTAACCATGATGAAATTTAAATACCTCAAACTTCTTCTTTTTTAAAAAAGATAAAAAATACAAAAAATAAATTTCAATTGGTAAGTATATTCTATCATATATTATTTTATAAATATTTAGCGTAGAGCTTCCTGGACTTATGATAATGACTCCGTTTTTATTAATTATTTTTTTACAATTTTTAAAAAACTTATTTAACGTATATTTGTCGAAAGCATAAATAAGATTAAAGCAAATTATCACATCGTATTTTTTTTTTATTTTATCTTTAAATATATTAAATTTAATAAACTTAAGATTTTTAAAGTTAAGCTTTAATTGTCCCAATCCTTTTGGATAATTAATGTCTGATAAGACAATATCGTAACCTAGATCTAAAAGTTTTAATTCTGCGATACCTCTTCCAGAACCTATTGATAATATTTTTTTTTTTTTATTAATATTTTTTTTTATATAATTTACATATTCAACATTATCTTTTTTGAAATATTTTTTAAAAAAAAGAAATTTTGACTTATAAAATCTATCAGCTTTAAATGACAATTTAAGTTGATCATTCCAATTTTTTTTTTTAAATTCTGAGTACCTGAGTTTTTTATTAAATCTCGAGAAGTAATGATATTTATTATATTTTTCTTTTAATGTTAGATAATACCATTTTATCATTATAAGGCTTATTTGTGTTTATAAAAATTTCTAAATTGTTTAATCATAGATCTAATTATAAATTGAATATTGTGCCTAGGCATATATTTAAATTCATTTTTAATCCTTTGAATATTTATCTTTGGTTCCAATACTTTAGTTGACTGATTTTTAAAAATTAAACTACATCCAGTTTCTTTTTTAATTATTCTTGCAATATCAATAAGTTTTACATTTTTTCCTGAAGCTACATTATATAAATTTTTTTTACCTTTTTTAATAATCTTAAGAATCAAAAAGATAACATCATCAATCGATATGTAGTCTTTAGTTGAATTTTTATTTATTAGAATTCTAATTTTTGATTTTTGTAACGCATCTCTAATTAATGATGGTAAAACTAAAGGTGATTTAAAATTATTTCCCAAAACATTTGAGATTCGGATTACTTTTATGTTTTTTTTATTTTGGTTTAAGCAAATCGATTCTGAGGTAAGTTTTAATAAATTATAATAATCATTTAAATTTGAACTATTTACGTTTACTAAATTATTTTCTTTAGTGGGATTATTTTTATTATTTATATAAATTCTTGACGTAGAAAGAAATAAAAAAGATTGAAATTTACAATTAAAAAGAATTTCTTTTAAATGACCTAAATTTGAGTCAAAACCTTTCTTTGGATATTTTTTCCAGTCATCTGAACCAATACAATAAATTATATTTCCCAAATTTTTGCTAAATCTTTGTTGATTTTTTTTTGGTTTGAAAACTTTATATTTATTTTTTTTCAAATAACTTACAAGTTCTGAACCAATAAAACCATTAGATCCAAAAATAGTATACATATCAATAAAGTTCCAATCTCTTAAATGATTTATTTCCTAAATATGAATTAACTAAACCACTTAATTGATTAGAATAAATTATTTTTTTCCTCGTGTCTAATAGATAAAAAAATGAAAGCTTAAATAAAATTTTAAAAAAATCAGCTATAGTTTTTTCAAATCCATAAAAGGTTGAATAATTTTTTTTATAAAAATAAAATTTAGACCACATGAAGTGCCAATGTTTATTCGCCTCTACATTTAAACTATTTTTAATATTTACGGATTTACCACCTTCGTGTTTAACTTTTATATTTGGAATGACATATATTTTTTGATTTTTTCTATAAGCTCTTAAACAGTAATCTGTTTCATCGAAATATAAAAAAATATTTTCATCATAATAACCTACTTTTTTTACATTTTTTGTTTTAAAAAATAAAAAATGACCATGAACAATTTTCATTAAAAGAACATCTTTAAAACTATTAGTTTTATTAGATCTAAAATCCTGAACATACTCACTTTTTTCATGTTGAGGAGCAAGAATGATAAAATCATTAATCCTCTCTGCATATTTTAAAAAACTATCAATTGTTTTGTTGTTAAATGATATATCTGAGTCCATATATATAGAATATTTTGTTTTAATATGTTTTAACCCAGTATTTATGCCTCCCGTTTGACCAGAATTATATTTATTTAATATGACTGTCGCATTTTTATATTTTTTTTCAAAAAATCTTTTAATATTTTGTTCACCAGCGTTATCTATTATTAAAATTTTTATTTTTTTATTTATTTTTTTTACAATTTTATCAATTTTATCTTTTGAAAAATATGAAACAAAAAAAATAGTTAAGTCCTTGTATTTTTTCATTTAAATTGAATTTGTATTTAATTCTTTCAAAGTATTTTTAATATCACCTGAAATTTTTGAATTTAGTTTTAAACCAAGTTTTTCAATCTTTTTTTTTGATATTTTATATGATATTTGATTATAAAGTTTGGTGTTAATATATTTAGTCTTTACTATATAATTATTCTTTTTAATAATTTCTAAAATTTGTTTTACAGTTTTATTTTCAGACAGGACATTAAATATCTCATTTGGATAAATTTTTTTAATTAAAATGAGATTAATTACCTTGTAAGCATCTTTTAAGCTTAAGTATGGCCTATATAAATTTAAAGCCTTGCCCCATATAGGTATTTTTAGTTTCATTATTGTATTAAAACAAAATTTATTAACAGCTGTATGAAAATTCATTCCCAAAGAAAAACCACTTATAGTACCAAATCTTAGGGTAATATATTTAAGTTTTTTTTGTTTTTTTAAAATTAACTCTTCTTTCATTTTAACTTCAGCGTAGGGACTTTGAGGACTAATTTTAGAATATTCATCTACATTATTTTGTTTCGAACCGTATACACTTGTTGAGGAAATGTGTATTAGTTTTGCTTTTTTTCTTTTACAATAATCGATTATATTTTTAAAACATCCAAGATTATTTTTATAAATACTTTTTTTATCTTCAAAACTTTTTTCAACGTTTGTAATTGATGCTAGGTGAATTACTTGATCTACTTTTGGAAGAGTTAATGAAAATTTTTTGTCAGTTAGATCTCCATAAATAAATTTAAATTTTTTATTTTTAAGAGCAAAAAGTAAATTAAATTTTTGATTACTAATATTATCAACTAGATAAATTTTTTTAATTTTTTTATTTTTATGAATTTTGTTCGTTATAAAAGAACCTATATGCCCTAAAGCACCTGTAATTAAAATTCTCATTTCAGAAAATTTTTTTTAAATTTTTTAAAATCTGAGATATATTCTCTCTTGTCATATTTATAGTTACATAAAGTAATTAAAGAATCATTATTATTTTTGAAATATATAGTTATCCAATTATATGGTGGTACATATAACGCTTTTTTTAGTTTTTTGTTAAGTTTGTAAACTTTTTTGAAATTTTTTGAAATAATTTTTATTTTAATCTCTCCAGACAATGGAATAATAATTTGAGAACACTTAGAATGTGCATGATCAGCTCTTAACAATTTTTTTTTACCATAAAGAATAAAGAATCTTTTTAAGACAAAATTTTTTGGGAAAGAATTATTTACGTAAAAAGGTACTAGTGTTCCATTCTTTTCTGGATATGCAGAAAATTTTATTAATTTTGTTTTTTTAATTTTATTCACTGATTTATTTTTTCAAAAAAGTTTGGCTGAAAGATGGATGATTTTTATCTCTTTGAGACAATATTGGTTTTTTTATTTTCCATTTAATTTTAAGTTTTTTGTCAATATATGAAATACCTCTTTCATATTTGGCAAATCTATACTCAGAAAGATGGTATAATAAAATATTTTCTTTATCGTAAAAACCAATTCCATGAGCATAATTTTTTGGAACATAGAGAAGTAAACCTGGTTTTAAGTTAAATTTAAAAACTTTTCCAAATAATTTTGATTTTTTGTCAATATTAACACAAACATCTATTGCTCTGCCTTTTAGAAGAGTAAGAACTTTAGCCTGTTTCTTTTTAATTTGATAATGCAACCCCCTTATGACATTTTTTTTTGATTTTGACATCGCAGTGAATTTGCAGGAAAATTTAATGTTCTTTTTTAACCAAAGTTCCTTAAAAAAACCTCTATTGTCGTAAAATATTTTTGTTTTAATTAAAATAGGTTTCATGTTTAGTATTATAAATAGTTATTATTTACTCTATATTCTTATTTTAGACAAATTATTATTTAAATAATATATTGAATTACATATCTAAAACGTTAAAAACTTTAAATATTAAAAACTTAAAACCTAACTTGTTTAATGTTAAAAATTAAATTTACCGATTTATATAAATTAGTTCCTCAAAAAAAAAAAATTTTTTCAAAAATAAATCAATTAATAAAAAATTCAAGCTTTGTTGGAGGAGAAGAAGTAAAAAAATTTGAAAAAAATTTCTCTCAATACGTAAAAGTAAAATATTTTGTAAGTGTAGCTAATGGCACAGATGCTTTAGAAATAGCTATAAAATCATTAAATCTTAAAAAAGGATCTGAAATTATAATCCCTGCCAATACATGGATATCGACTGCAGAAGCAATTATAACAAATGGACACAAAGTAGTATTTTGTGATGTTAATTTGGACGATTATTCCATTTGTTTTGAAGATTTAAAAAAAAAAATTAATAATAGAACAAAGGCTATTATTGCAGTTCATCTTTATGGAAACCCAACAGATATTGTTAAAATTAGAAAAATCATTAAAAATAGAAATATAAAAATAGTCGAAGATTGTGCTCAAGCTCACGGAACAAAAATAAAAGGAAAACATGTTGGAACTTTTGGAGATGTAGGGACCTTCAGTTTTTTTCCAGGAAAGAATTTAGGAGCATTTGGTGATGCTGGTGGAATAGCTACCAATTCAAAAAAAATTTTTGAATTTTGTAAAAGGTACAAAAGCCATGGTGCATTGGGTAAATATGATCACAAGTTCTCCGGTAGAAATTCAAGATTAGATACAATTAATGCAGCTATACTAAATATCAAACTAAATAATTACAATATAGCTTTGAAAAAAAGAAACTCTTTGGCTAAAATTTACTTTAAAAACTTTGAAAAAAACAATGATGTTCAAACTTATAAATTAGATAAAAAAAATATATCTTCATTTCACCAATTTGTAATTAGAACAAAATTAAGAGATAAACTTCAAAATTATTTGTCTAAAAATAATATTAAAACAATGATACATTATCCTTATATGTTAAATGAATTGAATTTTTTTAACTATAAAAAAAAACTTAAAAAATCATATAAGCTTGGAAAGTATATTTTAAGTCTCCCAATATCTGAAGAGCATTCTAAAAAAGAAATAAAGTTTGTTTCGCAAAAAGTTAACGAATTTTTCGATTTTAAATTAAGATAATATTATATTTATGAATAAAATTATTGTAACTGGAGGACAGGGAAGATTTGCAAGTACGCTTAAAAAGTATTTTAGTAATAAGGATATTTTTTATTTGAGCAAAAAAGAATTCAATATTCTTAGTACTAAATCAATGGAAAATAAAATTAAAAAATTAAAGCCTAAATTAATTTTGCACTTAGCTGCAATTTCTAGACCTCTATCAATACATGAAAAAGAAATTTCAAAAAGTATAGATATAAATATTATTGGCACATGCAATCTAGTTAAAATTTGTAAAAAATATTCAATTAAACTTGTTTATATGTCTTCGCATTACGTCTACCCATGCAAGAAAGGAAATTACAAAGAGAGCGACCCGCTTTTGCCAGCAAATAATTATTCATGGTCAAAATTAGGAGGCGAATGTGCTGTTCAAATGTATTTAAAAAATTCTCTTATTATCAGAATTGCTATGTACGAAACACCTTTTGTACATAAATTTGCATTTACAAACATTAAAAGTAATTTTTTAACACATCACCAGGCAGCAAAAATTATTCCAAAACTTTTAAATAAAAAAGGTATATATAACGTAGGTGGTAAAAAATTATCAGTATATAAATTTGCTAAGAAAACTAACAACAAAGTTAAACCAAAGGCATTTAGGATTAATCCTAAAAAAATATTAATGATGCCAGATTCCTCTATAAATACAAGTAAATTGAGCTCTATATTAAATTTAAAAAAATATATTTAGAATGAATATTATAGTTACAGGCTCATCTGGTTTTATAGGATTTCATTTAGCAAACTTTTTATCCAAAACAAATAAAGTATTAGGTATAGACAATCATAACAATTATTATTCCAAATATATTAAAAAAAAACGATTACTAATATTGAAAAAAAATAAGAATTTTTTTTTTAAAAATATAAATCTTAAAAGTTATAATAAATTAAATCAAATATTTAAAAAATTTAACCCAGATATAATTTTTCATCTCGCTGGTCAACCTGGAGTATTATATTCTTTAAAAAACCCAAAGACCTATAAGATAAATAATACTCTTGTCACAAAAAACTTATGTAAAATTTCAAAACAATATAAATTGAAAAAATTTATTTTTGCGTCATCAAGTTCAGTTTATGGAGATCAGAAAAAATTTCCTATTAAAGAAAATTTTAAGGTAAATCCAAAAAATCCATATGCAAAAACAAAATTAGAGTCTGAAAAAATTGTGATAAATAGTTTTAAAAAAGAAAAAACTCAATTTATAATATTTAGATTTTTTACTGTTTATGGGCCTTACGGTAGGCCTGATATGTTTATACATAAGCTCTTAAATGCAATTAAAAAAAATAAAAAGATAAAGCTTTATAATAATGGTAAAAATTATAGAGACTTCACTTATATAAGTGATGTAGTAAAAATTTTAAATTTAGCTTATAAAAAAAATCTTAGTGGTCAAACTTTAAATATCTGTAGATCTAACCCGGTTATAACAAATGAGATCGTAAAATATATTTTAAAAAAATATAAAAAAAATTCTTTTAAACTTGAAAAAACTGGTTTCATAAAAGGTGAAATGCTAAAAACACATGGTTCTAATAAAAAATTAAAAAAGTTTTTTGGGAATATAAAGTTTACTAATTTAAATAAAGGTATTGACCAAACAATTCAGAAATTTAAAAGATTTAATATTTAATTTTTTAATGCTTTAAAAAATTTTACCGGCCTTTTTATTATTTTAAAAATAAATAACAAATATACAAAATATTTATTTTGCCCATTATCAATTCTAATATTATTTAGGTCTTTCAAATGATCAATATAATTGATACCTGAGGAGAAACCTCCTCTCATAAATTTTCCTAAAATTTCATCTTTTCTAGTCGATGTTCCATTTAATTTTTTTTTTGTAATCATTTTGTAAAAAAAATCTAAATCTGAGCTTAAATATTTTATGTTATAGAAACCAATTTCTTTGTGTTTAATTGTTTTAATAAAAAAACCTACAGAATGTGAAGTGTAGAATCCAAAACTCCAATAGATTTTATATGGTTTGAATCCATGCATAAGTTTATATTTTTCAACAGATCCAAATAGAAAATCAATATTTTTGTTAATAAAATATTTATTAACCGTATCTAACGCATTTTCAAAATAGAAATCATCAGCATTTAAAAAACCAACTATATCACCTGTTGCTAGTTTAAGTCCTTTATTCATCGCATCCCAGATACCATTATCTGGTTCCCTTATAGAAAATGTCAGTCTATCTTCATATTTTCTAATTATTTCACTCGTACCATCGGAAGAATTTGAGTCTATGACTATATACTCAATATTTTCATAATTTTGATGTATTACACTCTTAAGGCATTTCTCAATTGTTCCCACATTATTCTTAACCACCGTAATTATAGAAATCTTATGCTTTTTATTATTTATCATTTTCTAAAACATATCAGTTTTATGCCAAATTTAATATATACATATAATTACTAGACATGAAAAAAATTTATTATTGGTCTCCACATATTTCTAGAGTCGCAACTATCAAAAATGTTTTTAACTCTGCGGTTTCACTTGCGAGGTATACATCAGAAAAATTAGATGTTTCAATTATTGATGTATTTGGGGAATGGAAAGATTTAAAAGAAGAGATGAGGTCTAAAAATGTAAATTACATAAAATTATCTAAATTAGATTTAAGTAATTTTTTACCTATATCTGGATATTTTAAGGGAAGACTATTTTATATATTTATTTTTTTTTTCAAAATATTGAGTTTAGGTAAAATTTTAAAAGAGAAAAAACCGGATTATTTTATAATCCATTTAATTACTATAATGCCCTTATTTTTACTTCTTAAAAATAATTATAAGACTAAATTTATTTTAAGAATTTCTGGTTTGCCAAAATTTAATTTTTTGAGAAAACTATTATGGAAAATGGTATCAAAAAAAATTTCTCTAGTGACTTGCCCTTCATTGCAGACTAAAAACGATATTGAAAACTTTAATATATTTCCAAAAGAAAAATTGGTTGTACTTTATGATCCAATTTTAGATGTAAAATCTTTAAACAAAAAAAAATTTTTAAATGAAAATAACAAAGTATTTAATAATAAATATTTTTTAAATATTGGTAGATTAACTAAGCAAAAGAATCAATCATTGTTAATTAATGCATTTTCAAATTTAAAAAATAAAAATATTAATTTATATATTGCTGGGGAAGGTGAAAATAAAAAAAAATTATTAAAATTAATCAAACTTAAAAAATTAGAAAAAAGGGTTTTTTTAATTGGTCAAATAGAAAATATTTTTCCTTATATAAACAATTCTTTAGCAGTAATCAGTACATCTTTGTGGGAAGATCCAGGGGCAGTAATGATAGAGGCTGCATTTTGTAGAAAAAATGTAATTTCAAGCAATTGTCCTAACGGTCCTTCAGAATTTTTACAAAATGGAAAATCAGGGTATTTATTCAAAAACAATAATCAAGAAGATCTTGAATTAAAATTAAATGATTTCTTAAATGATAGCCAGGAAATTAAACAAAATCAAATTAAACTTTGTTTAAAACAAATTAAAGACTACACTTTATTTCGCCATTTTATACAATTAAAAAATTTATTGATTTAAAATAATGCTTATTTAAAAATTATGTATTTATATTTTTTTATCCCATATTTCATATTCAGTTTTATTTTTATTTATTTTTGTAACAAAAATAATTTGTTTATCGACTTTAAATTAGAAAAGCATAAGAGATTTTCTTCTCACTCTAAGTCTTATTCTATTGGAGGTATTCTTTTTTTAATTTTATTAATATTCAACTATTTTAACTTTTATCAAAGTTCAATTTTATTGGCTTTTTTTACAAGCATTTTTTTGTTGGGTATATTATCTGATCTAAAATACCTCAATAGTGTAAAATTAAGATTTCTTTTACAATTTTTTTTAATTATTACATTTGTTTATTTATTAGAGGTAAGTATTTTATCCACCAGAATAGAATACTTTGATAATTTATTAGAAAATAGATTTTTTAATATTTTTTTTGTCACTTTCTGTCTAATGGTCCTTATAAATGGTGGTAATTTTATTGATGGTATAAATGGTTTATTAATTAAATATAATCTTATAATTTTTATAATCATTCTCATTTTTTTTGGCAATCATAAAGAAGTGAACGATCTTTATTTAATAAGTATAATTACTGTTTTAACTTTCTTGCTTATTTTAAACTACGCAGGCCTAATTTATATGGGAGACTCTGGTGCATATTTACTTTCAATATTTACTGGAATTTTTTTAATAAAATTTTCACATCAAAATTCCTCCATATCTCCATATTTTGTAATAGTTTGCTTATGGTATCCATGTTTTGAACTTCTTTTTTCAATGATTAGAAGATTAAATAAAAATAATAAAACTTATCAAGCAGACACCTACCATTTGCATCAAATTATTTACTTAAAGTTTAAATCAATAATTAAACAAAAAAGTAATTTATTAATTCATTTAATTTCATCATTTTTTATAAATTTTTATAATTTAATAATGCTATTATTTGCAGTCAATTTCATTTATTCTTCGCTAATATTAAATTTCATATTATTGTTTAATATTACTATATATATTTCAATTTACTTTGTTTTGAGAAATAAAGTTCAAATAGATAATTAAATGCTATTTTTAAATTTTGTAATATTATATTCACTTTTAATTTTGTCTATAATTGGTTATGGGCTTTTCTTTTCAGTTTATTTAACAAAATATAATAAGATAAATTTAAATGATATCTCCATTGGTCTAGTAGGTATATTTGGTGTTTTCTTTCTTACACTAATTTCTTTTGCAACAAATATATTTTTTCCACATGATAATTTGCATAACTTAATTATTATATTACTTGGTTTAATAATGAGTTACATTCTGATAAAAAAAATAAAATTAAAATCTAATTTTAAATATTTATTTTTTTCTTATTTAATTTCTTTTTTTTATTTATTTTTATTTAAAAATCACGATGATTTTCCATATTATCATTTAAGTTTTACAAGCAATTTAACTGATAATAAAATTGAGTTTGGACTTGGACATTTTGAAGTTGCATTTAATCATGTATCCTCAATATTTTTTTTCAATTCATTATTCAAGACTATATTCACTGCCGATTTTTTTTATCAAATAGGTCAAATTAGTATTATCATTTTTGCTAACACTTATTTATTACAAAAACTGTTTGAAAATAAAAAAAAGACAGAATTAAATTTAACATTTTATTTAAGTTTATTCTGCTTTTTTTTCATTAATATTTTTTTCTACAGATTAGCTGAGCATGGCACAGATAGATCTGCACAAATTCTATTTTTTTTATGTTTTATATTTATTTGTGATTTAATAAAAAACAAAAATTTTTTTAATCAAACTTTTGAAGTATTATTAATTTTATTTACTTTAATAATATCTTTAAAATCATTTTATATAATATATTCATTATTTTTAATTTTATTATTATTTCATTTTTTCAAATTAAATAAAATTTTTATTACATTAAAAAATATACCAATTATTTTTGTTTGTGCATTGATGTTTGCCTTTGTACTTTTAAATAATATTGCTTATTCAGGATGTCTGATTTATCCAGTTGTTTCTACGTGTTTTGAAAATTTATTTTGGTCTTTTGGAAAAGATAAAGTTCAAGGTTATATGATATGGTATGAATTGTGGTCTAAAGCGGGAGCTACTCCAGATAGTAGAGTAGACAATATTAATGACTATCTCTCAAATTTTTCCTGGGTTAATAACTGGTTTGAAGCTTATTTTTTTAATAAAGTCTCTGACTTTTTATTGGGAGTTCTAACACTAATTATTGTAATTTTGTTATTTTTTAAACCAAAAAAATTATCATTTAAAAATTTTAATAATTATAATTGGATCTATATTTTTTTATTAATATTATTTTTTGAGTGGTTTATTAACCATCCATCCTTAAGATATGGAGGCTATGTGCTAGTTTTTTTATTATTAATATTTCCTATTTCTTTAATTTTATCAAATCAGAGACACAATTTTTTTAAAAATAAAAAAAAAATAAAAGCACTAGTGTTTATTGGTCTCGTCATTTTATCATATAGGAACATAGATAGGTTAATTAAGGAAAATAGTATCTATAATTATAATTTTATAAAAAATCCATACTATCTTATAGAAGATAAATTTTACTTAATGCAAAATAGAAAAAAAGAACTTTATAAATTTACTGATAATTGTAAAAATAAGAAAGTTTATAATGAGTTATCATGTGTAATTAAAAATGGCTATTTTTTTTATTATAGAAATTAAAAAATTTATATTTTTTTCTTCAAAGAATTAAAACTCAATAAAAATAAATAATATAAAGATTTTATAAAACTAAATTTTTCATAAACATAATAAACTTTAAATCCATCAAACATTTTTTGAAAAAAATTTGATGACAATGATCCTTTAACCTGATTCCATTCAACTAAGGTCATATTTAAATTAAAAACATGAGTATTATTTTTCGTAATTTTTAACCACGCAATAAAGTCTTCTTTAGTTTTTGTAGAGGGAAAAAGATTTTCATCAATTATATTTTTTTTTAGTAAAACAGTTGATAAACCTATATCGCAAGACTTAAGCAAATCATTATAGGTAATTTTTGATTTATTATTAATTATTTCCAAAGACTTCTTTTCAGAAATATTTTTCTTATAGTTACAAATTATAAATTTATGATTATTTTTTTTCATGAAACTTAATTGATATTCAAGTTTTTGTGGCAACCAATAATCATCTGAATCTATAAATGCAACTATTTCCCCACTAGAATATTTAATGCCAATATTTCTAGATAAGCCGGCTCCACAATTTTTATTATTTTTAAAAATCTTTATTTTGTTATTAGATTTATATTTTTTTTCTATTTCTACCAAATCTTCTAAATTTTCATCGTCATAAATTAAAATAATCTCAAAATCTTTGAAAGTTTGATTTAATACAGAATCGATTGCATTATTAATATGACTAATTTTTTTGTAATACGGTATTATAACACTTACTTCTGGCATTTTTTTAATTATCAGATAATTAAATAATAATATAATTTTTACAGATATTAAATAATAAAGATGTATTTAGGTATAATTAAACTATTTTTATCATTTTTTGATTCTTTTAAAAAAAAAAAAGTACTTAATTTTTTTCAAAAAAATTTGAAAAATAATATCTCGTTATTAGTGGATGTTGGAGCACATTATGGAGAAACAATAAAAGAATTTAAGAAAAATTTTAAGATAGATGAAATAATTGCATTTGAACCAAGTCCTATGAATTTTAAAAAATTATTAGAAAATACAAACAAAATTAAAAACTTAAGATGCTTTCAATTAGCAATGGGTGAGAATAAAGATATCGCAAATTTTACACAACATTACGAATCTTCTTCATCGACGTTGACCGAACTAAATCAAGAGTCTAAATATTATAAAAAAAAAAATTCTTATTTTAATATTTTCAATTTAAATAATTTAAAAAATTCAAATATGAAGGTTCAAGTAGATCGTCTAGATAATATATTAAATGATATCAAAATTGATAAAATTGACGTTCTTAAAATAGATACTGAAGGTTACGACTTTCAAGTTATAAAAGGTTTAGGAAAATATATTAATAATGTACAATATATTTATTTTGAACACCATTTTCATAATATGCTAAAAAAAAATTATTCATTAAATGACGTACATTCCTTTATGGTAAAAAATAACTTTAAAAAAGTTTTTAAAATTAAAATGTTTTTTAGAAAAACATTTGAGTATATTTATTTTAATGAGTCGTTTAAAAATTAAATGAAAAATTTGACATTAATAATACCAGCAAAAAAAGAAACAGAATCTCTTCCAATTTTTTTGAAAGAATTAGAAAATTATGATTATGAAAAATTAATTGTTCTTCAAAATGAGGATGTCGAAACAAAATTATCCATATCAAAATTTACAAATATAAGGATTCATGTTCAAAAAAATAATGGATATGGAAATGCTTTAATAGAGGGAATAAATAATGTTAATACAGATTATTGTTGTATTATAAATGCTGATGGATCAATGAATCCATCATACTTAAAGCAAATGCAGATATTATGTAGAAATAAAGATCTTATTTTTGGATCGAGATACCAAAAACCAGGTGGTGGTAGTGATGATGACGATATAATTACTTTAATTGGTAATTATTTTTTTACTTTTTTAGGAAATATTTTATTTAATTTAAAAATAACCGATATCTTATATACTTATATTTTAGGCAAAACCTCTTCCTTTAAAAAGTTAAATCTCAAAAATTCAGATTTTAGAATATGTGTTGAGTTACCAATCAAAGCAAAATTAAACAAATTTGAGTATTCTTGCACACCGAGTTATGAGAGAAAGCGCATAGGTGGAAAAAAGAAAGTTAATGCTTTAAAAGATGGATTGCTTATATTGACTGAAATTGTTAAGTATTTTTTAAGGATTAAAAAATAAATATTCTTAAAATTTTATGAAAAAAACAGCTTTAATTTTTGGTATAACTGGTCAAGATGGTTCGTACTTAGCTGAATTATTATTAAAAAAAAAATATATTGTTCATGGAGTAAAAAGAAGATCTTCTTCAATTAATACTGGAAGGATTGATCATATATATCAAGATCCATATCTAAAAAAAAGAACTTTTATATTACACTATGGAGATATAACTGACTCATTATTAGTAACAAGATTAGTAAATCAAATTAAACCAGATGAAATTTATAATTTAGCAGCTCAATCTCATGTTCAAGTATCATTTGAGTCGCCCGAATATACAGCAAATGCAGACGCCCTTGGGGCTTTAAGAATACTAGAAGCTATTAGATTTAATAAATTAGAAAAAAAAACTAAATATTATCAAGCTGGAACTTCAGAATTATATGGTAGAAATGATGTTACCCCACAAAATGAAAAAACAAGTTTTCATCCAGCAAGTCCTTATGGAGTGGCTAAGCTTTATGCTCATTGGATCACAATTAATTATAGAGAGGCATATGGAATTTTTGCTTGTAACGGAATATTATTTAACCACGAAAGTCCTAGAAGAGGTGAGACTTTTGTAACACAAAAAATAGTACAAGCTTTATGCAGAATTAAAAAGAAAAAACAAAAAACATTATATTTAGGTAATTTGTATGCAAAAAGAGATTGGGGTCATGCAAAAGATTATGTAGAGGCAATGAGGCTTATGTTACAACAGAAAAAACCACAAGATTTCGTTATTGCAACTGGAAAACAATCCACAGTTAAGGCATTTGTAAATCAAGTTTCCAAAATACTTAAAATAAATATTACCTGGAGAGGAAAGGGAGTTAACGAAATGGCAATTGATGAAAATGGCAAGCTGATAGTAGCCTGTGATAAGACTTATTACAGGCCTTTGGAAGTAAATAGTCTTTTGGGAGATGCAAAAAGAGCAAGAAAAATTTTAAATTGGAGACCAAAAATTGGCCTTAATGAAATGATTTCTGAGATGGTTAAAATAGAAATTAATAAAAATTAAAAAATAATGAAAATTTTTTTAGCTGGCCATAAAGGCCTGGTAGGTTCTGCAATACTCAGAAAATTAAAAGAAAAAAATTATAAAAATATAATTACAATAGATAAAAAAAAACTTAATTTATTAAATCAAAAAAAAGTAAATGATTTTTTAAAAAAAACAAAACCAGATATTGTTATTATTGCGGCCGCAAAAGTTGGAGGTGTATTAAATAATTCTACTTATGGAGCTGATTTTATTTACGAAAATTTACAAATTCAAACCAATTTAATTTATGGGAGTTTCAAATATAAAGTTAAAAAATTAATTTTTTTAGGGTCAAGTTGTATATACCCAAAAAATTCAAAACAACCAATGAAAGAGCAATATCTATTAAGTGGAAAACTTGAACAAACTAATGAACCGTATGCAATTGCAAAAATTGCTGGAATAAAAATGTGTGAGGCTTTTAATAAACAGTATAAAACAGATTATTTATGTTTAATGCCTACCAACTCTTACGGGCCAAATGATAATTATGATCTACTTAACTCTCACTTTTTTCCTGCATTAATAAAAAAAGCTCATGAATGTAAAGTCAAAAATAAGAAAACTTTAGAGGTATGGGGCTCTGGAAAACCTTTAAGAGAATTAATTTTTGTTGATGATATTGCCGACGCATGTATTTTTTTTATGAGAAAAAAAACTAAAGAATTCTTAATTAATATAGGGGTAGGTAGGGACAGAACGATTAAACAGTATGTAAATTTTTTAATCAAAAAATTAAAATTGAAAGTAAAAATCAAATATAATTCATCAAGACCAGATGGTACTTTTAAAAAAGTTCTTGATATAAAGAAAGCTTCAAGATTAGGGTGGAAAGCTAAAACTTCATTAAATGATGGTTTTGAAATTACTTATAAAGATTTTTTAAAAAGATATGGTTAAATGAAAAATATAATTGTTGTTACAGGTGGTGCCGGGTTTGTTGGATCTAATCTTATAAGATGCTTATTAAAAAAAACAAAATTTAAGTTAGTTTCAATAGATAATTATAGTTCAGGAGCAATATCAAATCATGTACAAAATAGTAGAGTAAAATATATAAAGTCAAATACGAAAAATATTTTCAATGTTTTAAAAAATCCAAAAAAAATAAATGCAATTTTTCATTTTGGTGAATTTTCAAGAATTTATCAAAGCTTTTTACAAATGAACAAATGTCTCGACTCAAATACAATAGGCACTAATGCTGTTTTTAACTATTGTTTAAAATATAAAATTAAACTGATTTATAGCGCTACTTCTGCGTCATTAGGAAATAGAGGAAAAGATAAAAATTTATCACCATATGCTTTTACTAAATCTAAAAATCTTGAATTATTAGAAAATTTAAAAAAATGGTTTAAATTTAAATTTGAAATTATTTATTTTTATAATGTTTATGGACCTAATCA
>MDTG01023033.1_pt1 | contig 35883 bp, 37 predicted proteins | sample 811421 | NCBI WGS metagenome assembly MDTG01 (sample SAMN05326645, study PRJNA326480) | marine metagenome | isolation source: seawater | place: Pacific Ocean: South East | collected 2011
CAGGGAAAGCAGGAAAATACTGAGTAAAAAAAACCCAGTTAGTAAATAACTGGGTTTAATTTAGTTTGCAAAATAATAATTATATTATGATAATGCATCCATTACTGATTGTAGCTTCATAGCAATGGACATGTCTCCCGACACTTTTAATTTACCTTGCATGAAAGCCGAAGTTCCATCAACTTCACCAGATCTCATTTGTTCAAAAGTCTCAAGAGACATAGATAAAGTGCAATCTGCGTCCTTATCTTCGTCAGAGACAGTATTTGGATTCGACTTTCCATCTAAAAAGATACAGCCAGCACCCTCAAAATCAAACTTAACTGTAGCACCCAAACCAGTATCTTTGCCTTCAATACCTTTTTGAAACTCAGTTAATAAAGTAGCAACATCTGCCATAATAAAACTCCATGAATTAATTAAGAATGGAAATAAAACATTTATTAGACTATATGACAATAAAAAAAATTATATTTAGTATATGAAAAAGCCAATTTTTTGGAATAAAGCAAAAAAAGAACTTATTAAAAATGATAAGAAATTAGGTAAAATTATAAAAAATTATCCTAACGATTTTCTCTTTTCTAGGTCAGACCCTTTTTATACACTTGCAAGATCTATCATCGGGCAACAAATATCTGTTAAAGCAGCAGAAGCTGTTTGGCTTAAAATCGAGAAGAAAGTAAAAAAAATTGACCCAAATATTATGATAAGAGTACATTATATGACATTGAAATCTTGTGGTTTATCGAGACAAAAAATAAAATATATCAAATGTCTTTCAAAGGCATTTATAGAAAAAAAGATAGATCCTCAGGAATGGTCGTTTTTAAATGATGAAAAGATAATTGATGAACTTATAAAGATTAAAGGAATTGGAAAATGGACCGCTGAGATGTTTTTAATCTTTAACTTATGTAGGCCAGATGTATTTCCTGCTGACGATCTAGGTCTCATCAAAGGTATATGCAATTGTTATGATATTGATTATCCAATTACAAAAGAAAAAGCTATTGAATTATCCCAAAAGTGGAGACCATGGAGAACGGTTGCGACTTGGTATTTTTGGAGATCATTAGACCCTATTCCAGTGGAGTATTGAATGGATAAAGTAAATTTTTCTTATGCATCAGAAATAGAGCATAACTTTGCCCAAAGGTTAATCATTAAATCTATAGAGAAAATAACCGGTAAAGGCAAATTAGAAAAATTATATATTCAATATTCTAAAGAAGGGAACGATCCTAAATTTTTTTGGTCTGATATACTAAAAGTTCTTAAAATTAAAATACTGAATAAATCAAAAAATAAAATTCTAATTCCAAAAGATAGATCATTGATGATTATTGCAAATCACCCCTTTGGTATTATTGATGGTTTGATTTTATGTTCAATAGTTTCAAACATTAGGGACGATTTCAAAATAATGACACATGAAACACTAAAGTTTCTTCCTCAGTTAGAGGAATATATACTTCCAGTAGATTTCAGTACAAAAGATAAGTATGCAATTATGCAAAATATTAAAACAGCTAAAAACGCAAAGAAGCACTTAGATAAAAAAGGAGTATTAATAATTTTTCCATCTGGCAGCGTATCCACCGCAAAGAATTTGAAGTCAGAGGCTCATGACGATGAATGGAAAACATTCCCTGCAAAACTTGCTCATCAAACTCAAACTGATATTCTTCCGATTTATTTTGATGGTAAAAATGGCTTACTATTCCACCTTTTCGCCTCAAAAATAAAAAGTAGTACACTTAAGTATTCTTCTTATATTCATGAAACACGAAAAAAAATAGGAAAGGATATTATAATTTATGTAGGTAAAATAATAAAATATAAGACTATTTCGCACATTAAAGATAGAAATGAATTAATAAATTATTTAAAAAATATAACTTATAATATTAAAAATGAATAATATGGACTTTTACGTTTACACTTTTTATAAGTTTGTAAAAATTTCAGATAAAGAAGATATAAAAAGAAAATTAGACAAATACTTTAAAAATAAACTCATTCGGGGAACTTTTTTAATTGCGAATGAAGGAATTAATTGCTCTATTTCTGCTACACAAAAAGATTTAAGTGATATTGTAGAGTATTTAAAAAAAATTTTAGAATTAAAGAATTTTGATATAAAGAAAAATGCTACCAATTTCTTACCTTTCAATAGAATAAAAGTAAGATTAAAAAAAGAAATTGTCTCACTTGGAGTCAACAAATTATCGATGAAAAGTGATAAAGATAATATGATTGATCCTTCAGAATGGGATGAAATTATTAAAAATAAGAAAGTAAAATTATTAGATACTAGAAATATATTTGAAATTGATATTGGTAAATTTAAAGATTCAATAAATCCAGAAACTAAAAGCTTTAGGGAATTTCCAAAGAAATTTGATAAATTAAATATATCAAAAAATGCCCATATAGCAATGTACTGCACGGGTGGAATAAGATGTGAAAAAGCATCATCATATTTAAAAAAAGTTGGCTATAAAAATGTATTTCAGCTCAAAGGTGGTATTCTTAATTATCTTAATTATAAAAATGAGAAGAAGTTAAGTTCACTTTGGAAAGGAGAGTGTTTTGTATTTGATAATAGAGTAACTTTAAATAAAAAGCTACAACGAGGTAAATACATTCAATGTTTTGGTTGTCGCAGGCCCATTACAAAAGTAGAAGCACACTCAAAGTTATATATAAAGGGCGTTTGTTGCCCATATTGTTTTAGCGAAAGAACTAACAAACAAAAGAATAATTCAAAAATTAGACAAATACAGATTGATAAAGCTAACAGTAAAATGCAAAGTCACACTTTTATGAAAATAAAAAATAATTAATTTTTTCTATTAATAATATTTTTTATATGCTTAAGATATTTCTCCCACTCATCAGATGAAATGATATAGCCAATACAATTTTTTGAACCACATTTGCACAGATGATCTCTAAAATCATTTTTATCAAAACTGTATCCATAATCATAAGAGAGCTCATCTCCTTTTTTTATAGCTTTAATCGATGAAATCCAAATTTCTTCATTAATAATATCAACTTCACAATTAGGATTACACGAGTGATTTATATATCTTGCTTTATTGTATGTTGGTGAACCGTCAATATCGTGTTTGCTATTTAATTCAAATATATACACTGACCCTGTTTTATTAGAATTAAGATATTTTTTTAGCCTTTTTTCTGATCTTTTATCTCCCTCACTTCTTGTTACCTTTTCACCAATATATTGAATTATCTTTTCATTTTTTCTTATATCCCTAGTAGCAAAAATACCATGGCCATGGATTTTAGAATGCTTTACTTTCCACATGAGTAAAATTTAAATTTCATTAGAATTATTTATTATATTTTGATTGCAGGTAAAAACCAACTGGTAAAAAATACACTATATTTATCCAATTATTAAATAGACTTAATGTTGGAAGAAATGGAAATAATGTAATCGAAAAACAGACGATTAAACAAATTTGATAGTCATTTAGTCTAGGTTTGCCAATGAAAAGTGACTTTATTTGTAATAATATTTCTTTTGCAACATAAAGACCAAGAAAAAATAAAAAAGAAAACCCTATTAGACCAGTTTCAGCTAAGGCTTGTACATAAGTATTGTGTGGGTGAGTACTGCACCCACGATCATTTACCTTATATTTTTCATTATTACACAATTCGCGGAAGTTTTTTGGCCCAATGCCCGTTATTGGGTTTGCGAGAAACATATTAAATGATGACCTATAAATACTATCATGTTCGGGTGAAAAAATTAGCTTTTTATACTTAGTTGAATTAAAATTCATTTGATCTAATGTTTGATTAATCATTCTATCCCGAATTTGACCTGAATTTATTGTAATAAAAAGAATTAATAATGAAGCAACTCCAAAAGAGATAAGTCTTATAATCTTATATTTAGAAATCATAATAATAAGAAGAATTGTAGAAAATACCATCAAGCCAAATGCGGTTCGTTCCCCCGAGAGATATACAAGTAAGTCAGAAAGAATAAAAAAAACTAGAAGTATTGCCAAGATAGATTTTCTATTAGAAATTTTATATAAAATCAGTCCGAAAAGTAATGGAAATAATCTTGAAATATAATTCCCCAAAACAAGTTTTTCATTAAATGAAAGCATCAACCTATTATTTGTTATAGAAGAAATACTAAAAATTGGAGATCCATATATTAATTGAACATATCCATCAATAATTACAAAAGTGAATATTATCGTAAATATGAGTGTAAACATTTTTATAAATTGGTCATTATGATCAATTAAAAACCACACTGCTAATGAAAAAACAAAAAATCTAAAATAAAATAAACTTGATTCTAATGACAGATATATATTTTGAGATAACAGTGATGAGAAGAGTAAATAAAAATAAAAAACTAAAAAAAAAATAGTAAATCCATTCTTTAAGTATTTCCATTCTTTATTAGTAATAATTAGATAGCCAAGAATGACATTTATTATAACTATTGATAAATCTGGGAGAAATGGACCAGTTAATAAAGAAAAAGGAATCAAATAAACAAGCCAACTACAAGTGCTAATCAAAATTTTGTTGGTAGTAGTAGCTGTCAAATTTGTAATGAAGTTTAATTTTTAATAAATTTTTGATTTTTAATTCTTATTTCGTTAGACAAAAATATATATGTTAGACCAACTATAATACCAAATATGAAAAAGAAGATAGATATATAATTAGGATTACGAAAATTTGGATTTCTTTCTAGGTCATTGATGTTGTAGTTGAAAAAATTAACTTTAGATAAATTGTTGTAGACCAAAATCTCATTATTTAATAAGTATAAAAATGTTGATAACTGATTCCTTTTATAAGATGAAGTTATGTTAATTGAATTACTTTCATTCAAATCTTCAAGCCTAGATATTAAAATCTTCTGATTTGTTATATTTTGATCTATTTTTTCAAGTGCATGTGTCTGCTCTTCATTATAAATAACTGTAAGATATTTTTCGCCTATGAGAAAGTTCATTTCATCTTGAAAATTTTGATCAAAATCATATAAGTTAAAGTCAACTAGTGGTTCATAAATATTTAGTTTCTTTGCAGAAGCTAAGTGAGACTCAATTCTTAATATTTTCTCTTTCTGTTCTTTTTTATTATTAAGCATTATTTTTAATAAATTTTTCTCTACTAATAACCTGCTTACTTTTTCTCCTTTGAGTGCAAAATTCGTCTTTTGAAGAATATCTAAAAGAATTTCTTTATTTGAGACATTCATTATTTCATTAAATATAAGCTTAATATTTTCCTTTTGAAGTGGCGAGTTGTATGAAAGTTCTATTAATTTACTTTTACCATCTGATGTTATGCGAACATTAGAATATAAATGATTGATAAAATCTTGATATGAGTCAAATTTAAATCCTGGATCACTTGTTATTATTGATTTTAAACTATTTAAATTAGTCCCTAGTTCACTTTTATTTGTAATGGAATTTCTAATATATAATGCAAAATTTTCTGAGACTAATTTTTCATTAGAAATTGTATCTACCATAAACGAGTCTAAATTTGTGTGATTTAAATCATTCTTATGAATAAAAATCTTATTATTATAATTATATGAAATAAAAAAATAATTATAGAATAAACTAAGAATTAGAGATGATACTGCAAAAAATAAAATAGTTTTGATGTTAGCAAAAAAAAGTTTTAAGAGTAATATGAAGTCCGCATCTTTTTCATTTTTTAAATTTAATTTTAAATACTTCATATTTTGCTTTAATTATCTAAAATGTTTAAATTACTTTTTTGAAAATTACTAATATTTTTTTCCATAATAGAAATCATCTTATCAGGATTATTTTGACTTATAGTTAACTTAATATCATCAATTACTTTGCATAACGAATTGAAAGTTAGGCAAGTCTCATTAGCCTTAAATATATCCTTATTTTCTGTAGGAATTGGTTGTTTGCTTATTAATAATTCTTCATATAATTTTTCACCAGGTTTGAGACCGATTATTTCGATTTTAATATCACCATTAGGATTATGATCACTTTTTTCTTGTAAACCAGAGAGGCGAATCATTTTTTTGGCCAAATCAATAATTTTAATAGGCTCTCCCATATTCAAGACAAATACTTCACCTCCTTTAGATAAAATATTTGTCTGTAAAATTAACCCTACAGCTTCAGGGATTGTCATAAAATATCTAGTTACTTCCTCATGTGTTACAGTTAAATTTTCCCTATTATTTATTTGTTTCTGAAACAAAGGTACAACTGAACCTGAGGAGTTTAGAACGTTTCCAAAACGAACGATCGTCATAATACAATCATATTCTTTGTCATATGCTTGAACGATCATTTCAGCCATTCTTTTTGTTGCACCCATAATACTTGACGGATTTACTGCCTTATCAGTTGAAATAAGTATAAAACGGGAGCAATTTGAATTAATGCACGCATTCACAATATTAAATGTACCTAATATGTTATTCCTACCAGCTTCAATCGAATTATCTGAATTTTCTAGGATATTAACATGCTTATAAGCTGCGGAATGGTAAATAATATCTGGATTAAGTTTTTTTATTACTTCATTTAACTTATTAAAATTGCCAATATCTAAAAGATAAAATTTAATACAAGTGCTTAAATTTTTTTGTTTTTTTATTTTCTCTGTTTCTTTTTGAATCAAGTACAAGTTAATTTCACTTGAGTCTAAAACCACTAGTTCATTAGGATTGGCATAAAGCAGTTGTTTAACTAATTCACTCCCTATTGAACCACCACCACCAGTAATAACTACTTTTTTACCTTTAATTGTCTTATGTACTTTGTCAGGATCTATATCTAGTCTTCTATTTATGATATCAGAAATTTCAACCTGTCTAAAATCACTAAGCGAAATATTGCCAGATACAAGTTGAGATAAATTTGGCAATAATTTTGTGCTAATGTTTAATTTATTTAATTTGCTTACTAAATTTCTTCTTTCTGAGATATTTAATGAAGGAATTGCAATTAATATTTCATCAATTGTTTTTTTTGAATTTAATTTTGATATTGAGTTAAATCCAAAAACTTTAATCCCATCGATTATAAGACCATTTTTTGATTTATCATCATCTATAAATCCAAGAATATTAGTTTTATTTTTAAGTTTAAGGTTATTCAGCTTAATATTACTAACTGTTTGCATTCCCGCAAGTCCTGCTCCGTAAATTAAGATATTCTTACCTGTGTGAGAATTTAAACTTCTTAAATAGAGAACAATAGCTATTCTTGTTTGTAACATCATTATATATAAGATAATGGGTTGTATAATGCCAATGCTTCTAGGTACCTCTCCCCGAAATAATAATATTAATGAAAAAAATAAAATTAGATAAAATAATGACCTAGATGAAATTTTTATAACTGAGTCAATTGTGAAATACCTAAAGTAGGTATTGTAAACTCCTGTAACAAAAAATATAAAAAAAAATAAAATAGAAGAGATAAAAAAAGATGAATACTCTGGAAAAGAGTCTGGAATAAATATAGTTTCTAATCGTATTGAATAAGAAAGCCAGAGTGCAATATTTACACTGCTTAGATCAATAAATAAAATTAACAGCTCTTTATAGACTCTAGGATTCATCAAATTCACACTTTATTTTGACCAAAAAACAGAAATAGGTTTATCAAGAAAAGCGAATATTGGAAATATAGTCTCATCTTCAGTACTCAACGCTTTTTCTAAAACTTTTAATTTTTTTTTACCTCTTATATACAAATAAGTATTTTCAGCCGTTGATAATGCATTTTTTGTGTAGGTAATTCTTTTATAATCTTCATTATTTGCGATATCGGTAATATTTAAATTACTTTTAGACATTAAATTAGCTAGATTAACATCATCTTTGAAAAGAGAGGCTGTATGACCATCATCACCCATTCCTAATACTAATATAGAAATTGGTAACATATTTTTAAGATACATATTATTCGATAATATAGCATCTTTAATTTCACTATGATTACCTTTAAGAGAGTGAAAGATATTAAAATCAATATTATTAATACCCATATTTTCTATAATAGTTTTTTCATTGCTATCATAATGTGTCCTATCAACCCATCGTTCATCAGTAACTGAGATATTAATTTTTTTCCATAGTAAACTACTATTAAAAAATAATTTATAAAAATTTTTAATAGAATTACCTCCAGGCAATACTAAATTTATTGATTTTCTTGTTTTTAAGAAATGATTTATTTTGTTAATTATGATTTTTACAAACTCTTTATTAAGTTCTTTTTCTGATAAATAACTTCGAAAATCTATATTTGTATTACTTAAAACTTTCATAAAATAAAATACTTAAAATTTTTTTAATGTGAAATATTTTTTAAAAAAATAATATTCTTTATTGTTTTAACAATTATAATTAAATCAAATAAAAAAGTCTTATTTTTCAAATATTCATAATCTAACTCAACTTTTTCATCAATTGTCATATCATCTCTTCCACTTACTTGTGCAAGACCTGTAATACCTGGTGTCAGTTTATTAATATTTCTAGTATCCCTTTTTTCAATCAAATCATACTGGTTGAATAATGCTGGCCTCGGTCCTACAAGTGTCATTTCAAGTTTTAATAAATTTATGATTTGAGGTAGTTCATCCAAACTAGATTTTCTTAAGTAATATCCAATAGATGTAATATGTTTGTCAGGATCTGTGAATTTATGAGTGGCAACTTGTGGTGTTTCATTTTTCATTGTCCTGAATTTAGCCATATAAAATATTTCCTTATTTCTTCCAACTCTTTCCGACCAATGAATTATTGGTAAACCACTAAATATGAAAATCAAAGTAGAGACAATTAAGATTATTGGAAAAACAATTAATGAAATAAGTAGATAAAAAAAATATTTAAATATTAATTTCATCTATATATTTCTTTATACCAATTGACAAAATTTCTTATTCCTTCATTAAGACTGAATTTAGGATTGAAGCCAATAAGCCTTTTTAATTCTGAATTGTCAGAGTAAGTAATATCTACATCACCAGGCTGTTTTTTTGTGTATTTTATTTTCGCTTTTTTTCCAATAGTTTCTTCTAATATTTTAATAAATTTTTTTAGTTTAACAGTTCTACCACTACCAACATTATAAATTACATAGGGTGCGGAGCTTTGATTAATTGTATTTGAGTTTTTTCTCCATAAATTATTTTTTTTAGGTGGTATTGTAATTATTTTAATTATAGCTGCTACAGTATCGTCTATATATGTGAAATCTCTTTTATGATTTCCATTATTATAAACATTAATAGTTTTATTATTTAATATTGCACTCGTAAATTTGAATAATGCCATATCCGGTCTTCCCCAGGGTCCATATACTGTAAAAAGTCTTAGTCCTGTTGTAGGCAAGCCATATAGATGAGAATAAGAGTGAGCAACCAACTCATTGGATTTTTTTGTTGCGGCATATAAAGAGATTGGGTGGTCACTGTTATGATTGCTTTTATAGGGTTGTGTTGTATTGAGCCCATAGACAGAACTAGACGATGCATAGATAAGATGTTTTATTTTGTATTCTTTGCAACAATCAATCATCGATTGAAAACCCAAAATATTAGAATTTATATAAGACATTGGATGAGAAATGGAATATCTAACACCAGGTTGAGCGGCAAAATGAAGAACATGAGTAATATTGTGTTTTTTAAATACTGTTCTTAATCTAATGGAATTATTTATGTCAAAATTATGGAAAATAATATTTGTATGTTTTTCTAAATAGTTAATTCGTTTTTTTTTTAGCTTGTTATCATAATATTTATTCAAGTTATCAATACCATGAACTTCATATCTTTTTATTTTAAGTAATTTATTCGCAAGATGAAAACCTATAAAACCCGCTACACCAGTAATTAAAATTTTCATATATTTTTATACCTTTAATTTATTTTTAAATGATCTCCAAGAGTCTTCGCAAATTGTTTCTAGAGTTTCGGTTGTACTCCAATTTAAAAAAGATTTTGCAAGGGAATTATCAGTATATGACTCCGCTATATCGCCATCTCTTCTTGATACAATTTTTACATTAATTTTAGCACTATTTACTTTTTCAAATGTGCTTATCATTTCATTTACAGAATAACCGTTTCCAGAGCCCAAGTTTAAAACTATAAAGCCATCTTTAAAATCAGTATCGAAAAGTCTATCTATCGCTAGTAAATGACCTTTGGACAAATCACAAATATGTATATAATCTCTTACTCCAGTACCATCTCTTGTTTGATAATCATTTCCATAAACTTTAAGATGTTCTTTTTTTTTATTGGCGTAATGTAAAATTTGACTCATAAGGTTAGGTGACTCATATTCCGTGCTTTCTTTTATAAGACCAGATTTATGTGCGCCTGCTGGATTAAAATAACGCAGTATAACTGTTTTCCAGTTAGGATTAGATTTAGAAATTGACTCAAGAATTTTCTCTACAAATATTTTACTATCTCCGTATGGGGTTTTTGGACTAATCGCGCTTGTTTCCTGTAGTGGCATTATCTGTTTCTCACTATAAACAGTTGCTGAAGAGCTAAAAATGACATTTGAAACTCCATTGTTAATCATAGTCTTAATAAGATTAATTGATCCTAACACATTATTTTCATAATATTCTATTGGGTATTTTACCGAGATTGGATTATTTTTTAATCCCGCAAGATGAATAACAATATCAATTTTATTTAATTTAAAGATTTTTTCTAATTCTTTATTATCTCTCAAATCTATTTTATAAAATTTAACTTTTACTTTTGTTATATTCTCAATCGTTCTTAAATTATCTTCATTTGAGTTACATAAATTATCTACCACTATTACATTGTGACCATGCTCAATTAAATCTAATAATATATGGCTTCCAATATAGCCGCATCCTCCAGTAAGTAATACGTTCATGCAGTATAATTTTCTCCATACATATCTTTAATAGCATTCTTAAAGTTATAAATTGGTTTATATTTCATTTTTTTCTTTGCCATCGATATGTTTAATCTAAATGGAGTTGTAGTTTTTTTAACAAATTTTGATAATAAAGGAATATAGAACATAAGATTAAATACTGAAGGATGCATTGAAAATTGAACATTATAAATTCTTTGTACTTTACAGACTTCGTTAATAAATTTATTTATTGATACATCATTATCATCAGAAATAAGATATATTCCCTGTATTGATCGTTCTAAAGTACAGAGATAAATAAAATAAAGCAAATTTTTAATATAAATATAAGATCTTTTTGAATTTACGGATTTAAATGGCATAGGCACTTTATAATTTATGAGATGAATTAGATTTTTTAAGTTACCTCTTAGAGGAAAACCATAGATCATTGGAGGTCTTAAAATAAAATATTTAATTTTGCCCCTACATAATTTTATAATTTTTTTTTCCGCAATTAGTTTTGATTTGCCATAAGCCGACACTGGTTGACAATTACTATTTTCACTAAAATATTTCAAACCCGATTTATTCTCTCCAAAGACTGAAACACTACTAATAAATATAATTTTTTTTACCTTATTTTTTAAACATTCTTTTACTATTTTCTCTGTTACTCTAACATTAATCTTTTCATATTTATCTAAACTAACAAAATTTTTATGAGCAATTCCAAAACTTAAAATCACTATATCATGACCACTAATTATTTTTTTCCAATTTTTTATTTTGGTTAAGTCTTTAATTATGTGGTTTTTTAATGGCTCTTTATTGAATGTGTTTTTAGAGTACCTTGAAACTGTAGTAATTTGGTATTTACTTTTTGATAACATATATTTAGTAAGATTTGTGCCGACAAATCCAGAAGCACCAATTATAAGAATTTTTTTCATTTTATCATTTCAATTAGCTTAAAAGGAAATTTTAATAGAACCAAAAAAATATTTGAGTAATAATCATTTTCTCTGCATGCTCTTACAATTTCAAAATTTTGATGTAGTCTCCAAAATAATCCATTATTACTGAGTCCACCTTCTCGCATTTTAACCATAACTATGTTTATTCTTTTAAATTTTAATCCATTCAAATGAAATCTGAGTATAAGTTCAAAATCAGCTGAGACTCTATAGTGAGTTTTATACATGCCATATTTTTTATATATGTTTTTACGAACATAAAAAGTGGGATGGGGAAACATAAGTCCAAATCTGAGTTGCCACGGTCTAAAATTTTTTGAAGAATATTTTCTTGTGACCTTATTAATATTGTCTTGTTTTACAATTTCTAAGTCAGCATAGATACCATCAATATTTTCCTGTTGTATTAAATTTTTATAAAGTTCCGATATAACGTTATTGTTTGCAAATTTATCATCAGAGTGAAGAAATCCAACAAATTCTCCCGTCGATTTTTCTATCCCCTTATTCAGAGCATCATAAATACCAGTGTCTGGCTCTGATATAAAATATTTTATATAATTTTTATACTCCTCTATTATCTTGCAAGTATCATCTGTTGAAGATCCATCTATAATGATATACTCAATTTCTTGATAGCTTTGGTGAATTACTGATTCAATAGTTTCTCTTAAAAATTTTTCACTATTGTAAGTTACAGTAATAATTGAAATTTTCATTTTTTATTCAATAAGTAATTTTCTTTTAAATAAACTTAATATTAATAATGGAACCAAAGGATGGGCTATGGGAATTTCTACAAGAAGTAATAATGATAGTAAGAGCATAACGAAAACATTTCTGATGCTTTTTTGTTTTAAAAATAAGAAAATAAATATGAGAATAAATAAATAGCCATAATGAAATAGAAAACTGCCTAAATATGATGAAAGTTTCATATCATTTCTACAAATATTACAGTTAAAATCATTTATCGCCTGAATAGGATCAATTAAAGGAAAGAAAAAATTATTATATGATAATATGAATGGTGTTAATGCTCCAAAAAATCTCTTACTTCCACTAGAGTCACTTTGAATATAATCTAAAAATCCAACTTTATAGATTCCTGTTATAATATCTCCAAATCTTTGATCGATTAAAATAATAATAGTTAACAAAATCCCGATCAGTGAAAAAATTAGATACCTTGGTTTTAATTCTCTTCTTGCGATTAATGCAACTGAATAACTTAACAGGTAAAAATATGCTGCAATAAAAGACATTGATAATATAAGGCCAATAAATCCAAGAATTATAAAGTTCCCTGTTTTGAAACTTTTGTCGTTTAAATATAAAATTGTAAGAAGAAGACAAAGCTGTAGTCCAAAAAAACTTGGCTCCGTCGAAAACGATGTGGCGCCTCTAGAACTAGTTGTGGACGATAATATTAAATCACTAAATATTTTTTCTCCAAAAATTAATTGCATTACGCCAGCAATTACCCATAAATAAATTGAGTAATAAAATAATTTTCTTGGAAACTTGTATTTTTGAAAGTAAATATCAAAAATAAAAAATACTAAACAAAAGTTTAAATATGAAAATAAATTTCTTGTAAAAAGAAAATCTAATTTTCCATTTAAGATAAAATTAAGTAAAATAAATATTAGTGGTATAAAAAAAATATAATATCGTGGTCGATGATCCGTGTTTAGTAATAAAGAGAAAAATAAAGCTATTATAAGTGCAACTGATACATACGGCTGAATTCCTCTAAAGTTTCCAAATAATTGAAAATATGGATATATAATTGCTATTGAAGCAACAATCATAAAAAATTTATTTATTTGATATGATGACATTAAATAATTTCTCTAAATATTTTTTTTATACTTTGAAACCTTTTTTCATAAAAGTTATATTTCTCAGATATAAAATTTTTTGCATTTGAGAGATATTCTTCATTATCAACTAGCTTGTATCCTTGAATTATTTTATTTGCGCAATCCTGTGGTGAGAAAGGATTACAATAAATACCATATTCATCAATAATTTCCCTATTAAATTTTTTATCTGACAATACTAAAGGTTTCTTAAAATAGAGAGACTCAATTGTCACTGATGAGAAAACCTCTAATACACTTGGTAAAAAAACTAGATCATTTTCAGCATATGTTTTTATCATTTCATCATACTTCTGCCTACCTATAAAGTTTATGTTTTTTATTTTTTTAAATGTTGAAAATTGTCTTTTGTTAAGATCATCTAACGAAATAGTGACTTGAAATTCTACTTTAATACCAGATCTCTTGAGAATATTGTCAACAATGGGTAATGTATGTAATCCTTTGTGAGGATAATTCTCAAATGGACATAAAACTCTAATTTTGGTTTTAACTTTTGGAATGCTTGAAGTTTGAATTTGCCTATTATTGTAATTTAGGAATCCAATTGCATTAGGAACATAAAATAAATTTTTTTTTGGGAATTTATATTTTTTATAAAATACTTCTTTCGAGTACTCAGTTTGAAAAATATAAAAATCTGCCTTTTTTATAAAATATTTTTGATAAATAGTTCTTAAAATCCTTAATAAAGTCTCTGTGTATGAACGGCCAAATCTTACATCATTGATATTCGCAAAAAGAAGGTAAGGGTTAGAGCATCCCATTAGATGTTTATTTTTGAATTTTACATAACTCGGACCTGCCATAGTAAAAACAAGATCAGGTTTAATTAAATTTTCTTTATTTTTTATAAATTTTCTCCATCTTAAATTTTTTGATGGACTTTTTTTAATTAGAAAGCAATTTCTTTTATTTTTAAAAGAGTTACTTATCATTGAATATATTTGAGGAGAGATAAAATAATAAAATTCAAATTCATGATCATTCTGAGTTTCTAAAATAAAGTTTGCTGCATTTTGAACAGGCCCACCTTGAATATTTGTTGAACAATTAAATATTATTTTTTTCATAAATTTTTAATATTTCATTATAATATTTTTTTGCAATGTGATCTTTTCTGAAGTTATTTAGAAATTCTGCATCCCTACTATAATTATCTGAGTTATTTACTACAATTTCGTAAAGTTTTTTTGCAAGCAAATCATTTCTCCCATTAGGTATTAAATAAGCAGAAGTATTTTTAAGTAGTTCTCTTGCCCCGCCTGGCGACTCATATACAAGGGTATTTTTGCAATATGCTAGGCTTTCGATAAAAATATTGCCAAAACCTTCATATTGAGAAGCATTAATGAAACAGTCGGCAGATTTTAAAAGCTCTGGAATTTTATTAAAATACGGAATAAATGCTACTTGTTTATATAATTCAAGATTTCTAACTAAATTGGTTAATCTTTTTTTTAATATGCCATCACCAATTATAACTAAATGTCCCTTACCTAATTTTTTCCTTGTTTCTGCAAATGCTTTTATAACATGATCAATTCTTTTTTGTTCAACAAGGCGTCCAATCGTAAGAATTAAGGGACGTTTACTTGAGTTAATATTTAATCTTTTTATTTCATTGAAATTTTCTTTAATAACTGGATTGTAGATTACTTTTACTTTATTAAAGTTTTTGTAGTTTAATAATTTTAGTGATTTTTTTGTGTGTTCTGAATTACATATTATTAAATCGAATGAGTTAATAATAGATGATATAACAATTAGTACTATTTTTTCTCTCCAAGACCTAGGTCTAGTAAATATATTTGCAATCCTTGCAACTGTAATGGCATTACGTAAATAAAATATTTTTTTAAAAAATCCTAGAATAATTATTGATGTTGTTAAGGAAGCGATAATAATATCTGGTCTTTGATCATCAATGTATTTTTTAAATCTAAAAAAACTAAGAATTGCATATGATGAATTCAAACACTTTATTTTGCTAGTATTAATGTATTTAAATAATAATCCTTTGCGTGTTGCACACAAAATTTCTGAGCGAACACCTAGCTCATCAAAATATTTATTTAATGATAAAAAAACCCGTTCTGCCCCACCATTATTTAAGCCCGGTAGAAATAAACATACCTTCATAAGTTTAATTTATTAAGTTTAAAATTTTTATCCAATAGTGGTGATTCATCTATAATTCCTGAAATTTTTACTATGTCAAATTCGATACCAATAAGCTTAGCTTCATATCCAACTGAACTATAAGAGCATATAACTTTCTTGGCATTTTTATATAGTTGATGAACGGGTTGATACGTAATTTTCAAATTTGGAGCAGCAATATCTTTCAAATATTGATTATTGGCTCTTGGATGAGGCTTTAGTAAAAAAAGTTCATTAGGGTCTTTTTTCATTATCTCTTTAGCATGTGTTAAAAGCAGTTGTCCATCGTGAAGACCGGGTGCTATTAAAATAAATTTTTTTTTACCATTTTTAAATTTTTTGAGATAATTAAGTCTGTGAATTTTTTCCATTACTTCCACATTTAAAAAATTAGACTTTTGGTATATTTTTTTTGAAAATTCCTCTTCAGCTAATGTATGGTATGGTTTTGGAGAAAATTTTAAAAAATTATCATCAGAAATATCAGATTTAGACAAAAAATATACTAATTTCCTCATAGAAGATGGACCGTGTTGTAATGCTGTATGATTAATAGATCTTCTCACTAATACTGATGTAATCATTTTGCCATAAGGATATTCATGCAGATAATAATAAAATTTTTTAATATTAATATTGTCGACAAATTTTTTTGTGCTTTTATGTAAAATCAGTAATCTTATTACACGATGAAATGAAAATTTAAGTTCAAGTGTGATTAAATTTGAAATATCAACATTTGCAAAAATATATTTTTTTTTGAGTAACCTTTTCCATTTTATCGTTATTCCGATAATTTCATAAAGAGTTTTAAATAAATCGTATAATGAAATATGCTTATCAATTAAATAAAATTTATTACTTTTTAACTCATTTTTAAATTTAAAGTATTCATAAACAGAAACATTTTGATGAAAATCATCTGTAATTATACTCACAGCAAATTTATCATTTCTTTTTACTTTATCAGTAAATTTGTCCTCAATAATTTTTTTATTTAAAATCTTAAAATGTAATGGATATCTCGAAAGAAAAATATTTTCAGAATTATTTTTTTTATATTTTTTTCTAGAAAATAAATTACTTAAAGAGATTAAAAATATTTTAGAAAAATAAATTACGGATTTTATAAAAAGGAATTTTTTTGAGAGCGATTTAAATGTATATATTTTTTTTATTTTTACGTTTTTTAAATTAGTTAAAATTTCGGAGAAATCTTGATCGTCACTGATAAGGTATATTTTTTTAATTTTATTTTTTTTTATATAAGATTCAATTATTTTAAAATTTATAAAATAATTATAAGTATTAAAAAGTTCAGTTCTTTTGGCAAACAAATCTGTAAAGAATAATAATGAATTATTTTCATATATAAGTTTATGTTTTAAAAAAAATTTATTTATTCCAAATATCCATTCTGAATATTTATCTCGATATTTTTCAGCTAGTTTATTTAAATTATTATTGTTATTTATCGACTTTAATTTTAGATTTTTAATCTGACCTGCCCCAATTGTATATATTTTAAATCCATTAAATTTTGACGGCAATTCTATTGATTTATTACTTTTTAAAATAATTAAATTTTTTTCTTTTAGCATTAAATTACAGAGAAATAATCGTAAATTTTAAATAAAACTTTATTATATTTCTTATTCTCAAATTGAGTTCCTATTCCAATAAAATCAACATCATTATTAATTGCAGCTTCATAATCAGATTTTGAGTCACCAATACATACTGTATCTTCTTTACTACATTTTAATTCAGTAATTATTTGAATTATATTCTCGGTTTTTTTGTTGGAGCTTCCTTTAACAATTGAAAAATACTTTAAGATTTTTTTTTTTTTTAAAATATCAACGATTTCTTTGTCTGGAGTTGCAGTATTTATAGTACATACAATTTTTTTTGTTTTTAGTATTTGTAAAAATTCTAATACACCTGGAATATAATCACATTGAATTACTCTCTGCTTAACAATATTTGAAAATCTCTCAGCAATTGACTTTAATTCGTGTTTTTTTAGGGTAATGCCTAGCAATTCTGAGTGAAAATAAGAAATTTTTTTGTATCTATCTACACCTAAATTTCTCTTATGATATGCAATGACTTTTTTTTTTATATCAATTCCATATTCATTATATAAATCACCAAATGACTCTGCTTTGAGATCGTTAGAATTTGCAATTGTTCCATCAAAATCAAAAATAAAAACTTTTTTTTTCAGAAGAGTTTCCTTAGAAAATTTTATTTTATTCATTTTTTATACTTTCGATCATCTCTAATATTCCCTCTCCTATATCTTTATATTCGTTTGGAGTTATTTTGATTGATGACTTTGGAATGTACCTATAAGGTGTTGATGAATAATGATCAGGATTAATATTATTTTTGAATTTAATCTTTTTCTTAATGCCACATATCTCGAAAATCATTTCTAATACTTGCCCTGAAGATAATATTTGTTGTCCTGTAATGGTAACAGCTTTGTTTTTATATAAATCATCTAATATATCGACACTAATACGTGCAGCATCTAAAGCATGAATATATTCTCTTTTTTCACTTCCATCACCATTATACGTGATATTTTTATTGTTGATAATTTCTGTAACGTATTTTTGAAGACCATTCCATTCCTGAGCCCTGGGACCATACAATGAACCATATCTTAGAAAAGTAAAATTTATATTGTACTCTTTATTAAAAGTTTCTGTGAGTATCTCAGATGCTTGTTTGGATGCTCTATAAAAGGAACCATGAGGGCTATAAACATATAATGTTGAAGCCATGATGAATCTTTTTACATTATTCTTTATTGCAGCTTCTAAAACTAATGACGTTCCAATTATATTTGTATTTATCGTATTAATTGGATCTTCCTTCGATGCGAGTATATCTGCTACTCCCGCAAAGTGATATACAAAATCTGCATTTTTGGTCACCTTTAATAATTCTTTTGGATCAAATATATCTCCTATAACCATTTTTTGACTTTTATTTATCCATTTAGATTTTTTTTTGTCAAAAATAGTAACTTGGTAACCTCTATTACTTAATTCATCTGCAGTATGACTTCCCATAAATCCAGAACCACCAATGACGACTACTTTTTTATTGCCCTTAGACATTTTATAAACTTTGTTATTTATTATTTAGAGTATCTATTATATTCATAACTGATTGAATTTCCATTTCATTTCTGCATTCAATGGACATTGAGCCAATATGTGAGGTAAGTAAACAATTATCAAGTCCAATTAATTTGCCATGATAGGGTTCATTTTCAAAAACATCTAATGCTGCGCCTGATAATTTACCTTCGTTTAATGCATCATATAAATCTTCTTCATTTATTATACCCCCTCTTGAATTATTTATTAAGATTGACCCACGCTTCATTTTATTAATTGAATTGGAATTAAATAAATTTTTTGTTTTAGTAGTAAGTGGTATGTGAATTGTAATAACATCACTTGATGACAACACATCATCAAAATTAACAATTTCGATATTTTTTGAGATAGTAGAAGGCTTATTTGAGATATCATAAATAAGAATCTTTTTTGGATGAAGACTCTCAAACTTTCTTACTAATGACTGTCCTATTTTGCCATACCCAATTATGCCGATGACAGCATCTGTAATACTTTTGCCATAATTTCGAGACCACATACCTTTATGCATTTCTATATTAGATAAATGTATTTTTCTTAACATTGTAATAATTATACCAATAGTCATTTCGGCTAAATAAGGAGCGGGAATATTTGGTGTATTTTTCACAACTACATTATTAATTTTAGCTGCATCTAAATCAATATTATCAACTCCGATGCCAACTCTTGAAATAATTCTAAGTTTTTCTGAGGACTCGATTACTTTTTTCGAAATACATTCTGTACCCGCTATAATTCCATAGCAATCTTTCGATAAATTAACTAGGTCTGTCTCATTTAACTTTTTATTACTTTTATTTTCTACAATTTCAATTCCGTTATCTTGAAAGATTTTTTTCGGTATTGGACTATTTTCAGAAAATGATGTGATTGAAATTAAAACTTTATACATGTTTAATTTATTTTCTGAAATCTGGCATTGGAATAAAATTCATAAGCTGCTTTTTTCTTGCTTCAGCTTTTTTCCAAGAGCCTTTTTGGTTATAATTCTGATCTTTTATTTTCCATCCTTTCCCGTATCTGAATTCTAGGAAACTTTCTATGTCTTTTGGTATTTTGATAGATACACCATAGATCTGTAATACAGTAAGCTCCTTAAAATATTTTTTTGGAAACGTATGAGAGTAGCAATAAGTTGTATGTATATAAATATATAAAAATAATTTAAATAAGGATAGGAAAATAAAGTTTTTAAAAAAAATTTTATTAATAATAATATTTTCTTTTTTTAAATTTAAAAATTTATTAAATCCATACAATAAGGATTGTTTAGTTTTAGCTAGAAAACCAATGGGTGAATTTATCCATCTCATAACTGCAGTATTATCAGTTTCTTTATAAAGATATATATCTATATCTATATATTCATTATTGTCACAATTTTTTCTTTTTAATTGAATAATATTATCTAAATAAACAAAACCTTTCTGAAAGATTACCTGATAGCCTTTTTGAGAAAAAAAGTGTTCAAATTTTTTTTCTGAAGGAACACTGTCATACCATATAGCTATATCTATATCATGATCCCATGGGAGAATTTGTTTATCTCTGTAAACTCCGAGTGCTGTACCAGCCTCAATCCAAAATTCAATGTTTTCAGTGTCGAAGAAATTTTTTACTAGTTGCAACGTATTTTGAAATTTTTTCATAAATTAATTATAATAACTTGACTCACTTAGCGCTTGATCTAATTCATTTTTTGTATCTATATCAATCCACATACAATTTTTCATAAATATTGGAGTTGTTGGTGACAAATTTATTACATTGTCGATTGCATAGTACAAAGACTGATTATCTCGCCCAGAGCTTATTTCATCGTCTATATTGCTAATTAAATTTTGCATAAATTCTCTAGAAAATTGATAAACACCTACCGAAATACCATCCACGGATGATAATTCTTTAATCCTTTTTCTTATTTTTATAATTTTGCTGTTTTTAATTGTTACCTTTACAGGATCATCATCATTTAGTTTTTTATCATTTGTACTATCAATAAGAATTTTGTTTTTAGCATTCGATTTTATAAAGATTTCAATATCGTCAAGATTACACAATAGGTCGCTAGTTGTAAAAATAGTATCAGAATTACAATAATCTCTAGCACACCACAGGCTCAACATATTGCCTTTTGATTTATAATCATTATTATAAATATAGGTTATCTTTTTTCCATTATACTTATTTCCTAAAACCTTTTTATACTCTTCATGCTCATTACCAATTACTATTATTAAGTTATCAATGTTAAGACTAGTAAGCCATCGTAATTGATACTCAATTAAGTAAGTCTTATTAATCTTTATTAGTCCTTTAAGACCATTTGGAATATAATTACTCAATCTTTTTGAGACTCCAGCAGCATATATTATCGCATTCATTTTGTATTTGAACTAACTGATAGTCCATCCTCCATCGACTTTAATATCTGCACCAGTAACATAAGATGAATATTTTGAAGCCAAAAATAATACAGACGTAATTATTTCATTGGGCTCCCCAAATCTTCCGATTGGGATTTTTTCACAAAATTTATTGTAATTTTCTTTATCTTCTAAAACTGATTTATTAATTTCAGTCAATAGAGGACCGGGAGATATACTATTTACAGTAATGTTTGATTTTGCAAGTTCAATAGCTAGTGTTTTGGTAAACATTAAAACCCCTCCTTTACTAGCAGCATATGCTGCTCGAGAAGGGTATGATACTGTGGCAAATATACTCGCTAAATTAATTATTCTACCAAATTCACTTTGTTTTAATAAAGGTAATAATTTTTGAGTTACTCTAAAAGTACCTGTGAGATTTATGTCTATTATTTCATTCCAATCAGTATGATTGATACTTTCAACAGGATTTCTAATATTTAAACCTGCAGAATTTACTAAAATATTTATTTTTTTGTTAAATTTATCACAAGCATATTCATATAATTTTTCAATATCTTTTTGACTTTGAACATCACATTTAAAATATTGAATTTTTTTATTCGTTTCATTTTCTAACTTAAAAACAACATTCTTTAATTTTTCGTCATTTCTTCCTATAATTAAAACATTCGATCCAATAACGGCCAAATTTTTAGCAATTTCCATTCCAATTCCAGAGCTGCCTCCGGTAATAATTGAATTAGTATTTAAAAAATCGAATAATTTATTCATTTTTTGTTAAACTGGTTGAGGAAAAAGTCCGCCATCTACTTTTATGATTTCACCTGAAATAAAATTAGCATCATTTGACATTAAAAATTTAACAACAGGTGAAATATCATCTTCACAAGCAACTCTCTCTAATTTTTTAGTAGAATTAATTTCTTTAAGGTCATGTTCATTTCTACCTTTTAAAGTTGACATAAATCTGTGAGTTTTAGTTGGGCCAGGCATCAAACAATTTACATTTATTCCGTAAGGTCTTAATTCCTTAGCCAGAGATCTGGTCAATTGAACGACTGCTGATTTGGCAGTTGAGTATGTAGTTTCTTTACTGACACCAAATGCTGCATTTATAGAAGACACTGTTAGAATTTTTCCCTCATTTTGTGATTTAAGATGAGGAACCACAGATCTTAAAGTATGTAAACACGAGTAATAATTTCTTTTAAAAATATTTTCATGCTCTTTGTAATCAATTAAAACATTATTATTTTTTGCTTTACCCCCACTAGCATCATTGTCATGTCCTGCTATGTCACCTCCTGCATTACATATTACACCATACAAGACTTTATATTTATTAATACAATTCTTTATCATAACTTCAGTTTCTTCAGGCGAAGTTAAATCTGCTTTGAAAAAATCAGCTGAGACCCCGTAACTTTTTATTTTATCTAAAATTATGTCAACTGAATTCTTTTTGTCATAAACTTTACATGCATCATCACTAATATCAGATAGAATAATATTATATCCAGCCTCTGCTAGTGTAAAAGCGTAAGATAGTCCAAGCCCCCTTGTTCCTCCAGTAATTAATATATTTTTCATTGTAACTTTTGTATTAATGACATAACGTTGGCCACCGACTTGCATACGTCATTTATTTCAATTTTTTTTTAATTCTTCACCTCTTATACCATTTTCAAAGTCAGAGTATAAGTTTAAGTTTTCACTTAAATGTTCAATATTTTCAAAATATTCTTTTTTGTTGTATTTTGAATTATCGTAATGTGTCCAATAGTCTTCATTGTAAATGTGGCAATTTCTGGTAACTTGCGCTCCTAATTCAATTGATAATGTGTCAATTTGGTCACCAATTTCACTTAATCTTGTGAACACTTCTAAAAAATTAACTGCACCCTCACCAATTACACACCTTGTTAAAGCTATACCATCGTCTAATTTACTTATTCTGTAGTCTTTAATGTGCACATTTTTTATTAAATGATTTGCATTTTTAAAAAAAGACATTGGCGTATCACATACTGAAAATGAATTTCCAATATCCCAGTTAATGCCTAAATGGTCTGTTGATATATTTTCTATTAAATTCCTTAATTCGACTGAACTCAAATCTTGATGATTTTCTATTAAAGCAATACAATCATTTTCCTTGAGAATATTTAAAAGTTTAATTAAGTCTAAGCGGAAATTTTCTAAACTATTATTAAAGTGTTTACTGGAGAACCTATTCCCACCGTAAAAAACTTTTCCTAAATGATTCATTTTTATACGGAATTTATTGATACCTATACTTCTTAATTTTGGAATTGCTTCAACGAGATATTCATGATCAATTTTTTCAAAATCTATGAAAACTTTGCTTCCTGATCTTATAGTATTGTGAATAAATTCTATGCCCTCATCCAGATAGCTTAGAGGAAATATTCGATCTATTGGAAATTCAATCCCTGCTAAGTTGTATTTTCTACTTAATTCATGAATATTATTTATTTCTAACTTTATAAAATGATTTTCGTTATCTTCTATTAAACCAGTAGAGTACCCAAATGAGTAATAATTTAACAATATCTGATCATTTTTAATCAATTTTATTATATAACTGTGTTTTTATCAATTTCAGCGATTAAATGATTAACATCACTTTGAGATGAGTTTGTAATAAGTTTATGATAGTTAATTATATTATTGACTGAGGTTTCTTCCATCTCTTTTCTAGTCTCGCGTGTGTGTGACCCTATATGAGGAGTTAAAATAACATTATTTATTGACTCGTATGGTGCAATATTTCGTTCCTCGTCAAATACATCAATAGCAGCCCCGGATATTTTATATGCTCTTAATGCTTGAGATAATGCGATATTATCTATTACAGCTGATCTAGATGTATTGATTAAAATTGAATTTGATTTCATTGATGATATTAAATCTGAGTTTATTAATCCTCTAGTATCTTCATCAAGTGGTAAATGGATACTTATAATATCTGAAGAAGAAAAGATTTCTTTAAGTGATTTCTTTAAAACTCCATATTGATTAGCAAATTTTATATCCCAAGTTCTTCCATATCCCGATAATTTAGTTTCAAATACAGATAATCTTTTTACAATTTGCTTACCTATACTACCCATACCAATAATTCCTATTTCCAAATTTCTTATTTCTCTTCCTACTATTGGTTTCCAATCTCCCTGTTTAAGTTCATTAGACATTAAGAAAGTACTACGTAAAATTGAAATCATGTTTGCGATACAGAGTTCGGCAACTGCCACCGATGGTTTATCTGATGTTTTAAATATCTTTACACCTTTGGATTTTGCTGTTTGAATATCGATATTATCGGTCCCAACTCCCACTCTTGAAATTGCTTTTACCTTTGAAAATTTCTGAAAGAAAACTTCATCATATTTTTCTAACCCTGCAATTATATATTCTGAGTCGCTAAATAAATCTGGTTCCTCCCAATATGATTTTTCACTACCTGATAAATTATATTCAACTTCGATATCAAGTTCTTTAAATATACTCATATCAATACTCTTAAAAATATTAAAGTTTTCTATAGCAACTAAAAGTTTTTTCATTTTATATCTTTTGAAAGTAAAAAATAAAAATATCTGAAACATTATGTCCAGTTTTTTTACTTTTCACTAAAGTTTTGATGTCTTTATGAAATTTAAAAGTATTAAAATTTTTAATATTATCAGAGAGTTTATTCATCTTTTTTTTTATAATATTTATATGAGAATTAGAATAATATGCTCCGGAGACACCATTTATAAAATCTTGGCCATCGGATGCAAGGGCAAAAAACATGAAGGGGAAATTAAATGGTTCTTGTAACATCATATTTGCAACTAAATGTTGATTTCTTCCCCCTTTTCTTGATCTTTTTAAATTAGTAACTTTAACTTGTATTTCACCACTTGATAAGACTATGTAATTTCCCTTTGGAAGATTATCATAAATTTTATTGTATTTTTTTCGAAGTCTTGATGCAAACAAATAAGCATCATTATTAAATTCATTCTTAAGCTGAAAGACTTTATTTACATTGTTATTAAGTAGTTCCTTACTAAAGTCAGATATAAAATTGTCCCTAGAACCTACTAAATAGTTGTAAATTTTTTTTTTATCTCCTCTTACCTTATTAATATCGAAATTCTTATAAAAGCTTATGATATTTTTAGGGATAAGTTTTGATAAATTATATTTTTTTATTATGTGGAAAGGATCTATGCCTCTAGAATATACTGTAGGACCAGATGATATTGCGTCAAATTTGTGACTTCGTTCGTCAGATAATATTAAGTTTATAATTTCCTTACATCTAGTAGCATCAGCTAACCCTCCTCCCTTGATTCTAGATAAAGACTTTCGAATAGTATTAACCTCTCTTTCAGGTGTACCAGAAGTGAGCAATTGGGAAAGGAATAATTTTTTTTGTCGAAAGCTTATTTCTTTTATTGGATAGGAGATCATAGCTGAGCCACCACCTGAAACTAATACAATTAATTTGTTGTTTTCATTTAAATTACTGACAAACTTATAAATTTCTTTACCAGCTTCTAAACTTTTAATAGAGACATATGGATGAGATGATTTCAAATATTTAATTTTCTTAGAATTTTTTGGAAGTTTTTCTAAATGTGAAATAATTAATGCATTTTCTATATTTTTAATTCCCAAGACATCCTTTAAACCTTTAAACATCGAGAGGCTTGCTTTGCCAAAAGCAATGATCGAAATATTTTTTTCGATTTTGAATTCTTTATTTTTAATAAAAAGAATATTATTTTTAAATTTGATATTTTTATTTATGTAATCACTAGGTGAAGAATTCCTAAGTGTTTTTCTAAATAATTTTATTAATTTTGTAGAGTTCATAAAATTTTATTTATTATACTTACTAACCCACTGCTTTTTTTGTCAATTTGCTTTGATATTGAATATTTGGTAACAAAGTCGTAATTAAATTTTTCATTTTGTACTCTTGTCAAAATTGTCTCACGATTGGGAATACCGTCATTTATTACGTCAAAATAAACGACTCTCTTTTTCATCAATTCTAGGGATTTTAAATTTATATTTCTTATGCCTAAATCAAAAAAAATAACAGGTTTATCAGTAGCACATGCCTCAACAAAGATGGTACTAAAGTAATCAAAAATAAATAAATCAGCATTTTTAATTATATCGACAAATTTTCCATAAACTTTTTTAGTCATTTTATCATCATATAAAAAAGAAAATTTTTCTTTTGGATGCATTTTTGTTATAACATTGCCCTTAAATATTTTGTTTAAATGAGATTGCCAATCTAAATAAATTGCATCCGGTATATCTTGATAAGGCCCATGTCTATAATTCCCGCCTCTTAAAGTCGTTGGAAAATAGTAGTTATTTCCCTCTAAATTTGTGTTTTGTATTTTTTTATCAGAATTATATAAATTTTCAAATTCTGGATTTCGATGAAAATACTCAAAATTCTTAATATTTAAATATGGTGAGTCTAAAAAATTTTCTGAATAACTTGATCCATAGCCTACAACATAATCAGCTATATAGTTATCACCATCATCACCCCACAACGGTTCATCTAAAACACCTGATGAACCACCATGAATTATATTTATTATTTTACCTCGATTAGCTTTAAACTCATCTCTAGTTATTCTGATGTCTAATTCAATTCCAGAATTACAAATTAATATGCAATTTTTATTTTTACGGGTCTTAAATAAGAAATTTTTGTTTAAAAAAGATTCTATGTGCTTAATCACAATCATATCCAAGTTTTTTATTTTTGATAGAGTTTTGTTTGAAGAAATTATATCTCTTATATGATATTTAATCTGCAAAACTTGCTCCTGATGATTTTTAATATTAATTCTTTTATAAGGAACGAATGATGCATTGATTTTTAACTTACTAAACTCATTTAAATTTTTTTTTGTAATTCCCCTGCCCTTTAGGTAAATTTTTTTTCCAAAAAATGAAAAATTTTTCAAATTTAGAAAAAAAATATAGAGATTTTTGAGGTATATACGAAAGTTAGACTCAAACTTTTTTCCAAAATTTTTACCTTTTAGATTGATTACTTTTTCTTTTATTTCCTTATTACTAACATAAGGCAAATTAGGTTGATTAATATTTTCAAAATATTTTAAATTGTATTTGTTTGAATATTCGTAGTTTTTGAGTAAAATCTGGGTAAATATTTTTAAAATATCGTAAAAAAAAATATTATATATATTGTGATTATTTCCGAAAATTTCAGATAAGATCTTTTTTTTTTCCTTTAATGCAAAAAAAATTTCTAAACAAATCTCTCTTTCTTCTATTACAACTTTTTTTATTATTTCGTGAATTCTTTTATTACTGTCCATAAAGTTGAATTAATTTGTCATTAATCATTAGATCCTCGACTTTTTTGAGATCCGATGGAGTATCAACACTAAAAACATGTTTATCAATATTCACCATTCTTACTTTTTTTCCTGTTTGTATAATTCTAAGCATATCAATAGACTCAATCTCTTCTAAATAAGTTTGTTTGGTGTTATTAAATTCAATCAGAGAATTTCTTCTAAAAGGTATGACGCAAACTTGTTTATATTTTTTTATTTGTTCTGTATATTTTTTTGTTGATGGAATTGGTTCTCTAGAAAAATAAATTGCATCATTATTATTATCTACAACAACTTTAACCTCATTTGGATCTTCAAATTCTGTTTCAGAACTGATCTCAGACATCAAATTTATTACTTCAATATTATTATCTGTAAGCATTTTGTTAATAGATAAATCTATCATTTCTGGTGTAATCATCGGTTCATCCCCTTGATATAAAGTAATAATGTCAGTTTTATATCCTTTTTCTTGTTCTATTTTCATCATTGCCTCACTCGCCCGATCGGAAGCTCTTTCGTGATCAGCAGATGTCATGATTGCTTTACCTCCAATACTATGTATGTAACTTTCAATCTCTGTATCACATGTAGCAACATAAACCTCTTTTGTCATTTTACTCATTTTAGCTCGATAGTAACAATGACCAATCATTGGTATGCCGTTTATTTTCTTTAAAGGTTTACCGGGAAACCTTGACGAGTCCATTCTGGCTGGAATGATTAATATGTTATTTGACATTAATATTTTTTTTTAAATCATTAATCTCTCTGGCCTTTGTATCGATCATTCTTATATCTAAGCTGTAAGCAATAAACGTATAATCTTGCTTTATAGCTTTTTTTAAATTTTTTACATTGGGTTCTATTATGTGAATCCCTTTTATAATTTTATATTTATCTGCTTTTCTTATTATTTTTTTTATAGCATTTTTAAATATTGGACTCTCAAACTTACCTGCAACGCCAAGAGAACCAGATAGATCGTATGGGCCAATAATAAAACTATATATTTTTTTGGAACTGAATATTTCATCTAAGTTACTTAAGGCATCTTTATTTTCAATTTGAATTATCAATTTTGTATTTGACTTTTGCCACTGAAGATAAGAACTGAAATTATTTCCATATCCTTGAGCTCTTGAGAGTCCAATGCCTCTGTTGCCATTTGGAGGATATTTCATACTCTTGTATGCATAATCAATATCTGAAATACTTTTTACATTTGGTACTATTATTCCATGAGCTCCCATATCAAGTACTTTTTTAATTTGAACCTCAGAATTTGATTTTAATCTCACCAAAGATTCTTTACCTGAGAGGTTTATAACTCTTATCAAATCTTGTGCTTGACTTTCTGTAATTGCTGAATGTTCTAAATCTACAGCTATCCAATCAAATCCAGCTTTTGATAAAATTTCAGCAATATCATTACTTGGTAATGTAATCCAAGTTCCAAAACTAAATTTTTTATTCTTTTTCATTAGATTATTCAATAAACTTCCACTCTAATATATCATCCTCAAACATATCTTTTTTTACTTTCATTCCAATAACTTTATCAATTTCTGAAGGACTTATTCCAGTCGCAGGTCTTTTCCATGTAAGATGGTCAAAATTAATTACTTCATTTTTTTTGATATCCTTGGAAATTACTAAACTTCTTCTGGCATTTAATCTTGAAATATCCTCAGATTTTAATGGCTGTTTGAAATTATCACCTAAAATTTTCGAGTTCCTATTAATAATTTTAATAAATGTTTCCAAATCACATTTGTCCATGGCATGATAGTGATCATTACCTGGTAAACTTTTATCGTGAGTAAAGTGCTTCTCGATGATTTGACAACCCAGCAATGCGGCAATTTCTAATACTTTCATATCAAATGGAAGTGTGTGATCTGAATAGCCAATTATTTTTTTGGGAAAATGTAATTGTAAATCTTTAATCATTGCAAGATTTGCATTTAATTCATCTGTAGGGTAATTAAGAATACAATGCAGAAGTGCAACTTCAGTGTTAAAATTGCTTATCCAATCTACCGCATTTTTAATTTCAACCATATTCGAAGCTCCTGTGGACAATATGATAGGTTTTTTAAAACTTGAGATATATTCTATAAATGGCTTATTAGTTATATCTGAAGAAGATATTTTAAATACGTTGACTAAATCGTTTAAAAATTTTGCCGACTCCAAATCAAATGGGGTACTCATAAATTCAATCTTGTGATCTTCACAAAAAGTTTTTAATATTTCAAATTCATTTTTCCAAAACTTATCATACTTCTTGAAAAGTTGATGCTGTGATTTAGTTTTTTCAAGTTTCGTATCCCAATATGCAGGTGAATTTTTTGAGGCTATTGTATCAGCTTTATATGTTTGAAATTTAACTGCATTTGCACCACCTGCAGCAGCTTGCTTAATTAAATCCTTAGCTACCTCTATATCACACTCGTGATTAACACCTACCTCAGCAATAAGATATGGTCTATTAAATGTATTTTTTTTTCTCGCGAATATGTCTAAAATTTTCATTTTTATAATAAATATTTATTGATAATATTAATCGTCTTTTTTTTGTTATCTATAAAATTGTATTTAACCATTCTTGAATACAGTTTTTTTCTAAATGCTACATTGTTGATTAATTTTACAAAATATTTTGACAAGCTGTTAAAATTATAGTTTTTTTGGTACATTCTGAGTACTATGAAACCAGTCATTATTGAGCTGAACGAATGCGTTTGCTCTCTTTGATGCTGTGGTATCACTAAGCTTGGTATATTCATATGAGCTAATTCAAAAACTGTTCTTCCGTTTGAGCAAATTGCTAAATCACATTTTGTCATTATTTTTGAAATAATACCAGTTGAGTTATGAATTTCTAGGTTATGATCATCGATTGTTTTCTTACTTAAGGTATTAGCATATCTATATGCAGGGCCTGTAACAATATGTATTTTTATCAAATTTTTTTTACAAATTTCTTTAACTGCCTCATATGTTTTAAAAGTAAGATTAAATTGATCAGATCCACCAAAAGTAATAATTATGTTTTTAATTTTTCTTTTAAATTTTACAGGTTTCACTTTTTTAAATTCATCTCTAAGAAAAAAATATTTACTACCCCAATAAGTATTTGTGTATGTATTTAGAGGTTTGTCATATATTTCATTAATTGTTGCATCAGCATATTTTGAGCCAACTCCAATATCTTCAAAATTAATTATTCTGATATTTTGTTTCTTAATATCTAAAGTATCTTTGTAATAAGTTGAAAGTATATCATTAATGACTAAATTAGGTTTTAGTTTTATAATCTCTTTGACAATTTTACTTTTTTGACACTTTATTATTCTATATTTATTTCTAACTATTTTTTTTACGTTTGGAGCATCAGTATTATCTGTAATGAAAATAATTTTTTGAAATTTTAATGAGTTTGCAATAGCTAAAGCTCTATAAACATGGCCCAAGCCAACTTTACGGTTAGCGATAACTCTAAATACAATTTTATTCATTGATATGGCTAATCAGTATATCTTTTTTATTACTTTTTTTGTTGATTTTATAATAAGTTCAATTTCATTATCTGTAAGAGTTGCTTGAAATGGAAATGAAATCATATTGTCAAAAAAATAGTCAGCATTGGGGCAATTTGCTCTAGAAAAACCAAGTTTTTCATAGAGTGCATATCTATTCAGAGGGTAATACTGAACTACACATTGAATTCTCTCTTCTCTGGACATTGTTTCAATAAACTTGTCTCTTTTCCCACCCTTTTCTAGTGCTACTAACAAATGATAATTATGTCTTTCTGATTTTACCCTATGAAATTCTAATTGTTCATATTGTTTTAAGCTATCTATAATATATAAAGCTCTTTTTTGCTTTAAATTATTGATCCTATTTACTCTTGTTAATAAATGGTTGCCCAGAGCGCATTCGACCTCACCAATGCAGAAATTGTGTGGTATTAATTTATTATTTTGAAGTGATGGCAAATCTACATTTCCCATGGCAGGAATCCAATATTTTTTTCTGGTGTATTTAAAATCACAGTGACCGTTGTGTCTTAACATCGGAACTATATCGGCATGTGACTTATTTTTTACAACAAGCATACCGCCTTCACCAAGAGTGGTGATATTTTTATGTGAGTGAAATGAGTAAATTCCAAAATCACCAAAAGTTCCTGCTTTTTTATTTCTTATACTAGTACCGATAGCTTGCGCAACATCTTCAACAACTAAAATCTTATTTTTCTTAGCAAGTTTTATTATAGGTGGCATGTCTATACAGAAACCGTATAGGTGTGGAGCAACAATTACCTTTGTTTTTTTTGTAAGGCATTTTTTTATCATACTTTCGTTAATAACCCTTGTTTTCGGATCAATGTCACACCAGACTATTTTAGCACCTGTTTTTATAAATGGGTAAGCACTTGACGTATATGTATGCGAGGGAATGATAACTTCATCACCTTTTTTTAGCAGACAAAGTTGAGCTGAAAGCTCAAGAGCTGACGTGGCAGAATTAACAGCAAAACAATATTTACTTCCTATAAATTTAGAGAAATTCTCCTCAAATTTTTTTAAATATGGGCCTTGAGTCAATGTTTTAGCCTCCCTCATGACTTTTACAACATTATTAATTTCAGATTTAGTATAGTTATGGCTTCGAGAGGCAAATGGTATTCTAAATGTATTTTTCATAATCTTTTTTAATTCACTAATCTTATGACGTTAGGTTTTTTTGTTAGCAATTCTCCATTTAAATATAAGTCTACTATTTTATTATCATATTGGTCGTATATAACCCTAAGATGTGAAGGGTGAAAATCCGACATTAAAAAAAGGCGCCCCAATTTTTTTTGATTAAAAAATTTCCATTGTTCTAAATTTAACATTGATTTCAAAATATTCTTCATATCACTTGCAGCTTTTATAACAGTTTTAGTTCCAATATCATGTAATTTGTCTCCGTATTCAAGAGTTGGCAACGAATGATGAAGTATTTGACCTGCATCAGGATCTTCAGTAATTTTATGAAAAGTTGCTCCAGCAAATTGTGGCATTAAAAAATAAAATGGCCAAAATAGTGTTGCACTTCCTTTAAAATATGGAGAAATTCCCAAATGTAAGTTTATAGTTACGCTAGGTAAAATATCTATAATTTCTTTTCTTAATAAATCAGTTCCAAATACAATACATAAATCGAATGATTTGTAGGCCTTGATGAAATCTTCAACTTTTTTACTGTTTAATTCTTTTGGGCTACATAAAATACTATTATTTTTGTCAAAGACATCATAAATCTGAATATCGCCGTATGCACTTAGCTCAGCATAATTTCGTTCGGAAAAATGTTTTGTAAAATTTTGTAAATCGCGCTGATCTAAATTCTTTGGGGGCTCAGGTAATACGCTTTCCCTTTCCATAATTACAGAAGTAAAATTATGATTTGTATTTAAAATTTGTTTGAAAAAATATAAATGACGTGAATGTGATCCTGAAAATAATAAAATGTTCATATATTAAATCTCGATAATAATTTTTTTTTCGACTAATAATTTTGCTATTTTATTTACCTTGTTTATTTTAATTTTAATTTTCTTAGCTATTTCATCTGTGCATACTTTTCCATCAGACATAAAAATTATCCATAATATTATATCAGATATCGTCATTTTCGAATTTGGTAAATATCCTCCACCAAATGTATTATACAGATTTCTTTTTGAAAGCATTATTTCACCAGATATGTATTTACTTTTATATATTTGCCACTTTTCTATTTTTTTTATTAAATCAATATATAATTTTAATGATTGATTAATTTGGGCTCCATTGACGTAATCAAGATTATCTTTGGACGTATGATATTGTTGGTATTCATAATATTTATCTTTTGTTATTGATACAGTATTTACCTTAAAAGCTTGAGAAGAATATTGTCTTTCGTCACTGCCCGAAATATCAAAAGGATAAGTATAATATTCTTTTTTATTATCCCTAAATACTTGCTCAACTACTTTATTTATATAGCTATTCTGTTCAAAACTTTGCTTATATCCAAATTTACCTGGCCCTCCGACATTTGAAATAACTAAACCATGATCGATTTTTTTAATTATTTTTTCATTTTTTTTACAATAAGCTAATGCACCGATTGTTTCAGGGATAAAAATGACTCGATAACTCCATTTTCTATTTTTAATTTTACTTAAATATTTTGCTAAAAAAGCGGTACATAAAATACCACTTAAATTATCGTTTGCCATGGAAGGATGACATATATAAGTGGAAATCAGTATTTCTTTTCTTGACAAGCCTTCAATTAATAATTCTCCATAGGATAGTGAACCATTTTTAAGAGAAGATTCGATGAACACATGAAACTCGCCCTTGTGATTTGCTAGTTTTTTAAATTGACTCCAAGTTACTGAAAATCCCCAATTTTCTTTATAATATGATGTTCTATAATCAATAACATTCTCTTTTAATTTGTTTGAATGAATGTGTTTTTTTAAATCTTTCCATTTCATTTTTTTATTGATTGGTATGCTATAACTAATAACGTGCAAATTATTTTCATCAAAATCAATTAATTTTTTACCACTTGAGTCTTTTATCCATGCTGATTTGATATTCCACTCTTTTGGCACCTTCCAGTCGTATACTTTTGTTCCAGATTTTATTTCATTAATATTTATTGGTATAATTTCACTTATTATATTTAGCGTTTTTCTATTTCCATCACCTGTTAAGCTTCTATTTATTGGAAATAATTTTTCAAGATATTTTTGTATTTTACGTTCAATAAAATCTTTCTTTTTTTTCATATTTATAAATAATTTATATTACAAAAAATAAATAATAAGTAACTGCATCTATTTTAAAATTTTATCAATTATTTTTTCCTTCATCGATGTAATAAATATCATCAGCATATTTCAAAACATCTTCTTTACGACTCAATACAAATACAGTTTTTTCTACCATTAACGAAAATATATTTTTATTTAGTTCTTTAGCAATATCTTTGTCAAGAGCACTTGTTACTTCATCTAGTATTAATGTATCAGGGTAAATTATCAACGATCTTGCTTTTGATGCTCTTTGTCCTTGACCGCCTGACTTTGCCATAATTTCTGCAATTGATGAATTAGGCAAGGTAATCCAAGACCCTATAATTGGTATTTATTTCATTAAAATATCTATTCATTTTCTGATATCAACCTTTTCTAGCTAATAAACGAATAAATTCTGCTTTGTCTCTATAACGAAAATACTCAGTACTTAAGGCATCTTCAACAGACGCTCTTCTTATTTTACCAATAAGATTAAAAATTCTATTAGAAATTCTTTTACCTAAAATTATTACAAATAATTTAAGTAGCTTATTCTTTCTAGATGCTTTCCTTGATTGTTCCCTCAGGTAATTATCATAGTAGACATTTCTGAGAATTCGTCCGATATCAGGGTCCCTAGTAAACTGATACATACCTCTAGCTTGTGACCTTTTTTTATCCTCATTTGCATTTTTACCTGACTGCAAATTACCGCATGTTTTTAAAAAGTTTATTTCGAAGTTATGTTTTGATAGAAGATACTCTAGAGATCTGGTTGAGAAGAATGTTAAATGAGGAACAACTCTCTCTCCAGCATTAGGATATTTTAATAAATCTGCATTTGGAACTTCACAAAAGAAATATCCACCTGGTTTCAGCATTCTATTAATCGCAGAAATTGTATTCGCAACGGTGTCTGGATGGAAATGCTCCAAACAATGTGACATGACAATAAGATCATACTGTTCCTCTCTTTCTACTGATTCATCTGGCTCAAAACTTTTATTTATTGTTTCAATACCTATATGTTGTAATTTTTCCTGCGCTTCTTTTTGTGGTTCG
>MDTG01169810.1_pt1 | contig 35883 bp, 40 predicted proteins | sample 811421 | NCBI WGS metagenome assembly MDTG01 (sample SAMN05326645, study PRJNA326480) | marine metagenome | isolation source: seawater | place: Pacific Ocean: South East | collected 2011
AGGTCTGTTATAAGCATAAAGCATACTAAAGAAAGGGTTAAAGCTATCGGTGTTATCATTATAGGTGTATCCTTATATAGGTGTATTAGTGTATCTGTGTCTATGGGATTTAGTACATATTGGTGATCGTGGGGGTGTTTTGCGCCGCTTTTAATCAGAGGTGGTTACTATTTTTAGCAGAAACTTTGACCACATCCACAGGTTTTCTTGGCCCTATTATTGGATATTTTGAACCCTGATTCACCTAATCCGTCATGGTAATCTAGGCTTGCTCCTTCTAATAGGTCTGCACTTACTGGGTCTGTTACTACCTTTACTTCTCCGAATAGTTGTTCTATATCTTCTTCTGTGATGTCTGATTCAAAGTGCATTTCGTAATTCATGCCTGCACACCCGCCGGGTCGAACTCCTACCCTTAAGGCTTTAAGGGTTTTATCTTCTTCAGCAGCTAGTAATTCAGCTACTTTAGTTGATGCTTTTTCTGTTAAAGTTATCATGTTTTGCTCCTTTTTCGCCAGAGGGCCGGTTTCGTCAAACGGAAAGTTTGCCGTTTCTTACGTTTTTCAGCCTTTTTCTCCCAGCGTGATTCGAGTTCATTACGGTAGATTATCTTCCAAAATAGATCAGTCATCGTATTCTTTTCCTGTTTAGGAATCGTGGAAGTGTGTCGTGAGTGGTAGAAGTACCTACAAATTTACTCTTTATCCTTCTATCCCACTCTACGCCTACTGCTATTGGTACGAGTATCCCAAAAGCCCACCACTGCTTATACATAACTGCATGCACGGTGGATACTATAAATACTACTACAAATAGAACTTTACCTAGTATTTTCATTAATATTTACTTGTCCCGAATGCACGAGATGCAATAATATATCCAGCAATAACCACCGCAGTTGTGGTAGCTAATGCCCATAGTGTGCGTTTAACCGGCTTTGTCATTAGAATTCCCCTCTAAATGTAAGCCCCAAATGATGTTTACTCCATGTCTGTCATGTCTCATTGGGGGTAATTTTTCTGATTTCTCTGTATCAACAGGAGGGGAAACGGCAATCATTGCATACGTTCCTTCATATGCTGCTATTCTAAAATCTTCCAATTGAGAAAGTTGCCCTAAATCATAGGATTCTTTAACGTAACGCTTATCCGTGTCACTGGTTATTTTTACATAATTATGCAGGATATTCACTTTCCAGTGCTGTTCTCCTGCATAAAAGTCATAATCAAAATCTTTTATTTCCGTTTTATGCATTATTTATCCACTTCTTCGTTTGGTATATACGCTTTTTCGTATGATTCTGACGTAAGTGTCTTATTTAGAGTTTTGTTTATTTCATACCCTCTGTAGTGTATATACTCAGCAATAGCGTCATCTGGCCTCTTGTTCCACTCAATTGAATGGACTAAAGCGTCAGCATGTGTTATTAAAGTAAGTATTGTATCCCTCGCCATTAATAAATCTTTGGAGAGAGTGGAATAGTTTAAATCACGGAAGAATTCCTCTGCATGCTCTAGGTTGTCAACAACCCTTGCAGGTGTTTCTAGTCCCTTAGAAATACGCAGAGTAAATTCCTCCATGACTCTACTCTTGAAGCTGTGAAGCTAAACTATGTAGATCTAAAAGGTCATTCTGTAGTTCATCAGCAGAAAACAGCGATCTTTTAGGATCAGCCGTTAATTTTAACATATCCTCAAGTTGGGATATCATCTGCTCTACAACTTCTTTGTCCATATATCTCTCCTACGATATCTCTATTGTACGAAGTTTCTCGTACTCTGGAATGATTCTTTCCAAATTTATACTCAATAAACCGTCAGAAAGATCTGCGGACTTTACTTCTACGTTGTCTGCAAGCCTAAACTGCTTTCTGAAATGCCTGTGAGATATCCCACGATGCAAAACAGTTCGGTTATCTTCTGCTTGTTTCGTAGAAATAATCAGGATACCGTTTTCTACTGTCATGTTTAAGTCTTCTTTGTTGAATCCAGCGACAGCAAGCTCGATAACAAAGTTTTCCTCGTCCACTTGGACAAGGTTATACGGTGGGTAAGCATGATATGACTCATTGTACTCCAACAGTGACTCAAAATGGTCAAAGAGGGAGTCAAACCCAATACTAAAAGGCCGTAGCCTGTTTAAGACACTAATATCTGTGCCCATAATAACCTCCTAAATAGCAAAGTTAAATTAATTTTTTACAAAGACCCAATTGGCATCTTCTGTAAATATTATAGCGCTTTATAGATACAAGTCAAATATTAAAAGTCAGGGTTTTCTTCACTAAATACCCATGCGATACCAGAAGAGGGGTGCCGAAGCCTAGCAATTGCTTTTGCTTCTAACTGGCGTATACGCTCACGAGTTAAACCCATTACTTCACCTATCTCCTGTAGAGTCATAGGGTTGCCTATATTGCTTAATCCGTGGTGCATTGTGAGTACTTGGAACTCACGCTCTGGTAGAATGGATAGTGCTTTTAGAATATCTTGGGCAAAACTTTGTCTAATACCAAGCTCATCAACCTCAATCTGGTTTGGATCTGCTAACGTATCCGCATGAGAAACATAACTATCATCAGAAAGGGGTATGTCTAACGACTCTAAACGAGTGTTTTCCATATGTGACCAGATATCATCAAACTTATCGGTATCCCAATCTAAATACTCTGCTAATTCGTGTCGAGAATACTCCCCTGCGCCGTATGTAGACTCAAACTCCTCAAGGGTTGCCGCCAACTTGCGCACATCTGCTTCTACATGCATAGGAAGGCGTATGGCACGACCAGCATTAGCGATTGCTCTTTGGCAGGCTTGGCGACACCACCACGTGGCGTATGTTGAGAACTTGAAACCTTTATCGGGATCAAACTTATCTACAGCACGCATCAAGCCAATTGTTGCTTCTTGAATTAGATCTTCGTACTCCATACGAGACTGCGAACGAGCGTACTTTGCTGCCGTGTCCATTGCTAGTCGTAAATTATGCTCAACAAAGTTATCTTTGGCACGTTGTCCTTCACGAACTGCCGCATTTAATGCTCTTCTTTCGGGAAACTCTAAAGTTATTCCCTCAATAAAACAAGTATTTAACTTTTTTGAGGCCTTTTGCCCTTCTATTACAGCCCTGCCCAGAACAATTTCTTCTTCTCTGGTAAGTATTCTATGTTTAGAACTATTAACGTAACCAGCCATTATTTGTCCTCCTCGGTGTTTGTTTGGCTAGATGGGTGGCGAAGTTTAGCCTCTTCCCTATCGAGCTCTTCAAGTTTATCATTCATTGCCTGTTGAAGCAATGCATCTAAGTAAATTTTCATATATACGCTCCTCGCTGTTCGATGTGTAATTTTTGAGTTACTGTGGTATCACTTTAGCACATAAAAGTACCAAAGTCAAGGCTAAAACGGAACTTTTGTCAGTAAGATGTAAGTTTTGTATCTATGTTGATACTTTTGTATTTAATTATGGCCTAAAATTCTGTACTAACTCGGTTAAAAAGGTGGTCTTTGAGAGATTTATCGCCATACTTGTTTCGATCTTCATCACTAAGGTCAACAACACAGTGTTCGTCCTCTGTATATAACGTTCCCCATGAGTCACCACCTAGATCAGGTTCAGATGTAATGTGTACATCTTTAAGTATCATTTCCATTGTAACGCCTGCATGACGGCATAATTCTTCTGCATCTTCCTTAGGGAAACTAAATAAGATCTCATCATGTATAGGTAGTAATGCATACTCCCACAACCCAGCCTCTTGGACCTTTATCATGGCTCTACCTAGAACATCTCTTGCCGTGGACTGTATGCAATAGTTTAGGGCAGCATATGGGCGCTCTTTATCTACAGGAAGTTTCCTGCCTGTATGGGTTATCACGTAATTTCTTTGCCCACGTTTAACTGGGGCTGCCAATTGGTGAGAATACTTTGTCACTCCCTGATATGTGGAATCAAACAAGTCGCATACTTTTTGCGCTTCCTCAACAGATAATCCAGATTGTCTCGCTAGAGTTTTAGGTCCAGCTCCATAAACTTTACCAAAATTAACAGTTTTTGCAATTTTTCTTGTAACTCCTGTGTTGTCAGCAGTTGCTTGATGTAAATCATCATTTTTACTAAAAATATCTAACATTACAGGATCTTGGGATAGTGCTGCAAGGACTCTCAACTCTACACCAGAAAAGTCAATTGACGCCATAGAACAGCCTTCTTCCGCTAAAAACATACGGCGTATAGCATCTTGACCAGCAGGTAATTGCTGTAAAGGAGGATTACTTATTGACATTCTACCTGTTCTAGCCTGAAGACTGTTTATGCTAGGGTGAACTCTACCGTGCGCATCCATACTGTCTATGCATGCAATAACATAAGCATCTCTCCATTTAGCATTGTTTTTCGCTGCCATTACCGACTTTGCCAGCATGGCCGCATTTCCCAATGAGTCATCATTTGCTATGTTAGTTAGTATTGTTTTATCAACTTTTAACGCACCAGAATTCGTAGTTTCTATAAGTTTAGCCCCTAATGATTGAAGAGCCTCCGCTACTTGCTTAGTGGCGTTATGGTTTTCAACCCCAAAAGAACTAATTATACCAAGGTGGCGTTCTTCCTCCTTAGTCATCTCTTCAGCAAGGTTTCTAGCGTAGTCAACATCAAGACGAATACCACGTCTTTGCATGTCCACGACAAGCCTAGATATAGTATGCTCGTATTTAACTAGATGTTCCATTGTCTTACGCTTAACTTCGTCCCTTAACTTAGGAAAAAGTCTAGCAGTTAAGATAACATCTGTACCTGCGTAATGAACAAGAGTGGGGTGTGACGCAGGAATGTTCTTCCAGCCTTCTTGAATACTCCAGCCCTGTTTCTTAAATATGTCTTTAAGTGCCGAGTCAGAGTCAGGTGCTGACGGATCAACGTGGAATGTTGAGAGCATCTTTAGCCCGTGTCCTACACCACCTTCAGATCTACTCCTAGGATCTGCTAAATGAGCAAGTATCTTTGTGTCATACGTTCGCTCTAGCATCTCTATAGCATCAACGTGCCCATGCCTATCAAGTCCTAACGTATCATAAGCTGCGTTATGCGCTAGAAGCCTGTAGTCTGTGTCATTCATGACTATATCGATTGACTTCTGGAACCAAGGCTCTGTCCACAAAAATACGTAGGCAGTGTCCTTGTCGCCCCATTGAATGCTTTTAATCTCCCACTCTGGTGAGAAAATGTCTAAACCAGTTGCTTCGATGTCATATGCCAACGGACGCTTTCTCTCAAAAAGCCAGTCTCTAAAGTCAGCAAATTGATCGTCTGACCTTACGAGAATAACCTCGCCTAATGAATTGTCTGCTGTATATGTATCGTGTAACCAGTCGTCTAATAGTGTTATCGGTGCATCTGTCATAAATTGTGGTCTACGGAACTATTTCCGGCCTTTCTATCTTCTCAGCCAATCTTGTTCTACTGTATGACTTACAGTCATTACATTGGTGTGTTTGGTACGTCGCCGACTGCGTTGTGCGCTTGCCACGTTTCTGTAGATTGTCTGAACCACATGTCGGGCAAGATGCCCCACCAGTGTATACGTTTAAGTTCGGGTGATTAGTCATCCATGGGCGTAGTTTCATGTATACGTCTCTTAAAAGCGCTACGTCCTGTCGTGCGTACTTTATCATTGTTCTCCATGCCTTTTTGTCGCCACGCATACAACCAGCCCAAGTCTCAAACCCACCAGTAGAGACTTTACGTCCTACTCCAAGATAGTTACCTAGATGGTCTAATTTATTGCTGTTAAACATAAAATATTTACGAGCAACTTTAAGTGTGTCAACTTGGCGAACTGGGGACACTGGACCTAATCCGTGTGCCACAAATCTAGCGTTAGCCTTTCTCATGTCAAACCGATCTCCATTATGAGCAATAACTATGTCCGCTTTGTTAAAAAGTTCATGGAGCTTTTTAACTACGTGTAGATCGTTTTCGGGATCTTGCTTGTATGAGTCAGGGAAATCTACAAGTGAACACACATGTGTCTTTTTTTCATTTTCCCATCGGTAAGAAACGCATAACATGTACCACTCTCTGTCATGATCAATAACGTTCTGCTCGTATTGACCCCACACATAACTCAAGTTAGGTGCAGTCTCAATATCGTAGTACAATATGTTTGCTTTTGTCTTTGTCTGTTTACTCATAATGTTGTGCTTTCTCTATTGTCTAAGTGTAGCATACTCTCGCCGTCAATGCAAGCATATAGCCGTTTAATGTCTTCTAATTGGTAAAAACCAGTGTCTGCCTTAAAAAATGTTCTTCGATCTCTTCGTTCTTTTTTTAGAATACCTTCCTTAACTAGGCGATCTAAAGACCTCCAAACATGCTGGTAATGCATTCCCAAAAGCCTACTTATTTGTCTTTGATTCATAGTAGGGTTCTCTAAAACCGCAAGAAGAACCTTTGTATTATTTGTCAGAATCCTCATCGAATGTTATTGACTCCATTACAGACAAAGATAAATCCATCTCTGCTAGTTTCGCTTCTAAGGCATGTGTTTTTTCAAGAGCAATTCCTAATTTTCCAAAAGTGTCAGAAACGACAGATGTAAGGTATATTAGTTTTTCATCTGTAGAAGTAATAGAATTTAAGTGTTGCATTACTTCTGATTCAGCAACATCATATTCATTGAGTTTCTTTTGAATAAGTGATCTGTAGCTTACGAGCGTTGGTGTAAAGTTAGTGTTTTCTGAAATAACATGCAACAAAAACTCTTCAAAGTTTTCTCCAATTGATAAACAAGTACCATCTTGGTTAACATACCCCTCTTTGATTAAGAGTCGTAAAGAATCATGCACCCATTTCTCGCTTGTGCGAAAAACTCCATCTTTTGCGATAAGTAAATCTAAGGCTCTGATTGTGTCTTTAGTGGAGTCTAGACGTATTGTTTCGGTAATTGCGTGTGTAACTTTTTTCATAAAACTATGATACTAGCAAAATGGGAACCTGTCAAGGTTATCTTTTTCCACCAAAGTATTCAGTTGCGTGGCCATTTTCAAGTAAATCGTCATTTAAGCACTTATTCCGTTCTTCATCAAGGAAAATGTTGCCTAATATTCTTCCATATTTACCTCCAGCATCTTTAAATGTTTGAATGTAAAAATGGTCACTTTGACTCAACCAGTTTTGGACAAAAGACTTAGCTTTTAAGCCCAACTCCTTTTCCTCTAAATCACGTGTTCTTGTTTCTGGTGTATTCACACCATATAAGCGTACTCTAGCCTTATGTAAGACATCAAAACCCAAGTCAATTACAACATCAACTGTGTCGCCGTCTACAACTCGATCTAAAGTAACCTTATAAAAGTATCTCATACCTCTATTCTACCGAAATATGTAGAAATTAGCACCAACTGCCACTCATGTACCACGGTTGCCATCTGCACCCATAGTGCCGATCAGCAAAATCTGAGATAATTTTTGCTTGTGTTAGGTTTATTGCAGGATCTAAAAGGTCTTCTCTAGATATACCTTGACTAGATAACCTATCTCCATGTGCTGCCCAATTAACTTGGGTAAGCCCATAGTCCTCTGTGGCGCTGATGGCATCAGATTGGCAACGTGTTTCTGCCCACATGATTGATCCAAGTTGTAGGAGGTCTGATTCTTGCCACCCTACAGAGCGTGCTGTGTCCCACCACTCTGTACATCGTGGTGTAATGGCGTAGGACGGTACGCTTGGGACATTAGTGCTGTCTAGCCCTACTGCTTCGAGTTCCTTAATATGTGCCTCTCTCGTCATGTGCCCATACACCCCATCATCTTCTACGCCTATGATTCCTTGTAAAATTTTAACCCTCGCACTAGTTTCATTCCATTGATAGTCTGTTGTGAGGGCAAACATGGCTACACCTTGCTCTAATTCCGCAATTGAAGGTTCTTGTAGTATTGTGACCTCTGGTTCCGCTTGCACTGCTAACGGAGTTGAGACTGGAATTTCACTAACAAGTGTAACTTCGTCTGCTATTGACTCACTCAAGGGTGCGTAGGGTGTTTTTTCTTCATAGCTGCTTAATTCGATTATTGATACAATCCCATCTTCTTTTGGAACGGTACCTTCAGGAGAGGTTGTATTCGCTACAACAGCCGCACCCATAAAGCCAAGAAAAATTAAGCCAAGAAGTTTATCTGTATTCATAGTAATTAACGTCCTTTCATAAAGATAGTAGATACTTTAACACAAGGTCATAAATTTGTCAAATTAATAGCAAAAACCTGTAAAAGACTTTCTCTAAGCAGATTCTAACGCTTCTACTTTGTCTGCCAGTTTTTGAATTGCTTGAAGCATCATAGGCACAAGAACGCTGTATCTAATGTTTTTAATACCGTCTTGATCTGTTTTTACTAAACCGGGAATATGTTTTTCAGTTTCCTGAGCGATCAAACCCAGTAACTTTGGACCCGGAGTAGTTGCATCAATAATAGAAAATTCTCGTGTACTTTCAATAGGTTCTCCCGTATCGTTATAGTCGTAGGTTATCCTTACAGACTTGTCAAAATTGAAGTTTTTAACCTCAAGTTTACGAAGATCAGCATAATAATCTCTAGGATTTTCAATATTTGTTTTCAAACGCTCATCTGAAAGACCAGTATACGAGTTGTTTGTGTTCTGTACATCTCCGTCTGCTTCAACCTGAAAATGCTTTGTGCCCGTTGAGGTGACATCAGACAATAAATATATGCAGTCATGCGTAGAAGTAGAAGTTGTTCTATAAAACGCCGCAGCAATAGTATTTGCTTTAACAGAAAAGAATCCATCAGTGCCCGGAAAATCAGCGCCACCTGTTGACCCAACATAAACATAGCCAGCAGATCCAGTAATATACAATCTAGATGTTTCGTTCGTAGCAAGAGTCAATCCTCGTGCGGCAGAGTTGTGTCCAACCCACATCATAGAACCATCTCCTGCAATACCACCTGTATATCCACTAAACGCAATACTAAGTTGTCCGTCCCAGTTGGAATCAGGGGTAACATTTGTGCTAGCATTTACATAAAATTCATCACACTTTACCTGAAATAAATCTAATTTAGCGTTGTTACCCATATACACTTTTCCACCCTCAGTCTGCAAATGCAAATCACCCGCAGTCGTAGCGTCACTCTTAGACATTATCTCATTAGCATCAATCGCTAAATGCTGACCTGTGCCATCTCCGCCAGTAATTAAACAACCAGACACAGCATCTAAATCGGCGTCATCAGTATTCTTTAAAAGTAAACGTGTGCCATCAAAACAGAAATCAGCGTCACCAGCAAAAGCACTAGAACTATTTTTGAACTGTACCTGCGTATCTGAACCCGCAGGAGCTAAGGCTGTGGCGACAGTAAGTTTCCAAACTGTACCGTCCCAAATCCATGTTAAATCGCCTTGTGTGACAGTATCGTTCGTAGAAGGGCTGTCAGGAAAATTTATAGCCATTATGCACTCTCCAATGCTTCTAAGCGAGTAGTTAGTTCTTGTACCGCTTTAACTAGCGGAGCAATAATTTCTGTGTATCGTAAAGATTGACGTGGTTCGTTATCAACCTCAGTTTTTTGAGGTATATCGTTCTCATCTGTAATAGGGCGCATAACTTTCGTTCCCTCTTTAACAGTGTTTAACCCCCACATAGACTGTTCTGCGGAATCGGCTTGAGCGTCTAAAACTGTTTTAACTTCTTGAGCGATAAAGCCTTGATGCTTCCTAGAGCCGTCTTTCCATTTGTATTCAACAGGTCGTAAAGCCTTAATGAAGTTAAGTCCTAACGTGGCATCAGAAATGTCTTTTTTGAGGTTTACGTCTGATGTTTGGATAGTTCCGTTGGTTGCATAAACATCGTCCCAGCGAGTACTGCTAGACCCTAAATCAAAAGTGTTATCTGAATAAGGGAGAAAGCCGGTAGTGGAATTATTTGTTGTATAAAATTTCCAAGTTCCACCAGCAGCCATATAAAGATATCCATTAGAAGCACTGCCTCTTAGATGCAAGTCATCGTTACCCGGCGAACCCACATAACTCATCGTATTGGAATCACTGTCGTAGAATATTATGTACATACCTTCATTAGTAGCAGCGCCGTAATATGCTGCGTAAGAACCAGCACTTATATAATATTTGTTTGTTCCTGAATTTTTCCAAGTATGTGAATACGCATTGTAAAGCATGTGGGCGTAACTAGTTTTATCGCCAGTGGCATGCGCTCTTAACTCAGGATAGTTATTTAACCCACTATCCCCGATACTTATTTCTCTGTTTTGAGCCTTAACAGTTAAGTTTTGCTCAGGAGCCGAAGTACCAATACCAACCTTACTGTCACTTAAAATAGTCATTCTCTCAGTGTCGTTAGATATAAACCTAACCCTATGCGCTGAACTAGTTCCAAACAGTGCAGTATTAGAACTATCAGAACCTATATAAGTAGTAGCCGTACCATTCAACGATCTAAAGTACGCAGCACCAGACGTTGCAACTACATCTAACCTACCTTCTGACTCATCCCATAAAAGATGATCGCCAGCACCGGCACCATAAAACTTAACATCATGGCCAGTGTCATCAACCCCAACCGTCAAAGTGCCGGTCATTGTAGAGTTGCCTGAAATTTTTAAATCAACTATATAGGCTTCTGACCACTCTTTTGACGAAGATCCAAGTTTATAGCCCTCATCGGCATAAGGCTCAAGTCCAGTTGAAGAAAAGTTTACTTCATACTCACCCTCTGCCCTAATAGCAATAGAACCTTCAGATTCAATGAACATATTACCTGAAGTAAGGTTTTTCATATACCAGTTAGTATTAGCACTAAAACCAAAATATCCCAACTGGGTTCCATCATCATCTACAAAATCAACCCTACTACCTTTGTTTGCTTGATTATGCCAAATCTCAAGTGCTGCTGCATCAGTATTTGCAGTGCCTCCCCGAACAACTACCTTTCTGACTGGGGAAGTTTGGTCAGAAGGGGTAACCCAAAACTCTATATCAGACGGAGTATAGTTATCAGAATAAAAGTACTCTCCTACTAAAGTCTTAATTGCAGCAGCATGATGGTATCCATTGCTGGCTGTCTGCCCATAAAAATCTATTTGCCCATAAACGGCATCATTGTCAAGCCTTCCAGCGCCAGCAGCCTCAGACTTATAAAAAGCGATATTACCAGAATGTGCTTCAGTATCGCTGGCTACATCTAGTTTAATTCCTGTGTTGGCACCGCTTTTTGTCATGGTAATTAAGGAAGATCCATCGTAAACAAAGTTGGCGTTTCCTGCTAAAGAACCAGAACTATTGTACTGAACTTGAGTATTGGCTCCACCAGTAGCGGCAGACGCTCCACCAACCTCAACCCACTGATTGCTAGAACCATCACCATAATAAATAAAAGTTTTACCAGTATCAGACTCGAACCAAAGGTTACCAGCCGAAGGGCTACCCGGAGCGCTGTCAGCAATCGTGACACTAGCGCCACCACCCCCAGAAGCATCTTCCCAAGCAACACCACTTCCTGTTGAAGTTAAAACCTGTCCATCAGAACCCTGACCACCATTAACTTTGAAATTGACAGCATCTACAGTGTCTTTAACAATCAAAGCGTCTGCTGATTCATCCCACAGCATGTATTTACTAGCAGTAGCTCCAAAGAACTTCACATCATAACCTGTGTCATCAACACCAACATTTAATGTGGCATCTAATTGTAATGTTTTGTGAATTGTTGTTTGTACAGATCCACCATCTACAGTAATATATGCTGTTTCTCCACCACTTCCATCGTCTGAACTCAATACGATATCACCATCTGTATTGTAATTAGTTATCTGGATATTACCAGTAGTTTCACTTATTTGTAAATTACTTCCGGTATGTTTTATGTTCCCGTCTCCACCTGCCTTACTACCGAGACATATTTTTACATTATCTACTAATACTAGAGAGTCTTCACTTTCATCCCATTCCATGTACCTTCCAGATGTTGCACCAAAAAACTTAACGTCTACGCCAGTGTCATTAACACCAAAGGTGGTAGCGCCATCTATTTGAACGGTTCCGTCAATATCAACATCGTCAAGGTTGGTTGTGCCGTCAATGTCAGCATTCCCAGAAATATCCAAACTCGCAGCAACAAAACCATCATCAGTTTTAAGAACATTTGCAGCGTTTCGATACAGCGTAGTATCACCAGCGCTAGACCCGCCAGCACCCCAAGTGATTTTACCGCCAGCATCAATAAGAACCCTATTTTGTGAATCGCCGTCAACTTTGATAGAAAGTGCTTGTGAGGATGCAGAAGCAAGTCCGTCAAAAGAAATAGCGGTTCTAAAGCTTTGTGCCATGGCCTCAACCAATCATGTATAGGGGCGTCCTCAAACGCATTTACACATATTATAGCACATTAAGTATTGTGTACTCCAGAGGTTATCCGGTTACAACAATGCGATAATCTCCAGCCGATATAGTTCCAAGTAGTGTAACTGTGACTGTGTTTGTGTCTGTTCTTACAATATCGCCTTGTACTTCAGCGTATGAAGAAGCGTCATAAACCTGAACAAGTACGTCACGAGTTCCGAAGTTGTGTGTAACAGTAGTAGTGCTTGTACCTGAAGAATCAGCGGAACAATCTTTACCAGCAACTCTTGCTAGAGTTGTGCCTGACAAACCGCTACCTGTTGCAGCAAGATTGTCACGAGCATCGCCAGCAGATGAAGCACCAGTACCACCATAGGCTACACCAATATCGGTTGCCTGCCATGTACCAGTAGCAATCGTACCAATTGCTGTAATATTAGTTTGAGACGCAGTGAGAATCGTACCAGTCAGGTTACCAGTCACATTACCTGTCAAGTTACCTGTGACAGAAGTAGTTGTTAGAACTCCCGTACTTGGGTTGTAATTAAGACCTGTGTCTGTTTCGATGCCTTGATCTCCAGTGGCTCCATCAACAAAGGTTAAGTACACTGTTTCATCAGTTGAGTTATTTGCAGTGGCTGTAACGTTCGTCGCAAGAGATGCTGTACCAGTTAGATCACCTGTTACGTTACCAGTTACTGCACCTTCAAGTGTTCCAACAACAAGTGTAGCAGCAGCATACCCAGTTCCGCCAGTGTTTACTGTCGTAGTAGGCTCGACCTGTAGATCTTTGAAGAGTTTGAACTTACCGCTGTCGTTAGCATCACGGAAAAGACCAGCGTAAAGATCTTGCGAACCGCTTGTGTCATACAAACCGTAGAAACCAATGTCTACAGAGTCGGCAGCATTATTTCCATTTGCCAAAATGATAAGCGGATCTTCAACTGATAGCGTAGCAGTGTTAACAGTAGTTGTGTCACCATTAACTGTAAGGTTACCAGAAATCGTTACGTTGTTAGGAAGCCCAACAGTTACTGCACCAGTTGAAGCATCAACCTCAACCTCATTGGCTGTGCCAGTAAGAGAGTTGACCGTTGTTGCCGCAATTCTATCATTGATAGAAGCAGAAGTCATTAAAGACGTATCGTTATCAGCAAAGGCTTCGCCACTTGATTGAACTGTGGTTAGCGCCACGCTGTCAAATGTAAATGTGTCAGTGGCTTGAATGGTTATGCCACCATTAGCAGTGATCAAGCCTGCTACAGTCAAGTCGGCAAGTGTGCCAACACTCGTAAGAGATGATGCTGTAACGCCAGAAGCAAGGGTATTCGTTGTTAGTGTGTTAGCAGCAGCAGTAACTGTAATATTGCCAGTGCCATCAAATGACTCACCGTTAATTTCTCTCGCAGTTGCCAATGCAGTCGCTGTTGCGGCATTACCAGTAATATCACTGTCTAAGTGAGCAACTGTACCAGTAGCGTTCTGGAACGTAATTGTTCTATCGGCGGTAGGATCGGTGATTGCAAACGTGGTTTCGTGAGCGTCCGCAGTAGCACCTTCGAATACAAGAGGGCTAGCAGAACTAAAAGTAGCAGTTGCTATGGAGATATTAGTATCTAAGTTAAGAGTAACGTCACCTGAGGCTCCACCACCATTTAAGTTGGTACCAGCAGTAACGCTTGTAACGTCACCCTGTGGTGCTAAGTTAGCAATAGCCTGTGCTGTAACAGTTTTTGGGTTGTCGCTGTCATTTGTATCAGCGATGATTACTTTATCGTCTGCAGCAACGGTAACAGCAGAAAGACCAGAGGGGGCAAAGTTTACTGTAACTGCACCAGATGTCCCACCACCAGAAAGACCTGTACCAGCCGTAACACCTGTTATATCGCCTTGTTCTTGTAGGCTTATCCAACCAGATCCGTTGTAAATATAGAGTTCATTGTCGCTGGTGTTAAAGTAAATTTGACCAGTCGCTGGCGAACCCGGAGCGGTTCCTAAGTTCTGAACTTTAGCGTTCTGCAACTCATTTTTATTTAGATCTATATTAGTTAAAAACTTTTGAGCCATGTTTTCTCCACACTTAAGTTAAATACGCTTTACCGGAAAACGCAGATTCAAATGAAACTGTAACACTACTTGTACTATTATATGATACCTCACCAACTACTACTGTCCCAGCAGAATCAACAACAGTTACAGAAGGAAAACCATCTAGAGTATGACTAATTGTCCATGAAGAAGAAGTTGTAGACTGGGTGTGTGTAAAACGCTTTGGTATCAAAGGTAACGGATCAGAACCCCAAGAAGTGTTGCCTTTGGGTCCCCAAAGTTTACCTCCAGATGTATCGATGTAAAAGTCACCAGCAGAACCCAAACTATCTAATGGAGAACCTGTAGAATACAACAAATTTGAAGAAGCTCCAGCATCATTCACGAACGTTGCCGCTACCACTGAAACAGTATTCGAAGTAGTTTCTGAAACGCTAACTGAATTAATTATGTCTTGAGCTGTTACGGCATTAGTCGTTTCTGTTACATTAACTGTGTAATCTGACATATTAACCTACCGTAAAATTCCCTTGAACCAATCGAACCACACCTGGTCGCCCACCATTGCTCACTAACTCTAAATCGTATACATGTGTACCTGTCGGCAGATTTGTCGTTTCTGACGAAGATAAACTTAATACTATTTTACCACTAGAAGCGTCATGTGTAATCCTACCATTGCTGTTCGTTAGTTCAATTAAGTAAGATGACGAAGATTTTAGTTCACGCACTTGCATGCGGGAGTCCCAATAAGTTAAAGAAGCAACTGAATCGTTAGGATTTGTTATAAAAATATTGTAGGTAAAAGTTTGTCCTTTTGTACATGAAAGATCTAACGGTCCAGCAGTCATTATTCCATCTCCTCATCAAAATGCATGGGAGGGAGTTGTGGACCGTGGGCAATGTACTCGTCGGCAAGTTTTATCATTCCACGTGCAATCCACTCAGGTAAGTTGTCTGACGTTACCACCATTAAATTGGCTTGACCTTCTTCGTCTATTATCTCACCAATAAGAACAAAGTTTCCAATAATACCTACGTCTTCGCCTCTAGATTCAAAAACATCATCAAGTATCTTACCAACCACGTCCTGCCCGCTTGTTTCTGACTCTCCTTGAACAGCATCAGACAGCATCGCAATCAAATCGTCAACGTTGTCGTCATCTGCACGCTCACTCCACGGCACAAAGTCATCAGCCATTTTAATTGTCCTGTGACTTATATGATTGAAGCTCTTCCATCAGCTCATCATTTTTCTTTTCAAGTTGATCAATTTCTTCTTGCAAGTGGTGCGTGATATAGCGAAGTCTATTATTCTCTTTCCTTTGTAATGCGTATTCTATTCTACTCTGTCTCACGAGATCTAACCAAACTTCATCCTGTGCCGCCCCAACATCAAAATCTAATTTTTGTTTCTTAATTCTATTTGATAATAGGATTCCGGCAAATGTAACAACTGAACCAACGAGGGCAGGCACCGTCATGTTTATAAATTCACTCCACATGTGTCTGTCCTCCAACTATATTGTATGTATACCCCCTAAGGGAAAATAGTAATTTTATGAATAATCTAACTCAACTGTAATCGTAGGTCCCAGTGGTGCGGTGGAATAAAACGCATTATATGGATAATATAAAAAATAGTCCGTATCAAAAGATGATCCATAATTGTTAAGCCCACCGCTACCAGTGCCTGTATCTGTTTTGTTTGCTATAACTAAAGGCTTTTCAGTTGCAGCATGATCTAACAAGGCTTTGGCTGTTGCGTTACTTTGAGACTCTAAATTAATAATTGCTTGCTGATTTAAATCTAGCGCATTATTTGGTCTACCCGCATAGTTCTTAGTTGCATAATTTGAAAAACTAATTTTAGTAGGTGTTGGTGATGTATCCGTTATTGTGCCAGAGTATGTTCCAATGTTTATATTTCCCCAGCCTCCACCACTGCCCCAAAATCCATATTGGTAACTATGTCTGAACAAACTTAACGTGGCTGATACCACAACGGGTCTTTCATCAAGAGCGTCTTCTAAGGTTACAGCCCCACTTGTGTCATACTTGAATGTTGCTAGTCCAAACCATCTATAGTAACTATCTGTGCCAGTGGGGTAACTTCCAGCCCATCTTCCTTGCCTAAGCCCATTTATACCTCCGCCATCAGCACCTGACCATAGCCACTGTGTACCACGTGCAGATTTTGAGTTGTTAGCAACAAACGTGTATGTTTGTGGATCAGAACCAGTGTAAATTGGGTCCCACCCAGACCCCGTGCTGCGGTAGGCTTTCTTCACCGTCTTCCACTCGGAGCCATCAGACGCTTTTAAGTCTCCGCTGGCTACTGGTTGCCAACCGCTGCCGTTACTTCCATAGATAGCCATAGCGTTCCCTTAAATCTGGAACCATAGGTTGCCCGAAGCACCGTAAGAAGGAGTGCCTGACTGAACGAAAATTCTACGCCCATCAGTAGCGCTAGAATCACCGTAGGTATCATCCTTATGCAAGAACCGGCCATCAAGGTCACGGGTACCTATAGCAGTAACATGGCCACGGGAGTCAACAGTAAAATCTTCGATAACAACACCGTTATTACTGCCGCCGTAGATTCCGCTTAACGTAGAGGTATCGGCGTGAGTTACAGTCACTGAAGAAGTCTCGGTATCGTTAGATGACACGTCGATACTCGTCCCAGCAATAATTCGCCGAACATACGCACCCGAAGTTTGCGTTCCTAGAGTTACAGCGTTGCTATCAATCTTGTCATTAGTGATAGCGTCGCTGGCAATCTGATCAGTATCAATCGTACCAGTAATTTTAGTGGCAGCAAGAGAAATAATTTTAGCGTCTTCAATGCTACCAGCCAACTGAGCGTTTGTAACCTTACCAAAAGTAAGATTGCCAGTAGTTCTACCAAGAACAGTATTTTCAGTATTGGCTACTATTTGAGTAAGGTTAGCAGGAGTACTACCAACACGACCCAAAATAGCGTGCCCAGAAACCTGTTGCATCTGCTCAACATCAACTGCATTAGCAGTAATATTATCTGTATCAATTTTAGCAAATTCAAGAGAAGTGCCGTTTCTAAGAAGCACCTCATTATCATTGCCAGCAGTAATGTCTGCTACAACACCGCCAGAACTTGCAGAACGACCAATCACAGACAAGCCAGCAGAATCCTCAATCTTTTCATGAGTTACTGCACTAGTAGCAATCCTAGCGATAGGTAAAGTTCCGGCTGTGATCTTACCAGCATCAATATCTGAGCCAAGTTTAGCGTTTAAAATAGTACCAGCACCAATCCTGCCCACGTCAAGAGTACCAGTTGTCATCTTTGAAATATCAAGACCAGAGGCAGCGAGTTTATCATTTGTCACATGAGCGTTAGTTATCTTTATCGTAGTTACAGCATTATCAGCCAACTCATCAGTGTTAATAGCATTATCAGCCATCATTGCATTCGTAATAGTGTTATTTGAAATACTATGCTTGTGATCTGCACGTGCAACGAGCGTGGAAGAGCCGTCTGCTAAAGTTCCATCAATCGCTACAGCACTACCAGGTTTTCCTATCTCGAACCAAGCCGCCCCATTGCAATAAGACAGCGTTCCAGTATCAGTGTTTGAAGTGGAATAGTGAAAAAATCCTTTATATTTAGCAATAGCTTTAGCCGTTGGAACCGTTGATCCAGCTTGATCAAATCCAGCGCCCAACGCCTCTAACTTGTCGTGAGACGTGTTCATTTGAGTACGGGTAAACGTATCAGCACCCGAACTCCAAGTGAAAATTTCTAAACGATCTGTTTGTGAAGCAGCCATGATAATCCTTTCCTATGGCTTATTGTACTAGGTTATTTGTGAATTCATTAGTGTAATTTCTGCATCAGACAGCCTTCTGTTGAAGTAAGCAAACTGTGCTAAACCAAACCGTGCATTCCATGCTCCCGCTGCACCTTCCCCAAAAGAAGCCAAAGATGTAGCAGAAGAAAAAGTTTTCGTTATAGCTGCTGCAACAGTAGACTGTTCAGTTCCATTAATAACTAAACTAAAACCAATAGTTGGATCTCTGCGCACAACAACCTCATGCCATGATCCGTATGTTGGGGATTCAGTCCAAGTCACAGTCTCAGTGTCTGTGCCATCTGTAAATGTGGCTTTTATTGCAGGACCATCATAATAGATATGTAATCCCTGATTTGCGGCATTTAATAATTTAAATATTGTGTAGTCTGTGCCAGCAGAAGCCGTCCAAAAACGCCTAACTTGCATCGCTACAGAAAACGGGTGATACGCCTCAAGTTCAGGAGGGTTATACATAGTGAGCGTTCCCTCATACGCATGAATCGACTCTTTGTTTATCAACTGACTAGGAGCATATGCAACTGACGATGCAGGAAAGTTTCTTGTTAGCGTCCACGTGTGACTTGCATCAACGGAGTCTGCCCCTGTTGTTGCACCAGTCCCAATTGTTGTGGGTAAAAACTTAGCAAGGTTTGTTCCAGAAGGTCCTGTTCCGTTTGCTTGAATAGTTATTTGATTTAAGGTTAATCCACTAAAGGTGTTAGAAGTTGACGCCTCATAAACGGTAGCAGGGGTTAATGTTAAAACACCCGAACCATTTGTGGTTACGGAGTTTACTTTGTTTGTTGCCCCACCTGTTGTTGTGTTTACAACTCGTGTTACAACATCGTATGCTGTTGAGTTGCTTAAACCATTTATTGTTAGCGTGTCTCCACCTGAAGCAGCGTGCCCAAAGTACCATGTGTCTGTGGTCCCACCAATTCTCCGCATAGCAAGAACATCAAAATCTTTATCTCCAGCAGCTGCGCCATCAACATCAACTGTCACCGTAGATGTTGCGCTGTCTGGAAGGCTAGCATTAAAACTTGTACTGTATACCGATACACCGCTTAAGTCAACATCAACACTTGGGGAATACGTAAACTTTCCGTAAGTTTTTGTTGCGTCCCCGTCAATGTAAGCATGATTATTCGTCGAAGTGTCACTATCGCCAGTAAATGTTAGCGGAGTTTTAAAGATCATAAACCTTTTTACCCCACAAGAAAGTGGGTTAGCATCTGCCCAATTGTCTGAAGCATCTAGTTTTCCTAAAACTTGTAAGCGTGCATGGGCGTTGCCCGCAGAAGATGAGGCAGGAGTAATTGTTGCTGTGCCGATCTTGTTTCCCTCCCAGTCATCATATAAAGATGATTGGGCATAAAACGTAACTGAAGCAGTTCCGCTAACGGCACCACGCTTTACTCTTAAAACTATATCTCCCTTGTTTCCTACTGTAGAAAAATCAATAGGATCAGAAGCGGCATAGTTAGTCGCCCCAACAGCGTTATACCCTTCAACAAGTAGCATTCTTGTATCATTATCAATTGCTGCTGTAGCACCAGACACTAAATATAGTGCCCAGTCATTATCGCCTTGACTATCACTATCCACACCACAAGCAATTAAGCGCTTTTCTCTATAGAGCCAGTCCGATGGAGTGTTCCCTCCGCTTCCTGCACTATCCACACTTGCTGTAGGAGCAGTAACATCAGTCAAAATCGCAACCAAATCGAACCCAGCAGTATTTCCGCCTATGTCCGCATAAGTTGTAGAAGCCGTTGTTAAACTTCCAAAAGTTGTAGCCGTCTTTTTGCCAAAATAATACTCTGAACCAGTTGAATGATGAGCGTATCCAACCCCACCACCAACTTCAGTTAATGGTACTGACACAGAAGAGTTTAATAAAATATTTCTAGCAAACCCATCTTTATCAGCAATCAAACTAGGCCCATACGTAACGACACCTCCACCGCCACTGTTCGAAACAGTAGCTGGATAAAAAACATCTGTAAAACTATATGTGCCATTACCGCTATCTATAACTTGCCCCACCTTTGTAGCAAACGCTCCAGCAGAAAGACCATGGTTCACAGCGTCAACAACAAGAGAACCTGAAGCATCAGGGTCCGAATCGGGGTCAACAAGAACTTCAACTAAAAACGGATTCTCTTTATCATTATTGTTTACATTAACTGCATCTGTTGAGGGCGTAGCGCTTGCAAGCATTGTTCTAACAAAAGCCTCAACGGTGTCTGGTCTTCCAGCGTGTATTCCTGTAAACCCAGTACGAATCTGATCCCTGAAAGACTGAACCGTATCGAAAAAGTCTGGATCAGCGGCCTGAAGTGCAAGCCAATCAGAAAAAGACTCAATGTCGGTCCACTCGCCTGGATCGCTTCCTGCGTCACCACCGTCATAGGACTCTATAGCACTCCATGGGGTAAAGCCTGAACTCGAAACTAGCAGAGTTGTTGCTGTCACTGAAGCCAACCATGCCAAATAAGAAGCAGCAGCGGTGTCAGGATCTGTAAGTTTTGATTTGATTTCAGTCCCTTCTTCGGGTCTAGTGTAATCAAACTGGGCTGCTTCGTCAGCGATTTTGTCAGCGTATGATGCAAGTGACTCTAAATACCTTCGTAGTGGTAAATTGAGTTGATCTTGTCCAAGTATGTTATGTATTTTTTCGTCATCTAATCGCATGAAAGCCGGAAGGCCCGTGTATGCTCGATGAGAAATTCTACCTATCTTATTTAAAGAGTCTTCGCAGATAACGGGATCATAGAAAAATCCACCGTCTTCACTTGCTAAGTTTCCCCCAGATCCACCGGATATTTTAAAAACCATTCTAACATACTTATCAGACGCTCTAGCAGTAAAATCTTTAAAAAGCCTAGAAACAGTTGTTTCTGTTGCAAAAGTAATTGTTGTAGGTGCAGACAAAGAAGAATCTGTAGCGTATGTATCACCAGTCCCACTGTTTGTGCTATTGAACTCCATGTCTAGCGTAACATCAGCATCTCCCTTTCCTTGAAAGTAGAAAAGGGAAGCCATGTAACGTTGAGAACTTTCAATGGGTATCCAATCAGATTTAATAGTAATATCGTTAGTTCCGTTAGAAATCCAAGCCATTATACGACCTGGAAAGTCGTTAGTATTTGGATTGTATTTATTATAAAACCAAGTATCGTCTACTCGAACTATAGCACCAGTTGGAGAAGAAACTAATTCCCAACCAGAAAGATTCGTTCCGCCCTCAGCACCAAAATTAGCTTGATTTGCAGAAAAAAGATTAACATCTCGAACTGACACGTTACGCTCCTAATCCTACGACACTGTGATAGTTAGAGTTCCAGCAGTAACTAAAGTTCCTAAATTGGGTAAAACAATATCTGTGCTCACAGCCCCAGAACCACTTAAGGCAACAAACTGATTGGCGCTAGAACTTCCTCCAGTTATCGCACTTGTTGAAGCAAACGTGACGTTTGCGTGGGTGGAACCAGCCCAATCTCCGGCAACAGGCGTCCATGCTGTTGTACTTGCTGGAATGTTTCCACCGTTGTTGGCGTCATTGTAAGCTATTCCATTATCAACAGCCGTGTATGTTACGCCAGTTTTAGCCCCACCACTCAGTGTAAATGCCTCATTAGAGAATTGATACACAGTTGGGACTGCGGTTGAACTTGAAGAGTCAACATAGTAAATTGAAGCTTCCCCAGCAGCATAACTGCCAGAACTTGCAGCATTAGCAACATTTACAGTAAAACTTGAGTTTGATCCAGTTGTTGATAAGTATCCAACATTGCTTGTTCCTACTAGTGGGGTTCCGTCCATTGTTAACGTGTCTACATAGTCAACCCCAGAAACAGAGTCAATAACAGATATTATTTCATTTCTTCTAACATACTGCTGTGACCAATCCCAAGTATTAGCATTTAAGTATGCTTTCAATGCTGTTTCAATGTTTGTTTTAACTGTTGACGCAGTTTCACCTGATTTCATAACAACAGAAGATGTTATATTAATTGACGCCAGTTCTGCTGACATAACATCAACCGACAAGCCACTAGGAACCCTAGCGGATAGCGAAGTGTAAAGATCAGATAGATTTGAATTTGCAACAGGTAGTTCGAGCGCTGCAGATGCAGGCGTGTTTATAGTGCCAGCCACGGCAACTAAAACGCTACCATCGTGGGTGGAGTAGGAGGTTGCTAAAGTGTTTCGATCTCGATATCTCCTGCGATTGAAAACTTCAACCCTATTTGCATACGATTTGTTAGCAGAAATATAATACTTTATCTGAGATGTGCTTGTTGAAGCAGATGTGTAACTTGCTAAAAGGTTAATGGCTCTAGCAAAATACCTTTCATCTGATTCAGCGTCTGTACCACCAGAAGGACTTATGCTGAAGGTAGCAGAAGAGAAAAAAGACGAAGGAGTAAGAAGCGACAAACTTGCTGTGTCGGCTGAAATATTATAAGTCGATCCCACCGCTTGTGCGCTAACAGTTGCTGTTCCAGACAATGAGCCGTCAAGACTAAAGGCTGAATCTAAAACAAATACATACGAAGTGCTAGTCGCCGTGTCTGTGTACAAAAATCTTGTACCAGCAGGAAGTGACCTAGCCACCGTATCGGAGTCAGCAAATGTAATTGTTAAGGTTGCAGTCGCTTTAGTACCACTGCTCCTTGTAAGGCCAAAAAGTTGTAAAAGCACTTCAGCAGTTGCTGAAGGAAGCCTGTTTATTCCACCAGCCAACTCTGATGATCTTGTAGCAAAGGATTCTGCCAGTGCAACCTCAATCTGACCAACTTCTGGCATCCAATTTGGTAACAAACCTCTAGCAGAAGTAAGAATGCTGTTTAGTACGGTAACTGGATTATCATCAAAAACTGTTAAGTCTACATATTTTGAAACATCAGGAGAAGACATTATACCCTCACTTAAAATTAATCTCTACATTGGTTAATGCGCCTTCTGACTGCACAAGCCCAATTTCCACAATATCGATATTATCCGTAGTGTAAAAGTCACTAAATGAATCGTAAAACTGACCAGAGTCAAAAGTATTAAAAGTTGGCTCTTCAATGCCAAAATTTGGAAATATACTACGTTCGGTAGTTTCTGTTCGAACAAAAGCTTTAACTTGTTGTGCTTTGTACGTGTCTGTACCAGTCAGCACCACATCTGCTCTTCTATTGTTGTTGCTCATCCTAAATGGATATGAAAGAACATACTCAGCCATTAGATTCTCCAAAAAATACCTACATATACATTCTACCTAAATTTCAGGGGGTACTACCACTACTAGGAAGTTTCATCTGTTATAGATTTATACCATTCATTAAAATTTGGGTCATCTACAGGTATTACCTTAAGATCAACTAAGTCAACTTCCCATTTACTTCCAGACATTGCCCATGCAATTTCCAGTGAGGGTTGGGCAGGTGCAACTCCTGTGTTTACCTCTAATCCATAGGTGTTTACAAAATAATTAACTACACAGGACTGTATGCCTTCATGGTAACATGGGGCATCTTCTGATGCTCCATATGGGCAAATGTTTGGAGTTACGTCTATTTCTGTGTTATTAACGTTGATAAGTATCCGATGCCCATCAACATTCCAAGAAAGTTCTTTAATCATTTTTTCTTAGTGGGCGTGGTTTCTTCCTCATCGGCTGGAGGGTTAGAAAGTTCTTCAATCTGGGCAGAAAGCGTTGCGACAACTTGCTCGGCAACAAAAAGTTTTGCTTTTAGGTATATTATTTCTTTTTGTAACTCAATTGCATGTGTCCAAGTCGTATCTGCAATTAGCCCATCGTCTGCTTCAAACATTATCGTGTAACCTCTAAATCTAGGTAAAAGTTTCCTTCAACTACTCTTTCAACTGTTCCATCAGAAGCAATTATTTCCAAATCGTACACGCCACTCTCTGCTAGCGATGCAGTATCTGAGGCGGAAATCGACAAAGCAATCTCCCCACTACTGTTCAAGGAAATACGCCCATTAGTAGTAGTAAGCTCAATAAGTGTGCTTGAAGACGAAACTAAGCGTCTTACCTGCATGCGTGCAGTATAACCGCTTAAGTTCCTAGCATTGCCACTACTGTCTTTAACTGTTAAAGTTCTGCTAAATGTAGCGCCTTGTTCACAAGTAATATCGTATGCTCCGGCAGACATAACTAAACCTCCTTGGTAGTTATATTATACCTAATTACTTACTACTTTTGGACTCTTTCGCAGGGGCTTCTTCAACTGGCTCTGGAGCATTTGCTAGGGCTTGCGCCTCAGTAATAGCTTGATTTAGAGCCGCCCGAAGAGTGGCGTTTTCCGCTGTAAGTGTTTTAATTTGCTCAAGCAAATTCTCCATCACGGCATTAGGGTCAATATTAATTGAGTTATTTGATGTATCAGTCATAATACCTATACTACTAAATATTTATATGGTTGTCAACTATAACATTGCTCCAGCACCGATGCACCAGAGAATTCCCCCTATTAGTAGGAGCCACCCAAGTCCCATACTACCTACGTCTCATTTCAGTATTCAAGTAACGAAGGTTGTCGCTTGTGTCAGTTTTAAACAAAAATGGAAATATGGCATGAATAATACCTAAACATGCTGTCCAGATCAACAAAACTGCGGTGCTAATAGCAAAAGCAAAATGTTGCAAATAGGTCATATTATTTGACTTCGGGTGATTTATGAATGCCCCCTGAAGTTTCTTCAGCATTCTTTCCCCTTTCAACTTCTTCAACTTTCTTTGGTTTTTTCAGAGCTTTTCTAATTATCTCAGCATATGGTGGTTTTTCACCATACGACTCAATTGGTACAGAATCCCACATATCTGGCATTTTATGCTTCCTTTGTTTTAACCTCTGTAAAAGATGCAAGATCTTTTTCTAGATTGTCCAAAGATCTAGCACCAACTAAGCGTTCTTGTTCTTTACCATCAACAAAAACTAACATTGTTGGTATGTTTACGATATCAAAGCGCTCTTGTAGGAGTGGTGCTTTATCAACTTCAACTTTAATAACCTGAACTTCATCAGCATATTTAGCGGCAAAGTCATCAAGAATGGGGGCCTGCATGTCACATGGACCACACCACGATGCCCAAAAGTCCACTACAACTGGTTTCGATGCTGTTGTGATTAGTTGATCGAAATGCTTTTCCTCAACTGGCAACGCAAAGCCTTCGGCAAGGACTACTCTTTTTACTGTGTTTTGTTTACGAGTCATGTATCTATGATACCATCATAAATACACTAAATCAATTACTCTTCCCAGCAACAACATCCACAGTTGCAGTCTTGGGTACACACACAAGCTTCACACTCACATTCTTTCATTAAGCCCCCTCTATGTTTCTTGTTCTATAAAAGTTGTAATAATTGTTTTATGACCACTCAAAGGAATTTCTCCTCTATGCGGATACAGCCAATGGACAGGGAAAATTAAAACTCTTCCAGCCTTCGGTTCAACACTTAACCCATGCTTAGTGAACGTTGTTTCGCCACCAACTTCTACATCATTCAAATACAAAAGAACCGCTAAAAAACGATCCTTTGTTGAATTAAAAGGCCCGCCATCTACATGCTCTGCATAAAAACCGTGACCTTCTTCATAGCGTTGAACTTGGAATCCTGTATCACGCAGAGGCCATGCCAACTGAGCCAAACCGTCATATTTACTGACATAGTAGTTAAGCGCTTTGCTAATACTTTTGTGAAGTTCATCCTCGAACCATCCCAAACTGTATAAACCTTCGCCCATTTCTGAAGATAATGCCATATCTGAAGAATTTTTTATTCTGGTATCAACTCCTAGCATGGATTTACCTTCTGACAAAACATTGGAATCCCACAAGACATCCCAATGCTCAGTCAATGTAGCATCAACTTTGCCGCAAATATCAGGATCAACGAACCCATCGCAAACACCTACGCCTGCCCACTTGCCTAGCGGGAAATCTATATTCATGAGCCTGTAGGCATGAAGCCTATTAATGATGTTTTTTGTATTAAAGGAAGAAGCCATTCTTCAACTATAGTCCCAGAAATATCAGGAGGATCATCTGCTACCTGAGCGTCAGTTTTACCTTCCAAATACTTCTGAACTTTATTAGCAGGAACGTTTGTCCAAATCCATTCTCTAACATCGTCTGGCATTTCTAAACGTGTAAGCATGTTTTTACAAACATCAACCATAGGTTCAGTGGAATCAAAGTCAGAACCTGCAACTTCCCATTCCATCATTAAGCGTAAGAGTTCCTGTATCGTTCTTGTTCCAGCAGAATGACGACCAGCAACTACTCTATTTTCTGCTTCGGTATCAGACGACTCAATATAAATGACTAACCCACCGCACTCTGGGCTACCGAAAACTGCGCTTAAATACTCTAATTCATTAAAAGGAAGATCGTGATTACCTGTTAAAGAATGTGGAGCAGTATCTGCTCCACAATTACATTTCTTAGCCGTATCGTCCCAAACATGAAATGCTCTAGGACCATACTGATTCTTGCCAGAATCGCAGCGTCTGTGCATTTCACCATCTGAACCAAGTTCTTCATCTTCATCTATATCAGGGACCAAAGGTACAAAAGCGAAAAAGCCTTTAGTGTTATCTATAGTCCAAGTAGAACCATCTTCAGTGATAGTCCTAGTAGGCAACTTATTGTAATAACCTACACCACCAAGATGTTGAGGTTCTTCAGCGAACGTACCCATAATTTCCTCCGTTACGTTTTAATAATGAAACCAAATGGTTCCACATTTACAGTGGTGCTTATAGTGGACGAAGACAAAGAGTGGTTATGGTCCGCAGAGTTATCGCCGACAGTAACGTTGTGCGTATGCGCTCCAGTATTCCCAGTAGCAAAATTGTGCGAATGCGATCCAGCGTTGCCTAAATTATGTCCGTGGTTAGCATTAGTACTCATGTTGCCAGAAGTGGAGGTAGTTTGGCTGCCAGAGTTACTCTTGCTGTAAGTATGCGTGTGGGCAATATTGGCACTGTTCATATTGTGGGCATGGCTTCCAGCATTGCCTGTATTAGCGTTATGGCTATGGTTCCCATACTCATTCGTGTTTCCAGTATGTGAATGGTCAGCAGACTGGTTACCTAAACCTAAAGCGTCTAAAGCAGAAGAACCAGCCAACGTGGTAGCAGACGGAGTGGTGCTTAAAGCAATACCCATCGCCAACCTATCAACAGGGTTAGGCAAATTAAATGTAGAAGAACCATCGCCAGTTCCATAACGAGTACCTATAATCGCAAACAAAGCAGAGTACGTCGTTCTTGAAACTGCTGAACCATCACACTCAAGCCAGCCAGTAGGAGCAGAAGACCCAGACCACATGACAACTGCACCTGTAGGGGGAGATTGATCTTCCCATGCTACTCCGCTTCCTGTTGAAGTTAGAACTTGCCCATCAGAACCTTGACCGCCATTAATTTTATAATTAACTGCGTCTACAGTGTCTTTGACAATTAAAGCGTCTGCTGACTCATCCCACAGCATGTATTTCCCAGAAGTCGCTCCGAAAAACTTAACGTCTAAGCCAGTGTCATCAACACCTACAGTTAAAGCACCATCTATTTGAATAGTGCCATCGACTTCCAAACCAGTGCCATTTATAAGCTTTAGAGCATCTGATGTAAAACGAGCAGAAATATTATTTGAACCCGCTTTCTGATGGGCTATCTCAATAATACCATCTTCAGAACCATCCGAAGCATCATCAATCTTACCAGTTATCTTCGCATACATAACTTTCTGATCATTATCATTCTCACCTTGAAACTTTATCTGACCTATATAGTCGGCATCAGCAGCGCTAGCACTGTTTCTGTATAATTCTAAAATCGGAGCAGCAGCAGAGCCAGCGTCAGTGTCAGTTAGTGTAACTGTAGATGTTCCATCAAATGTAAAGTTAGCAGAGCCTGCAAAAGAGCCAGAGTTGTTGTACTGTATTTGGCTTGTTGACCCACCCGGACTTGCTGAAGCAAGGTTAGCAATAGACTGAGCAGTAACATGCTTAGGGTTATCGCTATCGCTTGTGTCAGCAATAACAACCTTGTCATCCGTAGCAACAGTTACAGAGGAAAGTTCTGACGGGGCAAAGTTAACCGTAACATCACCCGAAGTGCCACCACCACTCAAAGCTGTGCCAGCAATAACAGATTCAATGTCCCCAGTGTTTGTGTCATCGCTCGTGAATGCCACAGGGTTTCCAGTGTTTCCTTCAATAAAACCAACAAACACATCGTCAGAAACAGACGGCGTGGGTCCTACAACAGGTACATTTTCATAAATGTTATCAAGACCTAATCTAGGAATTTTAACGTTTATCAAAGATCCATTTATAGAAGCAACCGTAGCCCTATAAATACCTCTAGGATTAATACCTAATCCAGAATAATTGTTATTTCTAGAAGATCTTCTACTCATTCTACTATTCCCATGATCTTATCCCATGTCAAAGGACCTACTATTCCATCTGCTGTTAATCCATTGGCGGATTGGTACTTTATAACAGCAGCTTTAGTCAATGGACCAAAGTCTCCATCACTTGTCACCCCAACCGCTATTTGTATTCTCTTTACACACTCGCCTTTAGATCCCTGTTGAAAGTTCTCTAAAGCGCAAGCCATGTCATCTGAATCTAGAACATTTGTCCCACTCACACTCACTATTGAAGTTGGTCCTGCTTGAAAAGTTACTCGATCAACCATATACTTACCCTCATAATGTGGTACGCCTTTTATTTCAAAAGAAGCGCCTGGGTAGATTGATAAAGTTGAAGAATTTTGAATTAGAGACAACTGTGCTGTCGATGCCTTTTTTGTATCAGTTGATCTTTTTAATGCAACCCTTGAACCAAAATATGCATCCGTAGAATCAGAAGGTATGTTAATAGTAAAAGAATCTGTGTTTGAAACAATAAACTCTTCTGATGCGAAATATAGTACTCCCTTTGCTTCAAAAAACCTAAAATCTAAAGCATTAGCCAACCTTCTTAAAACATCAAAAGTTGACTCATCTTTTTTATCATTATGTTCCCTAATAATTGCACCATCAACCGACGTGTCTTCCATAAACTTATCTAAACCAAACTTATCTGCCATTAAAGAAGCAAACGTTGATGGTGATATCTGCCCCCAAGACATTGGTCCTCTGTCTCTTCGCATCGCTTGAGTTGCTTGAAGCCTTGCGGTAAAGTTTACACTATCCGTGTTTCCATGAACTAGGTCTACATCAGATATTTCAAAAAGTTGTGATAAGTATTCAACAGTACGTCCAATCATAAAATAGTTGTTTCTGTACATTTCAAAATCAGCGTCATGCACGCTCACGGTAATTTGACTCACCATACTAGCAGATAAGTCGTATGAAAGTCTGGTGGTGGACTCATGTATCTCAACAATCTTATCGCCAATTTCACCTATTTTCAAAGAGTCAACAGAAGTTGTTACAGTAACCATACTGTTATTGTACCATTCCTATGCCTTGATTACAATTAAGGCATTAAAGTGTCTTCAAAGGATTGATCATACAACTCAGCCAACAATGAAGTATATCGTTGAGCTTGGGCGAAGTTTGTTATCGAGTCTGGATCAGGTAATTCGCCCCTACGCCTTGCTCGCTGAATAAGTTGTTGATATCGTACAGGCTGTTGCATTGATGACCACAGTATCTCCAACGCCTCGTCTTCAGGATCCGTTGGAGGCGGTGGTGGAATTGCCTTCGTGTATGTTGGGGTTCTATAAACAGCCAAAAGTTCTGCAATCTCTTGATTTATACTAGGTAATTCAGTTAATTGAAAACTGGCTTCCGCCCTTGTTGGCTCACCAGAAGTATTCCTATACTGAACAGCATAACTAAATTTAGTTATAGCAACAAAAAAAGATAACGACGTGTGTCCATAAACAAACTTGCAACTATACCCATTTTCTGCTATTTTTGTCAGGTCATCTAAAAGGTCTACAACTGGTAAAACTCCACCACTTTCCTTATCGGCAATAACCGCCTTAAAAGTAACAGTGCTTAATTGCTGGTTCTGCTTTGCTAAAATTGGCTTTTTACCTGGTCTAGCAATCTGAACAAACTTAGTTTCAAGAGTGTCATAACTTATATCTCGTGGTCCAAAAGGAAAAGCTACTTCAATATCAGCATTTTCACCTTCATCATTTTGAACCCCTGTCGTCCTCAAGACAGCACGCTCAGGATTTACTGTTCTAATTACAGGTGGTGATCCAGTAGGTAAATCAGTTACCCATGTTGTTGTTACAAAAGGCATTAGTTATTATCCTCTGCTTCCGCTGCCACAGCTGCGTTTACTTCAGTACGTATTTCAAGCATTACCGTGTCAACTCCACGACCCTCAACTGTTTCAGCATTAACAATAACTTGAGTCCCCAAGGCTGTGTTGTCAGCAATTGTCTTCAGCCAGTCATTTTGATCCTGAGTGTACTGACCAGTTTCCGTCATGAAATTAAGTAGCATTTGCTGTGATGCCTCTTGACCGATAACGGCTTCAATTCCAGCAAGATCACCACTCATTATAGCGTCAATGTAGCCTTGATTGTCACGGTTTCTCATGAAGTCCCTGTTGTCCTCATGGTGCATTACGTATTGACCAAACGCCTTTGAGTCAAACCCTTCAAGCATGTCTGGGGTTAACTCAGATATGCCTCTGTCTCCAAAGAAGACACCCTTATATATGTCTCTATTTTTATCCACTTGCTTTAGCGCTGCATCAATTTCATTAGGTGACATGCCTTCCAGTTGAGATACGGGAATTCCAGAATTATCGGAAATTAACTCCAGTTGTCTCTCTTGCTGTCCAATTATATCAAAGTTGCCAACAACATCAACATCACCAAATGCTCCCTCCGCTTGCAAGTTTCTTATGGATTGAAGTACGGAATAACCAGCCAAGTCAGCGCTTCCACCCATAGCAACTTCTGCGATGGCTGCTGATTCAATGAAGTCCATAAGCAAACTTTCATCCATCATACCACTTTCTTTAAATGCGTTTAAAGCAGCATTAGCCGAAGCAGATCTATTCGTCATACCAACCATACTGGTACTAAAGTCTATATCGCCAACAAAAGATCTTCCTCTGTCGATAGGATCAAGATTAAAAAGATTCATTAACACACCGACAGCAGACTCGTTAAAGTCTGTATAAGCATCAAGATTAAGGGCGGTCATAAAGCCTTCAATCTGCTCTGCTGTCGCTCCAGTTATTTCCGCAACAGCATTCATCTGCCTAAAATAAAGATCTTCTGCTTCTAATAAGTTAGCTTCAAGTTCATCAAGTAGCCCTGATTCCAATAAAATACCAAAAAGATTGTCCTGATGAACTGACTCAGGGGCTATGCCGAAGTTATTAACTAAAAACTTACCAAAGTCAGCAGTGTCACCTTCAAACGAACCATCCTCTTCTATTTTCATTCGTCCATATTCATCTTGACCAGCCAGTATAGCCGCTTGCCAATCTTCGTGTATCGATGCTTGTTGTTGGTATGCTTCGAAGCCTGAACCCGCCTCAAAAGATGTAACGGTGTCCATTATTCTGTCACCTTGTTTCACTGCTTCTTTTTTTATTTTTTCTTGACCTTTTCCGGCGGCAATCCATTCACCAACACCACCAACAATAGCACCTAATATACCATCGACCAGTGGACCAATGAGAGGTACCACTTGTCCGATCATTGCGCCTGCCATGGCTCCGTGAAGCGCACCGCCAAATCCCATGTCTCCAGTTTGGGCTGCATTCCCCCAAGTGTCTGCTACCGACATACCTGAAAAAACTGCACCAACACCTGGAAGTGCTTTACCTCCTGCAAATTTACCAAACTTGGAAATCCCTTGACCAAGCCTTGATCCGCCAATAGCTCTACCAAGATTAGACGTACGCTCGTAACCACTATAAAGCATGTTCCCTGTACCACGTATACCACGTTGGGCGTACTCTCTTGGCAATCCCCACCTGCTACCGGCAAGATTCACCCTTTGAGACATCATTCTATCTACTGTGCCTCCAGTTCCTGTCCAAGCGCGCTGAGTTGCAGTCATTCCACGACCCCAAGCAGCTCTAGCGCCTGTCCTAACTCCATTAGCTGCAGTCGCACCTGGAACAAACGTTCCTCCTGCTCTAGCAGCAGCTGTGCCAGCCTTAGCCATGGCACGACCCTTACCAAATATTCCTAACTTTCGACCACCCATATACATGGCACCCACCGCTAGGAGGCTTCCTAAGCCATTATCGCCACCTATAGAGTTTATCAAGCCAGCTATCTGTACAACAGCAGACACAAGAGATGACACAACAGGCGCAAGGTAATTCAATACAGTAGCCAAGGTATTAAGAGCATCAGGTAGTTCTTCAAGGATAGGAAAAATAGTATTAAACAAATTAAACATGGCAGGAATAACATTATTTGCTAACGAGTTCAAAACGTTGTTAATTAAAGGAAGTTTATCAAAGAATCCTGTCTGGCCATTAGACAAGCGATCAAACAAAGAACCTATAACGTTACCAATGGCTTCACCAAACTTAATAAAGTTATCGGCATTACCCGTCATAAGTTGCCTAAACTCTGCGAAAAGACCTCTACCTCCAGCGGCACTACCCATTGCTTTAAACATGTCTAACAATAAGTTGGCTGCAGGCTCAAACTTATTAAACCATGCACCCATGGATTCAAAGAAGTCTCTAACTCCTACAAAGAAGTCAACGAAACTTTTTCCCATTTCTTCAATTCGATCAATGTCTTCCAAAACATTTTCTCGAACCCAACCAGAGATAGCTCTAATAGTGGTAACCAATGTAGGAGCAAACGAACCTTCACCAAATTTTTGAATTATCGAAGCCATAGCGATAATATCGTTTTTGATAATGTTAGATATTTCTAAAAATGTATCTCGGAATGGACCAAGAAGAGGCTCGCCTAAGTCAGCAAACAATCCCTTTTGACTAGCAAACTGAGTTTTTGCGGTTCCTATTAACGTACCACCCATGTTTTGAGATAGCCCTTGATAACTTGAAGCAGTTGCTGCGCCAGAACTAACAGCGCCAATAAGACCAGCCATAGTGGTGACTCCGCCTAAAGAACCTTTGTTAAAGCCTTGTGCGCCTTGAACTGCTGTTTTAGCATCAGCAAAGCTTCTAGATCCAATAGCAGCAGCCAATGAAGTTACCGCTTTAGCGTCACCACCAGTAACATTAAACATACCAGTAATTAATGCATTGGCTTGAGGCCCTCGAATTCCAGATCTAGCAAGTTGGTTTATAATAGCAGTGTTTGCTTCACCGCCAAGCAAACCCATATTTCTACTGCTAATTCCCGCAGTGAATCCTCTCGCCTTTTCCATGCCTACCCTACCACCGCCTAACAATGGTGCTAATTGCGCTTCTTGAAACTCTCGCATAGCAGCAGCAGCCACAGCCAAAGTTGTCGCTAAAGCTGCAGCGGTAACAGTTAAACCTTTTAATGCAACATCATATAACTTAACAGCAGCACGACCAGTTATCAAAGCCGCCTTAGCTGCTAACAATCCAGCCGTAACTAAAGCAATGTGTCCAGCAAGGGCAATAAAAGAAAACTTTCCCATCAGTTTAACAAAATTAAGAAAAGCTCTACTGAACCCCTTAAGAACATTGGTCATTTTACTAAAGCGACTTGTGAGTTTATTCGTAGTTCTATCTAAGTCACGATTAGTTTTGTTAAACTTTTTCGTGGTGGCATCTAGGTTTTTTATGCGTCGTTCAATAGCGTTAAGATCATTTGTGATGTCAGAATCAATCTCGACCTTAATTATTACTTTTTCTTCAACAGCCATTGCTACCTCAAAACAGAAAAACTGGGAACCTTTGTAGTTATTCTACAAAAATTCCCAGTATGTTATCCGTAACCACCTGTAGTATTGTTGCGTTTTCTTTCCCTTTCAGCATGATCGCTTGCAAGGGCTTTGGCAACAGCCAAGCGTATTAACCACTCATCATAATCAGCATTTAGAATTTGAATAGGATCAGTATGAAATGCTTCGGCTAGTCGTGCCGCTGATCTGATCCTTATATCCCCGGCTAATTCTTCAACTAGCCCAGCGTAGGGTCCTCTGCGTCGATATCATCACCGTAACCTGCATAATCAAGTATTTTGAGTGCTACAGATTCTAAGTGAGGGTCAACGGCATAAAATGCACGAATTGCGTCAGGTAATGGACGATCAGTATTAGTCATCTCCATGATTACAGGAGAAGCAAAGGTAATCTCGTTACCCTCGTCGTCCAAAACAATTTCATCATTGAAATAAATTCCACTAACAGTCTGACCTACAACGTAACAAGAAAACTTAATAGAATCAAGTTCTTCTGTTTTACGGTTTGTAGCATTTCGTCGCCAAGATTTTAGTTGTTCATTTGTAATGTTTGGAGAAAACCTCACCGTGACGCCTTTGCGTTCTGGCACTGGAATTTCAATGTCAGGACGAGTAACCTCTTTAGAGATTTCTTCCTTTAATTGATCCAAAACTGTCAAACGAGCAGTTTTTTTCTTAGCAGCAGGTGCATCAGTCTCAGCAGATGCAACTTCAATTTCTTCAGTATTTTTATCAGTACTCATATTGCTATGTTACCTCTTTCCGCTAGGTGTGTCAACTAGTCGATGAGTCTGCCCCAAGTATTGGGACCAACTATACCATCAACAACTAGACCTTCATCTTTTTGAAACTGGCGAACAGCACGATCAGTCATTTTACCGAAATCACCGTCTACGCCAGAATATTTTTTAGGACGATTTGAAAGTTTGTACCCATTCTTATCTAAAAGTTTTTGTAAAAACTCTACAACTGGGCCCTTTGCACCTTTACGTAGTGTAGTTTTAATCGCTTCACCAATAAATGCAAACACATCTTCTTGTTCTTTCTTAACAGAAGCAGCTTTAGGTAACTTCTTTTCCTTGCCTACAGGGAACCAATCCATTTTTGCTCCACTGACACGGCAAGGCTGGTGGTGCCACCACTCAGAAGCTACGGTTTTTTGAATACCGTATTCTTTGGCGATAGCATTTACCTGTGTGGTGGTAAGCCCTTTGCCCACGATTCTAAAGTCTACTGCGTACCCATAGCCTTGAAATTTAGGTTGGCTCATATGGTATGAGCCTTGGAACCCTGCGCTATTTACTCGATCTGGGTTGGCCGCTAGATTGAACCCCGGACGGCGACTCTTGTACCCATCATACAGGTACTTCTGCTGTTGGTACGTGCGTACTCCAGAAACAACGGATACTTTTCCTTTGATTCGTGGATCTGCAAAGAACGCTTCAAGTCTTTGTTTGAATTTAGGGTGTAAGTCTTTGATGTTTACACTGCTTGATACTGTTGGGATTGCCATAGTTTTTCCTTATATTCATGTGCGATCAACTTCATAAATATAATAGTAAAATTTGCTAAGGTGGTCAAGTAGATACACAAAGAAAAGACACCACTCAAGGTGGTGCCAGTTCTAAAAGAAAAGTTTATTTAACTTTTTATATTGCTGCAACTGAACTTACTGAGAATGTCAGTGAGTATGCTGAAGGAGCACCAGATGATGCATCACCATCAGGCTCCGAAAG
>MDTG01252868.1_pt1 | contig 35871 bp, 31 predicted proteins | sample 811421 | NCBI WGS metagenome assembly MDTG01 (sample SAMN05326645, study PRJNA326480) | marine metagenome | isolation source: seawater | place: Pacific Ocean: South East | collected 2011
AGTTTTATGCTTCTGTAAGACTTGATATTAGAAGAATTGGTGCAATTAAGGATAGAGATCAAATTATCGGAAATCAAACAAAGGTTAAAATTGTAAAAAACAAACTTGCTCCACCCTTTAAGACAGTCGAATTTGATATCATGTATGGAGAAGGAATTTCTAAAACGGGCGAAATCTTAGATTTGGCAACAAAATCAGGTCTTATTGACAAAGCGGGCGCATGGTATTCATATAAAAATGAAAGAATTGGTCAGGGAAGAGAAAATGCAAAAGTTTTTTTGAAAGAAAATAAAGATATTTCAGATGAAATTGAAAATATGTTGAGAGAATCTAAGTCAAATCAAAATACTCATGAAGAAGTAAGTCAGTATGACTCAAAAGAAGAAGAAAAAACATTACCAAAAGATGATTCAAAATAGTTATTGAACAATCTAATCTTAAATTCTTAGAATTATGATCAAGTCGAGAGAAATTAGAGAATCTTTTTTAAATTTTTTTGAAAAAAATGATCATAAAATTATAAATTCATCTCCACTAATTCCAGAGAGCGATCCAACCCTATTATTCACAAATGCGGGTATGGTTCAGTTTAAAAATGTATTTACAGGAAAAGAGAAGATAAAATTTCAAAACATCGCTTCATCTCAAAAATGTATAAGGGCTGGTGGAAAGCATAATGATTTAGATAATGTCGGATACACCCCAAGACATCATACTTTTTTCGAAATGTTAGGAAATTTTTCCTTTGGGTACTATTTTAAAGAAGAGGCTATAAATTATGCTTGGAAGTTTCTTACCAAAGATTGTTCACTCAAACCTGAGAAACTTTTGGTAACAGTTTACAAGGATGATAATGAATCCCTTAAAATTTGGAAAAAATTATTGAGTAATGAAAATACTAAAATAATAAGTATTTCTTCCTCGGATAATTTTTGGTCAATGGGCGATACTGGTCCTTGCGGACCATGCAGCGAAATATTTTATGATAATGGAGAAGCTTTTGATGGAGGTTTACCAGGAAGCGAAGAACAAGATGGAGAAAGATTTGTAGAAGTATGGAATTTAGTTTTTATGCAATTTGAAAAAAATGGTAATGAACTTAAAGACCTACCAAAAAAATGCGTAGATACTGGTATGGGGCTTGAGAGAATAACTGCTGTATTGAACGGGCTAACAAATAATTTTGAAATTGATATTTTTCTTTACTTAATTAAAAAAATCGAGGAACTCACAAAGATTTCTTCCAATAAGAAAAATATTTCATCTTTTAGAATAATTTCTGATCATATTAGATCAATTGTATTTTTGATGTCTGAGGGTTTAATACCAACAAATGAAGGAAGAGGTTATGTTCTTAGGAGAATAATTAGAAGAGCAGCTAGACATGTTAATTTAATAGGTTTTGACAAGCCTGTAATGCACAAGTTAGTCATGTATCTTTGCAGTGTATATAATGACACATATTTTGATTTACAACAAAATGAAAATTTTATAATTGAAACATTAGAAACTGAAGAAAAAAAATTTTCTTCAACACTAAAAGATGGACTTAAGCTTTTAAATTTTGAGATAAAAAATCTTAAAACAAAAAATTTTCCGGTATCAACTGCTTTTAAACTCTATGACACATACGGTTTTCCCTATGATATGACAGAAAATATAATTAAAGAAAATAATTTGAGTTTGAACAAAGAAAAATTAATTAAGATGGTCAGCGAACAAAAATTAACCTCGAAAAAAACTTGGAAAGGTAGTGGTGATATCCAACAACAGAGTTTCATGACTGAGTTGAAAAATAAATTTGATAGGACAAAATTTACTGGCTATGAATCAAGTGATGAAAAATCTAAATTAATAGGCATTATTAATAACGGAAGTTTGGTGGATAGTGCAGAAGATGGGGAATTAATTTATCTTATTTTTAAATCTACATCATTTTATGCTGAATCAGGAGGACAGATTGGAGATTCAGGTATAATAAAATGTAGTCAAAGTAAAGAGGTAGTTTGTGAAGTTTTTAATACTATTAAAGCCGATGGAGAAATCTTTCTTCATTGTGTGAAGAATATTAAAAAAAGAATATCGATTGAAAATTTTTATAATCTTGAGATTAATCAAAAATCTCGAAATAAAATTAGAAATAATCATTCAGCAACACATCTTTTAAATGAAAGTCTTAGAAAAATTCTTGGACAACATATTAAACAAAAAGGATCACTTGTATCTGAAACGAAACTAAGGTTTGATTTTTCACACAATCAACCTTTAAAACAAAACGAAATTATTGAAATTGAAAAATCAGTAAATACTCAAATTAGACAAAATCTAAAAATTATAATTAAATTTATGGATCCGAAGCAAGCCATAAAATCTGGTACTTTAGGTTTATTTGGCGAAAAATATCCGGATTCTGCAAGAGTAGTAAATATGATAAACCAAAATAATAAGAATTTAAATTTTTTTTCTTCTGAGTTATGTGGAGGAACGCATGTAGATTTTACAGGAGAAATTGGGTTTTTTAAGATCATATCTGAATCTTCAGTTTCATCTGGTGTAAGAAGAATTGAGGCAATCACAGGTGAAATTGCTCAAAATTTTATCAATCAAAAAATTGAGCTTGTAAATAATTTGAAAAATTTGATAAAAATTGAAGAAAAAAATATCATGGAAAAAATTAAAAGTCTAATTCAAGAAAATAAAACATTAAAAGCATCAACTGGTTCAATTAGTGAAATTAAATTAGAAGAGAGATTTCTGTCAAATATAAACGGTATTAAAGTTTACTGTCAGGAAGTAAAAACTAATTCCAAAGAAATTAAAAAATATGCTGACGAAGTAAAATCAAAAAAAAATTCATGCGCAAGCATAATTGTAAATAGTCAAGACAAAAAAATTACATTTTTAATTGCATTGACTAATGATCTTACTAAAAAGCTTGACGCTAAGAAAATTGCTAAAAAAGTATCTTCGATTTTAGGTGGAAAGGGTGGAGGTGGCAGAATTGATTTAGCCCAAGGAGGAGGCGCAGATATAAATAAATTGAATGAAGCATTTAAATTTTTTAAGGATTTAATTAAGCAAAACTTTTAATTTTTCTTTTAGCTTTTTAAGAAATTCATTTGTGGTCAACCATTTTTGTTCTGGACCTATAATAAGTGCAAGATCCTTTGTCACATAACCAGTTTCAACTAGTTCAATACATGCTTTTTCCAGTTGTTTAGTAAAAAATTGTAATTTTTTATTTTTGTCAATATTTCCTCTGAACCAAAGAGCTTTCGACCAAGCAAATATTGATGCAATTGGATTTGTAGAGGTTTCATCTCCGTTTTGATGCTGTCTGAAATGATTTGTAACAGTTCCATGAGCAGCCTCGGTTTCAATAATTTTTCCATCTGGACTTTGTAAAACAGAAGTCATTAGTCCTAAAGAACCATACCCCTGTGCTACCAGGTCAGACATTACATCACCATCATAATTTTTACAGGCCCATAAATAATCTCCCCTCCATTTCAATAAACAAGCAACCATATCATCAATCAATCGATGTTGATAACTAATCTTTTGTGATTTAAACTCTCTTTTAAATTGTTTTTCAAATATGTTATCAAAAATTTGTTTAAATTTTTCATCATAATTTTGTAAAATGGTATTTTTTGTTGATAAAAAAACAGAAATTTTTTTTGATAAAGCATAATTAAAACATGAGGTGGCAAAGTCACTAATAGATTTGTCAATATTATACATACCCATTGCAATTCCAGGGCTTTCAAAATTGTAAATTTTAAATTTGAAATTCTTTTTAGTTTGTTTTGATTTAAAATTTAGAGATAACTCTCCTGGCTCAGTAATTATTAAATCTTTAGATTTATAAATATCTCCAAATGCGTGCCTCGCAATTATAACTGGTCTATCCCAATGAGGAATCATTTTTGGAATATTTTTGCAAATAATTGGTTCTCTGAAGATTGTGCCACTTAGTATATTTCTAATTGTTCCATTAGGTGAACTAAATTTTTTTTTCAACTTAAATTCTTTTACTCTTTTATCATCGGGAGTAATTGTGGCGCATTTTACACCTACTTTATTTTTTTTTATGGCTTGAGCAGCTTCAATTGTAATGTAATCATTTGTAAAATTTCTATTTTTTAAACCAAGATCATATTCGAGTAGGTCAATTTCAACATTTGGTAAAATTAACTCCTCTTTAATTCTTTTCCAAATTACTCTAGCCATTTCATCTCCATTGATGTCAACAATTGGATTTTTAACTTTTATTTTAGACATCTTTACTCCTCATTTTTTTTAATTTTTTAAGGTCCAAAAAATTTACATTGTTAATTATTAATTTTTTTTTTCATCATTTTATTTTTAATTAGATAATTTAAATATTCAAAAAAAGGTTTCCAAAATGTATCACTTATAAGAAAAATATTTTTTGAAATCTCTTTATTTTCTCTCTTTACAATCAAGTCCAAAAGTTCATTCAAAGTCCCAATTCCACCTGGTAAAAAAATAAAACAATCTGATCTAGCAATGAATTGTTTTTTTCTTTCCTCCAAATTTTGAGTAATGATCAAGTCTGTAATATAATTATTTTTTTCTAGTTCATTTTGAAAATTATAACTAACTATTCCAAAGATTCTAATTTTTTTTTTATAGGCTATTTTTGAAAAGCTTTTCATTAAGCCACAAGATTCTCCACCTATTACGAGGTTAAACTTGTTGAACTCGAGCCAACTTACTATATCATAAATCATTTGCAAGTAACTTTTACTTGGTTTTATTTTCGAGCTACAAAATATTCCAATATTTTTAGGCATAAGTTTTATAAAAAAAAGATAAATAATTGTGAAAACTAAGCTATAATAAATAAAATTTAATATTCTGTATAATGAAAAAAGAATTTTTATTATTAACTACCTTACTATCTATTGGTTTTTTTTCTTATATTTTTTTGCCTGATGGTGAAAAAAATAACATTAATCCAATTGTTTTTGATGAACAAGTCGAAAACATAAGCGAAAATCAAAAAAATGAATTATTATCATTTGATATTGTTAGGATAACAAAAGAGGGAGATACTGTGATTGCTGGAAGATCAAACCCAAATCAAGAGGTAATGATTTTTGAAGGTGAGCAAAAATTAGCTTCTATCAAAGCAGACATGAATGGAGAGTGGGTTTGGACAAGTGAGACACCACTTAAATCTGGAGTCAAAAGATTACATTTGAAATCCAAAAATTTGAAAAATGAGGTAATTCTCTCTTCACAGACGATAATTGTTTTTTTAGAAAATAATGAGATAAATGAACCAATTGTACTTCGATATGGCAATAAAAGTTCAATAGATTCAGAAATTTTGAATTTAGAAAAGATTGATGATGGAATAATTTTGGATATTTTAACATATTCTGAGGATGGCAGGTTAATCCTTTCAGGTAGAACAACACCAAAAAAAAGAGTCACTTTATATTTAAATAAAAGCCTGTTTGGTTATTCAAAATCAAATGAAAACGGATTCTGGAATTTTACCTCAAAAGAAGAAATAGAATCTGGCAAGTCACAACTAAGAATTGATGTAACAAATAATGGCGAATTAAAAACTTTTACCACAACAATTTTTAATGAAAATGTTGACAATTTTAAAATTAAGTTAAAAGATAAAGTTTTTATTGTTAAACCAGGTAACAGTCTTTGGAGAATCGCAAGGAAGACACTCGGAGGTGGTATTTTATACTCTGAAATATACAAAAAAAATTTAATGAAAATCAAAGATCCAAACATGATTTTTCCTGGGCAAGTTTTCGATATCCCGATAATTTCAAAAGAGCAAAATTAAAAAAATAAATGAAAAATAATAATACTCAGCAAAAAGTCACTTTTAAGCAGCTTTTAGAAAATGTTAAGTTATTTTTAAAAGATATTGAAGCATTAAAAACTTTACTAGTTCCAATTCACAAGACAGGTTATCCATTTATAATAATTTTTGGTCTAATTTCGCTAATAATTGGTTCTTTTTCTGATCTTTTTGGCTGGGTTGGACTGATATTAACTATTTGGTGTGTTTATTTTTTTAGGGATCCAATAAGAATTACACCAAAAATAAAGAATGTCTGTTTTGCACCTGCAGACGGAAAAGTATTACCGATTAAATTAACTTCACCTCCACCTGAATCTGGCTTCAATTACAAGATGAACAGAGTAAGTGTGTTTATGAATGTTTTCAATGTTCATGTAAATAGAATACCTGTAGACGGGAAAATAGTTAAATTATCATATGTTCCTGGAGCTTATATCAATGCTTCCTTAGATAAAGCAAGTGAAAATAATGAAAGAATGGTAATTAATTTGGAAATTGAAAAAAACATGAATGTTGTAATTGTTCAAATTGCTGGATTAATTGCAAGGCGAATAAAATGTGATTTAAGAGAAGGACAAATTGTAAAAGCTGGTGAAAAGTTTGGAATAATTAGATTTGGAAGTAGAGTTGATTTATACTTGCCAGAACATTTTGATATAAGTGTTTTAGAGGGACAGACGATGGTAGGGGGAGAAACTTATTTTGCACATTGTAAAAGTAAAAAACAGCAAAATGCTAATCCAAAACCTCTTAAAAAGAATTAAAGCTTTTAGAAACATCAAATTTTTCCAATGAAAAAATTATCAATTATACGATTAATACCTAATATTTTTACCTTTCTTTCTTTAACACTTGGTCTCACATCTTTAAAATTTGCATTGGAAAATAAGTGGGAGATGTCAGTGTCTCTAATAGTATTTGCATCATTTCTGGACAATATTGATGGTAAACTAGCTAGATTACTTAAAAGTAATTCTAACTTTGGGGTTGAATTAGACTCATTATCAGATTTTTTAAGTTTTGGAATTGCCCCGGCATTAATTGTCTATTTTTGGACAATGTCCATAAATCTAGACAACAGTTGGGCTTTTGTTATATTTTATTCAATTTGCTCATCTTCAAGATTAGCAAAATTTAATACGTCGGCCCTCGATGAAAATAAAAAAGTAGAACAGAAATACTTTAAGGGAATATCTACTCCGGCTGCTGCTGGTTTGGTTTTATTACCAATGATGTTACATTTTAGATTTCAAAATGAAATGTTTTTACATCCCATTCTTTCTGCGAGTGTTTTAGTGATATCTGGCATTTTTATGATAAGTAATATCCCATCATTTTCATTAAAAGGTTTTAAACTAGAAAAATCGATTTTACCCTTTTTAATATTAATATTTGCAAGCTTTCTATCTTTACTGATAACAGATTTTTGGCTCGCAATGATTTTGTTTATTTGTAGTTATTTTTTGACAATTCCATTAGCTTTTTTTAAATGGAAAGCTAGGGATACTGATCCTTAACTTATTATTTTTGATTTTCTCTCCCACAATCAAAAGACAAGGTGTAATAATTAAAGTCAAAATGAAAGAAAATAAGATACCAAAAACGATTGCATTCGATAGTTGAAGCCACCATTGAGAACTAGGACTTCCGAAGGTAAGTTCTTGATTAAAAAAGTTTATATTGATACCACAAGCCATTGGTATTAAACCAAAAAAAGTAGTAAGTGTTGTTAAAAGAACTGGTCTCAATCTTTGTACTCCTGTTCTTAAAATCGCTTCAGTTACATCATCAGTTTTCTCTCTAATATTTTTATATGTATCAATTAAAACTATATTATTATTCACAACAATACCAGCTAGAGCAATAATACCAATTCCTGACATAACAATACCAAAAGGTTGGGCAGTTATCATTAAACCAATCATTACGCCTATTGTAGACATGACAACAGATGTTAATATAATAAAGGAAAAATAAAAACTCTCAAAAGTAAGAATTAAAATTAAAGATATTAAAAATAAAGAAATAATAAATGCTTTTATCAAAAACTTTTTAGCAATTTCTTGGTCTTCCTCTTCTCCTCGAAATTTTATATTTGAAGAAAAACTATCTATTTTTCCTTGTATCCATTGATTTACTTCAGATACTTTCGAACTAACAATATAATTTGAATCTACATCAAAGCGAATATTAACAGAATTCTGAGAATCAACTCTAGAAATTTTCCCAGTTCTGGGAACCGCATTTCTTTTAACAAACAAACTTAATGGAACCAATCCCTTTTTTCCTTCAACTTCAATTCTGTCTAATTCATCTAGTGTTTGATATTTTTCTTTGTATTTTACGACCACATCAATCTCTTCATCACTGTCCTCAGGCATGAATTCATTAATTTTTATGCCATGTGTTACCATTTGAATAGCATTTCCAATCACTTCTAGATCTACACCTTGTTTGTCAGCTTTCGCTCTATCTACTTGCAATTCCCAATCAATTCCTGGTGAGCTAAAACCATCATCTAAATTTTTTACCCAAGGCTGGTTATTTAAATATTTGAGAATAATACTTGCTTCCTCTTTTAACGCAAATTTTGATAAGTTACTTATTTCAATATCAATATCCTTGTCATTTGGAGGACCATCTTTTTTTTCAATTACTTCAATTCTTATACCTGCAAATTCTTGTAATTCTTTTTCAAGATTCTTAATAACTGTTGAAGTATTTTCTCTTTTCTTCCAACTAATAAATTCAATATTGATTGAACCAATTATATCATCACTTCCTTGTTTTCTATTATCTAACATCCCTGTTTTTGAATAAATATTTTCAATGGATTTATTTTGTAAGATTTTATTTTCAACTTTTTTTATGATTTTATCTTTATCAAATACGGACAGATTTCCTCTTGCATGAACAACCACTTCTGCATAGTCTGGTTCGATTGGAGGAAAAAATTCAAATCCTTTTCCAATTTTAGCGTAAATAAATTGAATTGAAATTAAAAGTAATAATGTTGATAACAAAATCTTTTTTGGGTTATGTAGAGCAATTCTTAAAATATCTAAATATTTTTTTTGAATACCAGAAATCTTTTCTAATTCACCATTTTCTAAAAGCATCAAATTTGTCTGTTCAAAATTATTTTTTGGTTTGTCGGTTCCAAATATTTTTCCCAAGACTGGAATAAAAACTAAAGCCATCGATAGTGATGAAATTAAGACTGTTAAAAGGGTAACTGGTAAATAATACATAAATTCTCCTGCAATTCCTGGCCAGAAAATCAAAGGAAAAAAAGCAGCTAATGTAGTTGAGGTAGAGGCAATGACTGGAATTGACATTTTTTTTGCAGACATTAAAAATATTTTGTCTTTTGGAAATCCCTCTGCATATTTTCTATTAGCGAATTCAACTACTATTATTGCTCCATCAATAAGTATTCCAACACTTAAAATTAAAGAAAACAACACAACAATATTTATAGTTATTCCAAGGAATGACAAAAATATCATTGAAATTAAAAAAGAACCCGGAATAGCAATGCTTACTAAAATTGCTGACCTAACACCCATCCAGTATATTATGATCATTAAAACCAAAATTATTGCTAAAATTACATTGTTTTCTAAATCACTAATCATAGAATTTATACTTTTTGATTCGTCTTGAAAAAAGTCAACTTTTAATTGTTCTGGTGAATTAGAAAGCGAAGCAATGGTTACATTTTTGACTTTTTTAATTGTATTAATAATATTTTCTCCAGTTCTTTTAGAAACTTCTAATATAATTGCTGATTCTCCATTATTTCTGGCAAATCCAACAATATCTTTGAATGAATCCCTCACTTCTGCCACATTACCAAGAGTAACTGTTGAGTTATCATCTGATTTGATTGGTAATTTTAAAATATCATTGATTGATTCAAATATACCTGGCACTTTAATATTAAAACTTCCAGTTGTTGTATTAAGAGCTCCTGCGGGTATTAAAATATTGCTTTTTTGTAAAGCTTTTAAGAGTTCAATTGAAGTTAACCCATAAGCTTTAACAGTTTGAGGATCTACAATAATTTCTATTTGTCTTTCATCCTCTCCAATAGTATTCACTTCAAGTATCTCTGATATACTTTCAATATTAGTTTTCAGTTGTTTAGCTACTTTTACCAAAGCTCTCTTTTCATAGTTTCCATAAATTGCAATAGCTAATACTGGAAATCTAGATAAATTTACCTCTGAGACTATCGGTTCTTTTGTTTCAGATGGAAGTTTATTTTTAACCAATTCTACTTTAACTCTCGTATCATCAAGTGCTTTGTCTGACTGAAAACCAGCATCGAATTCTAATAATACATTTCCTCCACCAAGATAAGCGGTAGAGGACATTTTTTTTACACCTTCAATATTCTTTAGTTCTTTTTCTAATGGCTTAATTAATAGTCTTTCTGAATCTTGAGGGGATATCCCCTGATGAGAAATTGAAACATAAATTATTGGCAAGCTAATATCGGGATCGGCTTCTCGTGGAAGAGATATATATGAATAAAGTCCAAAAATTAAGGAGAATAAAAGAACAGTTAAAAGTGCTTTACTAGACGATAATATCCTTTCCAACATCATTCATTCATGTACTCAGGATTAATAGTTTCGTTTTCTAAAATATACTCTTGACCCATAACAACTAAATCTAATTTTTCATTTTTTGAAGCTTCAATCCAATAACCTTTTCCGGTATCGCTAAAGATATTTATGGGTTGAAAAACAACTATGTTATTTTTTACAGTCTTTATTCCTAATTTGCCTTTATTATCTAAAGTTACAACAGAGGATGGAATAAAAAATGCTTTTTGAGTTTTTAACTTAATATGCATTTCTCCTGATAAACCGTCTAAAATTGTCTTATTTGAGTTTTTTAATTCAAGTTGTACAGTAAAATTTCTTGTTTTTACATCCGCGCTAGCGGAAATGTAATTTATGAAACCTTCAATGGTTTTTCCATTACTCAAAATAGCAATTCCTTTTTGACCAATTTTCAAATCTGCAATCTCCTTTTCAGAAGCCGAGGCAACAAGAAAAATTGGGTCCAAATCAACTATTTTAGCAATGTTATCACCTTTTTTTAAATATGTTCCTAATTCTACATAGCTTTCTTCCAAAAAACTATCAAATGGTATTGTTACATTTGTGTTACTTAATTCAACTTGACTTTTTTCAAATTTTGCCAGAGAACTCTCAAACTTTGTTCTTGACTCTGAAAGTTTGACCTCAGATCTAAAACCCTTCTTGTAAAGTTTTTCTGCAACTTCATATTCTTTTTTTCTCTGATCCAATAATGCTTCCATTTCTTTAGACTTTGCAATTTTATCTTCTGGATCAATTAATAAAATTTGTTTTCCAGCTTTTACAAAATCACCTTTTTTATGAAAAGTCGCACTCACTCGACCTTCTACTTGTGCTTTTATGACAACTATTCTTGAAGATTGCGTGTTTCCTCGAAGAACAATCGTTTCATTAAAATTTTCCGGAGCTATTTTTTTTATTAATACGCTCTGAATCTTTGGAGGCTCAGAATTTTCATTAGATGTAGACTTTACATTTTCAACTTTGAAAAATTTTATAAATAAAAACATTATTATTAGCGAAAATAAAATAATTTTTTTATTTTTTTTTAGACTACTTATTAATTTAAATTGAAGCATTCTTGTAATTTCAATTTCTTATTAAGCTATATTATAAAATAATATATAATATAAATATTAAAAGTTATAAACGTAAGATTTTTTTATAACAATTATGAACTATAGCATAATAAAAAGAAATGATAGAATCGCAGCTATTGATCTTGGTAGTAATAATTGCAGATTGATAATTGTAGAAATAGTAGGATGCAATTATAAAATAATTCATATGAGTTCAGAACTAATAAACTTAGGGGAAAATCTTGTTTATAGTAATGAATTTACAAAAAATAAAATTAGAAAAGTTGTGGAATTTTTTCAGTATGCTGCAAAAAAGATAAATGATTTTAAAGTTTCAAAGTATAGATTTGTTGCTACTGAAGCTTGTAGACAATCGATAAATTCAGATCATCTCATAAATGAGATATTTAAAAAAACAAACCTTAATTTAGAAATAATTTCTCCTCGTGAAGAAGCTAGATTATGTATTAAAAGCTGTCCTGTAAATAGAAATGATAATATTAATTTTGATATTATTTTTGACATTGGAGGGGGAAGCACAGAAATAATTTTTATTAATGAATTTAATGATTTTAATTTCTTTTCGATTCCTTATGGAGTTGTAAACCTAAGTGAAAAAATTGATGTCTTTAATAAAAAAAAGGTTCTGGATAATATTGATTATGAAATTGCTAAAAATACAAAACAAATTGTTAAAAAAAAGACAAACAATGTAATTGGTTCATGCGGAACAGTGACTACTCTTTGCGCTGTCTTTCAAAAATTGAATTCTTACAAAAAGGAAAAAGTGGACGAATATTTGATGAGTTTTAAAGATCTTATGCTTACATCAAAATTTGTTCAGAATATGAGTGATTATGAAAAAGGAAAGCATCCATGCATTGGTATTAAAAGAAAAAAATTACTTTCAAATGGGATTTTAATATTAGAGGCAATTTCTAAAAATTATGAAATTAAAAAAATCTTAGTTTCAGATGCTGGAATCAAGGAGGGTATTATTCGGGACATGATTAATTAATTAAAGAGATGAAAAAAGTTAAATTAAAAAATAATAAAAAAAAAAATTCCAGTGCAAAATGGCTTTCAAGACATTTTAATGACGAATTTTTTATCAAATCAAAAAAGCTTGGGTATAGATCAAGGTCGGCATTTAAATTAATGCAAATTCATGAAAAATTTAATATACCATTCAAAAATGCAAAGATATTAGACTTAGGAGCTGCACCAGGTGGATGGAGTCAGGTGTCTAAGAATCTTTGTGGTCAAAATGGTCAAGTCATTGGAATTGATATTTTGCCAATTGAACCTATTGAAGGAATAAAATTTATAAAATGTGATATTTTTGAATATTTTAAAGATGATGTATCAGAGCTAGAAAAATTCGATATAGTATTAAGTGACATGGCTCCTAATACCACTGGTCATAAAAATACTGATAATATCAGAATAATCAATCTAGTTGAAATTGCATCAAACCTGGCAAATAAATATTTAAAGAAGAACTGTTTTTTTGTGTGTAAAGTTTTTCAAGGAGGAGCTCAAGGTAAATTGGTTGAAGATTTAAGAAAAATTTTTAAAAATATAAAATATTTTAAACCAAAAGCATCTAGGCAAGAATCCTCAGAGATGTATTTAATTGCAAAAAAAAAATAATTTTTTTTAGAAAAAAATTTTTATAAGCTCAGAAATTGTGTTATGTGTTATCATGGACAAATTAGACGAGGCTCTTACATTTGATGATGTACTTATAGTTCCAGCATACTCCACTATAAGACCAAAAGATGCTGTTTTGTCTACCCATATAACTAAGTCAATAAATCTGAATATGCCAATATTATCCGCTGCTATGGATACTGTCACAGAATCAGATTTGGCAATTAGAATGGCTCAATCAGGAGGAATTGGTGTAATTCATAAAAATTTTGATTCAAAATCACAGGCGCAGGAAGTACAAAAAGTCAAAAAATTTGAATCAGGAATGGTTATAAACCCGTTAACTATTAATCCTGAAGATACTCTTGAGGCAGCCTTATTAATAAAAAAACAAAACAATATATCTGGAATACCAGTAGTAGAAAAAAAAACCGGTAAGTTGTGTGGCATATTAACAAATAGAGACATCAGATTTGCAAAAAATCTAAAGCAGCCAGTAAATTCTTTAATGACAAAGGAAAATCTTATATCCGTTAGTGAAAATATAAAAAATATTGATGCAAAAAAATTATTGCACAAGCATAGAATTGAAAAACTCCTGGTTGTAGATAAAAATTATAAATGTGTCGGTTTAATTACTGTTAAAGACATAGAAAAAGCTGAAAAATATCCTAATGCAAGTAAAGATCATTTAGGAAGATTAATAGTTGCTGCAGCTATTGGTGTTGACGAAAAAGAGAGTTTAATGAGATTTAATTATCTTGTAGATGCAGGTGTAGACATTATCGTAATTGATACTGCACATGGACATACAAAAAAAGTTATCAGTCTGTTAAGAAAGATTAAAAAATCAAAATCTAAGATTCCTGTAATTGTTGGAAATATTGCTACTGCAGTTGCCGCAAAAGATTTGATCAAAGCTGGAGCTGATGCTCTTAAAGTAGGTATTGGTCCTGGTTCAATCTGTACAACCAGAATTATTGCTGGAATAGGTGTCCCTCAACTTTACGCAATTTCTGAAGTATCAAAGATTGCAAAAAAATATAAAATACCCGTTATAGCAGATGGAGGGGTAAAATATTCGGGAGATATTGCAAAAGCTATAGCAGTAGGTGCAGATGCTGTTATGATAGGTTCACTATTTGCTGGTACCGACGAGGCTCCTGGTGAGGTTTTTTTATCTGAAGGAAGAAGTTACAAATCCTACAGGGGAATGGGTTCAATAGCTGCAATGGGAAGAGGTTCAGCAGATAGATATTTTCAAGAAGAGATATCAGATAAAAATAAGTTTGTCCCCGAAGGAGTTGAAGGAAGAGTTCCATATAAAGGACCCGTAAGCAAAGTTGTAGAGCAACTAATTGGAGGTTTGAGAGCATCAATGGGATACACAGGAAGTAAAACAATTCAAGAAATGAAAAAAAAAGTAAAATTAGTAAAAATTACAAAGGCAGGTTTAAATGAAAGTCATGTTCACAGTATTTCAATAACAAGAGAATCACCAAATTATCAAACAAACAAGTAAATGCAAACACAAATTCTGATAGTTGATTTTGGTTCCCAACTCACAAAGCTAATTGCAAGAAGAATTCGAGAAAGCGGTGTTTTTTGTGAGGTAGTACCCTTTGATAAACTGAACCTTAAACTTTTGAAAAAAAAAAATTTAAAAGGAATGATTTTTTCTGGAGGACCGCTTTCAGTTAATGATAAAAAATCACCTTCTGTAAATTGCTCTTTACTTGAATTAAAGATTCCGATTTTGGGAATTTGTTATGGATTACAGATTATTTGTAAAATATTTAATGGAAAAATTGAGAGTAGTTTATTAAGGGAGTTCGGAAAATCAAAAATCAGTATAAAAAAAAAATCCCCTCTTATTGATGGAATATATAAAAAAAATATCGAGTATCAAGTTTGGATGAGTCATAGTGATACAGTAATGGCTATGCCAGATGGTTTTGAAATTATTGCCCGAAGTTCAAACAATAGTATTGCGATTATCCAAAATCTTAACAAAAAAATTTTTGGCATTCAGTTTCATCCTGAGGTTATTCACACAAAATATGGAAATAAGATTTTAGAAAACTTCGTTTTTAAAATATGCAAAGCCAAAAAAGACTGGCGAATGAATATTTTTAAGCAAGAGATAGTAAACGACATTAAAAATATAGTTAAAAATGATGATGTGATTTGTGGTTTATCAGGTGGCGTTGACTCCATAGTCACAGCAGTACTTGTACATAAAGCAATAGGAAACAAGTTGCAGTGTGTTTTTGTTAACAACGGACTTATGAGAATGTCGGAAACTCATGAGATAAAAAATCTATTCCAAAAACATTTTAATATTAATTTAAAAGTGATCAATGCTAGTCAAAGTTTTCTATCAAAATTAAAGGGAGTTATTAATCCTGAAAAGAAAAGAAAAATTATAGGAAAAGAATTCATTAAAATTTTTGAAAATTTTACAAAAAAAAATAAAAACTTGAAATTTTTAGCCCAAGGCACATTATATCCAGATATTATAGAATCGATATCAAACATTGGAAAATCAAAGGTTACGATAAAATCGCATCATAATGTTGGAGGACTCCCTAAAAATATGAAATTAAAATTAATTGAGCCTTTAAAAAATTTATTCAAAGACGAAGTTAGAAAATTGGGAAAACAATTAGATATTCCAAATAGTTTCTTAAAGAGACATCCTTTCCCAGGACCTGGTCTTGGTATAAGAATATTGGGAGAGATTACTCCAAAAAGAATAAAAATATTACAAAAGGCAGATAATATTTTTTTAAATCAATTGAGAGAAAATAATTTGTATAATGAAATTTGGCAAGCTTTTTGTGTTTTACTTCCTGTCAAGACAGTTGGTGTAATGGGTGATAATAGAACTTATGAACAAGTATGTATTTTGAGAGCAGTTACCTCCAAGGATGGTATGACGGCAGAAGCATATCCCTTTAATTTTGATTTTATTAATAAATGTGCGAACAAAATAATTAATAATGTCCAAGGAATAAACAGAGTATGTTACGATCATACTTCAAAACCACCTGGCACAATTGAATATGAGTAAAAGTCAAAATAATTAAATTAAAAACTGAGTTGATAAAAATTTTACAAAATTAAAATTAACTATTGTAGATTAGAAAACTTAATTAATACCATTTATGGTTAAAAAATTATTGCAGTTGGTGAAAGTAATCAACACCATTAATTGACTATTTTTTGAGACAGATACTGTTTTATTCAAAGTCTTCAAAACAAAGAGTTTTTTTTAAAATAACTTAAATCATCACAATATAAAACTAGGACAGCTAAAATTTTTACATTGGCATATAATGGATACTTTTCTGAAAAACAAAGTTATCATAGAGATTTTATTAAAAATAGATATAAAATTGATTTTAGTAACAACTAATATTCTTTATCGGAGTCGGATAGTACTTTTATAAATATTGTAAATAAAAAGTTTATTTAATTGAAGAAAATTTAAAGGTTTTAGCAGTTCTATATTGTTTTAAGTAATTTTTTTATAATAAGAATAAAAGTGATGTCATAAGTGCATTTAAAAAAAGTTTGTTGTAATCATTTCTTTCGTGATGCTCAGCTTATTGAATTAGTTGTTTTCTATTGAAAATATTACTGTTAATTAAAATTAAATTATATGAAACAAATAATAATTATAGAAGATATTATGAAAAAATAATTAAAAATATGTGGAAAACAAAACCGATATGTTAATAAGTAAATAACTGGTAATTGTGGATAAAAATTTCTTTAATTCAAAACAATTATTCCAATAATTATTGATGTAAAAATAAACAAGATTATTTTTGATAATTTTTTAAGATTCAAAATCATATATTCTTTGGAGTGAATATTTTTAAAAAAACTAAATGACCTTATCATAATATTTTTTATAAGATTTAATAATAATAAAACAAATGCTCCAATGAAAAAATAAATTATATACTTTATGATTGTAAAATAAAAAGTAAGGTCCTTAAAAAGGATGTTGTAATTATAAGTAAACCAGTCATTCATCAAACTTTTTCATTTAGTACTGATTCGCATTTAGAACATATTTTATAATCAAGAGTATTTTTAGGATAAAAAGTTTTTAATTCTTCAGAAAAAACCCAAAATATATCTCCACATTTTTGGCATTCAATCCATAATTTATTCACAATTAAATACTATTTTTTCTTTCCAGACTTGAGTTTATTAAGCACCCTGGTGAATACTTCTTTAACATCTTCCTTTTTAAGCTCTTTCTTATTATCTTCAGCCATTTAATTTCCTTTTATTAATTGAAATAAAATAGAATTTAATATTATAGTTAATTATGAAGCAAGTAAATAAATTTGTACAAATTACGACTATAAGAAAGCTTACTGATATAACAAACAAAATTAATGATTTTGTAAAATTTAGTAATATTTCAAATGGTATTATTAATTTAAGTATTGTTCATACTAGTGCTTCACTAATTGTTCAAGAAAATGCGGATTCAGATGTTTTAAAAGATATAGAAATATTTTTTGATAAACTTGTGCCCCAAGATAATAGTTATAATCATTCCTCAGAAGGGATTGATGATATGCCGGCCCATATAAAAGCTAGTTTAACGCAAAATCAATTAACTTTTAGTATTATTGATGGGAATATGATTTTGGGAGTTTGGCAAGGTATTTTTCTTTTTGAACATAGGACTGAGACCAAACGAAGAAGAATATTTTGTCACATAATAGGAGACTGAAATGGTAGTAACTAAAACACCAGTTTGTAATTTTGGAGAAAAGGCGTTGAATTTTGCGTTGTTATCAACCAAAAATCAAATTATAAAATACTCTGATGTAAAAGGAAAAAATGGTACATTGATTATGTTTATCTGCAATCATTGTCCCTATGTCTTAGCAATTATTGATGATTTAAATAAGACAATTAAAAAACTAAAAGAATTAAAAGTTGGCTGCGTCGCTATAATGTCGAATGATTACACGAAATATCCTGAAGACAATTTTGAAAAAATGAAGGAAATTTCTTTAAAAAAAGGTTTTTCTTTTCCCTATTTATTGGATGAAACACAATTAGTTGCTAAAAGTTTCAATGCTGTATGTACACCAGATTTTTTTGGATATAATAAATTTGATGAACTTCAATATAGAGGTAGATACAAAAACTTAACCAATCTAAAATTTAAGAAAAATGAAAAAAATGAATTATTTGAAGCAATGATGATAATTTCAAAAACCGGAGTAGGTCCAGAAAAACAATATCCAAGTATGGGATGTAGTATTAAGTGGAAATAAATTAATTTATAATTATTTTTTTGATTAATTTTCTCCATTCAGTATTTTTTTCTTTTCTCATAATTTTAATAGAACTATAAAGTTCTGATTTTTTTCCTTTCTTATCCCACCTCCAATCGCAAACTTCATTTAATAAAATTACGGTCGAAATATTCATACATCCACCTAAATGTGCCAAGGAAGAGTCGCATGTAATAATCATATCAAGCTCGCTAGCAATGCATGCAGTGTCTGACCAATTTTTAATAAGTTTATTACATGAAGTTATATTTGAATATGAATTAATAAATTTCTTATCAGAGTTTTCAATGTTTTTATTTAGCAGAAAAAATTGGTACTCTGAATTTTCAAAAAGATCACTAAACTGCTCAATTGGAATGGCTCTGAAATGATTATGAAGATGTATTTGTGAGCCTGAATGAAAAATTCCAATTTTTTTCTTAGGTTTTAAAGTGTATTGAGAAAAAGTCTTCAACAAATTTTTTTTATTATTTCTTAATTTTTTAATATTTAAGTTAAATGAATTAATTTTTTTGTTGGAGCAATCCAACAAATAAGGAAGATCAAATAGATAAGTTTGTAAACTGAAATTGTCATCTTTAAATCTTGATAAAAGATTTATATTTTTAAATTCAGGAGAATATTTTAATAATTCCATTACACTTAAAGGTCCAAAAACAGAAATTTTTTTTACTCTTTTACTCAATAAAGGTATATATCTAGCAAAATGTAAGTGGTCTCCAAATCCTTGTTCCAACCAAACTAAAATATGTTTATCATCTATATACTGAAAATTTTTTTTTGATAATCTTGGAATTTCTTTTAGTCTCAGTGATAGTATATTTTGCCCTCTATTTCTATTATCAATATTTGCTTCATAAATTAATTTAAAACCATGACTTTTTTTTCCAATATGTAAATACATTAATCCAAGATAAAATTTAAGCTCCTTTATTTCTGGGTAAAGATTAGAAGCCAGTAAGTTTATTTTTATTATCTCGGAAAAGTTTCCATAATACTCATGAATCATTGAAACTAATAAAATTAAAAGAATAACAAGTTTTTTTTTATTTTCATGATTCTTAAGAAGTATTAAAATTTGTCCAATATCATCAAGATTAATGTATTCAATATTTCTATTATTTTTTTTTCCAAAGATTTGAAAAGCATTAATTAAAGATTTTTTTGAGGTATTTATTTTTCCTAAAGTAAATGAATTAAACGCAAAATCAATTATGTATTCTTCATTATCTGGTTCAATGTTTACACTTTTTTTTAAAAAATTATGGCTTTCTTTTTTTTTTCCTAGAATAATACCTAAATAATTTCCATAAGCATTATTCAAAAATGCATCATCAGGAAAATATTTTAGCGTTAATATTAAATCATTTTTTTTTACACTAGGTAAATTAAATATTGCATTCAATCTAGTTAAAAGCAATCTCGCAAGATTAAAATCCGGGTTTGATTGTATGAATAAATCCAACCTTTTCGTGATATTTTTAATTTGATTATTTTGTATGTCATAAATAATCATTAGAAATTCTTCAATATTCTTACTAAGTCCATTATTAAAATAATGTTTTCTAATAATCTCTTGTCTATTAATTTTGCATAGTAAACTTTTAGAGCTACTAAATTTATGAAAAATTTTGGTGAAATTGGGTATGTAGTTTTCTATGTTTTTTCTAACATAACTATCTATTACTTTATTTTTAATGATCATATTAGTCATGAGTTAATCCTTAAACTCTATTTTTCAAATTTTCATTTTTTTAAAAATATAATAAATCAAAAAAAATTTTATCCAGAATTAATTATTACTACTTTTAATCTATTACTTTTTATTACTAACTAAATATGTTCCATAAACATTAACGAAATTAGGAAACACCAAACTATTTTAAAATATAATAATTATAGTGAATCTTTTATCAAATTTGTTCTTTCCTTCTCTGTTTTATTTTGAGATTAGCATATAATTGAATCATGAATCATATTTTAGATTATAAGGTTAAACTTATCTCTTGAATTACTTTATTCCAATTATCACTTTCACTTTGTCTTATTATTCTTACGGATTTGTACCAATCAGTTGCTTCACCACTATCATAATTTCCCCAACGCCAGTCACAATTTTTATGAACAAGTATCTTTGTCGGATGATTCATGACACCTCCAAGATGACCAATTGAAGTGTCAACGGTAATGATCTCATCTAATTGAGAAATTACTGTAACAGTATCATTCCAATTTTTTAAAAAAGAATCGCAATTGATTACATTTTCAAATTGTTCTAAAAACTTTTTATCTTCCTTTCCAATATCTTTATCTACAAGAAAAAATTGGCAATTTGAGTTTACAAATAATTTACTAAATGTGTGTAAATCTATTGAACGAGATTCATCATAGACATGAAGTTTTCTTCCTTTATACGAAAAAGCAATTGTTTTACAATTTGGTTTTTTTAAAACCTTAATTTTTTCTAATAACTTTTTATTTGCACTATTAATTTTTTTTGTGTCTAATTTAAAAGAGTCAGGGATTGTATTTTTAAAATTAAGCAAATAAGGTAAGTTAAAAGTATAAGTCTGATAATCAAACTCATCGATATTTTCTTGATCCACAAGTTTAATTTCGTGTGAGAATTTTATATTTTTAAATTCTTTTGATTGCTTTACAAAATTTACTACCGATTCAGCACCAAAGGCAGTGACGGAATGGCCTAATTTTGCTAAATAAGGCAGATACCTAGCAAATTGTAAATAATCTCCAATACCTTGTTCAAAATAGACTAAAATTTTTAGTTTTTTTGTTGTTTCATTGAGCTCACTTTTTTGCAACCAAGGTATTCGTCTTGTAACGGCGTTTACTGAATTACCTGATACGCGTTCTTCGCTCTTATTTGCATACCACAATCTAAAGCCCAGATCGATATTTCCATTTTTTAAATGATATAATGCTAGATTTTTAATAAGTTGTAGATTATTTGGATATATTTTTAATGCATTCGTAAATAGTTCAATAGCCTCATTTAATTTTCCATGTTCAACTAGTATAACTCCTGCAAAAGAAATTGCCTGTTCATCTGTTTGATCAATCTTTAAAGCTGTCGTTAAACACAATTCCGCCATCTCAATATTTCTTAACATATAATAAGCAAATCCTGTATCCACCCAATAAGAAAGGTTATGAGGATCAATCTTTAGTGAGTTTTCAAAATATTTTACAGCCTCTTTTTTGTTTCCTTCAACAGAAATTAGAAATTTACCGTATAAATTTTTAAGTGAGGCATCTGTTGGAAATCTCTTCATACCAACTTTTATTGTATCCATAGTTTTTTTCAATTCCTTTAAGGTAGTATATATTTTGATTAATAAATGAAGTGCCCCCTCAAAATTTTTATCAGTTTTCAAAATATATTTTAACCTTATTATAGCTTCAGCACTTTTTCCTTGAGTGAATTCGTTTACAGCAACTAGAAAATTTCCATAATCATGTTTGATTTTATCAAGAAAATACGCATTTCCTTGTTTCTTCACTTTTTTAAAATTATCTTTATTTTTCACATTTGGTACAAATTTTCTTATGTGTTCCTCCAAATCTGGAAGAAATGACATAGGCTTTGTATTTAAAGAAAAATTATTATCATTATTGGAATGATTTCCAAATTTATCAGAAAATAAATTTTCTGAATTAAAATTTTTAAAATTTGATTCTTCTGATTTATAATTTAACATACTAATTATGTACAATTTTCGTGCCAATATTTTTGTTAAAGATTTGAATTAATTTTTATGTTAAATCTTTACCTAATGAGACATGGAGAGTCTGACTGGTCATCTTTCGACGGAAATGACAAGAATCGAAAAATCAATCAAACTGGAATACGAAGAAACCATTCTGTTGGGTCATTTATCTCTAAGAACAAGATTAATGTTGAAAAAATACTTTGTTCTTCAGCTGAAAGAACGCAAGAAACTATGAATATTATTATAAATTATTTTTCGCAAAAACCTAAGGTAGAAATTTCTAATTTAATGTATAAGTGCAATGCAGCCGAATTACTTGATATAATAAAATCTCAACCTTCAAATCTTGCTAGAATACTAGTTATAGGGCATCAACCTTATTTATCAGAAATAATTGAATTATTAAGCTCAGATAAAAGCAATTATTTTTTTCAAGAGGCAACATTGAATTTTAATTCATCCAGTGTTTTAAAATTTACTTTTGACACAACAAGTTGGGAAGAAATTAATAATACAAATTCAAAGATAGATTTTTTTTTTAACGCAGAAAATTAGATATTTTTCAAATAAGCTTCAGTGCATTTACTTTTATTTTTGATACTTTTTAATTCAAGTTCTTTTTTTTCTTTTAAAGAAAAAATGATTTTATGATTTTTATGAACAAGTTGTAAAATATTTTTTTTATTCAAATTAGTAAGTTGATTTCGTTTTCTGGTAATATCAACAATTATTTTCTTTCTAATTTTGTCAAGATCATCTATAAGTTCGTATTTGCCTTGTTCAATGAATTTAATCATTCTTTTTGATATGCAATCAAGCCTATCAATTTGTTGATTAGTCCAAACATTATCTGAATTAGATTGTTTCAGTTTTACCATTTTCTTTATTAATAAAAAGTTCGTCTAAAGAATCTATTGCCTTAAGAATATTATCATAAATATTCTTCGTAAATCCCTGTAAAAGTTGTTGTCTGCAGTATTCATATAATTGAAATAATTGAGTAGCTAATTTACCCCCTTTATCAAAATCAAGGGTGGTTTGTAATGTGTAAATTATTATTAATGATTTACTAAAATGTTTAGACTTCAACATGTGCTTATCTTTGCTTTTAATACATTCTACGACAATTTTCATAGATTTATTTAGTTCTAAAACCATAGTTCTGACCATATCTAAAGGATCTTTAACCTGATTGTGTGAATTTTCAGATTTATTATAAAATTGTTTAGCTCTATTGTAATTCGTCATAAATTATAATAATTTGTTTATATGGTTAGTTTAAATACATTTGAAAATATTAATGGTAATCTCATGTCTAATGCTAATTTTGCAAATCATGTGCCATCATTTGTAAATAGAAATCCAATTAAACCTATAGATGCAGTTAATAACCCAAATGCTTATGATGCAAAATACAATAGATATTCAAAAAGATACAGTGTCAATGAGGCTCCATCAAATGGTTCTTCAACTGAAGCTTTTTTAAAATCTAGAACTTTGATGGAACCAACTTACATCCACAATGAAGCCAAAACTAAATATCTTATGGTTTCCGCTTTGCCTGTAAAAAGTTCAAGTATAAAGGAATCCGAAATTAGATACTTCTAAAGTTTTAGCTCTACTTCTCTTCTGTCATTATTTACTTTTAGAATAATTTTTAAAAGATCGCTTTCACCTATGACCCCTAAAAACTCTTGTTTTGAAACTATTGGTATTGATTCTCCTACAAAATCTTTACACAATTCAATAGATTCCAATATATTTTTATTAGCGTCAATTTTAAGAAACTTAAATTTTGAAATTTTCCTAACTTTTTGTTTTTTGTTTTTAATCAATAATAACTGAGATAATGATACTTTATTTATTAGATTTTTATTTTTATCTAAGACATATCCTTCTGAAAATTTTTTTTTTGCCAAAATTTTTATTGCTGTATCAATTTGATGTTCAGGTTTAATAACACAAAATTCATCATGTAGGATTTTCCTAATATTTAAATTCTGAAGTCTTAGATTTTCATCTCCTATGTCTAAATTTATATTTCTATTTAACAAAACTCTATCAAAAACAGATTGACCGATTAATTTACTTGATACAATACTCGCAAAAACTATGCATAACCCAGCTGCTAGTGTTACCTGATAGTCTGATGACAATTCAAAGATAATCATCATATTAGCTACTGGTCCACCAATAACACAACTTCCAACTGCTGACATTGCTGCTATTGCAAATAGCGCAACATTGCTTTCAGGTAATAATATATAAAAAAAAGAACCAAGTATAAAACCTGTACAAGCTCCTAGAAACAGAGCGGGGGCAAACACACCCCCAATTAGTCCCATTCTTATACAAATACTGGTAAGTAATAATTTAAATATAAGAAGATATGTTACAAAATTTAAAGATAAATTTCCGGATAAAATATTTTGTATTGTGGAAGTTCCTAATCCTGTTACCTCAGGAAGGAGAAAACTGAAAATCCCACAAATTAAACCTGCTACAGCAGGTTGATAATGAGATTTTATTATTGATATATCTGGAAAAAATTTTTTATGAGTAAGTGATTTCATGTAGACTACGGCTACAAATCCTGAGAAAATTCCAAGAATTATTAAAGCAGGGAATTCTTTTAATGAACTTAATCCTCCAATTGAATCAGGTAGAATTGGATCAAAACCAAAAAATATTTTTGTAATTTGGTACGCAACAACCGATGAAACTAGTATAGGTGCAAAGGATGCAAGTGACTGATGCCTTAAAATAACCTCTCTAGCAAAAATTAAACCTGCTAGGGGTGCTCCAAATCCTGAAGAAATTGCAGCTGCTACTCCTGCTCCTAGAAAAATTTGGTAATCTAAAATATCTTTGAAATATTTTTTTATATTAGCACCAATAGTAGCACCAAAATGGACTAAGGGTCCATATTGTCCTACTGAACCACCAACTGAAATAGAAAGTACAGAAGAAAATGAAGTAAGAAAACCAGTTTTTATATCTAACGGATTATTTCTAGTGTGAACAGAAAGAATTACATCTGGTGGCCCATGCCATCTTTTTCCTTCAGCAAAATCTCTAATTCGTCCAACGATATATCCAATTAAAGTTGGGATAATAATAATAAAAATTAAAAAGTTAAAATTTATGTAACTTTGAGGATTTTGAGAGTAAAAAACTAATTCAGTATTTTTAAAATAATTACCAAAAAATTCTATCAAATAAAGGAAAATTTGGACACTACAAGCAACGATGGTTCCTATAATAATACCAATAATAGAAACATTAAATATTTTTAAGAACATGGCTCCTAGATTTTAGGAGCCAATTTTAAAATAAGCAAAGGTTTTTTAATATCTTTCGGATTCTGGAATTGTTTTCCAAGCTTCAAGAATTGTATCTGCTACATCACTTGCAGGTTTAACATAACTCATGCAATCATTGTCTTGTACTCTTTTTGCCATATATCTTATATATCTGTAACACCAACATAGATTTTTGGCTAAATCTGAACTTTCTAGGTCTAGACAACCTTGCAGCTGAAATGCTATATTAGAGATTTTTACTGATTTTTCTTTTGCTTCTCTTGTTACAGATAATTCTTGAAATAAAATTGTTTTTAGCTCATTAATTGAAATGCTTAATGCTTTTAAAAGTTCATGAATAATTTCATATTTTGAGAGTTTTTTTGTTTCTATCGTTTTATCAACTAGCTCATTTTTTTTTGCTAATTTCTTTTCTGTTTGCTCTTGTTCTTTGTAAGCTAAATTATTTTTCATTCCACTAACTCCATTTGGTTAACATTATCAATAATATTTACGACTGATTAAAAAAATATTTAGTTATGCAAGTAATTTTAATTTATCTTTTTCTGTTTGATTTCCATGAGCAACCATTGCTAAGGCGTAGTTGTTTAATATGGAATTTTTAGTCAATTTTGCTGTCTCAGCAGCAAAATCAGTATCTTCAAGATTTGCAGCTGCTTCTAGTAGCTGGGCGGCACTAGTGCTTGCTATGTTCTGAAATGCCATTAAACTTTGCAAACTTCCGGCAAGATGTCCAAGTGAGGTGGAAACCTCTGAAATTGTTGTATCTGCTGTGGTAGTAACAGTTGGTACAACAGTTATATTAGTTGCAGTAATACCTCCTGTTGTTTTTATTGTACTTGTATTACCTGCGTCATCGACAGCGATATTAAATGTTTTTGAGGATGTATCTAAAATATTAATGTTATTAAATGTTAAGGAAGTAACAATTGAATCAATGGTATCACTAACTGAAACAGATTCAGCAGTTAATGCTGCAGTCTGATTAGCTGTAATAGTGGCTGTGGTACTTTCAATTGATAGTTCTCTTAGCCTAGTTGCCAAATTATTGATTTCTACAACAGCAGTTTCTGCAAGCGTCAACAGATCAATCCCCTGACCACTATTTACTGCTGCTGCTTCAAAGCTTTTAGCATGGGCTTTTAAGGTATTAGCCATTGTTTGATAGCTTGCATCATTTCCACCAATCACATTTAGACCAGTTGAAATTCTGGAAATAGAATCCTTTATATTTCTTTGAATAATTTTTGTTTGAAAGGCAGGAACTATACTTTGGTTGGGGAAATTGGACATTTAATTTTATGCTGCATGAGCCGCAACTTTCTCCCAACCTTTGTTAATTTCGCTCACAACTTTCTTTGCACTATCAATGTAAGAAAAATCTTTTTCATCAATTACCCTTTGAACGCAATATCTAATGTGTTGATAAAGTTTTTGTAAGTTAATTGCTAAACTTCCTCCATTTGTCATATCGAGTGTAGATTCTAGGAAAGAAGATAACTTATTAATGTTTTTACAAAGTTCTACAACATCTACTTGACCATCTTTTTTTGAATTGACAGAAAATTCTTCAATTTTTATTAAGTACTCTTCTATTCTCTTAAGAACACCTTCAACAAGCTTAATATGTTTTTTGGCTTTTGTATCTAGCACATAATCTTTAAGTTCTTTTTCATTTTCCATTAGCTACTCCTTTAAATTAATTTCACTACTAGGAGTAACGACTTTTTTTTAATTTTATTTAGTTTTAATCTTTAGTTTCTAACATTGCTGTTAACATGTCTCCTGTTTCGGCAATTCCAGCAATTGTGGACTCCATAGCGGCATATTGTTTTTGGTATCTTCTATATAAAGATTCAATTCTACTGTCTAGTCTCATTTTTTTTTCTGCGAGCTCATCAAGTGTATTGTTTGAATTACTAATTCTTTGATCAATAATGTTATTAAATTCTAAATAGTTCTTTAATTTATCTTGAACCAAAGTAAGAAAACTTTTTCCATAAAATACATTTCCTGCAGTTGTACCACTTGTAACATTTAAAACTAAACCATTTGGATTACCGCTTGAAACTGTATATAGAGTTCCATTTTTAGTTGCATTTTCTCCTCCTATGGTATGAGTAGAGCCATCAGTGGAGAAAGCATAGGTTCCAGACTTAGTGTTCACAAAATCGTAGGTTTTAACAGTTATATTTTCATTATCAGTTGTAAGTTGATCTTCAAAAAAAGCTCTTACGGTCTCAGCATTAAACTCAAATTGTTCTGTTAGCTTTGATGGATTAAAAGATAGACTGCCATCACGGTTTGTTTTAACACCAAGATTTGATAAGTAATAAGGTCCATTTTCATAACCAGAAATGGCTGTTGAACTAAAGTTTCTGAGTGATGACATAATATGTCTTAAAGTACTATCACCATTTAAAGGACCGTCTTCTTCAGTTCCAGAAGTATCATCTACGGACAATATTTTAAAATTTTCTAAAATTTCATTATATGTTAAAACATAATTTTCAATTGTAGATGTGATTGAGGTTAAATCAACAGAACTTTTAACTGATATAGCACTGTTTGATGTTGCTAATAAATTTAATGTAAATCCTGAAATTGCATCTTGTATTTCATTTGTATCTCTCGTCATTGAAATGCCATCAAGATTAAATGCAGCGTTTTCCCCTGAAACTCTTTGTGTCATATTTGATGTTGTTGCATTGTAGTTATATGAAACGCCGCTAACAGTGTTTGCTAGGTCAGAAGAGGCTGAGACTTTCATCTCATTAGCAGCCCCAGATTCACTTTTTAACATCAACATATAGTTTGTTCCGTCATAAATGATTGAGGCTAAAACATCTTTTTTTCCGTCGTTATCAGAGTCTGTTGCAGCTGCGTTTATCATGTCCCTTAGGCTCAATAATGTAGTAGAAGATGACGTGGTAATACTTATCTGAGTTTGTCCATTACTTGTGTGACTTTGTCCTCCACCTGTTGTTGGATCGGCACTCCAAGTTCCAAAATCAATTGTCAAATTCCCTGCTCCAACAGTAGCGGATGTAGAGGAGTAGGCTGGACCAGTTAAGGTATGTTGTTTTGCGATAGAAGATACTGTTAGACTTGATTGAGTTACAGAGCCCGCACTTTTATTATTTGCAACAAATGTAGCTACTGCAGTATTACTTGAACTACCTACATAACCAGATCCAGATTCAGATTTAAATCCATCAATTATTGAGTTAAACTCGCTAAGTAAGGCTTTGACAGTTGAAAAGGCAGAAATTCTTGCTTTATTTTGCTCTTCACCTGTCTCAATACTTTCACGTTCTGCTGCAGTGTCTGCATCAATTAGGGCATCAATAAGTTTAGTAGTGTTGATTCCAGAACCAATTCCTATTGTCGATAAAATCTCTGTTCTAGCTTCGGCCATAACTTAAATATAACGACAAAAATAGTTCATAGTTTATCCTTGAAATAAAACTAGGACATTTTGCATCGTTCTTCCTGCTTGCGCAATCATACTCATTGCAGACTGTTGTAATATTTGAGATTTTGATAATCTAGATGATTCTAATGCAAAGTTAGCATCAAGAATTCTTGATTGTGATGCTCTTTGATTTTGAGCAACATTAGTCAAGTTGTCCACCACAATATTCATTCTACTCATGATAGCACCAAACTTAGCTCTTTCCATGTGAACTCTATCAAGTGCTCTATCAACAACTTTTAGTGCGTCCACAGCTCCAGCCATTGTTTTTAAATCAATAGTTGCGATTGAATTAAGACTTGATGCTCTTGCTGATGCTTCAAAAATTCCACCATTTGCATTTCCGACAATTGAAAATGTATGTGAAGAGTGAAAAGTAAGTTCACCACCAATTCTAACACTATCGTTAGTTTGGCTAGCGTCTGAGACTGCTGTTGCGGTTCCATTTGTATCTTGTTTAAAATTTAAACCTGTCACTGTCATAGTAGTATTAGCATTACTAACGCTTGCAAAATCAAGTTCCTCAATTACTATGTCAAAACCTTCATCTTGAACTAAAATTATATTAGATTTATTTGCACTTAGTGTAGCTGTAATCCCATGCACAGAAGAAAAAGAATTAATTTGAGTTCTTAAGTCTGTTAGATCAGAACTCGTAACGGCACTTGCTAATGTAACAGTTGCCGATATTGCTTGTGCAGTAGTATTTTTTCCATAAATATTCATTGTTACTACATGTTGAGTTTCTGCATCGGATGAAGACATTTCGATTTTACATTGAGTTGATGCAGTTGCTGATACTCCTGTTGAATCAAAATCATTGTTTGTTAAAATCGCAATTTGTCTTGCTGTGTCTGCTGCTGCAACATCAATTTGCTTAGATCCCAATAATCCAGTAATTGTAAAATCATCTCCAGCAACGACTGCGCTAGTAATTGTCGCTTTACTTGTTCCTGCAAGAGCATTCATTGCAAGGTTTGCTTCACCTGTAGTACCTTGAGAGGTAGCTTGATAAGCACCTATAGATGTATTCCTCATATTAGCTATTGAAATTACAGCTTTTTCTCTTTCGTGCGCTCCAATCTGAAATCTTTTATCCGCAAAATTACCATCTAATACAGATATTTCGTTAAAAGTAGTATCTCTGGTTACTCTATCCATTTCATCAAGAAGTTGATTAACTTCAGTTTGTAAGTAAACTTTTTGTTCAGCATTGACAATATCTGTTGCTGCTTGAATTGACAGTTCTCTAATTCTTTGTAAAGCTGAAGAGGCTTCGTCAAGGGCACCCTCAGCTACTTGAGCCATTGATAATACATCTGCAGCATTCCTTACGGACATATCTAAAGCTCTAATTGTTGCACTCATTCTATCAGAAATCGCTGCCCCTGCAGCATCATCACCCGCGTGATTAATCCTTTTTCCAGAGGAGATTCTTTCCATGGCCTGGAGCATTTCTCTCTCTGTTTTAAGAAGACTTTTCATCGAAGGATGAGTCCCCATAGTTGTATTTATTCCCGGCATATATTTCTCCGTGTTAATTTACTTACGGAGAATGTGTGCAAATCAAGTGCCAAAAAACAAAGAGGGATATGTATTTTCTACATATCCCTCTATAGTACTATATGTGGTGGTTAATTATTGTAGTACTGTCAATATAGCTGATTGTGCCTGGTTTGCTTGCGCTGCCATGGCCATAGCTGCTTGATTTAAAATCGAGTTTTTAGTCAGATCTGCAGTTGATTGAGCAAAATCTGTGTCTAAAATTCTCGCTCCAGCTGCTATTAGGTTCGCGCTAGTTGCATGGGCAGTAGCCTGAAAACCTTTCAAGGCTGACAAATCAGCTGCAACATTACCTAATGCAGATGCAACTAATCCCATGTGTGTGTCGGCGGCTGTTCTAGCGGTATCACCAGTGTTGTTACCTGCAAGCGTTGCCATACTTGTTCCAACACCAATTGTAGTATTAATTGTTGAAGTTTCACCTGTATAAGCAACATTCACTGTTTTACCAGCTACACCTATATCAACAAGTTCTACTCCATTGAATTGAGTGTTATCTAAAACTGCGTCAATAGTAGCCGTAATTAAAGCGACTTCTGAGTCTATTGCAGCTTCATCAGATGCAGATGTTAAAGCATTGTTGTCATTTTGAACTCCAAGCTCACGCATTCTAGTAAGAAGGTTTGCAACTTCTAATAAGACAGATTCAGAAGATTGAAGGTAAGATATTCCATCCTCAACATTTCTAGCAGCTTGCGCCTGACTTTGTCCAATCGAATTTAATGAGGTTCCAAAGGAAAGACCAGCTGCGTCACCACCGTACATAGCTCTGACACCGGTTGATAATCTAGCAATAGACTCATTCATACCATGTCTTGCTTTTGTGGCAGCGGCTGCCGCAATCTGACCTCCTACTGATATATTTGATACTGAAGGCATTTTTTATTCTCCTATTTCTATAAGTTATTGTATTACAGCTAAAACAGCAGCTTGAGCATCATTAGCTTGAGATACCATTGCCATTGCAGCTTGATTTAGAATTGTTGCTTTGGTTAAATTAGCGGTTTCCATTGCATAATCAGTATCCTGAATTCTTGCAGCAGCCGCATTTAAATTTGCTGCTGTAGACGAAGCTACTGATTGATAACCTTTTAGTGCAGACATACCAGCTGCTACTGCACCAAGTGCTGATGCAATTTCAGACTGAGTAACATCTGCAGTTACAACTGCAGTTGTTCCAGTCACAGCTAAAGCTGTTAAACCAGCTGTTGAACCTACTGTTACAGTATTACCTGAATCATCAATAGCTATAGCAATGTCAGCATCACCTGTTACAACAATACCATTGAATTTAGTATTGGTTGTAATTGCTGTAAAAGCAGCTGAAATAGCAGCGGCCTCAGCATTTAGTGCTGTTAGATCTGATGTTGAAAGTAAATTTCTGTTACCTTCTTGAAGACCTAGCTCTCTCATTCTTGTTGTTAAGGCAGCTAATTCTAGTAAGACTGATTCAGCTGCTTGTAGAAATGAAATTCCGTCTTCTGCATTCCTAGCAGCAACAGAAAAACTCGCTCCTTTAGAACCAATTGAGTTTGCAATTGATTGACCAGCAGCATCACCACCATACATGGTTCTAATGCCAGTTGATAATCTGGCAATAGATTCGTTCATAGAGTGTCGGGCTTTAGTAGCGGCTGCGCCTGCCATTGCTGCTCCGACGGCAATATTAGAAACTGAGGGCATATTATTTTCTCCTTTAAATTATTAACTATTTTTCCATTAACAAATTTTTCATTAACTAATTGTCAAATATAAAAACGACTCATAAAAAAAATATTTAGTTCTTGCCAGTAATTAAGTTTTTTGAAATAAAATAATTAATTACTGTAAAAATATGAGCGAAAAAGAAAAACTGTTTTGTCCTGCATGGTTGTACGAAGTTTCTGTTGGAATCACTATATATGATTTTCTTACCAAAGAATTTTCAATTGAAATGGTTGCTAAAAAATTTTCTGATGGTTTAAGTGAGCATTACCAAGAAATTCTTTTTCAAGAAATATCAGTGCCAGCTGAAGAATGTATAAGATTCATGGCAGAATTAAAAAATAACGAATACGAAGCTCATGAAAGAGCTAATCACTTTACACACTATAGACTTAAATATGATGGTATTAAAGGACCTAGAAAGTTTAAAACATTATTCGGTAGTGCATTAGACGGAGATAAGCAAAAAAAATACAATGAACAGACTGTTTTAAAAGATTTTAAAGCTTTTACTTTTGCATTAAGAGCTGGATCTGTTCCAAAAGCTCCTAGTGGTTGGAGCATAAAAAACGAGAAGGATCTTGAATTTTTTAAAGATATTGTGAGTAAGGACTTTTCTCTAGACGACCTGCTTTAAGAAATATAGTCAAATAGATTCAACTGGGTAATTTTTACAAAAGCTTTCTGTGAAGCCTCTTGAGAAACTAGTCTTGATTGAAGTTCCGTTACTAATTTAGAAAGATCTGCATCCTCAAGGTCACTAACATTTTTTGAAATCTGAATTTTTCTGTCGTCCATGACATCTCTTTGTCTTTCCGCAGAATTTAATCTTGACCCAACTTTGGCTCTTTGATTTGATAGATGATTTTGAATTGCTACTAATTCATCCAATCTACTAGCAATTGTTTGATCAAAATCAACAAGCTTTTGTGCATTTCCAAGTGATGCACCAGCAGCATCAATGGGCTGAAAGGTAAAAAAAGAAGTGGTTTCTTTCTGTGATGCTGTTATCTCAGGAACCCCTACATTACTTATTGTTATATCTTTTGAGTAAGTATTTGTTAGCGTTAATGTATCATTTGAGGTCGATGTAGTAGATATTGTTGCGGTTATATCAAGATTTGCAGCATTGATTGCAGTTCTTAAGTCAGAAAGATCAGAACCAGTTAATGCAACACTAATATCTGCTGTTTTATCTCCTGATGTAATGGTAAATGTGTAAGTGCCGGGATTTTCATTTGTAAGTTGGAGTTTTGCAATTCCTGGTGCTTTTGCGGCTTCAACATGACTATTAGCGGTTCTAATAGACCTACTTATATTATCAACTGCAGCGAATAAATCAGTAGATACACCCTCATTCGTAACAATGTCTTGAAAAACAGTACCTCCGTCAATTGTAGTTTCAAGCATTCTGCTTTCTGAAACGGCCACTGATACCGTTCCCCTATCACCTTTATAGGTAACCGCACCTGTAGAATCTACCTCAAAAGGTAAAGTTTTGGTTTTAAAACCTGCATAAATTGAAGAACCTCGAGCATCTTTAGTATTCGCCAATGAAATTAATTCTTTTTTTAATTCATCAAACTCAAGAGCTATAGCTTCTCTATCACTTATACTTAAAATATCATTAGCTGCTTGAATTGATAATTCGTTACATCTAATAAAAATATTTTTAGCTGCTTCGAGTGTAGAATCCATCAAGGCAAGTCTTTCTCTTGCAAGTTCAGTATTGTCTATATATTGGTCGATTTTACTTTGTACATCCTTTAATCCTGATAGTTGGACTGCCCCAACAGGATCATCTGAAGCAAAAATAATATTTTTACCACTCGAAATTTGAGATTGAATTTTTTGAATATTTTCCATTTGTTTGGAAAATTTATTCACTTGTTGATTATTAAAAAGTTTATTACTAATTTTCATAATTTATATTAGCAAATTTTGTGCCTATTTTTTTAGCTTCTTATTACACTCATTAGTGAATCAAAAAGTTCTCGTGCTGTTTGAATTATTCTTGCGTTTGCTTGATAGGCCTGTTGAAACTGAATAAGATTTGATGCTTCCTCATCCATGACAACTCCTGAAACTTCATCTTCTAAAGCCTTAGCTTCATCCCTGGATGCAAGGGCAGTATCTTCATTCATTTCAGAGGTTCTTACAGATGTTCCAATTTCTGCAGCGGTTGCGTTAAATATGTCTTGAAAACTTCCTGAATTTTTTCCATTAACATCTGATTCTTGTAGTGCAATCATTTGTAAAACATTTCTATTATCACCAATACCGTCTTTATTATTTGAAATTGTAAACGAATCATTCACATTATTATCTCCAGTAAATTTCAATGATTTTTCTACAGCAGTTATTATACCATTGTCTGGTATTAATCTTGTTGCAATAGAGTGTAATGTGTCAGCTTCAAATATTTCAACTTTACTAGCATTTGTAGAATCAACTACAATTTTATATTCTGTGTCATTAACTACTGGTGAAATTTGTCCGTACTCAGCAGAAATTTTTCTAGCACCAGAACCAGTCATAATAATAACTAAATCTTCTGGAGGTAAATTTGAAATTTTTAAATTACTTCCCGATAGTGATTTCATACTATTCGACGGGACAGAGACATCTACAGCCTTAGTTTTTGGAGTACTAAATCCAGAAGAACCAATAGATGTTAACTTTATGCTATCATTAATTACATTTAATTGAGTCAAATTAGTTTTAAATCCAAAGCTTTCACTGGAAGCCCCATAACCAGAAGGAACATTATCAATAACAATATCTTTTTTATCAGCTGATTTAACAATTGAAATTTGAGCATTTGTATCACTTACTTGATTTATTTCTACTTCTATTCCTAGTGAAGAAGCTGTGGTCGGAGTGCTAATATCGTCACTCACATATGCTTCTGCGTAGACCGTTTTGAATGTATCTGAAGAATTACCATTTCCTCCCCCAAAACTCAAAAGGGTAGGGTTATCGTCAGTTGCAGTAGCAAATGATGAGGCCAGACTAAATGTATTAGCATCAACTACTTTTACATAATAGGATGTACCAGATGTTAGACCCGTCATGGCTGTAGCAGCTGCTGTATACAAAATTTTATCTCCTGTTTTAAATCCATGGCTTGAAGAAGTCAGGCTTGTAGAAGATGCATTTACAGTGGATGTATTGATTGTTTTACTATTCGTTCTTACAAACACTCCAATACTGTTCGCATATTCGTCTAAAGTTAGATGAAAATGGGTTGAATCACTACCTGATGGGGTTGTGATTGAGGTTCCAGTCATAGAGGTTTTTACAACAGAATCGTCCATTCCGAATAGGGCTGCGTTTGTATCATTGGTGCTATCAGTTGCGAAAGAAAATTGTGAGGCTGAAATTGTTTTACCAGCAGATAAATAAAGATTTTTTCCAGGATCAAAGTTATCTAATGCGTTTCCGCCAGTCCCACCCGTAATCGTAATCACGGATGGTGAAGCGGCTGTTGCCAAGTCAAATGTATTTGCTAACCTGAAATTATGGTCATCAGTTTTA
>MDTG01306183.1_pt1 | contig 35863 bp, 15 predicted proteins | sample 811421 | NCBI WGS metagenome assembly MDTG01 (sample SAMN05326645, study PRJNA326480) | marine metagenome | isolation source: seawater | place: Pacific Ocean: South East | collected 2011
GTTACACCTAATGAACTAGCATTAATTTTACCTGCAGAACTATAAATAACTGCTTTACTGTCTTTTACAGTGCCTGGTAGTGATGTATTAAGATAGTTAAGTTCAGTAACTGTAGAATCCACTTTGGTTGTTGCTCCCGAGTTACCAATATGTAATTCAGTTGTATACATTTTATTAATATGATTATTATTATCTACAACAAGTGCTTTATCAGCAGTATTTACTCCGTTAGTGATACCTGTTATTTTATTGAGTGTAGTAAGATCAATAGTTGAACTATTACCTGCATCACCCAAAGTAATATTTTGTGCTCTTAATGAAGCATATGAATCGATTGTTACATCACCTGATGTAGTTCCTGCTTCGTCTGTATTAACTAATGCAAAATGGTCGGATGATTCATCCCATATAATACCTACGTTTTTATCGGTGCCTCTTTCAACAATAAAACCTGCATCTGCAGTTGCTGCCGCTGTTGTTTCTGAAGACAGAACCATGAGAGGATCTTTAGAGGAAACGTTTTCTGTATTCACAATGGTTTGTGTTCCAGTTACTGTAAGATTTCCATTAATAGTTACATCACCGGAAGTTACTGAAGTCGCTGTTAAAGCACCTGTATTTACAGTTCCTGATGTTACTAAATTATTAGCATCAAAGCTAAGTTGATTAGATGCATCACTTGTAGATATACCAGTATCAGTTACAGTTACTTTTCCTAATTTAGAACCTGAAGCACCTGTTACTATTCCTGATGTGGTCACTGTTGTAGCAGCAACTTCGCCGTTTGCTCCATATACTACAGCTGAACCTGATTTAACAATTCCTGATTCAGAACCACTTAATAAACTTAACTCTGATGTTGTTGAAGTAACACCATCTAATTTATTAAGTTCATCAGCACTTGCTGTCACGGTATCGTTACCTAATATTAATGAAGTAGTTTTTATAGAGCCATCCACCGTTACTTGAGTTTCAGATAAAGTAACTAAGTCATTTTTAGTAGTTTCGTTTTGTTTAAAGCCTATATTTGCTCCATCAATAGTAACATTATCAACTTGTAAACTTCCTGAACTTAAAGATCCTGTAGTTGAAATTGGTCCCCCCATTTCAATTTTTGTAAAGCCATTAATAATTGAACCTACCGAAAGTTCACCTACAGAACCAAATGTAGTGCTTCCTGTTTTAGGAGCATATCTATCTTCCGCTACTGATTCGTCAATTTTGGCAGAAAGACTAGCTCCTATAGGACCTGTAGTATCACTTACATTATTAATCTGCTCAGATGTAGCTGTTACGAGAACACCTCCTAATTTGAGACCTGCATTAGTTCCATTATGTGAGGTAACATCCAATACTTCTCCGCCAGTTAAAGAACCAATATTAATTCTGCCAAGATTGTCTTGTGTAAGAACTTTTCCGTTTTGGGAATATCCTAGATTACTTAATCCATTAATTAATCCTAATTCATCCTCTTTTATAGTTGTTGTTCCTAAAATGAGATCTCCTGATAACGTGGCATTATTAATAGCTAAATTGCCTGTAGTAGTTAAATTGTTGTCATCAAAAGATAATTCGCCTGAAGAAGAAGAAATAACAGCCCCGTTAACAGTTCCTGTTAAACCCAGTGTTCCTACATCGGCTGAACTCGCTGTTAACTTTCCAGTTACAGTAGTTGCTCCTGCTTGAAGTGTGCCTGTAGTTGATATATTTTCGTCTGAAAAAGTTAAACTTCCGCTGTCAGATGTTATACTTCCTTCTCCTATAGTAATATTACCTATAACAGAATTTTTTGCAGCAGTTAATATTCCTGTAAATGTGCCATCTCCTGATGAGGTTATAGTTCCACTTGTTATATCACCTGCTGTTACATTACCAACATTAACAGTTCCGGTTGTTACAAGATTGTTTGAACCAAAGCTTATTGAACCGTCACTATTAGTTATAGAATTTGCTGTAATAGTTGTCTTTCCAATAACAGCATTGCCAGTTACATCTAAAGTTGATGAAGTTGATATAGCTCCTGAAGCAGTAATAGAACCGGTTATAACATCACCTAATGTGGCATCTCCTGTTAATAATGTTCCTGTAGTTGATAAATTATTAGCTGAAAAATCTATAGCATTACTTGCTGATACAATGCTTCCACTTGTAAATGTTAAGTTACCAAGTGAAGACCCTCCTGCTGCAGTAATAGTTCCAGTTAAATTTGCATTACCAGATGATGTTATATTAGTTGTTGAAACATCTCCTAATGTAGAATCACCTGCAGAAAGTGTTCCTGTAGTAGATAAATTATTAGAACCAAAAGTTAAATTATTGTTAACATCTTGACTTGTTATACTGCCATCAGCAATAGTTATATCTCCAATTTTACTACCTGAAGCTGCCTCAATTCTGCCTGTTAAATTAATCTTTCCCGTAACGTTAACATCTGTAGCTGATATATTACCAGTAGTGGTTAATGAATTATCTGATAAACTAATAGTTTTAGTAGTATCAGAAGTTGTAATGGATGTATCAGTAATAGTCATTTTTCCTATTTTTGATCCAGATGCGGTTTCAGATATCCCTGTAGTAGTAAGAGTAGTTGCTTTCACATTTCCATGGGCACTATAAATAACAGCCTTTCCATTAACTACTGTATCAGGTAGAGAGCCATCAAGAAGATTAATTTCATCTCCTGTAGCAGTAACTATTTGGGAATTCTCTGAATCTCCTAAGTAAAGAGTATCTACTTTTATCTCATCGATATGTTTATTAGAATCCGCTGTTAAAACTTTACTTGCTGTTAATTCTCCATGAGATACATTTTGTATAATATCAATATCGGATTTACTTACTAAAGTTGATGAGGTATCGTCACCTAATATTAATCCTCCAGCCTGAATATTTTGATATGCATTAATATTAATATTACCTGGAGCAGAAGTTCCAGCATCTGATGTTGAGATAAAACTAAATTGATCCTTAGATTCATCCCAAACAATACCCATATTAGTATCATTACCTCTTTCAATAATTAAGCCTGAATCAACTGTAGCACTTCCACTTGCATTAGATGAAAGAACTATTATAGGGTCCTGAACAACTATATTGGATGTATTTATAGTTGTAGTAGAACCATTAACGGTTAGGTCTCCATCAATCGTTACATTTCCACTGGCATTCATTGTAGATGCTTGTATTGTATTAGCATTAACAGTTCCCGTTGTTGTTAAATTATTGTTACCAAGTGATACTCCGGATACATTTCCAGTTGTGATTTCATTATTACTAATTAATATTTCTCCTAAAGTAGAAGTTCCGCCGACATTAAGTGCAGCACTTAGACCTAGTGACGTAGCAGATACTTCACCATTTGCTCCATAAATTACAGCTTTGCCATTTTTGATTGTTCCAGGGGCAGAAGTATTTAATAGATTAATTTCATTACTTGTTGATACTACATTCTCCATAATATTAAGTTTTTCTGCAGGAGCAGTAACTGTTGTTCCTGAAATTTTCAAGGTAGGAGTGTTAAGAGAGCCATTAAGTGATACACTTGTTTCGGTTAAACCTATTAAATCTGTTGTATTACCGATACCTATATTAGAACTTGTTATTGTAATATTTCCTGCATTAACAGAAGGTGCTGAAACAGATGATGAAGCAGTTACAGAATCACTTACGCTGATTTGCCTAAGTCCAGAAATATCATTATTTTCATCTGTTACAATAGCTTTACTTGGTTTAGCAGTTCCTTTGGTTACAGATGTTAAATAGTTTATCTCCGATGAATTAGCTGTTACATCTGTTCCTCCTAATTTAAGTAGACCTGTTGTTAATTTACCAGTAAGTTCAACATTATTAAATCCTGATATATTACTATCTGCTCCTACAACAACTGATTTATTAGCAGAAACAACTCCATTAACAATTCCTTCCAATTTATTAATATCTTGAGCTGATGAAGTAATGTCAGTTCCTCCAAGATTAATAGAATTAGCTGTTATCTTACCAGTCGCAATTAAATGTCTAAGGCCATTAATATCTTTATTAGAATCAACAACTATAGCTTTAGATGCACTTACTGACCCTTCAGTCACATTATGCAATGTATTAATTTCAGAAGCGTTAGAGGTTACTAGATCTCCTGCTAATTTAAGACCCGAAGATGTTGTGTTATGAGAAGCAATATCTAGTATTTCTGGACCATTAGTTGTTCCTATCTTAGTAACACCTGTTTCACCCTGAGTTAATACTTTTTGGTTCATTGATTGTCCAGGAGTAATACCTTCGAGAACACTAAGAGAGGTTTGATTTAAAGTTGTCGTTCCTAAAACAAGATTTCCGTCAACAGTTAAATTGTCAGTTACTTGACCTGACCCATTAATAGTTATATTACCATCAGTTATATTAAGATTACCTTGTGAATCTAAAGTCATAGATTCGGTTGCGATTGAATTCTGTGCGGTTAAAAATCCTAAAGTTGTAGAATTATTTGTTGAACTAAAATCACCTTCTGACTTTGCAACAATTGAAGCCGAAATTAAATTAGCGGCTCCTCCTGTAGCTTCGTCAGGTGCCTGAAATTCTATCTTACCAAGAATATCATTAACCTGAATATCGTTAGACGATGATTGAAGTTTTAAAATTGAACCGTTCTCAGATTTAGATGTTAAACTGTTAACTGAGGTGATTCCAGAAACATTTATATTACTTGTACTTATCGTTCCAGAACCTGCAATATCTTTAAATCCTGAAATACTATTATTATTATCAACTACCACACTTTTTCCTGCAGATACAGAACCTGCTACTACACCTGTAAGCTTATTGATATCATGACCTGATGCAGTAACATCAACACTATCGAGAGAAATTGAATTGGTTGATAATTTTCCTGAAAGACTTACATTATTAAATCCCGTAATATTTTTTTGGTCATCAACTATTACTACTTTTCCATTTGATACAGAACCAGGAGTAATATCATCTAACTTATTAATTTCATCAGCTATAGCAGTTATGTTTACTCCTCCTATATCAAGTGTTTGTGCACTTAACTCACCTTGAATTGTAATATTGTTTATTCCTGATATATCACTATTTTCATCAAGAACAATTGCTTTGGAAGCATCAGCAGTGCCAGGATTAACAGAATCAAGATATCCAAGTTCGGCACTTGAAATAGAATTACCTCCAACAGTTAGAGAACCATTAACTGATACATTAGCTGAAAAAACTGAATCACTATTAGCTTCCAATTTACCTACTTTCAGATCAGCAAACCCGTCTACTGTTACAGACCCTGCTGTGCTTCCATCCTCTGTATTTGTTGCTACAAATGCAAAACTGTCAGTTGATTCCTGCCAAATAAGTGATTGATTTTTAGTATTAGTTGTTATGCCATCCCCTCTAGTAAATACAATTCCTAAATCTTGAGTTGAACCTATATTGCCTTCTCCTAATTTTATAACTTTGTCTGTTACAGTGTAACTCGTCGCATGAGTAGTTACAACATTTCCACTTACTGTTAAATCACCTAACAGAGATGTATTTCCATTAACAGTTAGATTATCTCCAATGTTAACTTCAGATGTGGAATGCCCAAGATTAACTACTGAATTTTCGGATTGTGTTGAAATATTTAGAGGTCCTGAAGAATTAATGTTTCCATTATTTCCATCATAAAATATATTCATATCACCATTATCTCCTAATTTTATTAATTTATTAGTATCTAAATCAATTGAATTGGCTTTTAATTTACCAGGTGTTTCAACAATTCTTTCAGTTGAGGTTGCATTTCCAGATAATCTCAATATTTCAGCATTGAAGTTACCGATAACATTATGGTCTGAATTAATAGTTGTGATACCATTCAAGGTTTTAATCTCAATACTATCTCCTACTTCTCCTGAATTATCACTCATCATTTTAATACGAGGAGTACCATCTGATGTATTAGTGGATTTTATAATAATTTCAGGAGAGTCAGCATTCACATTTATACTTCCTGGGATATTAATATTATTTTCAATGGTGAGTCCATTTTGATTCGTGCTTGAAATTTTACCATTTACAAATGTTATATCAGCCAAAGTAGAGTTTGCGCCTCCTGAAATTGTCCCGTTGATATTCATACCTCCATTAGTAGTCATTTCTCCATCAAATGTAACATCTCCTGAAAAGGATGCTTTTCCTGCAACACTTATTTCATCTTCTAAGATAGTTACACCATTAGAAACTCTTAAAGCTGCTGGTTTAGAAATAATCATATTATTACCTGCAATAGGGGCTCCATCAATATGAAATGTTGAAGCATTTGTTGTTGTTACATTTGTTTCTTCAGAAGCTAACCTTGCAGCTTTAAACATGTAAATATCTGTATTTTCAACAATTGAACCAGCTGCTGCAACATTATTTGTATATATTTTAGTTCCATCAGAACCAGAATTAATGAGTATTCCATTATCAGACGGATCAAAAGTCTTATTATCTACACTAATAGTTGCTTTACCCGTAAAAGTTGAATTACCTGTTTCAAGAGTTGCCGATTTTATATTTCCTGTTGAAGTTACGTTATTTAATCCCTCAATATTGGATTGTGAATTTAATACAACAGCTTTTTCTGCATTAGCTTGACCAGGAACTACAGATGAAAGTCTATTAATATCTATACCGCTAGATGTAACAAGAGTGTTTCCTAATTGTAATCCGGCTGAATTTCCATTATGAGATAATATTTTTAGAACAGTATTACTATTTTCAGTTCCTACATTTAGTTCTCCTGTCTCACTTTGAGTAACGACTTTACCATCTGCAGTTTGACCAAGCACTAAGTTATCTAATGTTTGAAGACTTTGTTTACTAATAGTAGCATTTCCCATTAAAAGATTACCTCCTACTACAACATCACTAAGCGCTTCAACATTATTAGATTGAATATTTCCTGTAGTATTAATGTTATTCGCTCCCATATTAATATTGGCGGAGTCACTCACAATTGATCCATTAGATAATGTAATATCTCCTAATTTAGAACCTGAACCTGTTGTGATTATTCCTTGCGTTGAAATGTTATTCGTTCCCATATTAATTGTAGAAGAATCACTTACTATTGAACCGTCTGATATAGTAATATCACCAAGCTTTGAGCCACTTGCGGAAGTTATAGTTCCCGTGGATGTTATACTTCCCGTAACACTAAGATTTCCAGTATTAACATTTCCCGTTGTTGTAAGTTCGGTATCTTGGAACGATAATGTTTTATTTTGAGCAGTAATTAAGCTATTTCCTAACGATAAATTACCTATTTCTGCATTAGTAGAAAGGTTTGCAGAGTCTGCATTAATATTAGTAGCAGTGATATCGCCTGTTGTTACTAAATTATTGTTTACAAAGTCTATCTTATCAGTTGATGAAGTTATTTTATCACCTTGGACATTTACATTTGAAATATCAGCTGAACCAGCTACTGTAAGAGAAGAGGTTGAGTTAATTGTTCCTACATTAATATCTCCTAACGTAGAATTTCCCGCATTTAATGTTCCTGTAGTTGTTAGATTATTTTGACCAAAAGTAATATCAGTACTACCAGATACAATTGAGCCATCTGATATAGTTATATCGCCTAATTTAGAACCTGAAGAAGCTACAATATTAGAAGTTAAAACCATTCCATCAGCATTAATATTACCCAAAGTATTAATATTATTACTTCCCATATTTATGGTAGGACTTTGTGATACTAATTGACCTTGTCCTATTGTAAAATCACTTATAGTTGAGGTATCTGTGGCTTCAATTGCTCCTAATTTTATGGGCATGTAATCAGTAGGAACTATATTTCCACCACTTGTTCCAGAATCATCAGTTGATATAAATGTAAACTTATTGGTAATTTCATCCCAAATCATACCTACATTAATAGTGTCTCCTCTTTCAATTAATATACCTGAATCTATTGCTGCTTCACCTTGAGTTTCTTTGGCAAGAACAATAATTGGGTCAGTAACAGACATATTTTGAGTATCAATTGTAGTTGTAGTGCCGGTTACAGTCAAATTTCCAGTTACAGTAAGATTTCCACTTTCAAGGGTTCCATCAGTTGAAATATTTTCAGTGCCAAAATGTATTCCATTACCATCTGCAGTAATTGTATTATTTGATATATTAATATTACCAAGTTTTGAATTTGTAGCAGCTGTAATAGTTCCATTAGTAGTTAAATTATTAGTTCCTAATGAAATATTATCTGATAAACTTGTAATAGAACCATCTTCAATAGTAACATCACCAAATTTAGACCCACTTGCTGCAGTTACTGTAGAGGTTGAATTTACAGTTCCTGTTACAGATACATTACCTGTGAATACATTACCTGATGTGCTTATTGAATTATCCATAAATGAAATTGCATTAGAAGTATCTGTAATTTTCCCATCTTCAATAGTTACTGTTCCTATCTTAGAACCAGAAGCAGCCGTAACAGTTGAACTGAAATTACCAGTTCCTGTTACAGAAACAGCTCCTGAAGTGATTGAACCTGATATATCTGCATTGTTATTGAGAGTTAATGAACCGTTAATAATAGCATTACCACCTAATTCTGTTAAACCTTCTTTAATCCAAACAGCTCTACTGTTAGTAAATGTCATATTATTATCAGATAAGGGAGCGCCTTCCACGTATAGAGTTGTTGCATTAGTTGTAGTAACATTACTTTTTTGAGCTGCAATTCTTGATTTATTTAATGAAAAAAGATTTAAACTTGCAGCAGTTTGATTAGCTTGAGTTACATTATCAGTATACAATTTATTGCCCACTGTGTCTAAAACAATTCCTGTATTTCCCGGACTATAATTATAATCTCCAACATTTAACTTAAGCCTTCCACCTAATGTGCTATTACCACCTATTATTGAGTTTCCTGATACATCTAAATTTCCTGATACTGTTGAATTACCAGTTGATATATTACCTGATGTTGATAAGTCTTCACTGCCGAATGATATACTATTTCCCGAAGAACCTATTGTATCAGTAATTATACCAGTAGTGACAGTCAATAATCCTGTTATTTCTGTATCATCACTAAGAGTTGTCTGTCCTCCTATATTTAAATTACCTGTTACTTGTGTGTTATTATTGACTGTAGTGCTACCATTAATTAATGTTGTTCCTCCTACAGTTAAATTATTATTAAGAGTTGCATCAGCATCGACTGTAAGAGATGCACTTAATGCAAGAGAAGCAGCTGAAAGATTATTTACATTAGTTAGACTATTATTAGAAATTGAAATAGATCCATTACTGTCAGATATTTCACCATTTGATATAGTAATATTTCCAAATTTAGAACCTGAACCTGTTGTTATTGTAGATGATATATTAGCAGTTCCAGTTACATCTAAGTTACCACTATTTAATGAGCCAGTTGTACTCAATTGATTATCTGCAAAACTTATTGATTTACTTGAATCAGTAATACTTCCATCAGAAAAATTTAAATTACCCAATTGTGAACCTGAAGCGGCATTTAATGTAGATGTTGCTTGAATGTTTCCACTTACTCCTAATGAACCAGTATTAACTTGTCCAGTAACCGTAAGCATATTATTTATATTAGTGGGACCATCTACTTTAAGGTCTCCTCCTATATGAGCTAATCCGCTTTTCACCCATACGGCCTTTGCATTAGAAAAATTCATATTATTATCCTGTATAGGTGCACCTTCAATATAAACAGTTGTAGCATTAGTAGTTGTAACATTACTTTTATTAGCAGAAATTCTTGCAGTATCAAATGCATAAAGATTTAATTGAGCGGCTGTTTGATTAGCTTGTGTTGTATTATCCGTATACATTCTATTACCAACAGAATTAAATATTATACCATCACTTCCAGGAGAATATTCGTAGTCAGCTGTATTAATATTTACTTTACCTGTTATTTCTACATTTCCTCCTATGCTAGAATTACCCGATACATCAAGAGTTCCTCCAACAGTTGAATTTCCTGTAGATATTGACCCTGTGGTAATTAAATTTTCACTACCAAAATTAACACTATCACCTGTAGATGATATACTATCTGCTATCAAACTTCCTGATGTTGTAATATTGCCAGTGATATTAGCTGCACCAAAAACAGTTAAATCTCCTGATGTTCTTACACTTGTTGAAGACATTGAACCGCCTACATCTAAAGTAAATTGTGGATTTGTTTTATTAATACCTACTTTACCATCACCAGTTATTTTCATTAATTCAGTTCCGTCTCCGTTATTTCCTCCAGCATAAAATACATGATTATCTTGTGTTCCTACTACATGATAATTAAGTTGATTAGATGAGGTTCCTAATCCGTAAATATTGTCTGATATACCTTCATCATATAAACTAATTTTTGCACCATGATTAGATGTATCTATCGATAATTTATGTGTAGGCTCATCCGTTCCTATTCCTATTGCATTAGCCCCTAAATTGTCTGATACATAAGCTTTACTTCCTACTGATAAAGTGCTATTAATTTTCACAGTATTTGCAAAATTTGTTGCACCTGATATTTTAGCAGTTCCTCCTACACTTAAAGTTGTTTTAACAGTAGCAGAAGATGCTGTGCTTAATTTATCACTTAAAACTAGTTTTCCTGCATCAATATTTGTTATACCCAGTAGATTATTGTCACCAAAACTCATACTTCCTCCTGAATCAGTAATCTGACCATCAGAAAAGGTTAGTGTTCCTACAGTTGTTCCACTATCAAAACTTGCCGCGGTTCCTGAGGCTTTTAGATATATAGTATCTGCCACTTCTTGTGTTAATCTTGAATCTAATTGAGTTTGAATATTACCAGTAATTCCTTTAATATGATTAAATTCTGTTGAAGTAACAGTTGTTCCAGATAATAAATTTAAATCATCAGCACTAGCTGTCAATGATGCCAAAGAATTAATTACATTAACTGATGAACTTGGTAAATTAACCCCGCCAATATTTATAGTATCAACTGAAAGGTCTCCCACTATTTTATTACTAGCAGCATTTATATATAAACCATAATTATTTACTCCCTCTAATGGAGCATCTTTAATATATAAAGAGGATGCAATTTGCACTTCAGCACCTGAATGTAATTGTAAGTTGGGTTGTTCAATAGCAACACTAGAAACTACACTAGGAGAACTTCCATCAATTGTTACACTTGTTGGATGAATATGTGTAGAAAAAATAGGAGTAGTTCCATCTAAATTAAATCCTTCAGTAACAGTTGATATGTCTACCATAGCATTAGAATTAATCTTCTCTTTACTAGTGCTTGTATCAAAAGAAAGCATCTTAGTCATGTTTTGACTCGAAAATGAAGCTGCATTAGTTTTATCTTCTTTAAGTGATATAGTAATAGGAGTATCGTTATCTACAGACGTTAAAGCTCCCGATAATACAACTCCATTGAATTCGGGAGTAGATGTCTTATCAATTAATTGATCTATAGTTAAATCGGATTTAAGAGTTATAACTCTATCAGATGTATCAGCATTTATTGTAACATTATTATTAAGTGTAGTCAAATTACCTCCTAAATTAATTTTTTTAGAAGAGCCTGATGTTCCTCCTAATACAATATCACATCCATCATCAACCGTCAGATTTTCATTAAGCGTGATCATTCTTCCTGCAGACAATGCATTTATTGTGACTGGATTATTTAAAGTAGTAAAATTATTTCCTAATGACATATTACCGTTAAGAGTAATATTTTTGGATGTAGAACCAGCATTAATAGTCAGATCACTTCCTTGTGTTGTAAAAGAACTATTTGTAGATATATTCCCTCCTAATGATACAGATCTTCCGGCACTCCCCGTATTTACATACAATCCTCCAGCTCCTGATAAAACAAGATCTGATGAGATATCAATATTACCATCAAGTGTAATTTTTCTATCAGAATTTCCCGCCTCAATAATTACACTTCCTCCTGTAGTGGTTAAATTACTTGAAATTGCAAGATTTCCACTTAGAGTAATACTTCTTGGACCTCCTGCAGCATTCAACGTTAAGCTATTTCCTACGGTAGTGAAATTATTTGCTGTATTTAAATTTCCACCTAATGTTACAGTTTTAGCACTTGACCCAACATTTAATGTTAGTGAATTTCCGGTAGTAATTAGATTTCCTGCAAGATTAACATCCCCATTAAGAGTAATATTTCTCGGATTTCCTCCAGCTAAAATAGTAATATCATTTCCTTGAGTGGTTAAATTACCACCTAAATTAAGATTTCCTTCAAGAGTTATATCACGGGGAGATGCACCTGCAGCTATTGTAATATTGTTACCTGTAGTAATTAAATCTCCTCCTAAAGATATTTCTCTATCTGAATCACCAGTTGTTATCTTAAAAGTTCTATCGCTTGATAAGTTTGAACCTGCTTGAACTGTCATATTATGACTTCCGTCTGCGTCTTTAATTTTCAAGCCTGTATTGTTAACAAATACTGAACCATTAAGATTTAAACCATCAGATATAGTTAAAGAACCACTTAAGACTGTAGCTCCGGATACTGTTAAATCTCCAACTATATCAGCTGAACCAGCAATACTTAAAGAATCATTAACATGTAAATCTTCTCTAATTATTGTTTGTTGAGTTGTTTCACCAAGGTAAGTTCCGCCTCCTACACTTAATGTTCCATTAATTATTGTGGTTCCCCCAACATTCAAATCATTGTTTAGCTTAGCAGAACCTGCTACACTAAGTTTATCAGAAATAACAACTGTATTTAAGACACTTAATGTATTATTTACTGTAGTAGCTCCTGATACATTAAGTGACCCAGCAGAAGTAGTAGAACCACTTATGCTGAGATTACCATCAACCTGTAATAAGTCTTTGACTTTAAGATTTTTTGTTTTCCACTCGGTCGGCATTTTTATAATATATATTAATATAAAAATACCGAAATTTATACTATAGTTCTTTACACCTCCTCATTTATATAATTGGAATTTTAAAAAAGCTCCTAATAAGTGTCTATTGTAAATTTATTAATTTCTAATAAAACATTAACTTGAAATTTAGATGTATTAGAAGAAGTACACATTACTTTAATTGGAAATTTAACATCAAAAGTATTGTATGCTGTTTCAATACTATTATAAACCTCAATTGAATTAGTTAATAAATTATCAACTATAATTCTTTCAAAAACAGGTTCTGTTTCAATACTAACATTATATTTAATTAAATTTACATCTTCTGTGTTTTCATCTATATATTTTTTACCATTATTATTTACATATTTATAAGGTGATGTCATAGTATATTCATGACTTTCTGATTCCTCATAAGAGTTTGTATCTAATTCATTAATTATTGTATTACTGTTTATGTATTTTTCGATGAATTTTGTTTTCATAACATTTAAATCAGTTACTCCTTCTTCTCTTTTTTCAGTAAAAAATTGTCTCATGACGGAATACTTAGGTAAAATAATTGATGAATAATGTGTAAAAAAAACATTTTTATTATTAGTTATATCTCTGACTGTAATATATGATTTTATAAAATGATGTACACCCAAGTCAAAATATCTTATTTCATTATTCCCATCATTTTTTTGAGTCAAAAATATTTGTTTGGGAACATTTGCATTAAAAGTAGAAATATTCTTATATAATTGTAAATTAATTTGAATATTTTCGGCAATATCAAAATAATTATTATGTTCAAATACAAAATCACGATGAGATGGCGAATCATCTGCATCATTAAATGCTTTTGAACTAAACATTCTATAATAAAGTATACCTAATGTAGGTTGATATTTCTGTTCTTTTTCTTTTAGTTGAAAAATAAAGTTTATTTTCTTATTTTTTATTTGTGTTGTCAATTCTTTATCCCAATAATATTCATTAGAACTTTCTTTTATTTGTGATGTTGAAAATGCAGATGAATCTTTTGTAGATACTTTAGTAAAAGAATTTCCGAATTCATTTTCAAAAGTAACTACTTCACTATTACCATTATTATTTAAAAAATAGGATGAATGAGCATAGGATGTTGTTAATTTTTTTATATTGTTAAATGTGGGTTGAATTAAAAATGTTGAATGATAACCATAAGTATTATAATTAAATGATGATGATATTCTGTCTAAAAAGGTGTTTCCTATAATTTCTCTTATAGATTGAGGGTCATTCTCAAATCTTTCTGATACAACTTTAGGAGAAATAAAAAGTGTATCGTCAATTACTGAATTTGAATATGTTGTTTGTTCTGTTACTACTTTATCTGCAAAAGGTGATATTTTTTTTAATTCTAAACCCTCTATGAATTTAAAGCAATTATCATTGAAAGAAATTGATGAAACTACTGGTTCCCAATTAAATAAATTATCACTTGTATCATATTTTAATGTGTCATCAGTTAATCTATTAAGAGCATGCTTTAGATATATTTTTTTTAGATTAATTAATCCAAACCATTTTACTTCTTGATTAGAATTTACTTTTACCTCAAGTTTAAATTTAGTATCTTTTCTTACCACATTAATTCTTAAATCGGTATCAATACTATTATATAATGAAATATCCAAAAAGTTAACAGGAAATGAAGTAGTATTGCTGAAACTATCAATTGTTACCACAAAATAATCTAGTCTTGACATAAATGCTATAGGTCTGAATACTTCTGTAGTTGTAACAACTGTAGTAGTGTAAGCAGGTATTACTACATCTACAGTCGATTCAGGAATAACTATTGTTTCAGTTGATTCAGGAATTACTGTAGTTACAGTCTGTTCGGGAACTATGGTAACACTGGTATCTTTAATTGATAAAGCTTGAGAAGTATACACTTTATCAATATAGGGACCTATTTCTAGAGTCATTTCACTAATTATACCATTAAATGTTTCGGATGCAAGAGATTGCCAATTTCCACCTATGTCAACTCTTCCAGGTGCCATAAAAAAGAAATCTCTTGTTTCTTCCAGCGTAGCACCAGTATTAAGATTAACAAGAATAAATCGCATTGAAGCATTAGGTGAATTAAATACCTTTTCTACGATAATTCTGTAATTAGTATTACTCTGAATAACAAGTGTATTTAAATCAGTTGTTTGAGTTTTTCCTCCCCAATGTAAATATCCATTCGTGCTTCTCCATAGACCCCATCCTCTCCAATTACTACTATTGTACATATTGCCTATTATGGCATTCCAACTACCTCCTCCATTCCAATTAAAATTAATTGATAATTTCCAACTATTTGTCCCATGTAAATTGGGAAAATCAGTTATTTCCTGAGACAAAGTATTTCCTGTTGTGGCTCGTAATGTTAGTAATCTACTAGGTGTTACATCTTGAAGTATGTTTTTCTGAAGTCCTATATTAATACTACGAATATTTCCTGAATTTTTATCAAGAACATTAATTATACCATATTTATTAATTTTAATATCAATTGGATTATTTAATTTAGCAATAGAAAAAACTCCATCTTCATTACCAGAAGTTTCCAATCCAGCAATAGTTAAAACTCTTTCATTTGGGATTATTTTTACAACTTTATTAGACATTTCTTCTACTATGTATATATTATTGTGTGTGTCTACAGTAATACTACTCGGATGATGTAAACTTGAATAGCTTTTCATTCCTTCTTGATAATTATTATTTCCTAAAGATGTATTTCCTGCAATTATTTTAATGCCCGTTTCATGATTAAATCTTAATATTCTTGCACCATTAAATTCTGAATTATAATCATTCATTAATTCACACATAAATAATTCGTCCTTACTATTAGTTGTAATTGATGTTATATTAAAATTATTAATAACCTTATTTTCAATATTAGGAGATAAATCAATTATAGTTTCTTGTGAATTATCACTTTTAATACGACATATTTTAGTATTAATTGCAGGGTCATTTTGATTATAAATAACACATATTAAGTCATTATTACTATCAATTGTAATAGGACCAGGTGATTCTGTTGAGGACCAATATTCGGATTCTACACCTTCAGGGGTAATCTTAGTTATTTCGTATGGAGGTGTTCCTCCTTTTCTTGAAATAAATAGATTATCATTTTTATCAATTGTAATATGTGCAGGATAATTATTGTTACCTGTCCAAAAAATTTCTGTTTGTCCGTCTGGAGTAACCTTTTTAATATTATTAGGAGTCTGACAACAAATAAAATAATTATCATTACTATCTATTACAAAACATGTTCCCATATATCCTGGAACAGACGTTGTAATCCTTGTAGAAACTTCATTTTCTTGAGTTATAAAATTAGGATCATCTTCATAAGGTATTTCTGATGGAGATTGAACTTCTATATCTGTTCCCAAAACTCTGATATGTCCATTTAATTCAGTAATATAAATATCTCCGTGTTGATCTACTGCAATTCCATTAGGTTGAGATATTGTTCCAAATTCACCATTATCATTTCCTTCTGTATCAACAAAACCACCTATTGTTGATACTGTCCCATTATTACTAATTTTTCGTATAACTGCTCTATTATTTGATGCAATATATAAATTGTCAGCTTTATCAAAAACCATGCCCCTTATACCACTAAAAGTAGAATCTTGTAAACCTGCATCATTTACACCATAGGTAGAATTCACTCCTGCAAAAACAGATATTACATTGTTATTATTTATTTTAAATATTTGTCCTGCTACATTTTCCGCTACATATATATTTCCATTAGAATCGACAGCAATACCATTAGTATCATATCCACAAATAACTCCTGCATCATTAATATTAGCTACTTCAACTGGAGTTAAATTATTATTTTCAACTATGATTTGATTACCCATTCCTTCGTGGATTCCACATTGATAATGGAAATCTATTCTCTCCTGTGTAGGTGTAAATGTAATTATACTATTATCACTATTAGTTGTAACTTCATCACCTGAATGTATAGAATTTACTGCAGCTGCCCAAGCTACATTAGCTGTAGTTAGATAAAAAGGGTGAACAGCCAAAATAGAACTATCTATAATAAATCTATAGGTCATTCCTATTGTTAGATTTAGTATAGGTTTTTCAATTCCATTTAAATAAAATTTTCCACCATTTGCCGTTACGTTGTAATCCACTGTTTGTCCTATTTGCATCATTTTATAAATTTTTTTATCGTCTGACAAAAAATGAACGATATCATCTTTTACGATAATTCCTCTTATTTCACCATAGGAATTTTCGGGTGTCAACTGAGTAACGTTTCCATCAGGAGTAATTTTTTTGATACCTTTATCCATTCCACTAACATAAATATTTCTATTGCTATCCACGGCAAGATACTGGAGTAAAAATGTATTATCTGTCTCTGTATAAAATACATCTAAAGTTTTATCACTTAGAACACGATAAATTTTATTTTCATTCTTACTCGTGAAATATCTTACATCATTATTATCAACTATAATATCATATGATGGTTGATTCAATATATAATTATCAAGAGCTCCTTTAAAAAGAGATAATCGAGGATTATCATAAATTTTGTTTAAAATAGAATAACTACTTGTTTCTGGTCTTATTGCCATGATAGCAATAGTTCCATTTTGGTCTACAAAATATAGATTACCTGTTTCTTTTTTAAAAAACAGTGCTCTCGGAGTAACTAAAGTAGTATTTGATATATTAGTATTATAATTAGCAGCTCCATTGCCAGGTGTGCCTGCTATAAGAGAACCTATTCCATCTAATGTTAATTTACCTATAACTTTATGTGACCATGAACCTACATATATATCGTTATTATCGTCTGATGCTATACCCCAAATTTGATCTAATTTAAAATTCGCTCCATTTCCCATACTATAACCAGAACCTGTTCCATGACCACCATCATAAGCTCCGCCATTTCCAGCAAGAAATTCTAGTTCACTACCATTGTTAATATCTATTTTATAAATATATCCTCTACTAGATGCTATAATTAATACATTATTAGAAGTAAGATGCATGTCGTAACTAATGACACTAGCATCTTGAGGACGACCAGGTAGATTTAAACTGCCTGTTGTTCTCATGTCACAAATTACTTCTTTTTTAGTATAATCCAACAAGTCTAACCTATATACCTTGTCTTCCATTGATTCTACATAATATAAATATTCATTAATGCTATCAACTCCTATACCGAAAATATTTCCGCCTGTTAGTACATCAGTTGAATTTCCATTAGGATCTATTTTTTTAATACCTCCACTATTTCCTCCTGCTGAATAAATATTGTTATTACTATCTATTGCAAGACATGCTACACTTTCTGTAGGACCAAAATTCTCTTGTGTTTGACCATTCGGTGAAATTTTTATCAAGGACGTGTTGGCTGGGGAAGAACCCGCATAAATATAGCCATCAGAATCAACAACAATACCTAATATTAATGAAACGCCGGTGGACCTAAATAATCTTGACTCTCCTTTATTTACAATAAAATCTGAATTAAGATCGTATTGTTTTGGAGTGTTACTAATAATATTATTAACAGCAGGAGAATCTTCCCAATCTTTATAAGAAAAACCTAATGATAATATATGATTAGTATCATTACTCGGATATATCGCCAGCCCAATATATAAATCTCCATATTTATCGAATAAAAGGCACCCTGGCGTTTTAACCGAACTACCCATAGGATCTCCTGCAAAATGCATTGAACCTGAACTTGAACCTGTTCCAGCAATATCTGTCATTTGTCCGTCAGATGTAATTTTTTTAATTTTATTAAGACTTTGAACGGATGCAAATACATCATTATTATCATCAACCGTTAATCCAAAAATTGTTCCTATAGATGTTACAATATTACCATAAAATGATTGAGTGGGTGAACCATTATTATCAGTTACTTTGTATATCTTTTTACCTATTCTTCCTCCGTATAAAATATTATCATACTTATCAAAACACATTGCTCTTGGGTCATTATCACTTACAGGACCAAAATATTGTGTAAAATTAGAGTCAATCTTAGATAATTTATATATGTATCCATTTAATGCAGTTATAACAAATAATTCATCTTTTGAATTTAATGCAAGATTTCTAAAATCTTGTGATATTAATTCACTATAATCAAAATGCAGCTCATTAGATGTTATAGTTCCATTATCTAACTGTATTTTATATATTCTGTTATGGCCTGATGTTGTATTTATCCATAATGTATCATTTTTATCAATTACTAGTGAATAAACATATTCCGAAAAAGTTACTAACTCAATTTTTTCACCTGTAGTTTTAATAACAGAAAGCTTTTTTGTTTGCCACTGAGTTTTATATAGATTATTGTGCGAATCAAACGCTATTTGGTCAGCTGTGCCCGAATCAGGAACTTCACTAAGGATACCTTCATCGACTTGTCTATAAGGATTACTTACATCATTGTAATATTTATTATGAGTAGCTGTAATTTGTGTAGTTGATTCGGGAATTACTGTAGTCACTGTTTGCTCAGGAGTTACTACTGTTTGAGTTGTTTCAGGAATAATTCTTGTTTCTATTGACTCTGGAACTTGCACTGTGTTAATTGTTTCTGTAGTCTGTGTAGCAGATGGATTGTTAAATCCTATAATATAGCCACATCCTTGATAATAAACATGTTCATCAAGGTCTATATCTTTATAATTAGATTGATGTAAAGCGGTATCACTTTTATCTCCTGCAGACCAACCGTACAACATTATATTTTCTTTAAATCTTGAATTATTAGTAACACTAACATGGGTATCTGTAACGGACCTTTTATCACCACTATTTGTTGTAGCTTTTAGGTCTTTAAGTATACCATCATATGATATTTTTCCCATATCAGCATTAACAGATATAGTTTTAGGTCCCTTAACCGTGTCAATTAAAATTGTTTCTTTATTTAAATCAGGCATATTTTCTACAGGAATAGAAAGAGTCTCTCTTACTATAAGTTTTTTACAATAAATTGTATCAGATTCTATTTCACTTGTAACATTAAGCTTATTGGTATCAATAATACCTGTTGTTGGATTAGTTTCGTCTTTGTTAACGGATATTTTAGCAACATCTAACCTATCAAATGCTCCATCCGTTACATAACCTGTAACATTAGACATATATATTATTAGTATAAATTTTTTTATACTAATAAATTAAACATACCTAAACCCTGTTAGTCCATCCTCAATAGTCAATATATTATACGATGAATAATACCCTTTAAATATTATTTTGGTGTTATCAAATTTGGATGGATCGCATAAATTAAGTTTAATAAATTGTTTTTTGAAATGAGAAAAATTTAAAGTTCCGCTCGGCTGAAGTTCATTTGGAAACATTGCAAATGAATATACATATATTAGTGGAGTTGTATTATTCTTAAATTTTGTTAAAAGCTCCATATTATTTAAAATTTTACCAGGAATATTATCTAATAAGTCGATACTATCAACTGAAAGATTAAACCTTTCAAGTATATGATTATTAGTATTTGCAACAGGTATGGTAGTTGAATCAGAGTTGGTTAAAATTGCATCATATGTCATATTAAAATAATCACGATTTAAAAAATTATCTTCTCTTTGTAAATAAAATACTAAAAATTTAACAGGATTTCTTAATTCTAATGGAATTTCTTGAGTAGAACCCTCTTTATTATAATTAAATTTTTCGGATGCAATTTCTTTTATAATAGGCACTACATAATTATGTTTTTTTGATAGGAAATATGTTTGTTCCTCCAAACCGACATGATAATAATTATATATGATTTCAAACTCGTCTATAGTGCTTACAATTTCTTCAGCAAAGGGTTGTCCATTATCAATAGGAATAAGAGGCTGCCTATTTAAACCCTGATTAATAGGTGGAATATTATTAAGATTTCCCTGAGAACCTGTAGGAGTTGAAAACCAAAAAAAACCATTTAAACCAGACACAGTATATTTATCCTCTGCAGATTGAAATTTATGTGTTATACATTGATCTAGTTCTTTAAGTTTTACAGTAATTTCTATAGTTTCATTATTCATAGCCATAATAGGTAAAAAAGAACCGCTATCTTTTGTAAAGAAAAATGGTATAGGAATAATTAAATCTACATTATTTACATTATCTTCTGCAAGTGTATAATTTTCGTTAAAATAAACTGAGTTATAAAACATTTTCTTTGAATTTCCTTGATGTGTAAGCTCATTATTTAACATAATCCATTCACCTGTAATTCTCTCAAGTTCTTTATTACCCACAGTTAAACTGATGTAATCAATCATGACACAACCTATACCATTACTATAACTTGTAAATTTAGGATTATAAGTAACTGAATTAGGTGCGGTTAAGTCTCTTGGCGCAGTTTCTAATCCGTATTGGTCTATGTAAGTAGCAACTGCTTGATCAATTTCTTCCTGAACAGGATTGATATCTCCAATTTTCCAACCTGGACCATTAATATCTGCTGTATTTCTAGTTCCAGGAAATATATAAACATTTTTGCGTTTTAAATCAGATAATTTAATTCTTAAATGAACACCACCTAGTAAATCTGCCTCACGAGGAACCTTAAAAGTAATCGTTTTACCCCAATCTGCTCTTGTAAAAGGAGTATGTGTAACATATTGAGAAGCAAAGTTAGTAGGTCTTTTATAAACAGCTTTAAAAAAAGTAATCTGAGGATTACCATATAATACAGTTTCAATAGGCCCTTTAATAAAGATTTGTATTAAAGTTGAACTAACCATTTATAATAATCTTATAAATAAATTTATGTTTAAAACCTTAGTTATCATTCTAGACAATATTCGATTTTTATTAAAATAGGGTCAAGTATAATTAAATCAATAACCGTTGTTACTTGCATTGTTTTATGAATCTTTTTTCCAACTGAGTCAACTGTAATTACATTATATTTATTAGTTAAAGTTGCTTGTTTTATTAATGTATTAAGTGTAAATTCAGTTATAAGATATTTAGTATCATTATCGGTTGCTACAAGATGAAAATCTTTTTTTGAAAGAATATTAAAAATTTTATTATAGTAATAAAAATGCGCATTTTGATTAGAAATCAGTAAAATTTTTTCAAGATACTCAGGAAAGTTTGCTTTAATATACTCCAAAAATTCATAATATTCAGTATATTTTTTTTTGTTAATAAATATATCTATTCTATTAAAATCTTGTCGCACTGCATTAAGCAAATCAATATTGGACTTAAATCCATTTTTAATACTTGCAAAATATACATCTTTTGAAATATTAAAAGTAGTCAAAGACATTACATTGTTAATATTTAATATCTTTAACTAATTACCAACCTGAAAACATATTTTTTACCGTTTTAAAAGATTTTTCAATAATAGAATTTACTACAGTTGAAGAATTAGGTTCATTTCCCAAAATAGGAATTGATTCTGTTTTAACACTTTTATTTTTATCTCTTATATAATTTTCAAGATATGATTTAGCTAATTGATTAGGTGCGGATCTTGATATTATTCGATACTCATCACTTTCATACATAAAGCTTTCATCATTAGATTGTGGATTAACACTATAAGATGTTTCAGGAATAAATGATTTTTTAGGAATAATCTCTGACCGCACAGTATTATTTTCATTTTCATATTCCATAGTAAATATCATTTCTTCTTGTAAACCATTATCGACATCTTGTGGTTCAAAGTAATCTAATTCATCAAAGTAATCAAAAATCTCCTCCCAGTCAGCTCTTAATACCGGATCTTGAACTAACATCATTTTTAAAATTTTTACAATGAGTTCATTTTTTATTAATGTGTAATCAATGTTGATACCTTCCTTAACTTTTTTCCATAAAAGCGTCTTTGTATCAACATAATAAGGATGTTGTTTAGTTAATAGTTCGTATATAATTACCCCAAGTGACCAGATATCAGATTTAAGATTATACTCCTTATTTTTAATAATTTCTGGTGCCATATAGAGAGGACTTCCGCAAAAAGTTGTTATAAGTTCATTCTTTTCAAATGCTTTTGCGAATCCAAAATCTGAAATTTTAATTACATTATCCTTAATGAGTATATTATGCGGTTTCATATCTCGATGTAAAATTTTATTTCTATAAAGATATTCTAGTCCTTTAAATATCTGTTTAAAATATGTAAAATCATTAATTCTAGATTTATCTTTTTGAATATAATTAGAAAGATCTCCACAATTACAATATTCTAAAATTAAATAAATAGACCCATTAATCTTTACAACATCATATAATTTTAATATATTGGGGTGGTCTAATTTTTTCATTAGTTCAACTTCATTATGAAAGTATTTCATATCGATAATTTTTGTAATTCTTTTTATCGCAAGACATTGAGACGGATTAGATAACTTATATCCTTTATAAATAATTGAAAATGAACCATAACCTATCGGATCTTTATAATAATAGTAATCACCTGTAAGTTTACATACATTCATTACTATAATAATACTAATTATTTTTAATTAATATTTTTTTAAATAAATATTTTTTATTTAAAGATGTTTCTATATATTTAGCAAATGAACTGGAGAATTTTTATGATATGGCCGCTCCTTAAAATTTATTTTAATATTCCGTCAATTAAAAATAAATTCAATATAACTGAAAACTATTCAGACAAATTAACAAATAATCTTGTTAGTGCAACTCATTCAATAGGTTCTATTTTATTAAACATGTTTTATTTTTTAAAAAACAATAATTATATATTAAATACAAGTGTATTTTATTCGTATAGTTATTTTCTCTATGATTCTTACCAAATTATTATTAATAAAAGAAAAGAAAGTTATAATTATGTAATACATCACATTGCAGCATTAATATTATTAGAAGATGTATACTACAATTATGACAGACACCTTCTTTTGTATCTCTATATGTTGGCTGAAATTTCGAATTTACCTAATTATTACATATATCATAAACTAAAATATACTCAATCCTATAAGCTAAGATATTTACAGCTTTATCAAGTAATTTGGTTTAGTTTTTTTAGAATTGCGGTATATAGTTTTTATGTTAAAGATTGTATGAAAAATGTAAAGCATAACCTAACGAAAATAATTCTTTTATTAATCTTTGGAATGGGAGGTTTATGGACTTTTGGGCAATTTAAAGGGGTGTATCTTTTATTCAAGAACAAAAATATAAAAATTAAAAATTAAATATAAATTGTAGGTTTATATTTAATCTGTAAACTTTGTTCCAAATACTATAATTTGACTTAGATTCATTTTTGAATCATGTCTTAGAATTAAATTATTACAAGATAGAGGGGTATGGTCATAATATCTTATTTTATTGATTACATTCTCTTTTTTTATACAATTATCATGATGAACTTTGTAATTTCTATCAATAGTAACACATTTATCACTCCTCGTCCCTTTTTTAAAAATAGTAATGTTAAATGACACGTCATTATTAATAATTTTTTTTAATTTATTTGATATTTCAAAATAGGTAAAACTACCAAGTTTAGAATATTTAGTTTCAATATATTTAAGATTTTCATTGTGGCTATGATTCATATCTATTACTTGAACTAATATTCCTATATCAGTGTCATTTATAGTAAGTAAATTTTTTGATTTTTCGTAAGATTGTTTATTTCCCATTTAATATATGATAAAGTTTAATGTTTAAATATTTACGAAGTTATATTTTGTTTTATTTCTAATAATAATTTTTGAAAAAAATCTTTATCATTAATATTTTGTTGCCAGTCAAAAAAATCATTTATATCATCTGCCTCATCAATTAAATCTAGGTTATTTGATAATATTTTTTCTGCAATATTTTTTGAATATTGAATATCTTTTTTTTGATTATAGGTATAGTAAAATAATTCTAATTTTATTTTTAATAAATTAACTTCTCTTGGGATATCTAATATATCATATTCAAGTAATTTTTCAAGCTCATCTCTTATATATTCACTTTCCCCTATATGATTAATTTTATACAGTATATTACTTAGGATAGACGCTATAGATTCCATAAAATTGTCATAACTATAATAAAACTTATCAATATCAACAATTTTCGTAAATAATTTATAGGTAAAATCTTCAAAAATTTGTGATAATAATGTAATTTCAATTATGTTGATATTGTTTCCTTTATTTTCAATTTTTAATGGACCAACCGTTTTATTAATAATAAATTGTTGAACATCTACCATATTGGTAGATTCATTACCATAATTTTTAGAAATATTTATATATTCATTAAATAATAATATAGCTCTTTCACACATAAACATAGTTAACTTTGTATTAAGTGAATAATTATAGATTAACCAAAAAATATTATGAATTAATTGTGCACAAGAGATTGTAAATGATTTATTACATTGTTGAGTATATGTATTTATAATAGCTGTTCTTATACTTTTTGTATATAAGAAAAATATTCTTTTGGGCTCTGATTCTATATTATCTTGTTTTTTTTTATTAATAAAATTTAGTAGGTCTATATTATCGTTATGATAATCTTCCATTTATATTAGTAATGATATTATTTTCATTTAAAGTCCGCGTTTAAAAAAATAAATATAATTATAATCTTATAGTGTAGACCATGATAAACTACTTAAAAATTTATTTCTAAGTGTCTTCTAAGAAAAAGTTTATCAAGATATCCTCTTGACCAATTATAATTAGAACTATAATGAGGAGGTGAATCCCAAATCAATATGACCCTCGGGTTGAGATTATAATTCATTGCCTAATGAAATATCTAATTGATATTATATTATTAATTATAATATATAATACTAATCTAAATATTATAATTAAAGAGTTGCTCCTTCAACCATAGACTCAACTGTATCCGCAAAATCATCAAAGCTTTCAAAATTATTTGCTGTCGAGGATATAAGTTTACCTGTGGCTTTTACTATTCTTCCTCCTGATTGGGCAACATTTTTAGAACAATTGTAAATAGTTTTGAAGTAATCTTCTTGAGATATAAATACCGCTGATGTAAAACATAGGACCGATATACTAATAAATAATATCTGCGGTGGAGTATCTATATTAAAAAATTTTTTAAAAATATTAACATGATAATCTCTATGTAAAATTCCCCAGAATAAAGCACTTATCAAAAAAAATATTACTAGAAATTCTTTCATTTTTATATATTAAAATTTGATAATATTTTATTTCTTATATTTTTTCTTACAGTATAATACTATGAGTGAAAGTTATTCGCATCAAGATTGGAATACAGTAACATTTGTTAAGTATAAAAAACCCACCGCCAAAGAAAAAAGTGAAACCCAAAGAAAAGTTGAAGCTGCAACACAATTATCTAAATTAGATAATCCTGATTACGTTCCACCTAAGACAAATAAAACTTTGGGAAAATCTCTTCAAAAAGCCAGAACTGAAAAGAAAATGTCTCAAAAAGACCTTGCTACAAAGATTAATACAAAGGCTCAAGTTGTTCAACAGTGGGAAGCTGGAAAACAAAATATTCCCGGTAATTATATAAGTGCTATTAATAAAATTTTGGGAATTAATCTTAAACAACTATCCAAAAAGAAATAATTATATCAATAATGAGATAATTATTAAATTTTTTTAAAATATTGTTCTGCAGTTAAATTATTAGGTAATAATAAAAATTTGTTAAGTGCCTCATAAATACTACTTATCATTGTGATTTTAAATTTATCGTCCTCCGGTGGATTTATTCTTGTTCTTATTTTTTTTAAATCTTTTTCATTTTTGATAGGACATAATACATGCTCAACTCCGGCTGCTTTACCACCATCTACTTTAGATTCAAGACCTCCTATAGGCATTACATTACCATTGAGACTTATCTCACCAGTTAAAGCAATTGTATTTAATACAGGTATATTACAAAGCAATGAAATTATTGCAACCGTTATAGCAGTTCCTGCTGAAGGTCCGTCTTTAGGAGTAGCACCTTCAGGACAATGTATGTGAATACCGAATTTATCCTTATCTTCTGTATTTTCTAATTTTGTTAGCACCTCATCAGGTATCAAATTTAGAGCAAGTGTTTTTGCAACAGCCATACTTTCTTTCATAACATCACCTTGCATGCCAGTTAATTTAAGTTCGAGGTGATTAGATGATGTAAATTTGTATGTTTCGATAACAGTAATTCCACCTATACCTGCAGCTGTAGCAAATAATCCATTTACGAGCCCAACTTTAGGTTCATTGTGGATCAATTTGATATCTACCTTATCGTAATTTTCAAATACTTTATCTACAAAATCTTTTTTGATTTTATATGGAAGAAAATTATTACTATCTGTTAAATATTTTAGATTTATTTCTCGGTAAATCTCGTAAAGTTTTTCTTTAAGTTTCCTTGCCCCTGCTTCATATGTATATGTATCTATTATATACATAAGTTCATTATCATCTAATATTATATCCTCTTCTGTAAATCCAATATTATCAAGTATTTCAGGTATAATATGTTTTTTAGCAACCATTACTTTATCAACTTTATTGAGTGGATTAATTCGAATACGTTGTATTCTATCTAATAAAATTTTATCTATTAAAGAAGGATCATTGTAACTAAATATAATAAGACATTTTGATATATCAAACTTTATACCTGAAAAATATTTATCAGTAAATTCAGTATTTTGGGATGGATCTGTAAGATGCGTTAGAATTCCTATGATTTCTTTTCCATGCTCTGTTTTTGAAATTTTATCTAATTCATCAATATAAATTATAGGATTCATAATTTTGGAATCTATAATTCCTTCTATTATTCTTCCCCATGTAGAACCCACATACGTATAATTATGACCTTCAAGTGTAGAACCATTAGAAGAACCTCCCAAAGCTATAAATACAAATGGTCTTTTTTTATCTAATTCATCTCTTAAACAATGAGCAATACCTTGCTTTGCTAATGTAGTCTTTCCTGTTCCTGGAGGACCTTCAAAACCAAAAACATATCCTTGATCATTTCCATTAACCCATTGAGCAAGTAATCTTTTTATTTGATTTTTTGCATCTGCAAGTCCATACACCGATGTATCTAGTCTATCTGATATTTCTCGAAAATATTTAGACTGCTGTTCAAGATATTTTAGCCATAAATTATTAAATTGTTCTAAACTTGTCACAATTGATAAAAACTCTTCAGTATTTTGCAATCTTATATATTTTTTTTTAATGGCGAGTTTTTGCTCAATATATTTTATATCTTCTGTTACAAATTTATGCTCTAATAAACAAGTAATCATAGCTGTTTTTTTGGTGCTTGTAACTTTAATTGAAAAATGATTTAATATTTCTTTAATTTCTGCTACTTTTATTTTTTTTAATTTACCCGAAATTTCTGTCTTGTTAAATATTTTATCAATTGAAAAAGTTAGTAGCAAAACATCTTGTATCCATTTTTTCAAATCTTGATTAATTTTATTTAAAATACTTGGATTTTTTTGCGATTTTTTATAAATTTCGAGTATTTCTGTTAAATTAGCTGTATTTTGTAAATCTCCATCACAAAGACTATACTGTTCTTCCACTATATTAATTTCTCTAAGTATTGAACCTACTAATTTATCGTACTTAATAATTAATTCATCTAGTTTGTATCTAATTACTTCTTTCTTATAATTTCCAAAAGGTATTTTTAATAATCCATCTAAATATTGTTGTGCTTTAGCATTACTTTCTCCATTTTTGGAATTATTAATTTCTTTAAGTTTATCCATCGCTTTAGATTTCACATAATCATCTACTTTCATTAAATGGATTCTTTTTTCATAAGGGATTCTTTCCTCATTAAAATTACTAATTTTATCATTGACTTCTTGAACCAGTTCGTCACCGTCTCTAAATATTTTTTTTAAATGCCAATGTAAACTATCAAATATAATAGTTGAATTTTTAGGAGCAGATGCTTGGTGGTCTGATTTCAGTAAATCAAAAAGAAGATGAGCAAGATATATACTATCTGTATCAGACGTATCTAATAATAGAAGAGTTATCATGTAGCGTTGTTTGTCAACTTCATTAATTATAAATTCCTTTACTATTTGAGATATATTCTTTGATTTAAATTTAATTAAATCTTGATGATAACTAATGCAATTACTTGCAATTTGGTTAGGAGAATTTAGTAAAAAGTCTGTCACAGACATTGATTCTAAGAAATTTTTTCTAAAATTATCGTTAATATCTATATTTTGAAATAACTCTTGGATTTTTGAATATTTTTCATCAAAAATAGGCTCTTTTTGATATTGATTCATATCATCATTCAAAAAATATCCATATAGAATTAACAATTTATTTTTCACAGGTATAAAAATCTTAGCACCCATTGTTTTGAGTATAAGATTTTTTGTAAATACATTGTATTTATTTACGGAAGGCATATCTAACTGATAACTTGATAAAGTAATTGAACTCGTTTTATTATTTTTTCCGTATGTCTTTAATTTAAATGTAATATTGTTATCATCGTTAGTTTCGTATAATTCACATCTTGTAGTTTTGAATAAGCTTTTGTAAAATTCAATGTGAGACAGAAATATTTCATTTACACTTTCCATATTTTTAATATCTCCTAAATATAGAGTTATCAAGTCATTAATATCTACTGAACCTGTTACATTTGTTAAATCTAAAATCTTTATTTTTATTTTTGCAAGACTTAATAGTATAGCATAATTAGTGTAAGATTTTAAAAATTTAACTGTTATAGTAGAAGGATAAAAATCTAAATTATTAATGATTGTATTTATTTGGTTCATTAGCTTTTTATATTCGTTCATACTTATCATACTTTGCTTATGAGAGTCATTAATCCTAGAAATTATATTTTTCAATGTATTTCTAAAAAAACGAACTTCTGTATCAACTCTTTTCTTAAATTTTAAAAGAACATGCCATCGTTTTTGAATAATAATAGCTGATGATTCTTCTAAATATTTATTAGATATGCTATTTTTCTTAGATTTAGTCATGAACAGTATACATATAGTTATAAAAATTTTAAAAATTATAAACTTACTCTCAAAAAAATTTGATAATATATTAAACGAATATTTGTATATTATCAAATCAAATATGGTGAAAAGTTTTGGAGGTAATAAAACCAAAAGAAAAGGGCGTAAAAATTTTAGAAGTAAAACATTTTCTCTAGATGATCTTAAAGCATCTAAGGAAGATAACCAAGAATATGGATATGTAACAGAAAAATATGGAGATGGTCGATATCAAATTATGTGTTATGATAAAGTTACAAGGAAAGCATCTATGAGAGGAGCACTTAGACAAAAAAATAGATTAGAAAAAGGAGGTCTTGTATTGATTTCTCTTAGAGAATTTCAGGACACTCATTCTGATATTCTTTATGTGTATACAGAAGAAGATAAAGAAAAATTAATCAATGCAAATGTAATTTGTGAATCATTCACTAAAACAGGCAAACTTTCAACAGAAGAAAATAGTAATAGTGAAAGTGATAATGATGATAGTATGTATCCTCCTGATGTTAAATCCTATGGGTCTGATGTAGAAGTATGGGAATCAGATTCTTCTGATAAAGAACCAGGTGAAAAACAAATTAATCTTGTGTCCAATGACTCTAAAAATAATAAGAAAGATCTTGGAGAAATCCTAGACGATTTAGAATTAGATATTGATGATATCTAACTAGATAAAATAACATACTCCTTATCATACTCAATATCACGATACAATATATTGTTAACAGTATGAATTGAATCTTCCTTTATGTCAACTATTAATTTTGTATTAAGATTAATATTTTTATTTAATACTGGATCAATATTCATAAAAATGACTATATCATTACAACTAATTAAATAACCAAATGCATAGAAATTATTGTCGCTCATTCTATTTGTTACTATTTTTTTCTTTGATTCAATAAGCACTATTTTATTAGATATAAGAGACATTAAAGTAGTTATCTCATAGTCTCTATTAATTAAATTTCTAACTTTTACATTATTTAAATAATTATTAAAATAAAATCTTATTTCAGGAGTATTTACATACATAAAAAATTTAGAATCAAACAAATTTGCCCTTGAGAATTCCTTACCGAATGCTTTAAATATTACATCTATAAAATCAAACTGCTTTTCATCATTATCTTTTCCGTAACTTATGTTATTTTTAACACTTACGAGACATTGATGTCGTGTAATAGTATCTTTTAAATCTTCAGGTTTCATGTAAGCTATAGTATTTTGATTAAGATAACATACATATTTATATTTAGTATTAGCAATTGTATATAATTCTATATTATCAGTAAATGTGTTAATAAATTCTAAATCAAGATTTTTATTATTTTTAATTAAATTATCAGTATCTAATCTAACATTACTGATGTAAAGAATAACTTTTTGTTTTACATTAGTTTCATTAAGTTTATTAAGACTTCTTTCAAGAACCCTTTTTTCGTATAATTTATCAACTGGTATTACAATGACGAAACCATCCGTTACTTCATTAAATATATCATTTTTTTTAAATACTGAATTTAATTCAAATATATTAGGTTTTATTGTTTTAAGTAAATTATCAGCTAATATTTTGTAATTTTCAACATTTTTTTTATTATATGAATGGTATCTTAATAAAATATCAACAGACCCCTTTTTGTCGTTAAGTTTTTTATTTGACCATATATCATTTATATATTGTGTTGCCTTAGAATACTCAGTTTTTCTATCAGAATCTTCATAAAACAATCCATTTTCCTTGTATGGTTCACAATTGTGAATAATAGGTATTCCCAAAGTAAGACATTCAAGATGAATAAAATTTAGTCCATTTCTTATGTTATTACTAATCATTATATACTTAATATTATTCTCCCTCAATCTATGAAAAATTTCAAGAGATAATGTTCTTTGATAGGGTATTATTTTTTTACACTTTACTATATCTAAGTGACTTATACATTCAAGAAAATCTTTGTTTCTTTTTGGAATTCCAAACATATGAATTGTCCCTAATCTCTCCGGAAAAAGTAAAAAATATTTATTCAACATAACAAGTATAGGTAAAGCTGTTTTATGTATACTTAAATTGGGTTCCATAATAATAATATCAATTGTTTGAGAATTCTGAATAGGTTTATATTCAGGCTTTATATTTTTAAGTTGAGCGTATTTTGTAATTATTTCATTATCCCACACATAAGGAGATATTTTAACTGGTTTTTTAGTCATACCTTCTATATATTCTTTTGCATGTCTATACATAGGCATTAACCATATTTCATCAACATATTCATTATTCATATCTTTAATCACATTATTATGAACATTAAATACGAATTCTTCACAATTTATAATATAAAAATTTCCAACCATTAAATTAGCTATTTTTATTCCCAATAATTTCATTTGATTTAACAATTTATACTGATCAACAATTAATGAACTAAATATAATTAGATGATATTGTTTTAGTATATCTATATTGCAAATATTATAGACGGGTTCGTTGATTACTTCAAAATATTTTAGTTTATCCTCAATAGATACAAAGTCGGCCTTAAAGCCACTTTTACGAAGACTTTTTAACACAAAATATCCCTGTTGTGCACATCCATTAGTGAAAATACTATCAAACTCTTTAATACATATACCAATTTTAGTCATAATATAATCTATATTGTATTCAATAAATATTTTTAATATGAAATACTAACTTACCTAAAAATAACTAATTTTATAATAGAAAAATTTATATTATTTATTAACTAATAAATATACTATTCCTCCGAATCTAGCTTCATCCGCATATAAATTATACTTTATTCCATTTTTTATAATATAGCAATAATGTTCATTTCCTTTTTCAGTTTCACCTTCAATAATACTTTCAAAACCACCTGAATAACTAATATTACCATGGCGAACTCGTCTACCATCTTCTGTAAAAGTTCCTAAATCAATACATTCATTACATACATAGTTTCCATATCGAGCTGAAAATTCAATTACCTTCTTACAAATAGGACATTTTGCTTCCATCGTTGTTTTTTTCATATTTAATACTGTTAACCTATTATCTTTAAACTATGATACAATTTTTGTTTTCACTATATCTTACTGATAAAAAAAATTTGATTAAATCATTAATTTACAGACGATATTACTCTAAATAATCATGTCTGTTGAAGAAACTCTATTTCATGCCTCTGAAATTTCAAAATATATTCACTCTTTGTATACAGGTGATGAATTTAATGTCCGTTCTTTTTGGAAGGGATATTATGATTCAGGTCCTAATCCTTACTATTATCAAACACAAACAGGCATTTTTATCGAAGATAGTATTGGAGATTCGCCATGTTATCTCTGGACACCTTTAGGTAAATGGACAGTTTTAGGAAGTGTTAACTATGGAAAACAATCTGAAATTGAAGCTATTCGCGAAAAACTATTCAAATATGTCCAGGTTGAAGAATTCAGACCTGCTCCTACTTGTAAATATCCTAGTAGAGGAGCAATTTGGAAGGTAAAAGGATATAATGGTATTACCCTACCTGATGCGGTTCCTAAATCTAAAGATTTTATTAAATATAACGATGCTAAGGCTCAATTTGATGAGTTTACTAAAAAGTATCCATCATGGCTTGAACATAATTAATTAAAAAAATAATAATTAAAGCTTTTTTATTTAAATTTGATATATAATTAAACGGAACCTGTCATAATATAAATAATGGGAATCCCTAAATATTTTCGTCATATCACAGGTAAATATCCAACTGTAGTAAAAAATGTAGATACCAAAGTACAGATTCAGAATTTATACTTTGATATGAATTGTCTTATTCATCCGTGTGTAGGAACAGTGTCCAAAAATTATCCCATGCTTGTTGAAAAACATAAAAAGCTTGAACCATTAGATAAATATCAGACTGATAAATCCTTTCATACGGAATTTGAACTTAAAATTTATAACGAAATCAAAGACTACCTTGATAAACTTATTAAAATTGTAGAACCCGAAAGTCTTATTTATCTTTCGATTGATGGAGTTGCTCCACGTGCTAAAATGGAACAGCAACGGACAAGGCGATTTCGTTCTATTAAAGAGGCACGAATGCAAAATGAAATTTATAAAAAATATGGAATAGACAGAACACACTTTGATACAAATTGTATTACTCCTGGGACAATTTTTCTGTATAAATTATCACAATACTTGCGTTCTTATTGTAAACAAAAGTTTGAAGAATTAAATGTTAAAATTATACTAGATGACTGTCAAAATCAAGGTGAGGGTGAGCATAAAATTCTTCAACATATTAAAGATAATACATTAGAAGAAGTCGGTTGTATTTACGGCCTTGATGCGGATTTGATTATGCTTTCACTTTGCACAGGAGCAGAAATATATCTACTTAGAGAAGATGTATATTTTGGTAAAGTAGATACTGATTCATTTCTTTATCTTGATATTGAAGAATTAGGAGAACATCTATATAATGATATTAAATATAGTATCCTTGAAAAAATTGTTAAAGACGAGGATTCTGAGGAAGAAGAATTAAATCTTGAAAAACAAGATATTATTAATGATTATATTTGCCTTTGCTTCTTAATTGGGAATGATTTCTTACCACATCTCAATGGTATTGATATATTAACAAACTCGATTAATGATTTATTAAATATTTATATATCTATTATTGTAATAAGACAAAAACATTTAGTTATTGATAACAGTATTAATTTCATATTTCTTAGACAGATTCTTACAAATTTATACTCTAATGAAGATAAATATTTGCCTAAATTTCAAAAAAAGAAACAACATTTCAGACCGCGTCTAGAATATAATAATGAAATGGAACTTGAACTCGAAAAATTAAGATTTTATCCAAGATTTAATAATGATACTAAAATAAATTTAGGAGAACAAGGTTGGATGAATGATTACTATAAATATTATTTTAATATAAATAATGTCATCACAAGAAAAGATGATATAAACGATATTTGTAATAATTATGTAGAAGGTTTACAATGGAATATTAAATATTATCTTGAAAAATGTCCAAGCTATACTTGGTATTACAAATATAGAGCAGCTCCTTGTTTGAGAGAACTATCAATATTCTTAATAAATCGAGTATATCCTGCTAAATTTGATGATGAAACTACATTTACACCACTTGAACAATTGTCTATTGTATTGCCTATACAATCTTCTCATTTATGGGCTAATTTATTTAAGAAGCAACTTAATACAGATTTTAAATTACTCTCTTATTATCCTAAAGATTTTAAATTAGACTTAGTAAATCATAACTTTCTGTATGAATGTGACCCTATTCTTTGTGATGTTGACCACAATTATATTAAAGATATTCATACTTCACTAACGCTAAGCAATTTTGAAAAAGAAAGAAATCATGTAACTGGATTATTTATAATAGAACCTGATGCAGTTGAAAATATTACATTGAGTATTACCTAATAATTTTTAGAAAATATTTGTAAAAATTATTTTTTTATTTAATTACTATATTTTTCAGTGTAATAGTCGCGTAATAGACTAACTGCCTCTTTTAAAGATAATTCATTACCTCCTCCAAATTGTTCGTCTGCTTCACTATCTGATGAAGAGCTTGATTCTGAATCATTATGGTCGGGATGATTACTTCCACCTTCCATATGTTCTGCTTCCATTTCATGATCGGCATCCATTCCATGGTCAGCTTCCATACCACAACCTGCCTCTAATCCATTCGCACCACATCCTCCACCGCCTTCCAGGTGTTCAGCTTCCATTTCATGATCGGCA